>Ga0307409_100000060_pt1 | contig 39682 bp, 50 predicted proteins | sample 322Ometagenome_2_FD_203888 | JGI IMG/M metagenome (GOLD analysis project Ga0307409, IMG submission 203888) | Maize rhizosphere microbial communities from greenhouse at UC Davis, California, United States - 322HYB-O-2 | ecosystem: Host-associated > Plants > Roots > Rhizosphere > Soil | place... | reverse complement strand
CCAGACCTTCACCAGTGCCGCCGGTCCCACCACGCTGATGGAAACGATCGGCGAGGCAAACATTCCTTTCGACGGTCAGCTGTATTCGATCGTGCCGTGGCGGGTGTGGGGCGACTTGATGAATATCGACGAGTTCGCCAACAGCCAGTACATCGGACAAAGTGGCCTGCCGTTCGACGGCATGGCACCCACCGCCAAGAACTGGTTGGGCATCTTCTGGTTTCCGTACAATGGTTTGCCACTAACGGGCACGGATACCAAGGGTTTCATCTGGCACAAGTCTGCCGTTGGTCATGCGACCGGCGAAGAAATCAGCACGACGGTTGACTGGATTACTGAGAAAGACGCCTGGTTCGTGAAGAGCAAAATGCAGATGGGTGCCTGCGTGATCGACTCCACCGCCGTCATCGAGATCGTCTACGAGACCACGTAACTCCGAGCCTCCCCACCGGGCGCTAATTGTCTCCTTAGCCCCGGCCTTGTCCCAGCCCCGGACCATTGGGGTTGGGATTTTTTCCCCTCATTCCACGGCGAGGAAATTAGCATGGCACTCGATGGAACCTACCTCTACCGTCAGACAACCGGCATTGTCGGGGTGCTGATCTACCACACCGCAGATAGCAAGGCGACGGTCAAGGGAGCCAATTACTTCAATAACTCGGTCGATGACCTGAACCTGTACGACATCATCCACATCGTCTGCGCAACCGGCGGCACCGTCGTCCTCTCAACCCTGGTGGTCTCGGCCCTCAACCGGACGACCGGCGTGGTCACCGTCACCGAAAACGACCTCGCCTGATGGTCTCCTCCGCCCTCTCCGTCACCCTGTGCTCCCAGGCCCTGGTCATGGTCGGGGCGGACCCCATCACCAGCATCGAGGACGCCACCCGCGAGGCCGTCATCTGCAATGCGCTCTACGAGCCGATGGCAACCGCTGCCCTGTGCGCCTACCCGTGGCGTTTCGCGATGGCGCAGCGGCTGCTGGCGCGGGTGACCGATGCCCCCTTGGCCCGCTACGACGCGGGTTATCAGATACCTGCCGACTGCCTGATGGTGCGCGCGGTGACCTGCCTCGACGCCGTGCTCGAGTATGAAATCTACAATGACCTGATCTTTCTCGATGCCGGCGAGACCGACGAGATCATCCTCGACTATCTCTACCGCGCCGACGAGGCCAACTGGTCCCCGCTGTTCCGCTTGGCCTTGTCCCAGGACCTGGCGGCCAGCTTTGCCGTGGCGCTCGCCGAGGATGAGAAGAAGCAAGCCGCCTTCGCGACGCTGGCGATGACGACCTGGAAGCGAGCGCGGCAGGCCGATGGTCAGAGCCGCACGGCCCGGAGCGGCCTGCGCTCCCGCCTGCTAAATGCCCGCCGGAGCTAGCCGTGAGCACCCAGTTCAGTACGATCCAGTCCACCTTCGCTGCTGGCGAGGTCGATCCGCTGATGTGGGCGCGGTCTGACGCCAAGTCCTATCTCGGGGCCTGCGCCGCTGCCCTGAATGTGCTTCCCGTCAATCAGGGCGGCCTGGTGCGACGGCCCGGCACCTACCATGTCGGCACCCTCAACGCCAATAGCCGGATCTTCGGCTTCAACTTCGCCGACGACCAGCGCTTCATCTTCGCGATCTATGCGGCCGGCATCCAGGTCTACACCTCAGCCGGGGTGCTGGTCACCACGCTCACCTCGATCACCTACAGCGGTGGCCCGGCGACCTTCGCGGCCTCGACTACCCAGCTGCGCGAGATGCAGATCACGGCGGCCGGCGACAGCATCTTCCTGACCCACAACACCTGGCGGCCGATGCTGGTCCGGCGCGACTTCGCCGGGGCCTGGGAGCTGGTGTTGCCGGTCCTGATGACCGATACCGACGCGGCATATTTGATCCGGCCCTGGCACAAGTTCGCCGACGCCGAGGTGACCCTGGTGCCCGACAAGCTGGTCACCGGGGCGACCCTGACCAGCAGCGCCGACCACTTCGTTGCCGGCCATGCCAGCACCCGCCTGCAGTATCGCGGCGTCACCCTGACCATCACGAGCGTTACGGATGCGAAGCACGTAGTGGTTTCATCCACCGTTCCGCTACCGCACGACGAAACCGGCGTGCTGGACTGGGCAGCCACCACCGCCTACGTGGTCAACAACATCGTCCGCACCGCGGCGGGACACCTATATATATGCACCGTCGCCGGCACCACCGGAGCGGTAGCCCCGACCGGCACCGGCACCGGCATCGTCGATGGCACGGTCACCTGGAATTACCGGGCGCTCAATCCAACGACATCCTGGGCCGAGCCGGCCTGGTCGGATCTCCGGGGCTACCCGCGCACCGCCGTCTACCACGAGCAGCGGCTGTGGTTCGCAGGCACCACCGAGCTGCCCAACGGCCTGTGGGCCTCAAGGGTGGGTGACTACTTTAACTTCAGTGTCGGCACCGGGCTCGATGACGAGGCGATCGGCATCGTCCTGGTGACCGACCGCATCCCCCATATCCGCCACCTCCACTCCGCCCGCTATCTGGAAGTCTTCACGTCGATTGGCGAGTGGTTCGTTCCCTCCTCGGAGTCCGTTCCGATCACCCCCGGAAACGTCGCCGTGAAGCGCCAGACGCCCTACGGCTGTTCGGCCTACGCCCCACCCTGCCATCTGGATGGAGCCAGCCTGTTCGCCGACCGCACGGGCCGCGCCGTGCGCGAATACAAGCTGGACGGCACGAGCTCCGCTGCCGTCGCCTACAGCGCTGAGTCGGTCAGCCTGCTGGCGCCCCACCTGATCCGCGAACCGGTCGCGATGGATGTCCAGTACGGCACGCCCGAGCGGCCGGAACAGTTGGCCTTCATCGTAAATTCCAACGGCTCGATGGCGGTGTTCCATTCAATCCGGTCGGAGAAGGTCGCGGCCTGGTACCGCTGGACCACGCCCAACGGCCTGTGGCGCGACGTGGCGTGCGCCGGGGATGATACCTTCCTCGTCGTGGAGCGGGATGGCATCTGGTATCTCGAACTTCTGGCCGCCTCCCAGGACGAGCTGTGCCTCGACTGCGCCGAAACGGTCTCCCTCTCAGGCTCCAGCTATCCAGGGTTTGCCCACCTGGCCGGCGAGGTTGTGTCTGTCACCTCACCGGGCTGGAGTCTGGGGCTGTACACCGTTTCCGGGTTCGGCGTGATCACGCTCGATGACGGCCTGGAGTTCGACGAGATCACCGCCGGCTACGACTACGGCACCCAGATCAAGACCCTGCCGGCGATCTTCGAGCAGCGCGCGGGACCGATTGGATCGAGGGTCAAACGGATCGTTCACGCCATGCTGCGGATCCAGGACACGGCATCGATCTCGGTTGGTCCCTATCCCCTGATCCCGCGCACCACGACCGACGATTTCAGCGTGGCGCCCGAGCCGGTAACTGGGGCCTACCGGATTTACCAGGGCGGCTACGACCGGCTGGGACAGGTCACCATCACGCAGGAATCACCGCTTCCCATGTCGGTCCTCGCCCTCGAGCTGAAGGTGGCCTTCTGATGCCATTTGGAATTGGCGAGTTCATCGGTCTGGCGTCTGTCGCGGTCGGGGCCTACTCGGCGATCAGCGCCGGCAGTGCCAACAGTGCCGCACAGGAGGCGAGCTCCGAGGCCTACGCGCTCGAGGCCGACGCCAGAGCCGAGAACGCCCGGCTGATCCAGGAGCAGACGTTGCAGAGCCAGCAGCAGCGCCGCCGCACCCTGGCGCAGACGCTGGCCTCCAACCGGGCGACCGCCGCCACCCTTGGCTACGACGTGGGTGGGGGTGGGTCGTTCGAAGCGGTCCAACTCGACACCCTGCAGCAAGGGCTGCTCGACATTTCCAACATCGGCTTGACCGGCGAGCTCACCAGGAAGCGCGAGTTGGTCGGCATCCAGCAGGCGCAGGCGGCATCGTCGGCCGCCAGCAGTGCGGCATCGTCGGCCAGCCGCGCCGGCTTCCTGTCGGCCGGCGGCACCGCGACGACCGGCATCTGGGACATGTATAGGGCAGGAGCATTCAGCTAATGGCATCCCGCCTCGAGCGCTACGACAGCAAGACCACGGTCGGCCCGGTAGCCCTGCCAGAGACCAAGGAGCGCGCGATCGGCGCGTCACTCCGTTCCGAGGCCGCCGACTGGGAGCAGATCGGCCGGATCGGGCAGGCGGTCGAGAGCCGGGCGGCCGAGGTGGTGACCGAGCAATCCACCTTGCGCGGGGCTTCCGACCAGGCGCTCCGGGTCTTCACGCGCGACGAGGCGGGCCGGTTGCAGATGCCCGATGTCGGCGAACGAATTACCGCCTACGGCAAAAGCTATGCGAAGTCGTTGGAGAGTCGCTACGTCACCGAGACCGGGATCGACGTGGCGGAGCAGGCGGGCAAGCTGCGGCTCGCCAACCGCTTCGACCCTGATGGCTTCAAGCGCGACTGGTCCTCGTACTCCGATGGGCTGGTGGCCGGGATCGATCCGATGGTGCGCCCCCAGGTTCAGGCCCGGGCCGCCGAAGTCGGCTTGCAGCACTACCAGCATCTGGCCGACGAGAAGTTCACGCGGGACTGGAACGACGCCAAGGCGCTGCACGAGACGGAGGCTGTCAGTCTCGGCGACGATCTTTACCGGGCCGCCGTGCTGGGCGGCGACACCACGGTTCCAAGAGAGCGGGTGGCCGAGAGTATCCAGCGGGCACGATCGACCGGCTACTACAGCCAGGCCGAAGCCGATGCGGCGTTCCAGAAGATGGACGGCCAAGAGGCGATCGGCAGCCTGATGCGGCAGGCCCAAGGCCTCGACTGGCAGGGCAGCCCGGAGCAGTCCTTAGCCACGGGTTTACGGATCTCCCAGGATTTCGCCAACAACCCGCCCGAGCGCTACCGCTCAATGGGCGTGGAGCAGCGGATCAAGCTCGCCAACCTGTACGAGGCTGTCGTCCGGCAGTCCTACCAGATGGCGATCACGGGCCGGGAGGCGAACGACCGGATTGCCCGCTTCGCCCAGGACCGGGTGCTGTCCGGCCTGATGCTCGGCGATACCAAGGTGGCTCCCGAATGGCAGGCGGTAATTGATGCCTCGCCCCCGGGCGGCCGGGTCGAGGCGACCCGCGCCTACCTGGCGGCGGGATCCAGGGAGCGTGAGGACAATCAGCGGAAATCGGGCGACATGGTCTCGCGCCTGATCGGCTGGATGGAGGACACCGGCAAGCTGACCGACGCCAGCACTGACGAGATCGTGCGCCGGCTGGCCGAACCGCAGCACGCCTACACCTACTTCGCATATAAGAACACCGAGATGCAGCGCCGGCTGGCCGAGGCCGGCAAGAGCATGACCGCGATGCAGGTGGCCGTCACTCATGCGCTCCAGGGCAGCCCGGCGCCGGATACCAAGGACACCCGCGACGCGCTCAACACGCACTATGTCGACGAGGCCGGGGTCACGCTCGACACCGGGCTGCCGGCCGGTCAGGACAAGCTGAGACAAATCCTGCACACCTTCCAGGTAGCGCCGCAGTTCGCCGTTGGCTACCTCGAGGGGGCGCTCGCCAATGCCTCCCCCGATGCTCCCGAGATGGTCGGCCGCGCCGTCGAGGCCTACAAGATCCTGCGCCAGTTCCCCAACGCGGTGGGCGCGTTGAAGCCCGACACCATCCAGAAATACGAGAGCTTGATCCACGCCACCGACAACGGCACGCCATCCCGGCAGGCCATCACGACGATCATCAACGACAGCCAGCGGAGCAAGGCCGGCACCACCGAATGGTGGGGCAAGCTCGGCACCGAGACGGAGCAAGCGGCCTGGCTGGACGGCAAGCTGGGCTCTGCCACATCGGAACTGGCAACCAGCATCGGCATCACCGGGCAGGGCGTGCCCCAGTTCTGGGTTGGCTTCACCAGCCGCGATATTCCCGCCGAGATGAAGGCGCAGATCAAGTCGGCCATGACCGACCTGGCGCGACAGGGCATGACCGACCCCGACCTTGCCTTCCGCCATGCCTGGCAGAACGTCACCCGGATCCACTGGGGAACCAGCAGCATCGGGTTTCAGGCAGATCCCTCCGCGACATACTCGGGGGACGGCAAGACCATGGTCCGGCTGCCGCCCGAGAAATACGCGGTCGGCGGCTCGACGAAGTACATGGAGACCGGGGTACGGGCCATGCTCGAGACCGCCCACCCCGGCATGACGACAGCGCACCAGCTGGCGTGGGGCACCGACATCAAGCTCGCCACGACGCGGGATGCCACGGCTGCCGACCCCCAGTACCATGTCGTCGTGCGTCAGCCGGACGGCACCTATGACGTGGCGGTGGACGCCAACAACCGGGTGATGGTCTACCGGCCGCTGTCCGACATGAAGACGGCCAATGACAAGCTGATCGACCAGCGCTTCGGGCAAGCCACCGAGAACCGGGCGCTCGGCAGCAGCTGGCTCAGGCCGCTGATCCCGACACCCCGGATCGAGAGCAACGGCCCGATCCCGTCGCTGCTGAACAAGGATGTCCAGGTTTTCGCGGCGGCCCAGGCGACCCGCGCCGGCATCGACCAGGCCCTGTTCCGCCGCCTGATCCTGGCCGAGAGCGGCGGCAAGAAGTGGGCGGTCTCGAAGAAGGGAGCCGAAGGCCCGACCCAGGTCATGCCGGACACCGGCGCGCAGCCTGGCTTCGGGGTCAAGCCGCTGGCCGATGACACCTGGCAGGAGAAGGTACGGCTTGGGGCCGACTACCTGGCCGCCATGATTAAGGAATTCAACGGTGACATCCGGCTCGGCCTGGCCGCCTACAATGCCGGGCCGCAGGCCGTCAAGAATGCCGGCGGCGACATCTCCAAGCTGCCGCGCGAGACCCAGGACTATGTCCGCAAGGTGGCATCATGATCACCCTCACCTTCTGGCTCAGCTTCTGGGCGGGATTGCTCGGGTCTTCCCCGGTGCTATTCATGCCGCCGCCGCATCCCCGGCCCCCGGCTGACATCGTCAACCTGGCGGACTGGAAGCGCGCTCACCCCCCGACCAAAAGGCGCGCGGCGTGACCGGCTTCAATCCCATCGCGGAGCGCGAGACCTCGGCGCTCGACACGCTGACCGTAGCACCCGATCCGCACGCCAAGCCGAACGACTACCTCGACAACGTGCGCGACGAGCTGCTGCTCAACGCGCCGCTCGGGATCGGGCAGGGGGTGGCCCGCTGGTGGCACACCATGCGGCTGCCGGAAACCCCGGTCCCCGGCTTCGATCCGTTCGCCGACCGCAAGGCGCTGGCCGGCTACGAGGACCAGCTCGACTTCTTCTCCGATGCCCAAAGCCCGGAAGGGATCCAGCAGCGCAAGAACCTGATCGACGGCAACCGGGCAGCCCGCGAGCGATTGCACGCGGACGGCGGCATGGCGGCGGCGCTGACGGTGGGCGCTCTCGATCCGCTCAACTACATCCCCCTTCCCGGCCTGGCGGGGCGCGGCATCCTCAAGGGTGCGGTGCGTGGTGCGGTCGGCTTCGGCCTCTCGGCACAGCCCACCATCGCCGCTAATGCGCTGCTCGATCCGACCACCACAGCCGCCGACTACGCCAGCCGCACGGCCGGCACCATCGCGCTGGGTGCTGCGATCGGGGGTGCTGCCGGAGCCCTATCCAAGCCGCTCACCTCCTATGCCTCAGCGTTCCAGTTCGGCCCGAGGGGTGCCCCTGCGGGATCCCCTGATGCCCTGGCGCCTACCGGCATCGGGCTCGAGCGGTTCGACTACTTCGGGCAGGACGCTTACACCGGCCTAAAGAACAGCCCCGTTCCCGAAGTGCAGCGGATCGCCGATGAGGTTGCCGGTATCCCCGGCGTGCAGACCATCGGGGCGCGCGGTCCCGACGAGACCTATGCCGCCGGGGTGGGTGCCGAGACCCGCGCCCACTGGTGGCAGGGACCAAGGATCACCGCTCTCCGCGAGCTCGGCGACATCTGGCTGGAATACCGCGGCGTCCAGGGCGAGGGCTGGCGGGCCGTCCAGGCGCAGCGGGCCAAGGACTGGATGGGCAACGTGAAGGGCGTGCTCAGCCATGCCGAGTTCGACGAGAGAGTCGGACGGGCCATGCACAACGACTACAAGGACACCGTCACGGATGCGGCGACACCGTTTGTCGAGAAGGCGGCGAACCGGCTGGACCAGATCGTCTTCTCGCCGATGGGGCAGGAGTTGTCGAAGGAAGGCCTGATCGGCGGCGCGGCGGCAATGTGGCAGAAGGCCGTCACGCTCGATGCCAAGGCGGCGAAGGTCGAGGCGCGTCTCGCCACCTGGCAGGCCAAGCTAGCGCAGTATCCGAGATCGACCCGGCTCCAGACCCTGGTTGCCGACATCCAGACCCGGGCGACCAAGCTACGGGGTGATGCTAATGCCATGCTGGCGCAGGCTGGCCGGGTCATGGGGAGCCAAGGTGGCGCTCCGATCGGGCCAACCCGGGGGGCTGCCCGCTACGCGCCGCGCATGTGGCTGTGGGACAAGGCCAAGGACCTGCCCGACCCGCTGCACCAGGCAATCACCGCCCATCTGCTGAAGTCCCCCGGCGTTGCCAGTCTCGGCATGACGGCTGTCAAGGAGCGGGCCGATTTCATCCTGGCCCGGATCCAGAAGGACCTCGACGCCCAGGAAGCTCTGAGGCCTGGCAGCACCACACAGGGCGGCGGCACCGGAGCCAACCCGTCAGCGCCGAGCGGGCAGGTCGGGCCATCGACCGCGATCATCTCCAACAAGTTCGACATCCCGAGCAAGGATGTTCTGGACTACATCGAGACATCAGCGACGGCCATGGTCGGGCGCTACATCCGGCAGACCGCACCCCGGCTGGAGCTCGCCAAGAAGTTCGGCGGCGAGTTCGACATGGCGACCGCGATCGACGACCTGATGGAGAAGATCGACGATCATTTCCTCGGCGGTGCGGGCGTGCCGTCACACCAGGCGCTGAAGGATGCCGCCGCCGAGAAGGCCCGGGTGACCAAGCAGATCGAGCAGCTGCGCGACATAACACTCGGGGTCTATCCGAGAGGGCGCGATCCCCTGGCGTGGGACGTGCGCACCGTTCAGACGCTCAAGAATTATCAAATCCTGACCTTGATGGGGAAGGTGGTCTCGTCTGCGTTGGGCGACGTGGCCGGCGTGGTGTTACGTGAAAGATGGGGTCCGTTGTTCCGTGGAACCATGGACCTGATCCAGAACCGGCAGATGTTCAGGCTGAGCCGGGCCGAGATCGAGGACTTCGGGGAGGCGGCCGAGACGGTTTTGGGTGAGAGAAACGCGGCCATCGCCGACTACGACGTTGAGCAGATGGGCCGGACCTGGATCGAGCGTAAATCCCAGCAACTCACTGGGTTAATGTTTCAGTTGAACGGGCTGAACGCCTGGACATCGATCATCAAGACATGGCATTCGGCCGTCGCCATGAGCCGGATATCCAAGGACGCGCGGGCCTGGGTGGCTGGGTCGATCGGGCCGGGCGATGCCGGGGTCAATGACCTGCGCGCCCTCGGCATCAACAAGGATACCGCCGCCGCGATCGTCGCCCAGCTGGATGTGCATGGACAGAAGGCCAATAGCCTCGTCCTGCCCCGGCTGGCGCAATGGACCGACCAGACGGCGGCGGACCACTTCCGGGCGGCGATGAGCGTGACGCTCCGTTCTGGAACGGTCACCCCCGGCGCGGCCGAGAGGTTGTCGGTGCAATATACCAACATCGGCGGGCTCGCCATGCAGTTCATGTCGTTTCCGATTTCGGCCCAGAAACGCATCATGATGGCGGGCCTCCAGCGCAAGGACGCCTCGACGGCGCAGGCGATTGTCAGCGGTCTGGCGCTCGGATTTTTCATCGATTTCATCCGATCGCCATCCAACGACACCCGATCCTGGGACGAGCGGCTGCTCGCCGCGGTCGATCGCAGCGGCCTGACCGGCGTGCTGTTCAGCGCCAACAACCTGATCGAGACGGCCAGCCGCGACACGGTCGGCATCCGGCCCCTGCTCGGCCAGGATCCGATGGTCGGGGAAACCTCACGCGCTCGCCAGATCCTCTCGCCCACCTTCGGCCCGACCGGGGCGCACATGGCCCAGGTGATCGACGCGCTCGGCCCGGAGGGTGACGCCAACGCCCAGCTCGGGGCGGTGCGCCGCTCCATCCTCTTCCAGAACCTGTGGATGCTGAGCGACATCCCCACCCGCATCCAGAAAAGTATCGGCGAGGCGATCGAATGACCCACATTATCTTTCCCGACACCGCTCCCGATGCCGACTATGTCGCGGTAGCCGCCCAGACCATCTTCGATATCGACTTCCCGTTCTTCTCCGGGGCCACCGACATCGATGTCTACCGCCTGCCCGCCGGTTCGACGACCTGGGTGCTGCTCACCTATAACTCGCAGTACTCGGTGACCGGCACGGTGGGCTATGAGTCGGGCTATCCCGGCGGCTACATCACGCTGGTTACCCCAGCCACCGCTGACGACCGGATTGCGATCCGCCGCTCGGTCGGGCTGCAGCGGCTGACCGACTTCCCGACCAGCGGCCCGTTCCAGGTCAGGACGCTGAACACCGAACTGGACCGGCTGACGGCGGCCGACCAGGATCTCGCAGGATTGCTGGGCCGGACGGTGCGGGCCCCGATCTTCGACAGTGGGCCGCTCGGAGCCCTGCCCGATGCTTCGGCCCGCGCCGGCCGCGCCCTGGTCTTCGATGGCGATGGTGCTGTCAGTGTCGGCACGATTGCCGAGGTTGCCGGCACGCTGATGGCGATGGAGCGGGTCGGCACCGGCGCGCAGACAACGTGGACCCTGCCGGTCAGCGTGGCCGGCGGCTCGCGCTCGGTGATCGTGGCGATCGATGGCGTGGTGCAGCCGGTCACCAGCTACAGCGTCAGTGAGTTCACCCTGACGTTCGGCGAAGCGCCGCCGCTCAACAGCGCCGTCGATGTGCGGGTGATCGGCGCGGCCTTGTCAGTCCCCTTCCAGGTTGGTGACACAACGGCCGGCTTCTTCACCTGGAGCCGCACCGGCGACGGGGCCACGCTGACGTTTTCGATCATCGGAGCGCCGCTGTCGCTGTCCGATGGCTACGCGGTCGCGATCAACGGCATCAGTCAGGAGCCAACGGCGAGCTTCACGGTGGACTCGGCCGCCGGCACCATCACCTTCAGCGAAGCGCCACCGCTGAGCAGCCGCATCGTGATCACGTGCTTGGGCTTTCCCCGCCCGATCACCGAGTACACGGCGCCGTTCACCGGGGCTATCTCCCGCACCCTCCAGGGCCGGCTGGGCGAGACGATCAGTGTCAAGGATTTCGGCGCGGTCGGCGACGGGACGACCGTCAACACAACGGCGATCCAGGCAGCGATCACAGCGGCGGCGGCAATCGGCGGGGCAGTCTACATCCCGCCAGGATTGTACCTGACCGGCCCCTTGACGATCCCCGGAACCGCCACGGCCCTGACTATTTACGGCGATGCGGCCGACCTGATCATGGAGAGCGCCCACACACCGACGACAACAGGGGGCGCTATCCTGAAACTCGCGAACAGCAGCAACAGTACCTTGCTGACCGTCGCGGTCGGGGCCGGGCCGGTCTACCTGCGTGATCTGTGGCTACACGGCAATCAGGCGGGCCAAGCGAGCGGGACCAGCTTTGGCGTCGATTTTCCGACAGACGGCGTGTCGAGCTATGGCCGCGCCGGCAAGTTGGAGAGGGTGCGCATCGAGCGCTGCCGGTCGGGCGCGGTCAACGTTGGCAACAACCGCAATGCCGGCGATATCGTTGACTGCACCTTCCAGCTCTGCGGCTTCAACTCGGACGGTACGCCGGTTGCCAGCAACGGCGACGGCATCCTGATTGGGTCCTCCAACGACTGGCGCATCGACACGCTGGACTGTGGCGCGCACACCAGAAACGGTATCTATGCCACGGGCGGGCAGAACCTCGTCATGTATTCGAGCATGTTCTACTCCAACGGCGCGCGCGGCATTCGGATGGACGCGACCGCGGGGTCGTTGCGGGCCATCGGCTGTATGTGTGACCGCAATGTCGGGGACGGCGTGCTGCTCCTGGGCGTCGGCAGCGCGACCAAATCCGTCCCCCGCACGCTGCTCAACTGCCATTTCTCGGCCAACAACTTCAGCGGCACGACCGGCGTTTTCAGCGACATCCGGATCGACGACAGCCCGATCACCAGCGACCCCGTGCAGATCATCGGGTGCTCCTTTACCGACAGCACGGCCACCGTAAACGAGGTCAAGTACCACGTCGAGGCGCGCACAACGACCACGGGTGTCCTGCTGCTGGCGCCGATGTATCGCACCGACGCGGCCAAGGCGTATGCCACGGGAGCGCTGAATGATCGGACGTTGATTGATGAAATCGACGGGCCGGTCAGCCGCAACGCTTTCAGGGTCGCGACCAGCCTCAGCGATATCAATTGGGTCAAGATTTCTGGCGGCGTGTCGGGCACCCCGCAGGTTGTCATCGGGGCCGATGGCAGCGGGACAAACATCCCGATCCAGATAGCCCCCAAGGGGAGCAGCCCGGTCTACCTGCGATCCACCGCCCCGCGCCTGCTGATGGTCAACACGTCGGGGGCGACGAATGAGACGCGAGCCTATCAGGATCTGAACGGGGCCTTGCTGCGCTTCAGCTTGATGAGCGACGACGAGGCATCGGCGACGCGCTGGATGGAAGTCGGGCGCTCCGGCATCACGGTATCGTACATTGCACTGGGCGGTGCGCTCTCCGCCGAAACCCTGCGCGTGACTCCGGTAGCCTCCCAGGTCAACCGGGTGGAAGTCACTGGGGCGGTGACCACGGCCGCGCCCGCGATCTCGGTGGGCGGATCGGACAGCAACATCAACCTCAAGCTGACGCCCAAAGGCACCGGGCGGGTGCAGTTCGGCACCCTGACCGCTTCGGCCGACGCTGCGGTGTCGGGATATATCGAGGTTTTGGATAGCTCGGGCACCGTCCGCAAGCTCGCCGTCATCACTTAAGGACCGGCCCCATGTCCCTGATCCGCGCATCCTCCTCCATGATCACCGGCTCCCCCGCCAACGTGCGCGACTATGGTGCGGTTGGCGATGGCCTGACCGACGATACCGCGGCACTCCAGGCCGTCATCACGGCAGCCGAGGCGCGCGGCGGCGGAATGGTGCTGTTCCCGCCCGGCGTCTACAAGACCACCTACACGCTCCTGTTTGGGTCCAACCTGCATCTCTACGGTCCTGGGGCCACGATCAACTATGCGACCTCCCAGACGGACGGGACTGCGCTGGTGTCGCGCAGCTACGACGGCGTCGGGACCTGCCAGCACACCATCATCGAGGGGCTGGAGATCAAGACCACATCGGACAAGGGCAACGGCATCGGGTTGCCGAAGGCGTCGGATATCACAGTCCGCGACTGCTGGGGCACCCAGATATGGCACCATCTGGTCGATATGGCAGGATGCTCCCACATCGTGGTCGAGGACTGCTACCGGGACGGCGGCAGCAACACCGGCATCCAGATCGACAACCTGACGGCAACCGGCGGATTGTATGTCGAGAACTCAGACCACACGTTGACCTCAGCCGTGGTTGACAGCACCCATTCGCATCACATCGCCATCCGGAACTGCACGATCAGGAACAACACGGCCGGCGCTATCCACCTGCACCGCACCGGCGGCTATGACCTCCTGATCGAAGGCAATTTGATCGAAGAGTGCAAGTATGGGGTGTTGGCGGACGCCAGCACCGACTGGTCAAACATCACGATCCAGGGCAACACGATCAGAAGGGACAGCGGCACGACCCCGGCGGCGGCCGATGCCGGGATCAAGCTGTCCTGCCGGTGCTCGACGGTGATCATCACCAACAACATCGTGGATCGCTACGACTACGGCATTGTGATCAAGCAGAACGACAGCACCAGCCCGGTCCTGACCCAAGGCCACGTCGTCGCCAACAACACGATCCGCAATTGCCTGACGCGCGGCATCGCAATCGATTACTGCTCCGGCACTGTCTCCGGCAATCAGCTCTACAACATCGGCTACAATCGCACGACGGGATCCTTCACGTCAGCGAGCACCAAGACCGACACCACCTGTCTTGGCCTGAGCATCTGGGCCTGCCAGAGCCTCGTGGTTACCGGGAACGTGCTCTACACGGTGGCCGGGACCGGCATCGATATCCGCTCGACTTCATCGAACATCAGCCTGATCAGCAATCAGCTGTACAACGTCGCGCAGGGTATCCGCTCCGACAGCAGCACCGATATTCAGAACCGAATACAGTCGAATACGATTATCGGCGGCACGTTCCTGTTCTGGGGCATCTACATCAACGCCTGCAACAAGACCTACATCAGCGACAACATCATCCAGGACGTCAAGGCCATCGGCATCGGCGTAGACAGTTCCACAACGGTTCTGGTTGACCGCAATCGGATCGTGGCGACAGGCGGAGCGGCCACTTACGGCATCTCCATTTTTACCTGTACCGATGTCCGGCTGTCGGACAACGTGGTCTCCGGCTTCTCCACAGCAACAATCGGCCTGCGCACCAGCACGGCAACCGTCGTTGGCTCGATTGGCTCCGGCTACGCCATTGACAGCAATTGCACAGGCGTTGTCGTCGAGGCCAGTGGCTCGGCCGCCCCGGTGGCGGGCGCCTGGGCGGTTGGGTCGCGCGTCATCCACACGGCTCCAGCGGCCGGCGGGAATATCGGCTGGGTGTGTACAACTGCTGGGACGCCTGGCACGTGGAAGACTTACGGCGCGATTGCGGCATAACAAGGATATGCAACTATGACTCTCACCAAATCGCGCCACAGGATGACGGCAGGCGTGCCCCTCAACATCGCCGACACCGCAAGCCTGGATGGTGTGACCGACGACACGGCGGCCTGGACGGCGGCGCTGGCGACGGGCAGAGACATCTACTTTCCCGAGGGCACCAGCAAGATCACCAACAAGCTGTCGTTCAGCGCGACGGAGGGCCAGACGATCACCGGCGCCGGCCGGTACACGAGCCAGTTCGCGGTCAGCTACGCGACGTTCAATATGGCCGCGACGGCGGTGCTGCAAATGAACGCCGCACACCAGGGCATCGAGCGCCTTGGCGTCGTCTTCGTCCAGCCGTCTACCGCCGTGAGAGCCTCGATCAAGGCCTATCCGAACTGCATTGATTTGAACGGCCATTCCCGCGCGGTGCTGCAGGGCCTGCTGATCGAGGCCGGCTGGCTGGGCATCGGCGGGCAGGGCAATGTTGGCGGGGGCGTGATCGACGACATTCAGTGCGGCACCATCAGCCAGGGCCTGGTGCTTGACGGTGCGCTCGACAGCATGCGGATCAGCCGGGTTCATCACTGGCCGTTCGGCTACGCTGCCGATGCTCAGCTGATGACAGTCTGGCAGGACAACGCCAACATCGCGATGGACATTGGCCGGGTTGACGACTTCCACATCACCGACTGCCTGACCTACAGCGGCCGGGTGCGGTTCGTCGATCATGGCAGCGGGGCACCCAGCGGCACGATCAGCAATCTGTCGCTCGACACCAAATACAGCACGCTCGAGATGAGCGCCGGCAAGATCAACGCCACCAACATCAACGCCGGCAGCGCCGCGACCGACCATGCGATGATCCTGTTCAGCGGCGGCGAGCTCAAGATATCAGGGCTGGCGATGGAGAATGGCGGCGAGCACCTGCCCATGATCAACGTCAGCGGCGGGACGTTCATTGCCTCGAACCTGATGGTGACCAGCTACGGCGGGGCGTCGAGCGTGGCCTACCAGACTGGCGGCAAGATGTTTCTCAGCAACGGCTTCATCGAAACCGGCGTCACCACCCGCACGGTGCCGATCATCGACATCGCGGCGGGCCGGGCGATTGTCACCGGCATGAAGGCGAGCGACGCCGGGGCGGCGACCGGCGATTTCATCAAGGTGACGACCGACGATTTCCATACCATCGCCGGCAATCAGTCGCTCGGCTACTCGATTACCGTGCCGACCAACAAGACGAACGGGATCTATGAGCCCAACGGCACCGTCGCGGGCGGCCTGCAGGGGGCGGCGTTCCTCGCCAGCCCGCACTGGACGCGCTACACCGGCACGCTCGACGGCGCGGGGGCGGCGACCATCAACCATGGCTTGACGGATCCGCGCACCAAGCTGCTGAGCGTGAGCGCGTTCTGCGTGAGCGGGGCGACGCAGGTCCCGGTGACCGTTGCCAGCGTGTCGGCGACCCAGATTGCCCTGTCGGGCGGGGGTGCTGCGGCGGCGTATATCTGCCTGCTCTGCGTCCGGTAATTCTGCGGGGGAGCAGAACAGTAACTATCCTTTAGGGGTAGCCTGATAGGGTTCTGGCAGCCGCCGGAGCCGACCCCATGCGATCCCCCGGAACACCCAGGGTAAGCAGACGCAGTTTTGCGCAAGCTGTTGCCATTTTTTCGATGAGCATGTTTGTCTGCCCCGGATTCATGGAGGCGCGGGGGAGGGCTTCCGGCGGCACCACTGCGCCAAGGCTGAAAGCCTTGGTCGCACAGCAGCACAGAGTAGTTATCGTGGGCGACGATCTGGATATCATGTGCCGGACGATCTGGGCCGAGTCGAGGGGCGAACCCGAGGCCGGAAAGATCGGCGTTGGGTTCGTGATCAAGGAGCGGGCACGGCTCGCCCGGGCCTACATGGACAAGACCGGCAGCCGCCGCCACGCATTGTATGGGGATGGCACGATCGGCTCGGCCTGTCTCACGCCCTGGCAGTTCAGTTGCTGGAATGAGCGGGATCCGAACCTGCCCAAACTGCTGCGTGCCCACAAGGATCCCGCCTGGGGCGACTGCATGAAGGCGGCCGAGATCGTGCTGCTTGGCAGCCGCCCGAATAATACTGGTGGGGCTACGCATTATTGCAGGGTGGAGCTAAGGCCTACTTGGGCGCGGGGTCAGACCCCGACGACGATTATTGGTCACCATAAGTTTTTCAAACTGACGGATTGAAGTAGTCATGAAGTACATAATCGCCCGTTTGCGCGAGGCCTCGACTTACCGGGCTATTATTGATGCCCTTTGCGCCGTAGGATTGTTGGTTGATCCATCTGCGGCAGCGCTGATTTTGCCGACCGCGATGGGAGTCCGCGCGGCCATCGGTGGTCTGCTCGGCGACAGGGTCAAGGAGGTGCCTCCGGCATCATGAAACTCGAGCATCTGAGGGATGCGGTGATCGTCAGTGTGTCAAGCTGGGCGCGCCAGTGCGACCGGATCGCCACGAGCCGCGATCCGCACGCCGAGGCCCGCCACCTGGCGGCCTCGATGCGCCAGAGCGTGCTCAGCTTGCACGACCTGTTCGGCGATGTGGATAGGTTGTGAGCTATCGGCCAAGCTCCGCTTGGTCCGAGGCTAGGCTGCTAGCTATCCAGGATTTTCCATAAAGACGATTACGCGGTCTTCGGGGGCCGCCTGGTTTCGATCACCAGCTTGAAGTTGCCATCGGCCAGCGTCTGGCGCTCGAACGCATCGGCGATGTCGCGCAACAGTGAGATGATCTGCCCCTCACTGACCGACGGGTTGGCGATCGCCACCACCGAGCGGTCCGGCTGCCGGATCAGGCAGAGGATCTTGTGATCGGGGATCAGGTACGCGCCGTTCCCGATCAGGCCGGCGGCGAACTGCTCGAGCGGGGTTAGGCCGTCATCCCTCGGACCGGGCGAGCCCGGCCGATCGGGGGGTGTCTGCTTGCGCTTCGGCATGTTTCCTCCTGGAAATGGTCATTCAAGCCCTGCACTGGCCTTCAACCGCTCGGTTATCAACCAGCGCAAGGTTTCGGCCTAGGCCGAACGTCATGCCCCGCCCGATCGATCACAGGCTGCGGTTGACCAGCGAGGCCGCCGCCAGGCTGGCGAAATCGACGGCGTCAGTCCGGCGCAGGTCGGGGTGGGTGCGGGTCAGCGTCGTGATCGCCGACATCGCCGGCTTGGAGGCCTCGATCATCGGGCCGTAGCCGCGCATCCGGGCCAGCGTCTGCAGGTTCTCGGGGCCGTACTGCTTGAGCTTGTCGATCGCCCAGCATTCGCCGATCTGTCTCAGGGTGTCCTCGAGCCGGCAGGCGGTGGCGTTCATGACTGCTCCTTGGTAGCGGAATGTTAAGTGTTGGCTGGCAGGATGGGGGTGCTGTTCTCGAAGGCCACTGCACCTGACCTCGGACCCCCGGACCCCGCCGCGCCAGCAATCGGCTAAGCCAGCCGCTTAGCCGAGGCTCGGCGGGGTTCTTGGTTTCAGGGGATTTCGTCGTCAACCTGCCGGTCGGGCTTCTCCCCCTTTACGATGCCGCCGCCCAGAACCTGGAGTTTTGAGGCGAATTTGTCGAGGATCACCTCGGTCACGTGCTTCTGGTTGCCAGCCTTGTCCTCGTAGGGGCGGGTCCGGGTGGTACCGACGAGGGCGATCAATGTCCCCGACCGGCAGCGGTTCGCCAAAACGTCGATCAAGACCTCATCCCAGACCACGACGCTGTGCCATTCGGTCCTTTCCTCGCCCTTGTAGAATTCCGACGTGGCTAACCTGAACGTCGCGACCTTCTTGCCGTCCTGGGTGTGGCGGATCTCGGGATGCCGGCCCAGCCGGCCGATCAGGATGGTGACGTTAAGCATCGCCGGCCCCGCTGCGCCTGTTGTGCATGCGGGCGGTCAGGACCACCGGGTACTTGTTGCCGAGCTTGGCGTTGCCCTCGATCCGATCGAGGATGTTCTCGAGTTCGGCCTGGATGGTGATGACTTCGCCGAGGTTGGAGGGATCGAAGGAGACTTCCCCTTCAATCCGGTATCTGATAACTGCTGGCATGTCGGTCCTCTGGGAAGGGAGGGGGGATGACACTCGGACTAAGGCCGCAGGGCTTAGCCGATACTTCATCCCCCCTGGTCTGTCACACTTACCGTCACACTTATGCCGCGTTGGCGGCTCTCTCGAGCGCTGCCTTCTTCTGGCTGAAGAGGCTGATCATGCGTTGCGACGCCACCTTATCGACGGTGCCGATCTCCCGGATCCGGGCATTGACCCCGTCCCGCCACAGGGTATCAAGGGCGTCCAGGTCCTCGACCGCCATCAGCTTGTCCTTCACCTCGGCCTCGAACTTCTGGATGCTGAGCGGCTGCAGGTTCGGGTTGGCCTTGGCGCTATAGATCGCCTCCGATTCATCGCGGTACTTGCTGTCGTCGAACTGACCCATGTAAACGTCGGCGGCCAGGCCGATCTGGAGCATGCATTTGCCGATCGCATCGGTGACGCTCATCTTGAACGCCTCGTCGTCGGGCCGCTCGGTGCCGTCCCTGTTGTTCTTCCGGATCAACTCGGTGCCGCCCCACTGCGGGCCGGTGAAGCACTTGGTCTGGGTGTCGGGGTCGATGTACCAGACCCGGCAGCAGATGAAGACCATGCGCTCGGCGATGGTCCACTCCAGCTGCTCGTGACCCCAGCCGAGACCGACCGGGCCGAACGTTTCGGTCATCATCTGAATGCGCCAGACCGGGTCGATCTGGGTGCCGCGAAAGCCGCCGGCCCGCTGGAACGGCTTGGTTGCCTTCGGGTCGGTGCGCTTCAGCCTGTCCCAGAGGTAGAGATTACCGGGGGCCGGGAGCTCCGGCTCGGGGGTGGGGGCCGGGGCGTCTGCCGTCGCCTCGTCCGAAGGTGATAGAGTTTTGCGGGGGGCCATGGTCGCGATCTCCTACTCTCCGGCCTGGTCATATGACGTGCCATCCGGTAGCCAGAGCGTTGACCGGGCGGCGTGGATACGGGGAAGGTCCCCGATCTTGAGGCTGATCTTGCCCGCCTTGTCGCGCGACAGCACCAACCCGGGGTTGCCATCACGCGGCGGCAGGTAGGCCAGCTGAGCGTCCTCGGGCATGGTGCCCTTGAGGTCTGACTCGGCGTTCTTGGAAGCCTGAACCGCCAGCCGATGTTCAAGTATCACGGTAGCCAGGGACACGAAGCTGTTGTTCAGGCTCATGTCGAGGATCTTCTGGCGGGCCACGGTCGGCGAGGCCACAGGGTCCTGCTGCGACGGCGCTTCGTCCTGCTCGACATACCACCAGAAGGCGTGGATGGTCTCTTCCAGCTGGACGATGCGGGCCTCGTCCCGTGCGATCACGGCGAAGCTGTAGCCGTCCTGTCTCGGCTGGATCAGGGACAGCACGGCTTGGCCGCAGCCGGTCACCAGCAGCTGGTGCTGGATCTGCCAAAAGTTATACTCGATGACATCGGCCAGAGAGGCGAAGCCAGCGTTGAACTTGGCCTCCATCGGGGTGTCCCACTGCTCGGCATGCTGGGGGTGGGTGAAGGTGCCGTAGTCCAGGTTGGCGCAGATGTGCGGGTGCGCCATCATGCGCTGGGTCTCGGGCACCGCCACCACCTGAGCCCCGGTCTTCCACTCGTAGAACTGCCGGTGCAGCGGCTCGGTCGCAATGCCGATCTGAACCAGCACGTTCTGGCGAAGATCATCGTCGCCCCGCCGGCCGGTCTTCTGCTGCCACAACTCCAGCCATTGCCCCGCCATCAGCTTCCGGGCGTCCGAGCTCCCAACGTACGCGATCCGCTCCGCTCTCTGCTGTTCAGTAATCGGCACGGTCGTTACTCCTTCCGGTCTTGGGTGCAGGCACAAAAAAAGCCATGGACAAATCCATGGCAGTCAAGGAGCGAGACGATAGGGGGCTCTCCACCACGGGATTGCCCCTAGTCTATCTGCTGAGCCGCAGACCAGCAAGCAGATGTTAGTCTGTCGGTAGCAAACCGACTGTTTTTATTCCAATCAATTGAGTCGTTTCTTTTCCATTTACTTTATCTTTCGGGGGATCCATTGGCCGCATCGGCCGCGACATCTGCACCACGGTACCATAGACCCGGGTCTCGGCGAGCAGCACGGGCTCACACTCGGTGTCGGTGCTGACCGGCTTGAGCCAGTCGCCGGCATAGCGCAGCGGTTGGACCTCGCCACTACTCGATAGGGTAATGACAGTATCGCCGACCCTCGGGGGTACTATCTCCGGCGGTTCGCAAATCAGATGATCTCCCGGCAGCAGTCCCGCCGCATTCATTGATCTTGTCTCGCACTCAAGGGCGAAGGCGCGGGTGCTGGTATCATACGACACGACTGTTGTTCTCCGCTCGGTGAGCTGTTCGATCTCCTGTCTGATCGTCAGCCCATCCAAGTCCGCAGAGCAAGAAGCCATTAGTGTTAGCAACTTGCCATCAAGTAACGGCAATTTTTTGCCAAGTTCTAGCTTCTTTGCTTCTAGTAGGTTCGGATTAGACTCCGCCGCGTGAGCCAAAGCAATCAGCGTCGTTGCTGAGGGGAGGTGCGCAGTTGCTGGGTTCTTCAGGAAGCGGGTCAGCGAGGTGTCCGATAGCTCGGCGGCGAGCGTCCAGTTATACGCCCGCCAGCCCTTCTCCTTGAGTGTTTGGTTGATCCAGTTCAGCAGAACAGTTCGCGCCTCTCTGTCGTGTGGCTTTGCCATCATTCATTCTCCTGCCCGGCATTGGAAGTTCCGCGTCAACAGTGGAATGAGTGCAACGCACTCGGCAAATTAAATCGCCGACAGCCAGAGGAGGCAGTACACAAGGCGGAAATTTAGAGCTTGTGATGACAGTCTGCCGCCGCGCAGAGTAGCTCCTTCAGAGCAGTGGATCCCAATGCCCGACCATTCGAGAGTGCCGAGCGAAGCCGACCGCTGGACCGCCATCGTCGCCAGCCTGACCAGGCGGAGGATTACCCTCGGCCTGAGCCAGCTGGAACTGGATGATCGGGTTGGTCTGGCGGCCGGGCAGGTCGGCAAGTTCGAGTGCCAACGCTACCGCCCGACCGGCTTTGTGTTGGCGTGCTGGGCCGAAGCGCTGGGGCTGCTGCTCACCGTCGTTGAGCCAGAGGGATTCCATGTTCCCGACACCCGGCCTACCGCCTCAGCGTACCCACCGCCCGACCAAGTACGGCAACCAGCTGGTCGAGCACGAGGGCATGGTGTTCCACAGCAAGGGCGAGTTGAGGCGCTGGCTCGAGCTGAGGCTGCTTGAGCGGGCCGGGCTGATCACGCTCCTGCGCCGGCAGGTTCCGTTCCCGCTGGTGATCGAGGGCAAGCCGATCCGGATCCGCAGCGCCGGCTACCCGAGGGGGCGGGCCTGCCGCTACACCGCCGACTTCGCCTACATCGAGAACGGCATCCGGAAGGTCGAGGAGTTCAAGGGGATGGACGACACGGCCAGCAGACTGAGACGAGCGGTGGTGGAGGCGATCTATGGGATCGAAATCGAAGTGGTCCGCTAGCCATGCGGGACATTGCCACTCACCCGACCTCGTGCCCTAATACTGGCGCGGGCCGGAGCTACGAACTCCGACCCGCCAGTAACCAGCCGAAGCCCTTGGAAGGCGGCTGATTGGAACTGTGCGCTTAAGCTAACCGCGTCAGCGGTTGGGCGCAAGCTCCCTCAGTTGGTCATACTTCAGAAGGCTATCGGCTCCGAACCAACGGAGGCCGAACGCATGAAGCTCACCACCTATACGCTGCTCGCCCTGCTCGGTGCCTGTGAGGACGCCGATGAGATGGCCGTGCTGATGGCACTGGTCAGGCTGGGTGCCTGGAACGAGATGTCTTGCGTCACCACTCCCAGCGAGATTGGCCGGATCTTGGGACGGTCACCGCTCTGGGTGCGCCGGGTGTGCCGGACATTGAGCGGCAAGCCCTACCCGCTTCTGACAACATCGGTGATCGCCGGTCGGGGTGACGACGATGAACAGATGTTCAGACTGCTGGAACCGCCGGGGAACACCGAAGGCCCCTTGCCTCGGGGGGTGCGGGAATGACCCGCTCCCTCGCCGATCTCTTCGAGCAGCTGGATGGCCTCGACGCCAACGAGGTGGCCTTGCTGGTCGTGCTGTATCAGTTCGCCGACGCCGGCGGCACGTGCTTCCCCTCGCATGATGCCATCGCCGCCAAGCTCAAGCGTTCCCGTCGCTGGGTCCTGACCGTACTCAAGCAGCTCGAGACCGTGGGCCGGATCAAGATCACTGCCCGCATCAGCAAGAGCGGCAGGACCTCGAATGTCTATAGCCTGCGCGATGTGCAAAGTTTGCGTATCCCCTGTGAAAAAAACGACGAAACCCCCCAAAGCGATACGCAAAGTTTGCGTATGAACTACACAGAAGAGTCTAAGAACACTCCCACTCCAACGCGCGAGGAAGACGCTCCGAGCAAAGATGTTCAGGCTAGGGTAGTGGTGCCGTTCGGCAAGCAGCTGGTCCCCACCGACTGGGTGCCGAGTGCCGCTGCCTTGCACTGGGCGCTGGAAACCTATCCCAACTGCGACATCGACCAGTTCACGCAGAGCTTTGTCTTGCAGTGCCAAGCGAAGGGCTACTGCTGGGCTGACCCAGAGGCAGCCTGGAAGAAGTGGCTGCGGGACGATCACAAGAAATTCCTCAAGGAGAGCAGCCATGCCGGACAGCCTTCCTCCGGACGTTATTACCCGTCGAATGCAGAACAGCGGCGTGAGCGGATGCTCGAGGAGAATCGACAGACGGGCGATTTACTCAAAGCTCGAATGCGTGCGCGACGTGGCGTGGTATGACCTGCCGGTTAGCGACATCGAACCGGACTTGCCGCTTCTCATTGCCGAGGCGAGAGAGGACCTGCGCCCGGCCGACAACTCGGATGCCATCGTTGAGGGGATGATCTCGCTGGCCGAACTCAAGGGCGTGAACATGCCCAAGGGTCCGGCCTTCGAGATCTCGCTCGAGATCATGGCGGGATGGCCTCCCGATCTGTTCGTCATGGCGTACAAACAAATCATCGAGCACCACGCCTACCCTCGCCTGCCCTGTGTCGCCGAGTTCCGCGCCTTCATTCAGGAGGAGCTTGATCAACGACACGCAGTGCTGGACGGTCTCGAGAAGTGGCATCGGAATGTCCAGATGCGGGACCGGAACGAGGCGGTGAAGCGCGAGGCTGAGTACATGGCGCGGCGGCGGGACCCGCCAACCCAGGCAGCGATCGATGCTGTTGCCGCCACAGTGCAGCAGGTCCGTCGTCACCTGACGACCCCGCCAGCAGCGCCCGCAGCCGCGAGTCCACCTCCACCAGCCGATCCCAGATGCGATCATGCATCGCCGGATCAACCTCCGCCGACAGCTCAACCAGGAACGCCGTGAGCTCGAGGTAGATCAGTTCATGCGGGGTCACCAGTGATCCTCCTCCCACTGCTGGTTGGCGTTGTTCTCCTCCTCGTCGTCGAGCCGGGCCACCTCGGTCTCGGCGACGGAGATGGCGAAGTGGATCAGCCGCTGGATCAGGTCAAAGTTTCGGTGGTCGGGCCGGACCTCCCACTTCTCCAACTCGGCCAGGGCATCCCGCACGCCCGAGTAGCCGGTCAGTTTCCGCAGTCCCTCGAGCACCGCATCGCTCACGTCGCTTGCTGTCAGGGTCATGGTTTAACTCCGAGGGGGAATGGATGTTCGTCGGCCTGCTGAACTGGCTGCTCGTGACTCTCATCGGCCTGCTGGTGACGGTCTTGCTGGTCGGTCTGCTCACCAGCCTGATGTTCTTTGCCGATTGGCTTGTCGTCCAGCTGTGACAGGCGGCGCTCGATCCAGCGCTGTTCAGCGGCGAGGATCGTGTGGTGAATCGCCCGCTCGTCGGGGTCCATGTCGCCGATCGCGTCGTGCCGCAGGCAGAGGCGGTCATACTCGGCCATCTCGTCGGGTGTCAGTGACAACTCAGACATGGCGCATCTCCTAAAACGAAACCCCCGCTACGGGTGTAACGGGGGGATGGTAGTTCGACTAGCGGTAGAGATCCACGTTAGCGCCGAAAAACTGGTCACTGAGTGGCCTCTGGGTTTGGAGGCTTCCAATGCCCGCACTGACCCAGACGACCCACTCAGCGACGATTAGGCGGCGTTTGCGGTGGTCTCTGCGGCCCGCTTCCGGTCCCGTTCCTCCTCGTAGGCTTTCCACTGGGCATCGTGCGTGCCCCTCGGCTGCACCGCCAGGTCCTCGGTGATCTGGCTGATTGCCATGGTTCCGGGCTCGAGATGCTGGCCGACATAGCCGGTCAGGGTGTAGGTGGAGCAGCGCACCAGCAGCTGCTTGGTGGACAGCAGCGTCAGCAGCTTCATGTCATCGGCGTTAGTCGGGTCGATCACCACCACGCCGCTCAGGTCCAAGGTCAGCTTCAAGCCCATGATTTCTTCTCCTGATTTTCAAACTTCACGACTTCCCTCTTTTCCACTGAGGGTAGATCCGCCGCTACGCACTCGGGAGTCGGAGCCTCGTCGGCCGGCGGCAATCCTCCGCGTTCCAGCAGAAACTCATACGCCTGCCGGGCCATCCGTGTCGCCACAAACAGGGCGCGTGTGTCCTTGCGCAGGGCCTGCAACCAGCTGGCTATGTACTCGGGGTGCTGGAGCCGGCCGGTCACCCCGAAGTACGCGCACAGGATGGCCGATCCGAACTCGGCAACCAGCTCCTCCCGGGCATACGAAGCCTTGTCATTGACACCGAGATCCGGCCTTGCCAGTCTGCCGGGATGTCCGCTCCAATGAACGATCTCGTGCAGCAAGGTGCTGTCGTAATGCTCCGGTCCCTCTACTCCGGAGGCCTCGATGAAGCACGACAGGTATGGCATTGTGACCTGGTCCGTGCCCGGTCGGTAGAAGGCGCGGTCGCCGCCGTGATTGAGTCCGATCCCCGCCTTGATGACAAAGTCACGGATCGTTTGCCGCGTACTTTCGCCGTACGGCTGGGTCCGCCGGTCCTGCTCGTACAGCCGGTCCGGAAGACCAATGACCTGATCGACATTGAAGACGTAGAACGCCTTGGCATAGGGCACCTCGTCGGTGGTGCGGGCGTGCCCGTCCTTGTCTATCCAGGTCGGTACCTTCTTGTCATACGTCCCGTAGCGGACGCACAGGCAGTCCTTCGAACCCTTCGGCCGGGCCAGGGTCTCGTCATTAAGTCTGCCTCCCAGCAGACGCATCTGCTTGAAGGTGAGCCAGCGATGGGATTGGTAGCCATGCTCCATCGCCTCGATCCAGAGCAGTAGCGTGTTGGTTCCCTGATAGGCCTTGCCGGTGAACCCGTTGATCGGCAGGCTGCCGGTCCCGTTGCGGGACCACGGGCAGCGCCAGTCTCCGGGCTGCACGCTCTCCAGCTGGGCTATGATGCGGGAGGTAACCCGCTGCGCCAGGTCCCACTTAGTGCTTAGACCTGTCGGCTCATTGAACTCGTCTGGTAACGCAGTCATGTTCTCTCCCTCGATGGTTCACTGCTGCTCTGCCGGGCGGGGGTGTGCGTCGATCTCCTGTGAGGGGCGGGTTCGCTTGGTCGTGGCCCGCCCGACACATCTCATGCCGAAATCTTTTCGTGCTGCTGGATGGCGGCCAGGATCTGGTCGGCCAGCGCCGTCAGCTGTGCCGCCCGGGCATAGTCGTCGGTTGCATAGGCATAGTAGCCGGTGATTTCTTCCTGCTCTGCGGCATGGCGGAAGAACTGCGCCTGGTCACGGCAGGTCCGGACCAGCGCGTAAAGCTGGTCCGTGTGCAGGCTGATCATCATGCCACTTCACTGACGGCATGGTCGTCGGCGCTGGGGATCTCATCGCTGTCGGGGATCTCGTCATCGTTCGCCGCCGCAGCTGCGGGCTCGACGATCGGGCGGAGGTGGATCTTCAGATTGCCGAACGGGTCGGCGATGTAGCAGTCGTAGCCCTGCCGGTCACCGCTGAGGTGGGCAACGCCGACATGCCGTGTGTGCTGGCCGCCGTCGCTGCGCACCCGGGTGGTGGAATAGAGCACCTTGAACGGGGCTGTGCCCTGCGGCTTGCCATCCCGGTCCAGGTTAGGGACCAGGAAGAACTGCTTCGTGCCGGTGATCGAGTCCAGCTGACAGTTGAACCCGGTCCCTGCCCGGTTCGGCCACGCCGCACCGCACTCGATCATGCGCTTGCCCGTGCTGTGCCACAACCGAAACGCCGGCATGTTCGTGATCATGTTCGATCTCCATGTTGATGTTTCATTTTCGAATTACATAGAACCCCTGATTTTCCACCTGTGCGGGAGCGTCCTGGTCGCTAAGGCCTTGGGCCTTAGTCGACGGGGTGGTACGGTCTGCGTCCATGCAGAATTCAGGAGCAGGGCGATGAGCATTGAGAGGGGTGGGATTCCCACCGGGGCAGCGGCCATCACGCCGCACGACACCAACGAGAACCGCTTCGCCGGGATCTACGTCGGGACCACGGGCAACGTGAAGGTCACGACCATCGATGGTGATGCGGTCACCTTCAGCAGCGTGCCCGCCGGCAAGGATTTGGCAGTGCGGGTCAAGCTGGTGTGGTCCACTGGTACAACCGCAAGTAATCTCATCGGGTATAGGTGATGGTCAGCCTCGGCCTCGGCCTGCCCGCCTCCGGCCTGATCGCTGCCGCCTCGCCCTACCCCGCCGGCAGTTCGCTCTACCTGGACTTCACGACCGGAACCTATGCCGCCAGCACGGCGGCGGCAGCGGCACCAGTCACCCGCACCCTGGCGCAGCTGGTCACAGGTGCTGTCACACCTACGGCATCGGGCATGTTGATTGGATCGTCGGATGACGTGACGGTGCCGCTCAGCCCTGCAATCCTGAGTGGTGGCACGTGGTTCAGCAATAGCGTCGGCACCTTCGTCGCCCATGCCAGCATCGCTTACGTCAACACCAGCTTCCCGCGCATCATGGAGATGAGCGACGGGTCGGATGCCAACCGCCTGATCTTCCGCTACAACGAGGCGGTCAGCATCGGCGGTGCCATGACGGTGGGCAGCAGCGACACCGAACTGACCTTCACCTATGCCACCACCGTCAAGATCGCCTGCTCCTACGCCGCCGGGGCCTTCATCGTGGCGGTGAATGGCAGCGTGGCACAGTCTGCCGTGCTCACCCTGCCCACCCTCACCGGGTTGCAATTAGGGAACAGGAACACCACCAAGAACCGGCAGTTGGACGGCAACTTCAAGTCGCTGGTCTATTACCCCGTTGCCAAGACCGGCGCTCAACTCACCACCCTGACAGCCTAGGAGTCCCCCCATGGCGAACAAGTTCATTGCCCTGCCTGCCTTCACCTCAGCCGACAGCGCCGATGGTGACACGGTCGCCGGCCTCGATCTCTCGGCCAAGCGCGAGGTCTCGTGGACCCTGGTCGAACTGGCGAAGGCGGTGGCAAGCCGGCTGGTCAATGCGGTCAGCACCGGCACGCTGCATGTGACGGGTGCCGCCACGCTGGACAGCACGGTGGCAGCGGGAGCCACCACCATCACCGGCCTGCTCGATGTCACCAACGACACGGTGCGGCTGCGCACCGCCAAGACTCCGGCGTCGGCGGCGGCGACGGGCAACGCCGGGGATATCTGCTGGGATACCGGCTTCATCTATGTCTGCACCGCAACCAACACATGGAAGCGGGTCGCCATCGCCACGTGGTAGCGTGAGCTTTCGAAATCTTTTCGTGGGCTGGCCGTGCTCATCAATGAGCAACGCAGCGCAACGCTCTCCCATTGGGGGGGTGCGGGCCAGCAACTGTTCTGCTATCCTGCAGACACACGCCCCATGGTGGAGCGTGCCTTGCTGGCGCAGTACGCATATATGGTTACGAGTGACGAGTGACGAGACTGATGGCTAAGACTAAGGCGGGGGAGCAGGGGGTATGTCCCTCCCGGCTCCCCCGCTCCCTGTCTCAGGCCGCTTTCGTCCGTGCCTCCTTCGCCAGTCTCCGCCAGCTGGCCTTCTGCTTGCTGACCGGCGGCTTCCATTCACTGCTCAGGCTGCTGAACATCCCAACGTCCCCGCTGTCCGTCACCTGCACCGTCGCCACCATCCGGCGGTACGCTTCGGTCGCCGCCTCAAGACGCCACTCCCAGAAGGCGTGCTGCTTGTCGAGCTTGCGGTAGCGCTCACGCAACCTGTCCAACTCGTCGTCGTGCGGGCTGCCTTCAAACCTCGGCTCTCTAGCCAGCGCCTTGCCCTCGGCAGCCAGCTTACCCAACTGGTCGGCGGTGGTGTTCAGGTTCGAGTAGGCGTTCAAGCAGTGGCCGTACACCGTCTGGATCTGGCACCAGGCGAGCGCCCCGTCCCAGTCGGCGAAGCTGGCGTCGGTCAGCAGCGCCCGGACCTGCGCCTCAAACCTGTCGGCGGCCTCCTCGAAGGTCAGCCCGGTGTGCCTCATCAGCGGCTTGATCTGGCGGTGGTGCTTGAGCGTCAGCTCGGCGGCCTCGCGTGCCTGCCTCAGCTTGAGCGACAGCGTGCCCCGGTGGTAGTCGGAGAGGCCGTGGAGGTTGATCAGCGCCAGCGTCTGCCGGTTGATCTCGCCGGAGCTCATCGGCTTCGGCTGCCCGTCGTCGCCGGGGATGATCCAGTAAGCGGCGGCCAGCGTGTTCCGGTTCGTCACTGCGTACGGGTTGGTCGTGGTCATGGTCGATCTCCTGTCGTTTTGTCGTGTTGCTCGAAGCCCTCTTTTCCACCTCCCGTCTGCCGACAGGAGAGTGGTCCGAGGACAGCGCGCGAACTCTCTCGCCCGTCACGCTGATACGTGCGACCGCTAAGGGCAGGGGCGCGGAGCTCAAGGGGGTGGACAACGTCCAGGCCTCTGCAGCCGCCTTTAGTTCCACTCGACCGCGAAGCGGTCCTAGTGGGACTTGGCGGCGAAGAGAGCCGACCCCCTTGAACGGAGCGCGCCTGTCCGCACATGAAATCCACAGCGTGACGGGCGAGAGAGAGAGAGAGAGGCGGTCCGGAGTGAGGAGCACAAGCGGGGAGCTTGCGACCCGCCGCGACGAAACGCAGGACCGGCCGACCCGGCAGTACGCGCGCAGGCGGCACGACCAGGCCGAAGCGGAGCGGCGACGGGCGCGACGAGCGCGGCAAGCGCGAAGTCCAAGGCCAGCGCGGAGAGGAGTGGAGCCGCCCTCTTAGGCGGCGACCGGATCGGAGCGTGGCCGCCGAGCCCGGAGGCGTGGAGCGCACGGAATGGGCGGGCTGCTGAGCACGTCTGCCGCGTGAGGGATTGAAGCCCGAAGGGTGGAGACCGCTTGCGGGCTCCATGCGCAGCACGAAAGCCCGACCCCGAAGGGGGCACGCCCGAGTCGCTATTTCACCCCGTCAGCGTAGGAATGTCTTTCCAGCGAATGCTTCCGTGCTTTACTTGAAAGCCGCGCCAGTGGGTACAACGTTGACAGTTACGCAAGACTGTGCGTCGTATCCTCGCGCGCGACACTCAACCCACAGCCAGTCGCGAGTAGCCGATGACTTCCCTTCCAGCCGTTGCCGAGACACCTGCTGAGCAGACGGTCGAAGGCGTTGACGAGTTCGGCCTGACGCCGAAACAACGGGCGTTCGCTGATGCACTCTTGACCGGGGCACCGAGCCCTACGGAGGCAGCGAGACGCGCGGGATGCGAAGGCGCATATGCTCACGTCTACGCAACGCGCACGATCCGGAACCCTCGCGTACAAGAGTACCTCCGATGCGCCGTTGGTCACGTGATCACGCTGGGCAGCGTCAAGGCGGCCAACACCATGCTGTCGCTGCTCGACAACAAGAGCGGCCAGGTCAAGTTCTGGGCGGCGCGCGACCTGCTGGACAGAGGCGGTCACATGGCGCAACCAGCGTCGCCACCCCAACCAACGCTGGTGATCAACATCGACTTGAGCTGACCCCCCCGGGTGAGAGCAAGGGGAGGCGGGGGTCGAAAAAGGCGAGGCTCGGGTCGCGGCGAGGTACACCACACACAGCAAAGCCGCTGAAAACTGCCCCCCGCAGGAAGGGTGAGGGCTCGGTGAAGCAAGGCCTGACGTTGGATCAATGAACAGCTATGCCTTGGCCGCCTCAGCCTCCAGCCTCCGATGCTCCGCCTGTCTCGCTTCGGCGCGGTAACGGAAGAACTTGAGCCAGCGCTCGCGGAACTCATCGACGCTGGCGAACCATTCGGTGCCGTCGTCGCTGTAGACCATACCATCCGGCATCAGGATCGCCATGACCACGCTCCGCATCAGACCCGTCCATTCCTTGTACTGGCGCGGTATTTCGCAGCTCAGCGGCAGGATCGGGATCGGGGTATCTTCCTGGTGACCTGCCTTGTGATCTCTGGAGCATGGTCGGATCCGCCAGGCCACGACCGGTATCCGGAGCAGCGTCGGGGGATCGTCGATCTCGTCGTCTTCGTAGTCGTAGAGACAGAGCAGCACCTCGCCATGGGCGGGCACGGTGGCCCATTGGGCATAGGGATCCATCGGTTCTCTCTTCTTATGGGTGGGTGGGTTTTCCCCTGCTCAGCTTCTCACGCAGGCCGCGCATGGCCTTGCGTTCGATCTCGTCCATGCTCGGCTTGAGCGGGCCGTTGTGCATCTCGCGGATCTGCCGGATGCTTTCCAGCATGCCGTAGAATTCCGTGTCGCGCTTGTGGTAGCCGGCCGAGATCAGGGCGGCCTGGATCATCAGGGCGAAGGCGCAGGTATGGTCGTGACCGACTTCCGCGACATGGCGCTCGGCGATGATGGCGAGAGCGATCGCCATCTCGGTCACCTGCTGTTCGGTGGTTGGCTTCTTCATGGCTGTTTCTCCTTGATCCAGCCGCGCGCGCGCCGGGGAATGTTGCGGCGTTTCAGGATGGCGCGGATCGATGCGGCATGGACGCCGAACATCAGTCCGAGGGTGCGGGTGCTGAAGCGCTCATCGACGTAGAGGCGGACAATGTCGTCCTTCTCCGGGGCGCTCAGCTTCCACGCTCCCAGGCCCGGGCGCTCGGCCATCAGTACTTGATTCCGCGCCGGACCAGCAGGCCATGCACCGTGCATTGGTGGACGCCGAACAGGCGGGCGATCTGGGAAACCTTGAGGCCGCCCTGGTACATCTCGATGGCAATCTCTTTCTGGATCGGCGACAGCTTCCAGGTCGCCCGCGATGCGATCGACCAATCCTTGTCTCCCGGCTCGAAGGTCTGGCGCTCGGGCATCGGCTACTCGTTGAGCGTGAACGGCGGGACGTAGTCTTCGCCGTAGACCCAGAGGTGATACATGTTGGCGGCGTCGATCAGCTGGCTCTGCGCCGGGAAGACCTCGACGGCATGGCGTTCGGCACCGATCAGCTCGTTCTTGATCCGCTGCTTGGCCGACCACGGAACCTCGTTGCCCCAGTAGGAGCGGATCGCCAGATGGGTGACGCAGCCGCGCTTCGTCGTGATGGTTCGCATCAGGACGGCGTACAGCTTGTTCTCGGCAATCGTCGTCATCTCGCCGGCCCAGCCGCTGCTGGGAATGGCATTGCACGGGATCAGGCTGATTTCCCAGGGCGGCCAGTTGCCGGTCTTCGCCATGCGGGCGCGCACCCTGCCCTCGGCCTCGATCATCTGGCGGCTCATCACCTCGGCGGTCCGGCGCTCCGTCCGGTTCAGGAGCCGGTTCATTGGCGCGTCTCTTCGGCTGCGGCCTCGATCGTCGCGATGAAGAGCTCGGCATGCTCGGCGAACATCGGCCCGACGGCGCTCATGTAGAGCTCCATCGTGTCGGCCGCCTTCATCGAGTCAAGCGCTTCTCTGGTCAGCATGCAGGCTGCCCGGACCGCTGCCGCCCGGGCGTCATGGCCCAGGTCTACCTGCAGGTTGATCCATTCCATGATGGCGAGCCGGACGACCGTGCGCAGCTGGCCGGCGTCCTTGGACGTGAATGGCACGTTTCGATCCCTCCTTTTTCCGTTTCTACGTTGCGTTGTTCTGCATTTAAGCAGAAGTTTCGCACACGAGTATGGAGAGGGTAACCGGATGTTGGAAGCGGGTCAGGTAGCGCAGAGGTTGAGTGGACTATCCAAACGACTGCATAGGCGGTTCAATGGAAGTGCGGAATTGCTGAGCATTAGTACAGCAACCGACGACATCGAGCGGTTGCTGAACACGCTGCACCAGCCGTACACGCCGCACGCCAAGCCACCTCAGGGCAGCCGCCTCACCGCCAAAAAGCCCCGCGTGCTCGCCCGCAGCGCAGAAAAGGAGCCGATTGATGTGCCTAATCAGGAGGAGCCTGACCGGGAAGAACAAGGTGAGGAACCGCAGGAAACCCCACCGATTGGTCTCGCGGCGCTCGATCGACAGCTTCAGGAGGACGGCGAAGATCCGCTAGGACCGCCACCGGGCGAACCCCAGCCCGACCTTCGGCCGCCCGCCCGCATGGTCCCGCTTGCCGAGATGCCCTACGACGATCTCAAGAACTTCGCCAAGTCGGTCGGCGTCCAGACCTTCCGCGTCAAGCGCGAGAACATCCAGAGCCAGCTGATCCGCAAGGGCCACACCACCGGCCCGGTCGGACTATGACCTGCTATCGAGTATTAAGGCCGCGAGCGGATTGGGAGGATATGGACCCGGTCATGCCCGCGCTGAACGTCTATGAGCCCGAAGAGCAGCCGGTCGATACCGGCCTGTATGACGCTCATGGCGTCAAGCTGTACCGGATGCCGGCGAAGATCCGGCCGGGATACCTGCCATGAGCTTCCTGACCGAGCTGCGCTTCGAGGACCTGCAGCGCCTGCGCGTCTCGGTCAAGCGGGTCTACATGACCCAGTACCCGACGGACAAGATCACCGACCATGAGGCTGACAAGATCATCGAGGCGCTCGGGCCGGAGGCGGCCGAGACCCTGACGCGCCGCGCCATGGATGCCGGGATCATCGAGGGCCGCCGATGATGTCGGGCAATCTTGGCTCCGTCACCGTGATGGCGCAGGCCCGCTACTCGAAGCGGCGCGAAGGCCTGCCGCGCGCCAGCCTGATCCTGACCACCGACAAGGGCGAGCTGCACATGAGCGGCATCAACCTGACCTATGTCGAGGCGATGGGCCTGCTGCGTGATGGCATCAAGCTGCTCGAGGCGAGCGAGACCGACAGCAACCCGGAGATCGACTGATGGCGGCCCTGGATTTCCGCCCGCCCGGCCCGACGCTGCGCGCCTTCATGCGGGACGACAGTTACTTCCGTGGGATCCAGGGGCCGGTTGGCTCGGCCAAAAGCACGACCTGCGCGATCGAGATTATGAGGAGAGCGGCGGCGCAGAGGCCGGGCAAGGACAAGCTGCGCCGGTCACGCTGGGTCGTCGTCCGTAATACATATGCCGAACTTCGGACGACGACGATCAAGACCTGGCTGATGTGGTTCCCCGAGAACGACTGGGGGCATTTCGCCTGGAGCGCACCACCTACACACCACATCAGGAAAGCCGAGATCGACTTAGAGGTGATTTTTCTGGCACTTGATAAACCAGAAGATATCAAGAAGCTCCTGTCGCTCGAGGTTACCGGGGCCTGGCTCAACGAGGCGCGCGAGCTCGACAAGGCGATTGTCGATGGCGCCACCCAGCGCGTCGGCCGCTATCCGAGCAAGAGTCAGGGCGGGCCGTCCTGGTACGGCGTCATCGCCGACACCAATGCCCCCAGCGAAAACCATTGGTGGAGCTTCATGTCGGGGCAAGTCCCTCTCCCTGAGTGGATGCCGGAAGACGACAAGCTGACCATGAGGAAGCCGGCCGGCTGGACCTTCTATCTGCAGCCCGGGGCCTATACCGAAGTGATGGACCCGAGCGGTGCCCTGATCGGCTACGCGCCCAACCCGCTCGCCGAGAATGTCGAGAATTTACCAGAGGGCTATTACGAACAGCAGATGCAGGGCAAGACCCGCGCCTACATCCGGGCCTATGTCTGCAACAAGCTGGCGACCTTGAATGCGGGGAAGATGGTTTACCCGTCGTTCCGGCGCGAGATCCACGTCGCCCGCGAAACCATCATCCCCTATCCCGGGGTTGACCTGATCGTTGGCATCGACTTCGGGCGGACCCCGGCGGCGGCGGTCTGTCAGCACTACCGGGGCCGCTGGCTGGTGCTGGGCGAGCTGATCACCGAGAACACCAACGCCCGCAAGTTCGCCGAGGAACTGAAGGCCTACCTGCACAGGAAGTTCCCGAACAGCCAGTGCCGGTTCTATGGGGATCCTGCCGGCGACCACCGGCCGCAGACCGAGGACGAGACGCCATTCCGGATCCTGCGGGCGGCCGGCATCAACGCCTACCCAACCCATTCCAACGACCCGCTGCTCCGCATCGAGGCTGTCACGCTGCCGCTCGAACGGCTGGCCGATGGGGTGCCGGCGTTTGTTGTCGATCCCAGCTGCACCACCCTGATCAGCGGCTTCGAAGGCGGCTACCATTTCCGCCGGCTGCAGGTTTCGGGAGAGCCGCGCTACGACGACAGCCCGCACAAGAACTCCTTCTCCCATGTTCACGATGCCCTGCAGTACGCCTTCCTGGGTGGGGGTGAGGGCCGGCGTCTCATCTCCGGACCCGAGCGGCCGGTCCCTGTCGTGGCACCCCGACACTATAATGTGCTCGCCCGCACCCATAGCCGGATGAGGGCCGCCCCATGACAGGCATGAAGGACCTCGGCAAGCTTGGGCGCGGCACCGATAGTCTGGTGATTCACGCCAACCCGTGGGAAGCCCTGCTGCTCGCCGCCCATGGCGGATCGGGCTCCATCAATCCAGCCACCGGCCTGCTCGAGTTCGAGGATGGCGACGGCACCGGCACAGCCGGCGGGGCGAGCGATGCCAGCGCTTCGGGCGCACCCGGCAGCAGCATGGGGGCTGGCTTCGGCGGTTCGACCGGCAACTTCTCCGAGGGCGGCTATGCGGCAGGGGCTGGCTTCGGCTTCGGCGGCACCGGCGTTTCACCGGCAGGCCCGGACTCAATCGGCCAGGCGCAGGGCTTCGGCGGCCAGGACCGCAACAGCATCGGCGAGGACGGCGACATGTCGAGCTTCGCCTCGCCCGTGGGGGATCTCACCGAGGCGGCGAACCTAAGCCAATCCATGGACGCGATGGGTCCGGCCCAGCGCACCGCCTTCCAGAACAACCGCTTCGATCCCAACCATCCCGCCGTGGCGCGCGGCCGGGCAATCGACGAAGGCACCGTCAAGGCGCAGAGCCTGATTGACCGGATGCTCGAGGCCTTCAACCCGGTCAGGACAGATCCGGTCTCGGTTGTGAACAGCGTGGTCAGCACCGTGGCAGCGCCGGTCGGTCTAGCCATGACGGTGGGCCGGGCGCTCAGCGAATACGCGCTCGATCAGGGTTGGTCGATCGATTACTCGTATGACTCGGTGATGAGCGGCGGCGACAACTCGGATCGGGCGCAGGACCTGCGCCGGCAGATCGCGGAAGCCACAGGCCAGCCGGCTCCTACTCCAACACCCACCACACCCGTTCCGGAGGTCGCGGTTACCACCAGCGTCCCCGGCTACCGCTCGCTGCTCGGCGACGGCTACGACGGGTTCCGTTTCCTTGAGAGTTCCGCGGGCGTGAACCGCAGCACCCGGAGGTTCGCGTGACCGGCTATACGACCAGCGCTGCAGTGGCGATAGCGCCGCTGTCCCACGACGAGGCGAGCCAACTCTTCCAGGCCTACGACGCCGCGAAGAAGAAGCGCATGATCATGGAGAGCCTGTTCAGCGAATGCTACGACTGGACGCTCCCCGCCCGCTCTGCCTGGTTCGGCGGCAGCCAGGGCCAGCCGCGCACCGACCATATCTTTGACGAGACCGCCTGTGTCTCGGTTCAGGAGTTCGCCTCCCGGCTGGCGACAGGGTTGTTCCCGGCATTCCGCCGATGGGCTGATCTCCGCCCCGGCTCCGACGTCGTCGAGGGTGACAAGGTTGCGATCTCCCAGGAGCTCGAGGTCATCTCGAAGGTCCTGTTCGAAGCGATCGACGCCTCGAATTTTGCCCAGGAAATTCATGAGGCGCTGCTCGATCTCGCCGTCTCCACCGGCATTCTGCTGATCGAGGCGGCGGCCGATGGCGGGCTCCAGTTCACCGCCCTGCCGATGCCGGCCGTGGTGCTGGACGTCGGCCCCAACGACCAGGTCGATGCCCTGTTCCGTGAGCTAGAAAGAAAGATATCCCACCTCGAGGTGCTGTGGCCGGGCCGGGTCAAGCTGCCGAGAGAGCTCGAGACCCGGATGCGGAACGACCCGGAAGCGACCGTCAAGCTGATTGAAATCTGCCGGCGCGACTGGATCGAGGGTGTCGAGACCTACGACTACCGGGTGCTGGAGTGGAGTACGCGCCAGATCCTGGTCAGCGGCACCTACAAGGGCGAGGGCTCCTGTCCCTTCGTGGCATTCAGATTTAGTAAGGCGGCGGGTGAGGTTTGGGGCAGAGGCCCGGTGATCAACGCCCTGCCCGCCATCCGGACCTGCAACTTCGTCCAGAGGTTGGTCTTAGAGAATGCCGACATGGCGATCGCCGGCATCTGGCAGGCCGAGGATGACGGCGTGCTGAACCCCGACACGGTCAGCCTGGTGCCCGGCACGATCATTCCCAAGGGGGCGGGATCCGGACTTCAGCCCTTGAAGCCGGCCGGACAGTTCGATGTCTCCACCTTCGTCCTCAAGGACCAGCGGGCGGCGATCAAGAAGGCGCTCTACAACGAGACGCTGGGACCCCGGGAAGGAACGCCGATGTCGGCCACCGAGGTCAACGAAAGGATCGCCGACCTTGCCCGCCAGATGGGCTCGGCATTCGGCAGGCTTCAGTCGGAAGCGGTGCAGCCAATCCTGCGCCGCTGCCTGTACCTGCTGGCCGAGAGCGGCCGGATCCTGCTGCCCCGGGTGGGCTCCAAGCTGGTTGAGATCCGATCCTCATCCCCGCTGGCGCGCGACCAGGAGATGGCCGATGTCGTCGGGGTTGACCGCTGGCTCGAGCTGATGATGAACCGCTTCGGGCCGCAGATGGTCAACCTGCTGAGCGACAGTCAGGCGATTGCCGAGTTCACCGCCCAGAAACTGGGGGTCCCGCCCAGCCTCGTCCGCTCCAAGCTCGCCCAACAGAAGCTCGCGGCGACGGTGCAGGCCCTCGCCGGGCAGGCGACTACGACTGCACCGCCACCGGAGGTCGGTCAATGACCGCCAAGCCCACCCAGATACAGGGGATCGACGGCCTGGTCTATACCCCGGAGGCAGAGGACGAGATCAACCATCTCGTGTCGGTTACATTCGGAACCGATGCTGGCCGGCGCGTCCTCGAATATCTCCGCAACATTACCTTCAACCGGATCCACGGTCCCGAGGTGTCCGACTCTACGTTGCGGCACGCCGAAGGATCGCGTTTTATCGTTGCAATCTTGGAAAGCCGCATCGCCGCAGCCCGGAAAAACCGCTCATGAAGTACGCCCATGTCCTCCTACGCAGCCCTGCCGACGCCCCAGCCGGTTCCCCACCAGCCCCGTCGCCTGCACCCGCACCGCAGCCTGCACCTCAGTCTCCAGGCGGTGTTCCTGATCCTGCTCGTGCCCCCGGCCCTGTTCGTCCTGACGATCCTCCTGCTCTGCCTGCTGCTCCGGGCGGCATGGTCCCTGCCGGATCGCCTCCTCCACCGCTCGCTGCCACCGGAACTCAGCCCCCATCAGGACTGACTATCGCTCCGCCCAATGCCTTCGACCAGGCAGCTGTCGCACCGCCCCCTCCCACACCCCAGGTCCCGGCGAACACCTCGGCTCCGGACAAGTACACCGTGGCGCTGCCCGAGGGGTTCATCCCGGCGTATGTCGGCAAGGTTGATCTGAGCGAGAGCAACCCGGTCGTCCAGAAATGGGTCGGGCTCGCCAAGGGTTCCGGCATGAGCCAGGAGCAGTTCGACGAAGGGCTCCAGCTGCTGGTCCAGGCCAACACGGCGCACATCCCCGACCCCGCTGCCGAGATCGCCAAGCTCGGCGAGCACGGCCCGCAGCGCGCGGCCCGCATGATCAATTGGGTCAAGAGCAAGCTGTCTCCCGCCGGCTACCAGGCGCTGGCGAGCAAGGGTGTCTCGGCCGACTACGTCACGGCACTCGAGGAGCTGATGAGCCTCGCCGGTGAGCCGAAGTTCGCGGCGGCTGGTGCTGTCCCGCCCACCCAGCTCACCCGTACCGATGTCCAGAAGATGATGGAGGACGAGCGGTACTGGAGACAGAAGGACCCAAAGTACATCGCTGAAGTCGAGGCCGCCTGGAAACAGGTCGTCGGCCCCGGCGTCATCTCCACAACCAAGACCCGGTCACCCGGCCGGGATGGTCGCGCCGCTTAAAGACGGCACATTAGGAAAGGAATAAAGGCATGCCCGTCGATATCGACACGGCCTTCATTGAACAGTTCGAAACCGAGGTGCACCAAGCGTTCCAGCGGAAGGGCTCGATGCTCCGCAACATGTGCCGGCGCAAAACTGGCGTGAAGAACAAGACCTGGTTCCAGAAGATTGGGCAGGGCAGGGCAAGCGGTAAGTCCCGCCATGGCGTCGTGCCAACAATGGGCCTCGATCACGATCAGGTCAGCTGCACGGTTGTTGACCGTTTCGCGGCTGATTACTCGGATCACTTTGACGAGCTTCGCATTCAACATGACGAACGCGGCGCTTTAGCTGACGCCGCCGTGTTTGCACTTGGTCGGGAGGCTGACGATCAAGTTTTGGATGCGATGGATGCGAGCTCGACATCCTACCTGTCGGCCGCCGCCCAGACCTTCACCAGTGCCGCCGGTCCCACCACGCTGATGGAAACGATCGGCGAGGCAAACATTCCTTTCGACGGTCAGCTGTATTCGATCGTGCCGTGGCGGGTGTGGGGCGACTTGATGAATATAG
>Ga0307409_100000059_pt1 | contig 39752 bp, 41 predicted proteins | sample 322Ometagenome_2_FD_203888 | JGI IMG/M metagenome (GOLD analysis project Ga0307409, IMG submission 203888) | Maize rhizosphere microbial communities from greenhouse at UC Davis, California, United States - 322HYB-O-2 | ecosystem: Host-associated > Plants > Roots > Rhizosphere > Soil | place... | reverse complement strand
TCAGGGCCGGTGCCAGTGCCGGTGTCAGGACGATCCGAAAGGCGTGGTCAGTGGGAGTGTCAGCGGCTCCTCATCACTCCAGCCTCCGCCGCAGCCCGCCGAGCGCCGAGCGCCGAGCGCCGAGAGCCGAGAGCCGAGAGCCGAGAGCCGCAGTTAAGCGCGCCGCCCTAGTCTGCCGCGACCGGCTCGGCGTCGCGGACGGGCTGCGGGGTGGCGGGGTCGTTCTGGAACGAGCGGGCGATCCAGGCGAAGGCCGCGGCCGCGACCGCGAGCATCCCGAGGCCGGTGCTGGTGTACCCGAAAACCAACTTGCCGATGCCGAACAGCGTCGCGTACACCGCGATGATCCCCGCCACCCAGTTGGTCCAGGCCAGGGCGCCGCCCGGTATGCGCTCCCGCCCGAAGCCGGCTCGCTCGCTCACCGGCACCCACCCCGGGCCGCCCGGGCGCACCCGCCGATAGAACGATTCCAGCGTTGCCGCCGGCTCCGGCGAGGTCATGAAGGTGACCGTCAGCCAGACCACCGTGCTCACCGCCACGGTGACGATCATCACCCAGGCGTCGGCGTTCGGATCGCCGGCGCGGAACGGGTTCGGGACGACGAACATCATCGCCATCGATACCACGAACGACGCGATCATGGCGCTGATCTCGCTCCAGGCGTTGATCCGCCACCAGTACCACCGGAGGATCAGCACGAGACCCGTCCCGGCGCCAATCGCGAGGAGGAACCTCCACGCCTGCTCCACCGAGGAGAGCTGCGACGTGACGGCGATCGAGGCGAGGAAGAGGAAGATGGTCGCCAGCCGGCCGACGGCGACGTAGTGCTTTTCGGTCGCGTCTTTCTTCACGAACCGCTTGTAGAAGTCGTTCACGAGGTACGACGCGCCCCAGTTGAGGTGCGTGCCGATCGTCGACATGTACGCGGCCGCGAAGCCGGCCAGCATGAACCCGCGCCACGGCGTCGGAAGCAGGTCCACGAAGGCGTGCACGTACCCGGCCTCCTTGTCCTCGAGCGTCGGGTAAAGCACCACGGTCGCCAACCCGGTCACGATCCACGGCCACGGGCGCAAGGCGTAGTGGGCGACCTGGAAGAACAGCGTCGCGAGGACGCCGTCGCGCTCGGTCTTCGCGGAGAAGATGCGCTGCGCCACGTAGCCCCCGCCGCCCGGCTCCGCACCCGGGTAGTAGGCTGCCCACCACTGCATCGACAGGAATACGCCGAGCGCCAGCAACGGCATCCAGGCGTAGGCCTCCAGACCGTTGGGCGTGATGCGGAGCGGCAGCACGCTGAGGGCGGCCGTCTCGCTCCCGAAGTGGGTCGCCACCTTGCTCTTGAGCGCGTCCATGCCGCCCACCGCGCGCACGGCGTACACCGCGAGCACGATGACCGCGGACATCTTGATCACGAATTGAACGAGGTCTGTCCAGAGCACGGCCCAGAGTCCGGCCGCTACGGAGTAGGCCACCGTGATCACGAAGCAGAGCCCGACGGCAACGAACGGCGAGATGCCGAGCGAGATCGTCAGGATCTTGATCATAGCCCGCGTCACCCACCCCATGATGATGAGGTTGATGGCGATCCCGAGGTATAGCGCGCGAAATCCGCGCAGGAACGCGGCGGGTCGCCCAGCGTACCGGATCTCGGCGAACTCGACGTCCGTCATGACGCGCGCGCGCCGCCAGAGGCGGGCGAAGAAGAACACGGTGAGCATGCCGCTCATGACCATGTTCCACCAAATCCAGTTGCCGGCAACGCCCTTCGCGGCCACCAACCCGGTCACGACGAGCGGCGTGTCGGCCGCAAACGTGGTCGCGACCATGGCCGCGCCGGCGAGCCACCACGGCACCTGCCGCCCGGACAGGAAGTACTCGTCGAGGCTCTCGCCGCCGCGCTTCGTGAAGATGAAGCCGATGACGGTCGAGAGGGCGAAGTAGCCCAAGACGATCGCCCAGTCGATGACGCTGAGGGTCATTGATGCTGCACGGTGGAGGGTGACGAGGTGCGCGCCGACGGTCCGACCGGTGCGGTCGGCGGCGACGCGCTCGCGGCCGACGGCTCGCCGAGCGCGGCCATGACCGCGTCGGCGAGCAGGACGCGGACGGCGACGATCCGGCGGTTGTCGCGCGTCGGGTTCACGCGGTTGCTCAAGAGGAGGACGAACGCATCGCGCGTGGGGTCAATCCACAACGACGTTCCGGTGAAGCCGGTGTGGCCGAACGCGCGTCCCGACACCCGGTGTCCGCCGGAGTTGGCTCCGGTCGGCGTCTCCCACCCCAGGGCCCGGTGGGAGAGCCGGGCATTCTGCACGCGGGTGAACTCGGCGATCGTGGCGGGTGATACGATGCGCACGCCGTCGAGCTCGCCGCCGTTCAGGTACATGCGCGCGAAGCGCGTCAGGTCGTGCGCGGTCGAGAAGAGCCCCGCGTGACCGGACACCCCGCCCAACAGGTAGGCGTTTTCATCGTGCACCTCGCCGCGCACGAGGCCCCCGCGCACCGAATCGTACTCGGTCGGAGCGACCCGCTCGCGCAGGCTCCAAGGGGGTCGAAACCCGGTCGAATGCATCGCCAACGGCGCGAACACTCGGCGCTCGAGGTACAGGTCGAGGCGCTCCCCCGACGCGCGCTCGACCACCCGGCCGAGAAGAATCGCGCCGAGGTCGCTGTAGACCATCCGAGTCCCCGGCAGTGTGTCGAGCGGCGTGGCGTAGACGAGCGCCAACGCCTCGGCCGGGCTTGTCGCGTGCTCCCGCAGGGCGCGCCAGGCAGGGAGGCCGGACGAATGCGTGAGGAGCTGTCGAACGGTGACGCGCTCCTTGCCAGGGCCGCTCCATTCCGGCAGGTAGCGCTGCACCGGCGCGTCGAGCGAGACGACTCCGGTCTCGACCAGCTGCATGATCGCGGTCGTCAGCCCGACCACCTTGGTGAGCGACGCGAGGTCCCAGTGCGTGTGGTCGTCCGGGGTCGGCGACGGAGCCCAGTCGAGCCGCCCCACTCCGTAGGCCGTGAGCACGCCGGCGTGGTTGCCGACCACGGCGTACGCACCGGGGAAAGCGCTATCGCGGAGCGCCTGGACCATCACGCGGCGCACGCTGTCCGAGAGGGCCGTCACGCGTTCGCTCGTGAGGTTATCGTTCGCCCACGACACTCGTCCGCCCGGCGGCCCGCCCGCGGCAGAGGAGGCTGAAGCCACATTCGCCGCGGCGCACGCCGACGTGGCAAGGGCCAGGGCGCCGAGCGCCGACGAGCCGAGCAACGGGCACAACCATATCCGGAGCGATCGAGAGGGCGAATGCATCAAAAGCGGCAGTGGGCGAGGGTGCTCGTCATCGGGGCCGCGACGCTTGGCTCCGCGGTCACCTCGGCGTGCTCGTCCGGCGCTGGCGGCCCACCGCGCGAGGGGAGGGGCGCCGGGCACGCGGCGGCCGGTCACGTGCGGCCCGGCATCTCCGTGCTGCTCGACGACAGCGTGCACCTGGTTCGGGGAAAGACCATTGGGCTGTTGACCAACCAGACCGGGGTGGACGAACGCGGGGTCTCGGATGCCGACCTGCTCAAGACGGACCCGCGCGCGAGCTCCGCGGGCGTGCGCCTGGTGACTCTCTTCTCGCCCGAGCACGGCATCCGCGGCACCGAGGACCGCACGAACATCGAGAGTCGAATCGACGAGCGAACCGGCCTGCCCGTTCACTCCCTCTATACCACCGCCACCATCGCGCCGCCCGACAGTACCCTGCGCGGGCTGGAGGCGCTGGTCTTCGACCTCCAGGACATCGGCACACGGACGTGGACCTACGTCGGCAACCTCGTCTACTCGCTCCGAGCCGCCAAGCGCAACGGGGTGGCGTTCATCGTGCTCGACCGACCCGCGCCGCTCAACGGTGTCCGTCGCGACGGGCCGATGCTCGATTCGGGGCTTGCCAACCCGGAGGAGCCCGCGCCCGGCCGGCCGGGGCTGGCGTACGCATTATACCCGTTCCCCCTTCGGCACGGAATGACGATGGGCGAGCTGGCGCGCTACTATAACACGGTACTCGGCATCGGGGCGGAGCTGCACGTCGTGCCGATGTCTGGATGGCGGCGCGAGATATGGTTCGACCAGACAGGACTGCCGTGGATCCGCCCCTCCCCGAACCTGCCGTCGCTCACGAGCGCACTCCTCTACCCCTCGCTCGTGGCGTTCGAAGGCTCGAACGTCTCGGTAGGGCGCGGCACCGCCGAGCCCTTTCAGCGTTTCGGCGCGCCGTGGCTCGACGCGCGCGCCACGGCGGCGTTGCTCGAGGAGCGCGAGCTGGCCGGCGTCCGCTTCGAGGCCGAAACCTTCGTCCCCCGCGATCCCGGCGACAAGAAGTACGGCGGCCGCCAGATCCCCGGCGTGCGAATCGTCGTCACCGACCGAGACCGCGTGCACGCCGGCCGGGTGGGTGCCGCGATCCTGTGGGCGCTCGCCAAGACCGCCGGCGACTCGCTCTCGATCGCGGACCGCGCGTTCGATCTGCGCTTCGGCAGTCCCGCGGCGCGTCAGGCGCTGATCCGCGGTGAGGACCCCGACGCCGTGATCGACCGGTCCCTGCCGGACGTGGTAGCGTTCTCGGAGCGCGCGCGCCAATTTCTCCTCTACCGATGATTGGACCGGATGCGACCGCCGAGAGTCGCTAGAGCGCTCCACTCTTCCCTCATCCCTCATCCCTGCGATCCCGCCCCGCGCATGTGTCTTGCAAACCCACGGGGCGGCCGGCGACGTGGTCCCTTCGGGGGCCGTCGGCCCCCGCGTCGGAGTGGCAAGCTCCCTTACCCTTGATCGAGGCTCGTTATGAAAGCGTTGGCTGCCGCGTTGATGCTCGCCGTCGCCACCGCCTGCGGAGGTCGGCAGGTCGAGGTGCGGTCCGGCCCCCAGCCCGCCGCCGAAGTGGCCGTGCAGATGACGAACAACCTGTCCCAGGCCGTGAACGTCTACGTCGTGTCCGCCGGGTCGGACGTGTTCCTCCGGCAGGTGCCGGCCAACAGCACCGAGACACTCGCGGTGCAAGGAATCGCGACGGGCGCGTCCGTATCGCTCAAGGCTCGCACGGTCGACGGCACGCGGACGTACACGAAGGACAACGTCGTGCTCACCGGGACCTATAACTGGCAAGTCCCGTAAGTCGCGTGAGTCTCGGCGGTTGCTAACGGCCGTGCTGGCGAAATACCTTTACGGGCCGGAGCCGACGCTCCGGCCCGTCCGCCTTCATCCCGCTTCCCGGAGCCTTCCGAGGGGGAGGCGAACCCCATCCTTAGGCCGCGCACCCCCGTCGGAATGAGACAGCTGTGGGAAGCCATCAAGAACGGCTACCTGCGGGTCATTGAGCCCGTCGCCGACCTGCTCGTCCGCTGGCGCGTCAGCCCGAACGTCATCACGACCGTCGGCACGCTCTGTTCGATGACGGGCGGCGTGATCTATGGAACGGGGCACATTCGTACGGCGGGCTGGTTTCTCGGTCTCACCGCGTTGTTCGACGTGCTCGACGGAACCGTCGCTCGCCGCACGGGCCGCTCGACGGTCTTCGGCGCATTCTACGACTCCACGCTCGACCGCGTGGCGGACGGCTTCGTGCTCGGCGGCTTGGCGGCGTTCTTCGCGCTGGACTCCGTGCACCGCAGTGTCCCCATGGTCGTGACGTGCCTGCTTGGCATCATCGGGACGTACCTCACCAGCTACACCCGCGCGCGCGCCGAGGCCCTCGGGATCGATGCCAAGGTGGGCATCATGCAGCGGCCGGAGCGCGTCACTCTCCTGTCAGCTCCGCAGGCGTTTTTCGGGCTGGCGCTGAACGGGTGGGTGCTGACCGGCATCGTGGTGCTGCTCACCGTGACGGCCTGGATCACCGCCATACAGCGCGTCATGTACGTCTACAAGGTGACGGCCGGCGCCGACGCCGAGCGCGTTCGTGCGGCTGGCGGCCTCGCCGCACCGGCGCCGACGTTCAGCCGCCACACGCCGCGGCGCCCACTCTTGAAAGGCCTGAAAGGAGAATGAAACCCGTGCAGGGTTCCCCTGAAACTGAAAACCGGCCGGGCATCCGGCCTGCCACTGGCAAGCTCGGCATCCTGACCCCGGGACTCGGCGCCGTGGCGACGACGTTCATGGCGGGCGTCGAGAGCGTCCGACGAGGGCTGTCGAAGCCGATCGGGTCGCTCACGCAGATGGCGACGATCCGACTCGGCAAGCGTACCGAGAATCGGTCGCCGCTGATCAAGGAGTTCGTCCCGCTCGCGGAGCTGGACGACATCGTCTTCGGCGCTTGGGACCCCATCCCGGACGACGCCCTCACCGCCGCCTGCAAGGCCGGGGTGCTCGAGGCGAAGGATCTGGAGCCGATCTCCGACTTCCTGAGCGCCATCAAGCCGATGCCCGCGGTGTTCGACAACAAGTACGTCGCCCGCATCACCGGCAACAACGTCAAGCAGGGCAAGACCAAGCGCGACCTGGCCGAGCAGCTCCGGCAGGACATCCGCGACTTCAAGACGCGCAACCGCCTCGACCGCCTCGTGATGGTGTGGTGCGCGTCGACCGAGACCTACATCAGGCCCGGGCCGCAGCACGCCACGCTCGAACAGTTCGAGAAGGCGATGGAGCGGAACGACGACGCCGTCGCCCCGTCGATGCTGTACGCGTACGCCGCGCTGATGGAGGGGGTCCCGTTCGCCAACGGCGCACCGAACCTGACCGTCGATCTGCCGTGCCTGGTGCAGCTCGCGAACGACCGCGGCGTGCCGATCTCGGGAAAGGACTTCAAGACCGGCCAGACCTGGTTGAAGACCGTCATCGCGCCGGGCATCAAGGCGCGCATGCTCGGCCTCGCCGGCTGGTACTCGACGAACATCCTCGGCAATCGCGACGGCGAGGTGCTCGACGACCCCGCGTCCTTCAAGACGAAGGAAGAGTCGAAGCTGTCGGTGCTGCACACCATCCTGCAGCCCGACAAGTACCCGGACCTCTACGACGGCTTCTCCCACGTCGTGCGGATCAACTACTACCCGCCCCGCGGGGACAACAAGGAAGGCTGGGACAACATCGACATCGTGGGGTGGATGGGGTACCCCATGCAGATCAAGGTCAACTTCCTCTGCCGCGATTCGATCCTCGCGGCGCCGATTGCCCTCGACCTGGCGCTCTTTTCCGACTTCGCGCAGCGATCGGGGATGCGGGGGATCCAGGAGTGGCTGAGCTTCTACTACAAGAGCCCGATGGCGGCGCCCGGCTTGCAGCCCGAGCACGACCTGTTCATTCAGCAGACGAAGCTGAAGAACACGCTGCGCCACCTCATGGGCGAAGAGCAGATCACGCACCTCGGGCTGGAGTATTACGCATGAGGGACGAGTGACGAGGGACGACGGGCCCGCCAGGACGCGGAGGGCGCGCCGGGTGCGGAGGCACTGGGCGCTCGTCGCGCTCTCTTCCCTCGTCCCTCTCCTCTCGTCCCTCGCTTCGTGCGGACCGTCGCAGCCGAATACCGACATCCGCATGTGGACCGACAGCCTGGCGTTCCGGATCTCGACGGACCCTCTGCCGCCGCGTGCCAACGAGCGCATCGTCTACAAGGTCGTCGTACGCGACAAGAAGTCCGGCCAGCCCGTCGAGGGTGGGGAAGGGCGCATCTTCGCGATGAGTCGTGACAGTGCGCGTACCTGGGACGCGCTCGAGCCCGGTCCCGAGCTTGGCACCTACTACGCCACGCTGCGCTACATCACGGCGGGAGAGTGGGCGGTGGGGCTGCAGTTCCGCCCCGACACGCTTCACAAGATCGAGCGGATGGACTGGATGCAGGACGTTCGCGCCGCTCGGTGAGCGGCCGCCACGCGAGACATTCGTCACGAATGCGTCACTTCCATCGCACCACCCTCGTGCCGGCGGACGCGCTCGCGGTCGCCGACGAGTTTTTTCCGCCGCTCGGCCTCGCCGCAACCGCGAGCGGCCCGCGCACGCGGACCTACACCGGGCCCCTCGGCACGATGACCCTCTCGGCACGCCCCGAAGGTGGACACTACACGTTCATCGAGGTCGTGACCGACCAGATTGGCGAGAGCCGGCTCGACAAGAACGTCAAGAAGTATTTCGTCCAGGTTCACCGGCGCGCCGACCCGGCGCACAAGCTGGCGGCGGGGTACTGATGGCGAAGGCAATCCGGAAAGGCCGGGAGTCGGGACGGGTCGGCAGTCCCGACTCCCGGCCGTCCGACGGACTGTCGCGCGAGCAGAGGCTCGAACTCTACTACTACATGCGGTTGACGCGCGCGCTCGAGGAGCGGCTCGTCAATCTCTACCGACAGACTAAGGTCGTCGGGGGACTCTTCCGGTCGCTCGGTCAGGAGGCCGACGCAGTCGGGAGCGCGTACGCCCTGGAGCGGCGCGACATCCTGTCGCCGCTCATCCGCAACCTGGGGTCGATGCTCGTCAAGGGCGCCGAGCCCGCGGAGGTCATCCGTCAGTACATGGCCAAGGGCGACTCGCCGACGCGCGGCCGCGAGCTGAACATCCACTTCGGGGACCTGGACCGGGGATTCGTCGGCCAGATCTCTCACCTCGGCGACATGGTGCCGGTGATGGCCGGCGTGGCGCTGTCGTTCAGGCTGCGGCGCCAGGACCGCGTCGTGCTCGTCTACGTGGGCGACGGCGCGACCTCGACGGGCGCGTTCCACGAAGGGATCAATTTCGCCGCCGTGCAGCGGCTGCCGATGGTCGTCGTCGTCGAGAACAACGGCTACGCGTACTCGACGCCCCTCCACAAGCAGACCGCCGTCACCCACCTGAAGGAGAAGGCGGTCGGATACGGGATCCCCGGCGAGCAGGCCGACGGCAACGACGTGCTCGCCGTCTACGACGTCACCAAGCGCGCGGTGGATCGCGCGCGTGCCGGCGGCGGCGTGACGCTGATCGAGCTGATCACGTACCGCCGCAAGGGGCACGCGGAGCACGACAACCAGAGCTACGTGCCGCCGGGCGAGATCGACCGCTGGGCGGCGGAGAACGATCCGATCGACCGGTACGTGCGCGCGCTGACCAACGGCGACGGCGTGACCGCCGACGAGCTGTCCGCCGTCGACCGGCGCGTTCAGGAGATCGTCGACGCGGCCACTGATGCCGCGGAGGCTTCGCCAATGCCCGAGCCGACCGACGCGCTCGTCGGCGTGTACGGCGAGCCCGCCACCGTGGAGCCGCTCTGGTTCCGGCGCGGCGTGCGCTCCGCGGTCGACGCGCACGAGCGGCCGGCGGGCTGGGGAACCTTCGACGACGCGCGGAGTGACGAGGTGCGGCAGGATGGCTGAGACGGTGGCGCCGCGGACGCCCGCGGCGTCGGCGCCCGCGCGGCCGGAGACGGCCGTGGAGACGACCTACCTCGAAGCGATCCGCGAGGCGCTCTTCGAGGAGATGGCGCGGGACGAGACCGTCCTTTGCCTCGGCGAGGACATCGGCGCGTACGGCGGTGCGTTCAAGGTGACGGAGGGGTTGCTGGCGCGGTTCGGCGAGCAGCGCGTCATCGACACGCCGATCGCCGAGGCGGCCATCGTCGGCGCGGCCGCGGGGGTCGCGCACATGGGGATGCGCCCCGTCTGCGAGATGCAGTTCATCGACTTCATCTCGTGCGCGTACGACATCCTCACGAACTACGTTGCCACGGCGCGATACCGGGCCTTCCTCCCGTGCCCGATGGTCGTGCGCGGGCCGAGCGGCGGCTACGTTCGCGGCGGGCCGTTTCACTCGCAGAACCCCGAGGCCGCGTTCCTCCACACGCCCGGGCTCAAGATCGTCTACCCCGCGACCGCGGCCGACGCCAAGGGTCTGCTCAAGGCGGCGATCCGCGATGACGACTGTGTTCTGTTCTTCGAGCACAAGTACTTGTACCGGCGCGTCAAGGAAGTGCTTCCCGCCGGCGACCACGTCGTGCCCATCGGCAAGGCCCGGGTTGCGCGCGAGGGCACGGACGTCTCGATCATCACGTACGCCGCGACCGTCTGGAAGGCCCTCGAGGCGGCGGAGCAGTTGCAGCGCGAGGACGGAATCTCGGTGGAGGTGCTCGACCTCCGCTCCCTACTGCCGATGGACGACGAGGCGATCGTGGCGACGGTGCGGAAGACGAACCGCGTCCTCATCGTCCACGAGGACACGCGCACTGGCGGGGTCGCCGGGGAGATCACGGCGCGGATCAACGAGCAGGCGTTCGAGTGGCTGGACGCGCCGGTGTTGCGCGTTACCGCCGCGGACGTCCCGCTGCCGTACGCGCCGCCCCTCGAGGATTACGTGCTCCCGCAGACGGCCGACATCGTCAAGGCGGTCCAGCACCTGGCGCGGTATTAGCATGGCCGGGGCGCCGGAGCGGCCAGTAGCCGGCGGGCGGCCGCCGTCGGAGCTCGTGGCGCGCAACGTCGGCGTCGGGTGCGTGACGGCCGTCGCGGGTCTCTTCAGTGGTGGCATGATCGGCGTCCTGATCTCGAAGATCGTCGCCTCGATCACCGGGGCCCCCAAGTGTCCCGAGCTCCCGACCTGCGACTGGTACAAGTACGCGGCCGTGGGAATGCTGGTCGGCGTGATTACACTTCCTCTCTTGACCCTCATGCGTCTGCGGCACAGCGATGCCGAGACGACCAACTCAGAGCGAGGTTAGGCTAGTGGCGCGCGTGGACGTCATCATGCCCCAAATGGGCGAGTCGATCGCGGAGGGCACGCTCTCGAAGTGGCTGAAAAAGGTCGGCGACGAGGTGAAGCGCGACGAGCCGATCTTCGAGATCTCGACCGACAAGGTGGACGCCGAGATCCCCGCACCGACCGCGGGCGTGCTCGCCGAGGTGCTCGTTACCGAGGGTCAGACGGTGCCAGTGCAGACCCTCGTGGCGCGGATCGAGACCGAGAAGGGCGCGACCATCGCCGCCCCGGCGGCTCCGGCGGGGGCCGGTGACGCCCCGGCGGGGGGGGAGGGGGGAGCGCGCAGCCCCGGCGGGGCGCCGGTGGTGGGTGGCGGGGCCGCGGGCCGGTCGAGCGGCGCTGGGACGGGTGCGAGTGCCCCCGCGCGGGACGCGACAGCGACTCCCGCCGCGCCCGGACAGATCGCCGCCTCGGCGGGCGGTGCCCCCGCGGCGGCACGACCTGCGTCGGGCAACGGCAGTACCTTCGAGCAGCGGGTACGGACCAAGTCGTCGCCGCTCGTGCGGAAAATCGCCGCGGAGCACGGCGTCGAGATCGGCGCCATGCAGGGCTCGGGCGTGGCCGGCCGCGTGACGAAGAAGGACATCCTGAAATTCCTGGAGTCCGGCGCACGCAGCGTCTCGGCGCCCCCGGCCGCGGCCGGCGACCGCCCGTCGTTGTACGCACCGGGCGGCGTCGACCAGCACGGCCCGCTGCCGGAGCCGTGGCCGGGCGACGTCGTCGAGCCGATGTCGAAGATGCGCGCCCTGATCAGCGAGCACATGGTCATCTCGCGGCGCACGTCGGCCCACGTGACGAGCTTCTTCGAGGTCGATTTCACTCGGGTTGCCCGGATCCGCGCCAAGGAGCGTGCGCGCTTCGAGGCCGCGACCGGCCAGAAGCTCACGTACATGCCGTACATCATCAGGGCGACCGTCGACGCCCTGAAGAAGTTCCCCGTGATGAACAGCTCCGTGGCGGGCACCAACGTCATCTACCGCAAGGAGATCAACATCGGCGTCGCCGTCGCGCTCGACTGGGGGCTCATCGTCCCGGTGCTCCGGAACGCTGACGACCTGTCGCTCACCGGCTTGACCCGCGCGCTCAACGACCTCGCGGCGCGCGCCCGGGCCAAGAAGCTGCAGCCGAGCGAGGTGCAGAACGGGACCTTTACGATCACGAACCCCGGCGTGTTCGGGTCGCTCATGGGGACGCCGATCATCAACCAGCCGCAGGTGGCGATCCTTGGAGTCGGAGCGATCGAGAAGCGCCCGAAGGTCATCGCCGGCCCGGACGGCGAGGACACCATCGCAATCCGGACGTGCGCCTACTTCTCGATCTCGTTCGATCACCGCATCATCGACGGCGCGGTGGCGGACCAGTTCCTGGCGTACCTCAAGCGCCAAATCGAGACGTACCCCGAGACGGGGATCTGAGCGGTGCCGCGCGCACTCACCATGCAGCGCACCATCGTCCCCGCCGGGGAGCGCAAGCGGTACCTCGCCCGCCTTCGCGAGCGCAAGGCGTACTACGAGCGGGTGAACTGCAGCTTTTGGATATTCGAGGAGGCGGAGCTGCCTGGGGCCTTCATCGAGTTCACCGAGGCCCGCGACCGCGCGGCGCTCACCGCGGCGCACGCCGGCGCGCCGGAGTCGCTCGTCGACCCCGCGCGAATTTACGTGGAAGTGGAGATTAAATAGGATGCCCACGCGCTCCATCACGGTCGACGGCAGGACGTGGAACGTCTACCCGTCGGGCTTCGTCACGCCGAACGAGCACGACGAGTTCGGATTGATCTTCGTGACCGGCGAGGGGAGCGAGCGCCGCCTGCGCGTCACCCGCTACTCCCCGGTGGGCGCACGCTCTCGCGAGCGGTCGCTCGCCGAGCTTTCGGACCAGCAGCTCGCCGAGCTGCTCGAGCAGTCGCAGCCGAGCTTCACGTCCCCAGAGGCCGGTTACCGCCGGTGACCGAGTCGCGCCCCACGACACCCGCCCGCGCGGCGGCGGTTCGCTTCATCGACCTCCACGCGCACTCCACCGCCTCGGACGGCGCTTTCCCGCCCGCGGACGTCGTGAGCCACGCCGCCACGGTCGGTTTGGCCGCACTCGCGCTCACCGACCACGACACGGTGGACGGCGTCATCGAGGCGGCCGAGGCGGGCGAACGCCTCGGGGTGCGCGTCATCGCCGGCGTCGAGCTCAGTGCCTTCGAGGGGGCTCGGGAGACCCACCTGCTCGGGCTGCACCTGGCGGATACCGCCGGCATGGAGCGGGGGCTGGTCACGTTTCGGGCGGCCCGGCGGGCGCGTGCCGAGGAGATCGTGCACCGCCTGAATCGGGTCGGCGTGCCCGTCACGCTGGATGCCGTTCTGGCTGAGGCGGGCGAGGGGGCCATCGGGCGGCCCCACGTGGCCCGAGCCATCATCGCCGGTGGCTGGGTGCGTGACCAGCGCGAGGCATTCGAGCGCTTCCTGGGCTCGGGCCGGCCCGCCTTCGTGGACAAGCACCGCCTGTCGATGCGCGATGCCATCGACATGGTGCACCGCGCCGGCGGCATTGCCGTCTTCGCCCACCCGGGTCCCGAGGGCGTCCGGGCCCGCGTCGAGCCGCTGGTAGCGCTCGGCCTCGACGGGCTCGAGGTTCGCCACCCGAGCCACTCGGCGGAGGACGCCGCGAGGCTCAATGCCCTCGTCGACTTTTTTCACCTCGTGCCCAGTGGCGGGTCCGACTGGCACGGCGCAACCGAGGGGCCGCGCACGATTGGCAACCAACGCGTGCCGTTCGAGTGGCTGGGCCGCCAGGAGGAGCGGGCGGCCCTCTACCGCGTCCCGACCGCCGGGCGGGCCGCGTCAGGACCCCGCTCGGCGTAGGATGCAGCTCCGGGGGCGCGTCGCGCTCGTCACCGGAGCCGGGCGCCGCGTCGGGCGCGCGATCGCCGTGGGCGTTGGCGCCGAGGGGGCTCGTGTGGCGGTGCACTACAACGGGTCGGCCGCCGGCGCGCAGGAAACCGCCCAGGACATCGCGCGAGCGGGCGGTGAGGCGCGAGTCTTTCAGGCCGATCTATCCGAGGGGGACGCGGCGGCGCGCCTCGTGGACGACGTCGCCGCCGCGTTCGCGGGGCTCGACGTGCTCGTGAACTCGGCGGCGGTGATGCAGCGCACCCCGGTCGGGACGGTCTCGGTTGCCGCGTGGGATGCCATGTTCGCGCTCAACCTTCGCGCCCCCTTCTTCGCCGCCCAGGCCGCTGCCGCGCACATGGGCGAACGTGGCGGCGCGATAGTCAACATCGCCGACCTCGCCGCCTTCGAGACCTGGCCGGGCTACGTTCCGCACGGGATCTCCAAGGCCGGTGTGGTGCAGATGACGCGTGCCCTGGCTCACGCCCTCGCGCCTGCGGTGCGAGTGAACGCCGTCGCGCCCGGCGCCGTGATGCTGCCCGACGACTGGGATGCCTCGGCCGCCGAGCGCCTGGCGTCCACGACGCCGCTCCGGCGCTTGGGCGCGCCGAGTGACGTCGTGGACGCGGTGCTTTACCTGCTGCACGCGGATTACGTGACCGGCGAGACGATCGTGGTGGACGGTGGGCGCCATGTCCGGCGGTAGCGGGGCTGCCGCGGCCGCGCCAGGGGGCTCGCCGGCCCGTGCCCGCCCGACGCAGCGGTACGGCGCGATCGTCGTGGTGGGCGGCGGGTGCTACGGCTCGTATTACGTTAGGCAGCTCGGGCGGGCCATCGCCGCTGGCGCCCTCGCCTGCCGGCGCGTGCTGGTGGTCGACCGCGACGCCGACTGCGCCGTCGGGCGGGCCATCGCCGCGGGGGCCCCCCCCAAACATCAAGATGCGGCGGCCGGCGCAGGGTTGGCGGACCCGTTCGCCGCGGCGGGTGTCGAGTTGACGCTGGTCGCGGCCGAGTGGGGTGAGTTCTTCGCCGGATACCTCGCCGGCGCCGCTCACGACGACGGTGCCCTGGCTGACGCCGTGGTGCCCTCCCCGCTCATGCCGCACCTGCTCTACGATTGGATCGTGGCGCGCGCCCGCGAGCGCTGGCCCGGGCGCTCCGTGCGCACGGTGCCGCTTCACAGGCCGCCCGCCACCCCGTGGGAACGCCGGGCGACCGATGGGACGCACTACGTGAGCTTCGCCGAGTGGATGTGTCCGATCAACTGCGTCGAGCCTCCGCTCTGCCCGGAGATCGCCGGTCCCCGCACGTGGAGCGTCCCTCCGGCGCTTCGCGCGTACGTGGCCGCCGAACGCGCCGCCGGCCGCGCGATCGCCGGTCCGGTGCTCTTCCACTGCACGCACCGCGCGTACGGCGTCGGAATGATCGACGTGCGCGACGTACTCGCCGGCGACTCGGTCGTCGCCGCCGCCGGGGCGGCTGCGTCGGCGAGGGTACTCGTGGGAACGGTGTCGCACTGCCACGGCGCCGTGAACCTCCTGGACCTCGGCGCGGCCGCCGGGTGACGGGGGCGGGCGGCGGTTCCTCTCGCGCCCCGAATTGACGAGATTTCAGAAAGGCTCGTGCGCCCGCAGGCCCCGCCGCCCCTCCCCTCGACACGACCCGCTGCCATGACCGAACGAAAGACCGAAGCGCTGGCCATCATCGGCTCGGGGCCGGCGGCGTGGACCGCGGCCATCTACGCGTCGCGCGCCAACCTGAATCCCGTCGTGTTCGAGGGCGAGCCGGTGGGCACCGACATCCCGGGCGGGCAGCTCATGTCGACCACCGACATCGAGAACTTCCCGGGCTTCCCGGAGCAGCTCACCGGGCCCGAGCTCATGGAGCGCATGCGAAAGCAGGCACTCCATTTCGGGACGCGCGTGGAATCCGAGCTGATCACGAGCATGGACTTCGGCGCGCGCCCCTTCCGGCTCAAGCCGAACTACAGCCCGGAGATTCAGGCGCTGGCGGTAATCGTCGCCACGGGCGCCAAGGCGAAGTGGCTCGGGCTTCCTAACGAGCTCCGGCTGGCGCAGATGGGCGGGGGGGTTTCGGCGTGCGCCGTGTGCGACGGCGCCCTGCCCGCGTACCGAAACCGGGTCCTCGGCGTCGTCGGCGGGGGCGACACGGCAATGGAGGAGGCGCTGTACCTCACGAAGTTCGCCAGTCGGGTGTTCGTGATCCACCGCCGTCACGAGTTTCGCGCCTCGAAGGTCATGGCGGGTCGCGTCCTCTCGCACCCCAAGATTCGGGTCCTCTGGAACAAGCAGGTCGTGGAGGTTCTCGGCTACGACGCCATCAGCGGCGTGCGGCTCGAGGACACCGCATCGGGCGAGATCAGCGGCCTCGATCTCGGCGGGCTGTTCGTCGCCATCGGCCACGAGCCGAACACGGGGTTTCTCGCCGGGCAGCTCGACCTCACCCCGCACGGGTACATCAAGGTCGCCCCCTGGCGCACCGAAACGAGCGTCGCGGGTGTGTTCGCCGCCGGGGACGTGATCGACGACTATTACCGACAGGCGATCACCTCGGCCGGAACCGGGTGCATGGCCGCCCTCGACGCCGAGCGGTGGCTAGCGCACCAGGGCCTCGGCGAGTCACCGGTGCTCGAGACGGCCGAAGGGCCGGTGCCCGCGAGCTCGTCCGTCGCCGACCCGTGAGCCCGATGAGCGACTTCGCGGGCACGCCTTCACGTCTTCGCGACGGCGAGACCGGAGAGATCGTCCGAGCCGAGGAATCGCCGGCATGATCATCACCGCTGAGACTGTCGGCGCGTTCCAGGAGAACTGCTACCTCGTGGTGGACGAGGCGCAGCGGAAGGCGGTGCTCCTCGACCCTGGGGCCGAGGGCGAGCGACTCGTGGCGGCGGTGCGCCGGAGCGGAGCGGAACTGGAGGCGATCTGGCTCACGCACGCGCACCTGGACCACATCGGCGGCATCGGGGCAGTGAAACGGGTGTGGGATGTGCCCGTCTATCTGCACCCCGCGGACGCGCTGCTCTACGCGAATGCCGACCGTCAGGCGGCCGCCTACGGCGTGCCGTTCGAGGTGCCGCCGCCCGTCGATCGCGAGCTCGCCGACGGCGAAACGGTGCGCGTCGGCTCCCTTGCGTTCGACGTCATGCACGTGCCCGGGCACTCTCCCGGCCACGTGATCTTCCGCGGCGACGGAGTCGCCTTGGTCGGTGACCTGATCTTCGCCGGCTCCATCGGTCGCACGGACCTGCCGCTGTCCAATCCGGTCCACATGCAGGCGTCGCTGGAGCGTGCGGCGGCTCTGCCCGGCGAGACGCGACTGTATCCCGGACACGGCCCGGCGACGACTCTGGGCGCCGAGCTTCGCTCGAACCCGTTCCTCACAGGGGCGGCGCGGGTGGCGCGGCGATGACCGCCAGTTCTCCGGCCCTGTTGCGGGTGGTCGCCTCGGCGGTTGCGCTCGGCGCCTGGCTGGGCGCGGCGCTCTTGCTCGCGGCCGTGGTGGCGCCCGCGGCGTTCGCGACTCTGCCGAGTCGGGCCCTCGCGGGGGCGGTCGTCGGGCGCGTGCTGCCGGTGGTATTCATCGGCGGCATCGTTGCGGGGGCGCTCGCCGCGGCACTCGCGCTGGTGGGCGGGCCGCCGACGTTGGCCCGACCGCGCGCGGCGTGCGCGGGCTCGCTCGCGGCCTGCTGCGCGGTCGCCCAGCTCGTGATCGCGCCGCGAATCCACCGGTTGCGCGAGGCCATCGGCCCGTCGATCGACGCCCTCGCCGCTGACGACGCTCGGCGCGTCGCGTTCGGGAGACTGCATGGCATGAGCGTGGCCTGGCTGGGCGCGGGCATGCTAGCCGCCGCGGCCGCCTTGGTTCTGTGCTTCGTGACCGTGCGCGCACGGAGCTGACCTCCCGACCCACCGGCCCCGGAAGGTGCGCGGCCGGCCCACTGACCTTTCACTTCCGTCCCTGCCATGGCTGACCAATCTCGGGTCGAGAAGGATCCCCTCGGCGAGCTCCAGGTTCCTGCGAACGCGCTGTACGGCGTGCAGACCCTGCGTGCCACGCAGAACTTCCCCATCAGCGGCATCCGCCCCCTGCCCGCGTTCGTCAACGCCGTGGTGTGGATCAAGAAGGCCGCCGCGCTCACGCACCGCGAGACGGGGCGGCTCGACGCCCGGCTGGCGGATGCGATCGTTCGCGCGGCCGACGAGGTGATCGCCGGCGAGCACCGCGACCAGTTCGTGGTGGACGTCTACCAGGCCGGCGCCGGCACGTCGCACAACATGAACACGAACGAGGTGCTCGCGAACCGCGCGAACGAGCTACTGGGCGGCCGGCGCGGCGAGTACAAGCCCGTGCACCCGAACGACCACGTCAACATGGCCCAGTCGACGAACGACGTGATCCCGACGGCGATCCGGCTGGGCGCGCTCTCGTTGCTCGATCCGCTGCTCTCGGCGTTCGAGGGGCTGCGCGACGCGCTGGCCGCCAAGGGCGAGGAGTTCGACGACGTGGTCAAGAGCGGCCGCACCCACCTCCAGGACGCGATGCCGATCCGGTTGGGGCAGGAATTCGCCGCCTACGCCGGGACGCTCGATCGGAACATTCGCCGCGTGCGCGAGGCGGCCGAGTACCTGCGCGACCTCGGCATCGGCGGCAGCGCCGTGGGCACGGGTGTGACCGTGGAGGCCGAGTACCCAGAGCTGATCGTCAAGCACCTGCGGCAGATGACGAGGCTCGACCTCCGCGTCGGCAAGGACCGGATTCAGCTCATGCAGAGCATGGGCGACGCCGCCGCGTTCAGTTCCGCCCTGAAGGTGCTCGCACTCGACCTGAGCAAGATCGTGAGCGACCTGCGGCTCATGGTCAGCGGCCCGCGCACGGGCCTGGACGAGATTCGTCTCCCCGCGGTGCAGCCCGGGTCGTCGATCATGCCGGGAAAGATCAACCCGTCCATCCCGGAGATGGTGAATCAGGTCTGCTACCAGGTGGTCGGCAACGACGCCTGCGTCGCGATCTCGGCGGAGCACGGCCAGCTCGAGTTGAACGTGATGATGCCGGTGATCGCGTACAACGTGCTGCTCTCGATGCAGATTCTGACGAATGCCGCCCGCGTGCTGGACCAGCGCTGCGTTCGCGGCATCGAGGCCAACCGCGAGATGTGTTCGTACTGGCTCGAGCGGTCGGCTGCCCTCGCGACGGCGCTCGCCCCGCAGATCGGCTACGCGCGCGCGGCGGAGCTCAGCAAGCAGTCCGTGCGCGAAAACGTCCTGATCCGCGACCTCGTGCGCCGCGAGCGCGTGCTGTCCGACGACCAGGTGGACGAGGTGCTGGACCTTCGCAAGATGACCGAGATCGGCGTGCCCGGAGGTGTACACGGGAGCGTGGCGGCGGGGTAGGGGATGCCACCAGGGACGAGCGTCGAGGGACGGGCGCCGAGCGCCCGCAGCCCTGTTCTCCCGTCCCTCGTCCCTGGTCTCAGCTCTCCGACTGGATTAAGCTCCTCTCCGTGCGCATAACTACCTGGGCCGAATACGGCCTCATTTGCGCCCTCCACCTGGCGCGCCGCGCGGGCGAAGGCGTGGTAAACGGCCGCGACATCGCGGCAAGAGAGCGTCTGCCCGCGGACTACGTCGAGCAGATTCTCCTCCGGCTGCGCCGCGCCGACATCGTCAAGAGCACGCGCGGCGCGCGCGGCGGGTACGCGCTGGCCCGTCCGGCCGACCAGATATCGGTTCGTGACGTGATCGCCGCCTCGGAGCTGGCCACGTTCGAGCTGCACTGTGTGAGTCACCCGGTGGAGGAGGAGCGCTGTTCCGCCGCGCATGACTGCAGCATTCGCCCGGTCTGGGTGATGCTGCAGCGCAAGATCGACGACGTGCTCGAGAGCGTACGGCTATCCGACCTACTGGCCGAGGAGAGCGTGGTCCGAGCGCGAGTGGGGCTCCCGGCCGCGTCGCCCGCGGGCACTGTGGGGCGCGGCCTGCCGATTCTTCAGTCGTAGCCGCGGCGGCCCGCCGGCGCCTGCCCCCATGCGCTTCTGGCAACAATGGCGCGCCGAGCGCACCCTCAGGCAGCGCGCCGCGCGTTACGTGCGCTCGCTCCAGCGAGAGCCGGGCGAAGCCGACGTGCTCTGGCTCGCGCGGCACGGCACCGCCGGCGACGTCGATCACGCCCGCTGGGAGCTTCGGTACGCGCGCCGTGCACTCGGCCTAGTGGCCGCCGAGCGCGACGCGCTGGACGACCAAACCGCGTCAGCCGTCGCCCGGGAGCTGACGGCGTCGCTAGCGCGCGACCCCAACGTTGCCGCAGGCATGCTCCATGTCGCCCAGCGGCAGCTCAACGCTCGACTCCGCGGGTACAGCGACGCCCTCTCGCACCGCCAGGCGAGCCGGGTCGCGCGCGCACGGCTGGGGCACGCGCTGATGGCGTTCGCGCGGCCCACCGGTGGCGTCACGGACGCCGAGGTGGAGCACGCGGGCGACGTGCTCGCCGCCTACCTGAGCGAGGCGAACGAGGCGCTGCGGCGCGAGTTCGGCGTGGCCACGCTGCCCGAAGACGTCCCGCCCTCGGCCGCGTCCCGGCCGTCGTGAACGACAGAGCGGCGCGCGGCCCGCGGATATCCCCCGCGGGCCGCGCGCCGTTCCATGTACGACCGCTGCCGCTCACCCCTGCGGTCGGTCGACAATCCTGAAAGAAGTGCTCTGGGCCGGACTCGAACCGGCACGCCCTTGCGGGCACGGCCTCCTGAGGACCGCGTGTATACCAGTTTCACCACCAGAGCCCTGCCGTCGGTACGGCCAGACCCATTCGTCTAGAGCCCCGACGCCCCGCCGTAAGCCCGATTTCCTTGGCGTCGCGGCGCGCCCCGCTGAACCGTCACCGCAGCGCGTCTACCAGGTCCACCACTTCGGCCGGGAAGCGAGTAAGTTATTGGCACCCTTGCGGTATGTCAACGCGAGCGGACCCGCCGCCGGGCCCGGAGAGGCGCGCGATTTCGCGCCGCGTGGCGCGCGAGCGAGGTTGTTCGTCGTCGTAAGGGGGCCTAAGTTGCCCTCGCGGCACCCCGCCTCCCAGCATCCCGAAATGGCTACACCCGATTCGACCGACGAGCTCCAGGTGGTCGCGCGGAACAAGCGCGCCCGTCACGACTACCACATCCTAGAGACGTGGGAGGCGGGGCTGGTGCTCACGGGGACCGAGGTGAAGTCGCTGCGCGACGGCAAGGCGAGTCTGGTCGACGCGTACGGCGTCGTGAATGGCGGGGAGGTCTATCTGCTGAACCTGCACATCTCACCGTACGAGCAGGGCAACTACTTCAACCACGAGCCCACTCGGACTCGCAAGCTGCTCCTTCACCGCAAGGAGATCCGGAAGCTGATCGGCGCCGTGGAGCGCCAGGGCCTGACCCTGGTCCCGCTCGATCTGTACTTCAAGCGCGGGGTCGCCAAGGTCACGCTCGCGCTCGCCAAGGGGAAGAAGCTGCACGACAAGCGCGACGACGCCCGCAGGCGCGACGACGAGCGCGAGATGGCGCGGGCGGCGCGTGCGCGATGACGCTCCGATGATCGTACCCATCCTGCTCTTGCTCCAGACCCTCGCCGGCCCGGCGGTGCTGACCGTGAAGGGGGCCAGCGGCGACGTCGCTGTTCCGCTCGTCGAGACGGGCGACGGGCCCGCCCTGCGTGCCGACGTGATCGCGCCGCTGGTCGGGGGCAGCTTTCGGACGCTCGCGAACGGCCACTACACGCTCGAGTTCCCGGGCGTGGCCTTCGATGTGACGGCGCAGGTGCCGTTCGCGCGGATGGAGGGCGATGTCCTGCCGCTGACGACGGCCCCGTTCGTCGAGGACGGGGCACTCTACATCCCCCTCCAGATCGTGGCGGAGATGGTGCCGCGCTACGGGACCGGCGTGATGTACGACGCCGACCGCGGGGAGCTGCGCGTGTTCGGCGGCGCGTCACGGCCGCGCGGCGTGGCGAGTCGCCCGCCCACGGCGCTTCCCGGGCCCGCCTCGATGCCGCCCCGACGGGCGGCATCGACGCCCGCGCGACTACGCGGTCGGCGCATGGTGGTGGTCGATGCGGGACACGGTGGCCCGGACAATGGAATGGCGGGCCCGATCGGGAGCCCCAGGAAGATCTACGAGAAGGACGTCACGCTCGCCGTGGCGCGCCTCGTCACGGAGGCTCTTCGCGAGCGCGGGGTCGAGGTCGCGATGACGCGCACCCGTGACACGCTCGTCGCGCTCGCCGACCGGGGGCGGTTCGCCAACGAGAAGCAGGCCGACCTCTTCCTCTCGATCCACGTGAACGCGGCGAACATGCACTGGGCCGACCCGGCCGCCGCCCGGGGCTTCGAGACCTACTTCCTCGCCGAGGCGAAGACCGAGGAGGAGAGTCGAGTGGAGCGAATGGAGAATGAGGCTGTACGCTTCGAGACCCACGCGTCGGCGCCGAAGGGCGATCCACTCAGCTTCATCATCAATGACATGGCGCAGAACGAGCATCTGCGCGAGTCGAACGATCTGGCGTCCACCATCCAGGGCGCGCTCCGGCGGATGCACCCCGGTCCGGATCGGGGCGTCAAGCAGGCGAACTTCGCCGTGCTGCGCACGTCGTTCATGCCCGCGGTGCTGGTGGAGATCGGCTTCGGCACCAACCCGGCCGAAGCGTCCTTCCTCACGGATGCGCACCGGCAGCGGGAGATTGCGGACGCCATCGCCAACGGCACCGTGGAGTACCTCGGGCATTACGAGCGCCGCGTTGCCGGAGGGGACCCGTGAGGCCAGCGATCCTCCCGGGTCGCGGCGGCCGGGCGCGTCGGGCCGCACTCCGGCCGCTGGTGGTGCTGGGGCTGCCCGTGGCGTTCGGCGCCTGCGCCTATTTCAACGGCATCTACAACGCCAAGGCAGCCGATCAGCAGGCGACCCGGCTGCTGCGGAGTGGTCGGGAGAGCGAAGCGGCGAGCTCGTTCGCGGTCGCGGCGGCGAAGGCGGAGACGGTGCTGGTCCGCCATCCAAAGACCCGCTGGCGCGGCGAGGCCCTCTACCTGGCTGGCCGGGGGTTCGCGTACAGCAACCAGTGCGACCGAGCGACCGGGCGTCTCATTGAGTTCCTCGGCCTCACGGGACAGCCGGCCGAACGCCGGGATCGTGCGGCGCTTGCGCTGGCCACGTGCTCGTACCAGAAGGGGAAGCACACCGAGGCGCTGTCGCTGCTGGATCCCCTCACGAAGAGCCGCAAGCGCGACGTCGCGACTCAGGCGTCGCTCTGGGCGGCGCGGTCGGCGATCCGGCTCGGCAACACCGCCAAGGCGCAGCAGTACCTTGGCGCCATCGACGCCGGGGTCGCACAGTGGGAGCTCGCCGCCGCCTCCATCGCCGAGCAGGAGTACCCGCGCGCCGAATCGTTGCTGTCGCTGCGGGCGCGAAGCGGCGACTACCGGGACGACCTCCGCACGGCGCTGGGCGCCCTCTGGGCTGCCGGCCGTCAGGAACAGGTGGAGACCATCGTCAGCCGGTACGATCGGGCCGGCGGCGCGGCATCCGAAAAGGCCGCCCTGCACCTGATGATGGCCGACCTGGAGATGCAGGCACGGCGAGACTCGATGGCGCGCCTCCACCTCCTCGCGGTGCCGCGGGCGACGTCCGACACCTTGGTACGGAGGGAGGCGGCCTCGCGCCTGACCGCGCTGCGCGTCCGCGAGCTGTCGTCCCTCGCGCTCGTCGAGGATGCGATTGCGAAAGGCGCGGAAGTGGCGCCCGGTACGGCGCTGCAGACCCGCCTCGAGGACAACTTGCTGCTGGTGAAGATCCTGGAACGCCGCCGCGACATCAGCGGGGCGGCACTGTTCCTGGCAGCCGAGGTCGCGCGGGACAGTCTTGGCTCGCGCGGGCTGGCCCATGCGCTCTTCAAGCGCATCGAGAATGAGATCCCGACGGCGCTGCTCGCGCCGAAGGCCCTCCTGGCGGCCGCGGAGCTTCTGCCAGACTCCGCCGCCGTGTACCACCAACGCATCCGAACGCGGTATCCGACGTCACCCTTCCGACTCCTGCTCGACGGCGGCGACCCGGCGAACGCCATCTCGTATCGGCAGGCCGACGTCGCGCTCATGTCCACGTGGCGCGATGCCGCGAAGGTCGCCGCCGACTCGATCACGGCGCGCCGTCCGCAGCCATCGAATGCCCCTGCGGACTCGGCGGACTCGATCGTGGCAGGGGGGGGCCCGGCGGCCAGCACCGCGCCAGACACGGCCCGGCCTCCGGCTTCCCCGCCGGCCTCGTCGACCACCCCGGCTCAGCCGCCGGCGCCGTGAGCTGGCGCCGCGCCCCTGGCGCCGCCTCCGGCGGAAGCGCACTCGCGGTCGCGGCCGCCGGCCTGGAGTTCCAGAACCCTCTCGTCCTCGCCGCCGGAACCGCCGCCTACGGCCGCGAGCTGGCCGACGTGGTCGACCTGGATGCCCTGGGTGGCATCGTCACCAAAGCGGTGAGCGTCGAACCGCGCGCCGGCGCCCGCGCCCCTAGGGTCGCAGAGTTCCCCGGCGGGATGATCAACGCGGTGGGGCTCGCGAATCCCGGGCTCGAGGAGGTTAGGCGGGTTCACCTCCCCTGGCTCGCCGAGCACGTCCGGCGCGCCCGTGTGATCGTGAACGTCGTCGGCAGCGCCATCGAGGATTTCGCAAGAGTCGTCGAGGGCCTGTCCGACTCCGCCGGCGTCGACGCGTTCGAGCTGAACGTGAGCTGCCCGAATGTAAGGGCCGGCGGGCTCGAGTTTGGCGCCGACGCCTGCGCGCTCCGAGAGCTGGTGGCCGGGGCGCGGCGCGCGACCGAGCGTCCGTTGTTCGTGAAGCTCTCGCCCACGTTGTCTGACATCGCCGCGACCGCGCGAGCAGCGGTGGACGCGGGAGCCGACGCCATTACCCTGGTCAACACGCTTCCCGGGCTGGTCATCGACGTCGAGCGACGGCGGCCAGTCCTCGGCTTCGGAAACGGGGGGGTCAGCGGGCCGGGCCTTCTCCCGGTTGGCGTGCTCGCGACTTGGAAGGTGCGTCGCGCCGTTCAGGTCCCGTTGATGGGCGTTGGCGGGGTCGCGTCGGCGAACGACGCGCTGCAGTACATGTTCGCCGGCGCGACGCTGGTGGGAATGGGCACGGCGGCGATGCAGGATCCGCGGCTCCCGGGTCGCGTCCTTCGCGACCTCGGGCGGTGGTGTGGCTCACACGGCGTGCGCTCGCTCGGTGAGATCGTTGGCCAGCTCGAATGGCCGACCTGATCCGGGCCGGCGCCGCCACGCCCATCGTGGCCCTCGACGTCGACAGCGTCGAGCAGGCGATGGGCATCGTTAATGAAATCAAGGACTTGTGTTCTTCGTTTAAAGTAGGAAGTGAGCTGTTCACCGCGGCGGGACCCTCGGCGGTGACCGCGCTGCGTGCGGCTGGCTGCGATGTGTTTCTGGACCTAAAGTTCCACGACATCCCGAATACGGTGGGGGCGGCAGCCCGTAGGGCGGCCGGGCTCGGGGCGAGCCTGATCACCGTGCACGCGTCCGGTGGCGTCGCGATGATCCGAGCCGCGGTCGAGGCGGTGGGCTCGGGATGCGGGGTGCTCGCCGTCACCGTCCTCACCTCGCTCGAAGCCCCCGCGCTGGCGCAGGCATGGGGGCGGGGCGCGCTGGACGTGCCCGCAGAGGTGGTTCGTCTGGCCGGACTGGCCCGCGCGGGCGGGGCGTTAGGTGTCGTCTGTAGCGGCCGCGAGGTCGCCGACGTTCGGGCGGCCTACGGCGACTCCCTCAAGCTCCTCGTGCCGGGCGTGCGCCTCGAGGGGGGCGCCGCGCACGATCAGGCGCGGGTCGTTTCCCCAGGGGCCGCGGCCCGAGCCGGCGCCTCGTACCTCGTCATCGGCCGCGCCGTGACCGCGGCGGCGGACCGCCGCGCCGCCATGCGCGAAGTACTCGCGGATCTGGCCGGCTGAACTCCGGTCGACCGCTCGGGCGGCGTCACGCGCGGTGCGGCGTCCGGCCGTGGGCGTGGCGCGATGCGTACACGTCGGCCAGCGCGCAAAGTCAAGGGGCGCAACGGAAAACGCGGCGTGGTCCGCTTGCGTGACGCTGCTAAGCCCATTAGTCTTCGTGTCTTGGCCGAAAAATCCATCCGTTCTACTGGAGCGCCACTGTGAAAGTTCGCAGCAGCGTGAAGCCGATTTGCGAGAACTGCAAGGTCGTGAAGCGTAACGGCGTGACTCGCATCATCTGCTCGCGCAACCCCAAGCACAAGCAGCGTCAAGGCTAGGTATCCATCCTATGGCTCGTATCGCTGGCATCGATCTCCCGCGCGACAAGAAGGTCGAGATCGGACTGACCTACATCTACGGCATCGGGCGCGAGACCGCCCGGAAGATCCTCGCCGCGACGGGGGTCAGCTCCGACCTCCGCGTACGCGACCTGGTCGACGCCGACGTGAACAAGCTCCGGCAGGAGATCGAGCGCAGCTACCGGGTGGAAGGGGCGCTCCGGACCGAGATCGCGATGAACATCAAGCGGTTGATGGACATCGGCTCGTACCGCGGCATCCGGCACCGCCGCGGCCTCCCCGTCCGCGGGCAGCGGACGCACACGAACGCCCGCACCAAGAAGGGGCCTCGCCGCGCGATCGCCGGCAAGAAGAAGGTGACCAAGTAACATGGCTACTGCGAAGAAGTCCAAGCGCGTCGTCGAGGCGGAAGGGATCGCCCACGTGAACGCGACGTTCAACAACACGACGATCACGATCACGGACAGCCGCGGGAACGCGGTGACGTGGGGGTCGTCGGGAAAGGCGGGGTTCAAGGGGTCGAAGAAGTCGACGCCGTTCGCCGCGACGGTCGCCGCCGAGCAGGCGGCGCGCGAGGCGATGACGCTCGGCGTCCGCCGCGTGCACGTGCGCGTGCAGGGACCGGGGAGCGGGCGCGAGAGCGCGATCCAGGCCCTCGCCGCCGCCGGCCTCCAGGTGAAGTCCATCAAGGACGTCACGCCGATCCCGCATAACGGCTGCCGCCCCCCGAAGCGGCGGAGAGTCTAATCGATGCGCTACACAGGCCCCGTCTGCCGGCAGTGCCGGCGCGAAGGCACGAAGCTCTTTCTGAAGGGCACCAAGTGCTTCACCGAGAAGTGCCCGGTGGAGCGTCGCCCGTACGCGCCCGGCCAGCACGGGCAGAACACGGCGCGCCGCCGCAAGACCAGCGAGTACGCCAAGCAGCTGCGCGAGAAGCAGAAGATCAAGCGCATCTATCAGGTCAGTGAGCGGCAGTTCCGGAACACCTTCGAGAAGGTCAGCACGCAGCCGGGCATCACCGGTCACAACCTGCTGGCCGCCCTCGAGAGCCGGCTCGACAACATCGTCTACCGGATGGGCTTCGCGCCCAGCCGTCGCGCCGCGCGCCAGCTCATCAGCCACCGGCACGTCGAGGTGAACGGCCGAGCGGTGGACATCCCGAGCTACCTCGTCCAGCCGGGCGAAGAGGTGCGGGTGCGCATCAAGTCGCGCGAGCAGGCGTCGATCATGGCCGCCATGGACCAGGCGTCCCGCGGCGCGCCGCTGTCCTGGATCGCCGTCGACCGCGAGTCGTTCAGCGGCCGCGTCCTCGAGAAGCCCGCGCGCCCGAGCATCCCGATCGCCGCGCAGGAGCAGTTGGTGGTCGAGCTGTACTCGAAGTAAACGGCTCTCGGCTTTCAGCTCTCGGCTCTCGGCGGGACGGTAGGAGGAACTGCCTCGGCATGAGAGACGTCCTCCCGCCCTTCCCGCAGGAGCCGAGCGCCGAGGGCCGAGAGCCGAGAGCTGCAGTAGTACGGTCGGAGCCCTAACCTCCGTGCGGGCCTGCCGCGCGTTAGGGGCGGGGCAGGGCGTTGCCGGGGCGGCATCCCGGCATGACCAGATTCAGGGAACACGTTCACATGGCTCAGGCAATTGACCTTCGGGGGCTCGTCCGCCCGCAGCTCGTCGAGGCGACGAAGCGCGAGGACAACCCCAACGTCGCGGAGTTCCGGCTGCAGCCGCTCGAGCGCGGCTTCGGCCACACGCTCGGCAACGCGATGCGGCGCATGCTGCTCTCGTCGCTGCGCGGGTCGGCGGTGTGGGGGTTCCGCATCGACGGCGTCGTGCACGAGCACCAGACCATCGCCGGGGTGGTCGAAGACGTGCACCAGATCATCGGCAACTTCAAGACCCTCACGCTCGTGCTCGACGAGGGAGTGGAGGACGCCGTGCTCCGCATCACGAAGTCCGAGGCCGGTCCGGTGACGGCCGCCGACATCGGCGTGACGGGCGGGGCGCGGGTGGTGGACCCCTCGCACCACCTGTTCACGCTGCAGGACGACCGCGACATCAACGTGGAGCTGCACGTGAACAAGGGCCGCGGCTACGTGGAGGCCGACCAGCACCCGGTCGACCGCGGGCTGCCGGTGGACCTCGTGCGCATTGACGCCGTCTACAACCCGGTGCGTCGCGCGAACTTCTCGGTGGCCGAGACGCGCGTCGGGCAGCGCACCGACTACGATCGGCTGACGCTGACGGTCGAGACGAACGGCACGATCAGCCCCGAAGAGGCGGTGAGCTACGCCGCGGCGCTCGCGCAGACCCACTTCCAGTACTTCGTCGGCTTCGGCTCGCACGCGTCGGCCGCCCTGGGCGGCAACGGCGACCTGGCGGACGGCGATTCGGTGCGCTTGGCGGAGCTCAACACGCCGATCGACGACCTCGAGCTGAGCGTCCGGTCGGTGAATTCGCTCAAGAACTCCAACATCCGCTCGCTGGGCGACCTGGTGCGCCAGACGGAGAGCCAGATCCTGCAGGTCAAGAATTTTGGGAAGAAGTCGCTGCAGGAGATCGCCGATCTCCTCGAGCGCAAGGGACTGAACTTCGGGATGCGGTACGAGGAGTCTCCGGAGGGCGTGCGGATCCTGGATTGGGGAACCCCGCCGAGCCGAGCCGCCGCCGCCGCGCCCGACGACGAGGAGGAGTAGGACTCATGCGTCACCGCAAGGCCGGGCGTCAGCTCCGCCGCACTAGCGAGCAGAAGCTCGCCTTGATGCGCAACCTCGCCACGTCGCTGATCGAGCACGAGGCGATCGAGACGACCGAGGCGAAGGCGAAGGAGCTCCGCCCATTCGTCGAGAAGCTGATCACGAAGGCGAAGTCCGGCACGCTGCACGCGCGCCGGCTCGCCGGCCGCCACGTGCAGAAGCGCGCGGCCGCCGACAAGCTGTTCCAACAGATCGGGCCGCGCTTCGCGACGCGGGTCGGTGGCTACACGCGCATCCTGAAGACCGGCCACCGCAAGGGTGACGGGGCGGAGATGGCGCGCATCGAGCTCGTCGAGAGCTGAGGGAGCGTACGCAATGGCGATCAACCGCAGTCGCTGCTACTCGTGCGGCAAGGGCGTGGCCTTCGGGAACAACGTCTCGCACGCCAACAACAAGACGCGCCGCGTCTGGAAGCCGAACCTGCAAGTCGTCCGCACGCTGGTCGACGGAAAGGTCACGAAGGTGAAGGTCTGCACGAGCTGCCTCTCGGCCGGGAAGGTGGCGCGCGCGCCTCGGGGCACGCAGGTGGCGTAGTACCGCCGGACCGTTTGTCGAAGGCGAGAGAGGGGAGCCGGTCGCGCTCCCCTTTTTCGCGCCTGCCCCGCGCACACCCGCCGTGCCGACCGCACTCATCACCGGAATCACCGGCCAGGACGGCTCGTATTTGGCCGAGCTGCTGCTCGGAAAGGGCTACGAGGTCGTCGGCGTCACGCGCGCGCCCGATGCTTCGCGGGAGTACGTCGCGCACCTCGCCGACCGCATTCGCTGGGTTGGCGCAGACCTGCTCGACCAGGAGTCGCTTCACGACGCGGTCCGGGCCGCGCGCCCGGACGAGGTGTACCACCTGGCCGGACAGAGCGCCGTGCAGGCGTCGTGGGCCCAACCGGTCGAGACCGGCGAGTCTACCGCGCTGGGTGCCGCGCGCGTGCTCGCGGCACTGCATGCCGGCGCCCCGACCGCACGGTACTTCCAGGCGAGTTCGAGTGAGATGTTCGGCAGCGCCGCCGAGGTGCCTCAGCGGGAGACCACCGCGTTGCAGCCGCGGAGCCCCTACGGCGTGGCCAAGGCCTACGGTCACTTCATGACGCTGAGCTACCGCGAGGGCTTCGGCATGTACGCCGTCTGCGGGATCCTCTTCAACCACGAAAGCCCCCGCCGCGGCCCCGAGTTCGTGAGCCGGAAGATCACCGCGGGCGCGGCCGCGATCAGTCTCGGACTCGCGCACGAGCTCCGCCTCGGCAACCTCGACGCGCGGCGGGACTGGGGGTTCGCGGGCGACTACGTCGAGGCGATGTGGCGGATGCTCCAGGGCAATGACCCGCAGGACTACGTGATCGGCACGGGTGCGACGCACTCGGTGCGCGAGTTCTGCGCGGCGGCGTTCGGCGCGCTCGGGCTCGACTACCGGGAGTACGTCGTGCAGGACGAGCGGTACTTCCGGCCGGTCGAAAGCCGCCTCACGGTCGCCGACCCCACGAAGGCGCGCGAGCGCCTGGGCTGGAGCGCGCGGACGTCGTTTCGCGAGCTCGTCGAAATGATGGTGGACTCGGACCTGCGCCGCCTCCGCCCGGGGCGCTGAGGGTGCCCGCCGCGCGCTCGCGCACGGTCTGCGCCTCCTCGGCGCCGTGTCTATATTTTGCAGGCAGCGGGTGCCCCACCCGCGCCACGCCGCCGCACCAAGCGCCTCCTGACACCTATGCCGCGACGCTCTGACCTCAAGCGGATCCTCATCATCGGCTCCGGCCCGATCGTGATCGGGCAGGGCGCCGAGTTCGATTACTCGGGCACGCAGGCCACGAAGGCGCTCCGGGAGGAGGGCTACGAGGTCGTCCTGGTGAACTCCAACCCGGCGACGATCATGACCGACCCGGAAATGGCCGACCGGACGTACGTCGAGCCGGTGACGCCGGAGTTCGTGGAGCTCGTCATCGCGAAGGAGCGGCCCGACGCCCTGCTGCCGACTATGGGCGGCCAGACGGCGCTCAACGTCGCCCTCGACCTGGCCGACCGGGGCGTCCTGGGCGCGCACGGCGTGGAGCTCATCGGGGCGAACGCGCGCGCCATTCGCGTCGCCGAGGACCGCGCGGAGTTCGCCGCCGCCATGCGCCGCATCGGGCTCGCGGTGCCGAGCGGCGGCATCGCCAGCTCCTGGGACGAAGCGGCGGCGCTGATGGACTCCACCGGCTTCCCGGCCATCGTGCGGCCGTCGTTCACCCTCGGCGGGTCGGGCGGGGGGATCGCCTACAACCGGGAGGAGTACGAGGGCATCGTGCGCCGCGGGTTGGACGAGAGTCCCACGCGGCAGGTGCTCATCGAGCGTTCGGTCATCGGGTGGAAGGAGTTCGAGCTCGAGGTCATGCGCGACTGCGAGGACAACGTCGTCATCGTCTGCGCGATCGAGAACCTCGACCCCATGGGCGTACACACCGGCGACTCGATCACCGTGGCGCCGGCCATGACGCTCAGCGACCGCGAGTACCAGGTCATGCGCGACGCCGCCGTGGCGGTGATCCGCGAAATCGGCGTCGACGCCGGCGGCTGCAACATCCAGTTCGCGCTCAACCCGCGCGACGGCGAGATGCTGGTGATCGAGATGAATCCGCGCGTCTCCCGGTCCTCGGCCCTCGCGTCCAAAGCCACCGGCTTCCCCATCGCCCGCATCGGCGCCAAGCTCGCGGTGGGGTACCGCCTCGACGAGATCCCGAACGACATCACGAAGACGACGCCGGCGAGCTTCGAGCCGGTGCTGGATTACGTGGTCGTGAAGGCCCCGCGCTTCGCCTTCGAGAAGTTCGCGACGGCCGATCCGCGGCTCACGACGCAGATGAAGAGCGTGGGCGAGTCGATGGCGATCGGCCGAACCTTCAAGGAGGCGTTCCAGAAGGCGCTGCGCGCGTTGGAGACCGGGCGTCCGGGCTGGGCTCGCGCCGACCGCCTCGCCGACGACCGCCTGCCGGACGCCACGCCCGACGCGCTGCGCGGCGCCCTGCGCCAGCCCACCCCCGAGCGCGTCTTCCAGGTGAAGCGCGCCATGGAGGCCGGCATGGAGGACCGGGAGCTGAACGAGGTCACGGGCATCGACCCGTGGTTCCTGGCCCAGATGCGCGAGCTAGTGGACGCGGAGCGGTGGTATGCGACGCTGTCCGACGTCACGGCCGACGACCTCCGAGTCATGAAGCGCATGGGCTTTTCCGACCGACAGCTCGCCGCACTGCGCGGGGAGATGGAGGGCGACGTCCGCGCGCGCCGCTGGTCGCTTGGCGTGCGGCCCGCCTACAAGATGGTCGACACGTGCGCCGGGGAGTTCCCCTCCGCCACGCCGTACCTGTACGGGAGCTACGACGAGGAGAGCGAGGCGCCGCCGTCCGGACGTCGATCGGTGGTGATCCTCGGGAGCGGGCCGAACCGGATCGGGCAGGGGGTGGAGTTCGACTACTGCTGCGTCCGCGCCGCGCTGGCGCTGCGCGAGCGGGGATTCGAGACGATCATGATCAACTCGAACCCGGAGACGGTGTCTACGGACTTCGACACGTCGGACAAGTTGTACTTCGAGCCCCTCACCCTGGAGGACGTGCTCGAGGTCGTGGCGCGCGAGCAGCCGGTCGGCGTGGTCGTCCAGCTCGGCGGGCAGACGCCGCTGAAGCTCACGCGCCCCCTCGAGGCGGCGGGCGTCCCCATTCTCGGCACGTCGCCGGACGCGATCGACGTCGCGGAGGACCGCAAGCGCTTCGACGCCGTCGCTCGGGACCTCGGCATCCGGCAGCCGGAGAACGGCACGGCCACGGGAGTCGACGAGGCGGTCGCCATCGCCGAGCGGATCGGCTACCCGGTGCTGGTGCGCCCGTCGTACGTGCTCGGCGGGCGCGCCATGGAGATCGTGTACGACGCCGCGTCGCTGCGCGAGTACTTCACCCGAGCGGTGCAGGTGTCGGAGGAGCGCCCCGTGCTCATCGACCGCTTCCTCGAGGACGCCTTCGAGGCCGACGTCGACGCCGTGTCCGACGGCGAGCGCGTGGTGATCGGCGGCGTCATGCAGCACATCGAGGACGCCGGCATCCACTCCGGCGACTCGGCGTGCGTTCTGCCACCGTACCTGATCGACGAGCGCGACTTGGAGACGATGCGTGCCCACACCGTGGCGCTCGCCCGGGCGCTGAACGTCGTGGGGCTCATCAACGTGCAGTTCGCCGTGAAGAACGGCGTGGTGTACGTGCTCGAAGTGAACCCGCGGGCCAGCCGCACCGTGCCGTTCGTGTCGAAGGCGACGGGAGTGCCGCTGGCGTCGGTCGCCGCCCGGGTGATGCTCGGCGAGACGCTCGAATCGGCCGGGTTTACCGAGGAAGTTCGGCCGGCGTTCGTGTCCGTCAAGGAGGCGGTGTTTCCGTTCCGGAAGTTCCGGGAGTTCGACCCGATCCTGGGGCCGGAGATGCGCTCCACTGGCGAGGTCATGGGGATCGCCGATTCCTTCGGCGCCGCCTTCGCGAAGGCGCAGCTCGCCGCCGACAACGGGCTGCCGCTCGGCGGGGCGGTCTTCGTGACCGTGAACGACTCGGACAAGGCGAATGCCACGCCGATCGTGCGACGGTTTCACGAGCTCGGCTTCCGCATCCTGGCCACGCGCGGCACCGCGAACTATCTGCAGCGCCGCGGAATTCCCGTCGAGCGCGTCTTCAAGGTCCACGAGGGGCGACCGCACGCGATCGACCTGGTGGTGAACGGGGAGGTGCAGCTCCTGATCAACACGCCGCTCGGGAAGCACGCGCAGCGGGACGACTACACCATCCGGCAGGCGGCCATCGCGCACCGAGTGCCGTACACTACGACGTTGTCGGCGGCGGGCGCGGCCTGCGACGCGCTCCTATCGCTCCGGTCGCGCCCCTTGACCGTCCGCTCGCTCCAAGAGTGGCACGAACTGCTGCGGGCCGAGGGGCCTGGGACGAGGGACCAGAGTCCGTCGGCCGCGTCCCTCGTCCCGGGTCCCTCGTCCCTGGCCCATGGCTGATCGCCCCATTCACCCCTCCGCATCCGTCCACGAATCCGCCTACGTCGACGACGGTGCCCGGATCGGCGCCGGCACGAAGGTCTGGCATTTCTGCCATGTCCTCTCCGGCGCGGTGATCGGCGAGCGGTGCTCGCTCGGGCAGAACGTCGTCGTCATGAACGGCACCCGGATCGGCAACAACGTCAAGATCCAGAACAACGTCTCGGTCTACGAGGGCGTCGAACTCGAGGACGACGTCTTCTGCGGGCCGTCGATGGTGTTCACGAACGTGATCAACCCGCGCAGCCACGTCTCGCGCAAGCACGAGTACATGCCCACGCTCGTCCGGCGCGGGGCGTCGATCGGCGCGAACGCGACCGTCGTGTGCGGCGTGACCCTCGGCGAGTTCGCGTTCGTGGGCGCCGGCGCCGTGATCACGCGCGACGTTCCGGCGTACGCCCTGATGGCGGGCGTGCCCGCGCGGCGAATCGGGTGGATGTGCCAGTGCGGTGAGCGGCTCCCGGCCTCGGGCGAGGGTCGGTGCGCGTCGTGCGGGACGGCGTACGAGCGGGCGGGCGACGGCATACGCCCCGTCGCCGGCGCGGGCCGGGTGGGGTCATGAGCACGGCGCGCGAGTACCGAATCGCGCTGGTGGGCTGCGGGCGCATCAGCAGGAACCACTTCGAGGCGCTCGCGCGCATCGACGGCTTGTCCCTCAGCGCCGTGTGCGACGTGGACGCGCGGCGCGCCGAGGAGGCCGGGGAGCGGTGGGCCGTACCCTGGTACACGAGCTACGAGGAGATGCTCGCCCGGGCCGAGTCCCACGCGGTGGCGATTTGCACGCCCTCGGGGCTGCATCCCGCGCACGGGGTGCTCGCCGCCCGGGCCGGGAAGCACGTCATCTCCGAGAAGCCGATGGCCATCACCCTCACGGCCGCCGACGAACTGGTCCAGGCGTGCGATGCGGCCGGCGTCCACCTGTTCGTCGTGAAGCAGAACCGGCTCAACCCGTCCATCCAGCTCCTGAAGCGCGCCGTCGACAAGGGGCGGTTCGGGCGGGTGTACATGACGAATTCCACCGTCCGGTGGACGCGCCCGCAGGAGTACTACGACCAGGCGCCGTGGCGCGGGACGTGGGAGTTCGACGGCGGGGCGTTCATGAACCAGGCCTCGCACTACGTGGATCTCGTGCAGTGGCTCGTGGGGCCCGTGGCGAGCGTGATGGCCCGCACAGCAACGCTGGCCCGCCGCATCGAGGCCGAGGACTCCGGCGTGGCACTCTTCCGCTTCCGGAGCGGCGCGATCGGGTCGATGGAGGTGACGATGCTCACCTACCCGAAGAACCTGGAGGGGTCGATCACGATCCTCGGGGAGAAGGGAACCGTCAAGATCGGGGGGACCGCGGTCAATCGGGTCGAGCACTGGCAATTCGCCGACTACGATGACGACGACAAGTTGATCGAGTCGGCGAGCACGAACCCTCCGAACGTGTACGGCTTCGGGCACGAGGCGTACTACCGGAACGTGCTGGCCGTGCTGCGCGGCGAGGCGCGGGCCGACACGGACGGCCGCGCCGGCCGCAAGTCGCTCGAGCTGATCCTGGGCATTTACGAGTCGGCGCGAACGGGACGCGAGGTGCCACTGCCACTGCAGACGAAAATTTGAACCGTGGCGAGCGACGCATGACGGGTGGCGAGCCCGCAGGCACTCTCCACTCGCCACCCGCTACTCGTCTCTCGCCACAGCCCTGGTCCGCTACACTCCTGTTTCACCGACGCAACAGCCGAGGGCGCGCGTTGACTTTGCACCCCGTGGCCCGCGACCTTTGATCACCGCCCGCATGCTCCGGCGGCCCTAGTCCGCATTCGAGACGATGCCAGTACCCCTGTTGGACTTGCGTGCGCAGCACGCGACGATCAAGCACGACGTCATTCAAGCGATGATGCGAGTCGTCGAGGACCAGGCGTTCATCCTCGGAGAACCGGTGCAGCGGCTCGAGCGCGAGCTGGCGGAGCTGTCGAACACGCGCTACGCGGTCGGCTGCGCCAACGGCACCGATGCCCTGCTGCTCGCGATGCGAGCGCTCGACGTGGGCCGGGGCGACGAGGTGGTGACGACTCCGTTCACCTTCTTCGCCACGGCGGGCACGATCCACAACGTCGGCGCCACGCCGGTCTTCGTCGACATCGATCCGAAGACATTCAACATCTCGCCGGACGCGGTGCGCGGCGCCGTCGGGCCGTCGACCAAGGCGGTCATTCCGGTCGACCTCTTCGGGCAGATGGCGGCCATCGAAGAAGTCGCCCGCGCGGCCCCGGGCGTCCCGCTCATCGAGGACGCCGCGCAGTCCATCGGCGCCCGCCGGCGGATCGCCGGCCGCTGGACCATGGCGGGCGAGGCGGCGATGATTGGCACCTTCAGCTTCTTTCCCTCGAAGAACTTGGGCGGCTACGGCGACGGGGGGATGATCGTCACGCAAGACGAGGCGCTCTGCAACCGGCTCATGCGCCTGCGCACTCACGGCGGCTTGAAGACGTACTTCCACGACGAGGTAGGGTTCAACAGCCGCCTCGACGCGCTCCAGGCGGCCGTGCTGGGGGCGAAGCTTCCGCACCTCACCGGGTGGAGCGCTCGCCGGCGGGCCAACGCCGCCTACTACGACGCGGCACTCGCCGACGTGCCCGAGGTGACCACGCCGTACATCGACCCGCTAAACGAGTCGATCTACAACCAGTACACCGTGCGCGCCCAGCGGCGCGACGCCCTGCAGGCGCACCTGAAGGCGAACGGCATCGGAACGTCCATCTACTACCCGCTGCCGCTCCACCTGCAGCCGTGCTTCGCCTACCTCGGGTACGCGCAGGGCGCGTGTCCCGAAGCGGAGCGCGCCTCCCGCGAGGTCCTCTCGCTGCCGATCTACCCCGAGCTGACGCACGCGCAGCTCGACGAAGTCATCGCCTGTGTCCGCCAATTCTACGGCCGGTCGTGAGACCGGCCGCCAACCTTCCACCCGCCGCGCGCGCATGAAAGAGCAGTTACTCTCCCGCATTCAGGACAAATCGGCCGTCGTCGGAATCGTCGGACTCGGCTACGTGGGGCTGCCGCTGGCGATGGAGTTCGCCAAGGCGGGCTTCACCGTCATCGGCTACGACGTGAGCAAGCGGGTGTGCGACCGGCTGATGGCGGGCGAGTCGCACATCCAGGACGTGCCGAGCGACGAGGTGGCGCGCATGGTGGCCGCCGGCCGGTTCGTGGCCACAACCAAGGACGCGCGGCTGCGCGAGTGCGACGCGATCTCGATCGCCGTGCCGACGCCGCTCGGCAAGACGCGCGACCCCGACATGAGCTACGTGAACGCGGCCACCGAGACGATCGCCAACAATGCACGTCCCGGCATGCTGATCGTACTCGAGAGCACCACGTACCCGGGCACGACCCGCGAGGTGATGCAGCCGCGCATCGAGGCCTGCGGGCTCACCGTCGGCGAGGACGTGTTCCTGGCGTTCAGCCCCGAGCGGGTCGACCCCGGGAACGAGACGTGGCACACCAAGAACACGCCCAAGGTCGTCGGCGGCATCACGCCGGCGTGCACGGAGGTGGCGGTGGCGCTCTACGGCGCCTGCATCGATCGGCCGGTCCCGGTGTCGTCCACCGAGGCCGCCGAGTTGGTGAAGCTGCTCGAGAACACCTTCCGGTCCGTGAACATCGGGCTGGTGAACGAGATGGCCATTGTCTGCGACAAGCTCGGCGTCAACGTGTGGGAGGTGATCGAGGCCGCGGCCACCAAGCCGTTCGGCTTCATGAAGTTCACGCCCGGCCCCGGGATCGGCGGGCACTGCATCCCTCTCGACCCGCACTACCTCGCGTGGAAGATGCGCACGCTGAACTACAAGACGCGCTTCATTGACCTGGCCAGCGAGATCAACAGCTCGATGCCCGACTTCGTCGTCGAGAAGGTGTCGCAGGCGCTGAACGAGGAGCGCAAGGCGGTGAAGGGGAGCCAAGTGCTGGTGATCGGAGTCGCATACAAGAAGAACATCGACGACATGCGGGAGAGCCCGGCCCTGGACGTCATCCGCCTGCTCGAAGGGAAGGGCGCTACCGTGCAATACCACGACCCCTTCGTCCCATCGTTCCGGGAGGACGGACACGAGCGCCGCGGCGTCGACCTCACGCCCGAGCGGCTCGCCGAGGCCGACGCCGTGGTGATCGTCACCGACCACGACGGCGTGGACTACCAGGCGATTGTCGACGCGGCCGCGCTCGTCGTCGACACCCGCAACGCGACGGCTCGGACGCGCGCGTCGAGGGCCCGCGTGGTGAGCCTCTCGGCCACGTCCACCGAGCCGAGCCTCGGGTCCGGCCCGGCGCTCCCCCGGGCCCCGCTGGCGGCGGCGCGCTGAGCGCCGCCGGTACGCTTCGGGCCGCCCTTCGGGACCACCGACCCAGTACTGTCGTCCATTGACGGGGCGCCGCCTGCCGGCGTGCGTCCGTTATTTCTGACAGCCGTTTGGAGAGGGCATGAACATCACGATCGTGGGGACGGGCTACGTCGGTCTCGTCGTCGGCGCCTGCCTGGCCGAGACCGGGAACGACGTCGTTTGCGCCGACGTGGACGAGCGCAAGATCGATGGGCTGAAGCAGAACGTCCTGCCGATCTACGAGCCCGGGCTCGAGTCGCTCGTCGAGCGGAACCAGCAGCAGGGGCGACTGAAATTTACCACCGACATTCCGGCCGCGATCGGCTCGGCGGACGTGATCTTCATCGCGGTGGGCACGCCGCCTGACGAGGACGGCTCGGCCGACCTCCGGCACGTGCTCGCGGTCGCCGAGCAGATCGGAAAGTACATGCGCCGGGAGCTGGTCGTCGTCACCAAGTCCACCGTGCCGGTGGGCACCGCGCAGCGGGTGGCGGCGTGCATCGGGCAGCACGCCCGGTACCCGTTCCACATGTGCAGCAACCCCGAGTTCCTCAAGGAGGGCGCGGCGGTCGATGACTTCATGAAGCCCGACCGGGTCGTGCTCGGCGTCGAGACGGACCACGCGCGGAGCGTCATGGCGGAGCTGTACGCGCCGTTCGTCCGGACGGGGAAGCCGATCATCTTCATGGACATTCCATCGGCGGAGATGACCAAGTACGCGGCCAACGCGATGCTCGCCACGCGCATCTCGTTCATGAACGAGATCGCGGGCCTGTGCGAGCGCGTCGGCGCCGACGTCGACCTGGTCCGCAAGGGCATCGGCAGCGACGCGCGCATCGGGCCGTCGTTCCTGTTTCCGGGGCCGGGCTACGGCGGCTCGTGCTTCCCGAAGGACGTGAAGGCGCTCGTCCGCACTGCGCGGGACAACCGGGCCGCGCTCAGCGTGCTCGAGGCGGTCGAGGACGCCAACGAGCGCCAGAAGCACGTCGCGTTCGCCAAGCTGCGCGGCTGCCTCGGCGCCGACATGCAGGGCTGCCACGTGGCCGTCTGGGGGCTGGCGTTCAAGCCGCAGACGGACGACATGCGCGAGGCACCGGCGTTGACGCTCATCGAGGAGGTGCTCGACGCCGGGGCCACCGTCACGGCGCACGATCCCGTCGCGATGCACGAGGCGAAGCGCCGCCTCGGCGACCGCGTCCGGTTCGCGGACTCGAACTATGAAGCGCTCGCCGGCGCCGACGCGCTCGTCGTGATGACCGACTGGAACGAGTACCGCCACCCAGACTTCCAGCGCATCAAGACGACGTTGAAGCGGCCCGTGATCGTCGACGCGCGCAACCTCTACAACCCGGGCAAGATGCGCGCGCTCGGATTCACGTACTCTTCGATCGGGCGGCCGTGCTCATGAGAGTGCTCATTACGGGGGCCGCGGGCTTCCTCGGCTCCCACCTGTCGGACCGGTTCCTCGCCGACGGCCACTCGGTCGTCGGCGTCGATAACTTCCTGACCGGGAACGCGCAGAACGTCGCGCACCTCGCCGGCGAGCCCCGGTTCGAGCTCCTGGAGCAGGACGTGTCCGACGCGCTCCCGGACGTCGGGCCGCTCGACGGCGTGCTCCACTTCGCGTCGCCGGCCAGCCCGGTGGACTACCTCGAGCAGCCACTCGCCACGTTGAAGGTGGGGTCGCTCGGAACGCTGAACGCGCTCGCCCTCGCCCGGGCCC
>Ga0307409_100000057_pt1 | contig 40787 bp, 42 predicted proteins | sample 322Ometagenome_2_FD_203888 | JGI IMG/M metagenome (GOLD analysis project Ga0307409, IMG submission 203888) | Maize rhizosphere microbial communities from greenhouse at UC Davis, California, United States - 322HYB-O-2 | ecosystem: Host-associated > Plants > Roots > Rhizosphere > Soil | place... | reverse complement strand
AGTGAGCGAACGAGCCTGCCGGTGCCTCTCGTGGTACGGCTGACCAGGTACGTCCGCGTGCCCTACCGCCCGTACGTCGGCCTGTCCCGGCGCGCCATCTTCGCCCGCGACGGCGGGCGTTGCGCGTACTGTCACGGGGCCGCCGAGACCATCGACCACGTCCTGCCCCGCAGCCGCGGAGGCGATCACGCATGGGAGAACGTCGTCGCCGCTTGCGCCCGGTGCAACCACACCAAGGGTGATCGGACGCCAGCCGAGCTCGGCTGGCGTCTGCACAGGGTGCCGGCGGCCCCGAAGGGTGCGGCCTGGCGGGTCCTCGGGCACCGGGCACCCGACCCCCGCTGGGCCGAGTGGCTCGACCTCGCCGCCTGACGCCTAGTCCATGATCGAGCGGATCTTGGGGTGACCGGTGCGCTCCTGATGGCGGCGGACGGCCTTGGCGAGTGTGCGGATGCCCCGGCTGATCTGGTGCTCGCTGACGTTGCCGAACCCGAGTACGTGGGCGGGCGGGCGCGGGTCCGGCTCAGTCTCCGCGTCCGCGGGCACGAACCGGTAGTCGCCGAGTCCGCTGACCCGGACGCCCATGGTCGCCGCGGTCGCCACGACGGCGCGCTCGGATGTCCCGTCGGGGAGGCGCAGCAGGGCGTGACAGCCGGCTGCCAGCCCGTGCAAGCGGCCCGGCCCGAAGGCGAGTTCGGTCTCGGCGGCCAGCACGTCCCGGCGTGCGTGGTAGATCTCCCGCACGCGTCGCAGGTGGCGGTCGAAGCGGCCCGACTCCATGAGCAGCGCCAGCGCTTCCTGGTCCAGCCCGGGGGCACCACGCGAGCTGAGCCGTTTCTCCTCGATGATCCCGGCCACGAACCGCGGTGGCGCGAGCACCCAGCCCAGCCGGATCGCGGGTGCGAGCGTCTTGCTGACCGATCCCAGAGCGATCACGCGGGCCGGGTTGAGGCCCTGCAGTGAGCCGACCGGCTGACGGTCGTACCGGAATTCGGCGTCGTAGTCGTCCTCGAGGATCACCCCGTCGATCTCGTCCGCCCAGGCAACGAGGTGGCGTCGCCGCGACGGGCCGAGCGCGACACCGGTCGGGCACTGATGGGCCGGTGTCAGCAGCACCGCCCGTGCCCCGGTCTCGCGCAGGCGGCCCACGTCGAGGCCGTGATCGTCGACGGGCACCGGCACGGCGTCCAGGCCCGCGCGGCGGGCGATGACGTCGTGCTCGCGGGGGCCGGGATCCTCCAGCGCGATGCGCCGGATGCCGTGCCGGGCCAGCGTCGCGAGGGCGAAGGCCAGTCCCTGCCGGAAACCCGAAACGACGACGGCGTCCTCGGCGACCGCGCTGCCCGACCGAACGCGACGGTGGTAGGCGGTGACGACCTCTCTCAGGTGCCGCGAACCGGCCGGGTCCTCGTCACCCAGCTCGGCGGTCGGAAGGGTCCGCGTCGCCTCCGACACCGCCCGACTCCAGTCGGTCAACGGCACCGAGCCGAGGTCGGGGATGCCGTACTCGAAATCGGCCTCGACCGGTCGGGACGGCGACGACGAGGCCGGGGCCGTGACGGCGCCGGGCGCCGGACGGGCCGGCCCGCCGGCCGGCATCGTGGCCACGCGCGTCCCGGAGCCGACCGTCGACTCGACGTACCCCTCGGCCAGCAACTGCTCGTAGACATCGACGACAGTGCCGCGTGAGACGCCGAGCAGCTCGGCCAGGCGTCGAGTCGACGGCAAGCGCTCTCCGGCACCGAGCCGTCGATCGCGGATCGCCGCCCGCAACTGGTCCTGGATCTGAGTGCCGAGCGGCCCAGCGCCGCGGTCCAGCGCCATCATGAGGTCCGGGCCGCCGCGCGCCCAATCCACTCTCATGCCACCAGTACACCAAATGGTCCACTCAGCCGGTCCACGAGTGGACCTTCAGCCTGGACCGCATGAGGGCCAGGCTCGATATCATGAACATCGGAATCCTCCTGGCACTCTCGGCGGCGCTGGCGTACGGCGCCGCGGACTTCATCGGCGGCGTCGGCTCGCGTCGGTACTCCTCATGGCAGGTCGTTCTGGTCGGGCAGGCCGCCGGCGCGCTCGTCATGCTCGTGGCCGGCCTGACGCTGCCGGGCCGCCCGGCCACGGCGGACTTCGCCTGGGCGCTCCTGGCCGGAGTCGGCTCGGCGACCGGGAGCATCTTCCTGTTCCGCGGCCTGGCCCGCGGGCGGATGGGCCTGGTGGCGCCGATCTCGGCGGTCGGCGCCGCGGTCCTTCCCGTGCTGGTGGGCGTCGCCCTCGGGGAGCGGCCCAGTTGGCTGGCCTGGATCGGCGTGCTCGCCGCACTTCCGGGGATCTGGTTGGTCTCCCGCGAGACCACGTCGGATCGACCGGCGCGTACCCGGGGACCGCTCGTCGACGGCGCCATCGCGGGCGCGGGCTTCGGGATCCTGTTCATCGCACTCGGCCAGATCTCCGCCGACGCCGGCCTGCTGCCGCTTGCCGCCAACCAACTGATCGGTGCGATCCTGACCATCGTCACCGCCACCAGCCTCCGACAGCCATGGCGTCCCGGCCGCGGCGTGCTCGGATGGGGCAGCGTCTCCGGCGTGCTCGGCGCCTCGGGCACCCTGGCATTCGTGGTCGCCACCGGTGCGACCAGTCTCGGCATCGCCGGAGTACTGGCCTCCCTCTACCCGGCCGTCACCGTGCTGCTCGCGGCCGGCGTGCTCGGAGAGCGGATCGGCACCGGACAACGAATGGGCATCGGGATCTGCACCCTCGCGGTCGCCGTCCTGGCCCTGGGCTGAACCGGAGGCAACGCGCTAGGTGACGCGGGTACGGGCCTCGGGGTATCCGAGGTGCGTGCCCGCGGTCACGATGGCGTGCAGCCGGGCCAGCCCCTCGTACACGTCGACGTGCCGGGTGTACAGCGGGGCGAAGCCGAGCCGGATGCGGTCCGGGGTGCGGAAGTCCGGGATGACGTTGGCGTCCTTGAGGGCCTGGACGACCTGCCACGCGCGGGCGTGGTGCAGCGCGATGTGCGCCCCCCGTCGGTCCGGGTCGCGGGGCGAGGCGAGGTCGAACCCGAGGGGGGCGAGCCATCCGTCGACCAGCTCGACCGCGTACGAGGTGAGGCTGCGGGCCTTGGCGGCGATCGCGTCGATCCCGGCCTCGGCCGACAGCCGGGCGCCCTCGAGCACCGCGGTGAGGCCGAGGACGCCCGGCGTGCCGACGAGGAAGCGCTCGATGCCGTCGACCGGGTCGTAGGTGGAGTCCATCGCGAACTGGTCGCGTTGGCCGAACCAGCCCCAGATCGGCTGGCGCAGCCCGCCCTGCAGGCCGGCCCGGACGTAGAGGAACGCCGGCGCGCCCGGACCCGCGTTGAGGTGCTTGTACGTGCATCCGACGGCCAGGTCGACGCCGGCCGAGCGCAGCGGTACCGGCACCGAGCCGGCGGAGTGCGACAGGTCCCAGAGCGTGAGCGCGCCGGCGGCGTGGGCGGCCCGGGTGATCCGGTGCATGTCGGCGATCGCGCCGGAGCGGTACGCCACGTGCGACAGCGACACCAGCGCGGTGTCCGGGCCGAGGGCGGCCTCGACCGCCTCCGCCGGGACGCCGCCGTCCAGATCGGACTTGACCAGTCGCAGCCGGAGTCCCCGGGCCGCGGCCAATCCCGCCAGGACGTACTGGTCGGTCGGGAAGTTGTCGTCGTCGGTCAGGATCACGGTCCGGTCGGGCCGGGCGTCCAGGGCCGCGGCGGCCAGCTTGAACAGGTTGACCGACGTGGAGTCGGCCACGACCACCTCGCCGGGTTCCGCCTCGAGTACGCCGGTGGCCAGCATGTCGCCGGCCTCGCGGGCCAACCCGATCCACGAGTCCCACCCCCGGATCAGGTCGCCGCCCCACTCGCGCTCGATGAGGCGGCGCAGGCGGCGGCGGCCGGCGATGGGCAGCCGTCCGAGGGAGTTGCCGTCGAGGTACACCAGATCGTCGTCGGTGATGACGAAGCGCTCACGGAAGCGGCGCAGCGGGTCCGCCTCGTCCAGGGCCACCGCGGCCGCCCGGTCTGCCGTCACGTCCGTACCGTATCCGGGCCCCCGCCGCGGTACGGGGCAGCGCCCACCAGATACCGTGAATGGGTACGGCCGACATCAGGGGGCGGCGTTGACCTTCGAATACATGTTGCTGATCGCCATCGCCACGGCGGTCGGCGTGGGCCTCGTGATCACGGCGCTGGTCTACTCCGGCAACCGGCAGATCTCCAAGCGGTACCGGCCGGGCCGGCCGTTCGAGTTCCGTCCGGTGTGGTTCCTGGCCGCCCCGGATCGCCAGATCAGGAGCGCGAGCGCGTCGCGCGAGCTGGTTCCCGCGCGCCGGCTGCCGTCGGCCCGACCGGCCCGCGCCAAGGAGACCGGAGGCGCCAGTGACCGCTGGTGAGCTGACCAGGTCCGACCCGCCGGTCGACGCCGGGCACACCGTCGTCGAGGGCGCGGCCACCGGCGACGCGGCCGTCGTCGACACCGAGCAGCCGGAGCACACCACGTGGTACCCGGAGGTGCTCGAGGGCCCGCTGTCGCGGCGCGCGTTGCGCCGGGTCGACGAGGCGCTGCGTCTGGCCGACCTGTCGACCGGGCTGACGTTCAGCGTCTACATCGGAGACCTTGAGGAGCCGTCGCGCGAGCACGCCGAGCGCCTGCACGGCCAGCTGGCCGACCCCGACCAGGGCGTCCTGGTCGCCGTCTCGCCCAACCAGCGACTCCTCGAGATCGTCACCGGATCGGCCGCCCGCCGACGCATTCTCGACCGGGACAGCAAGCTGGCCGCGCTGTCGATGGCGGCGGCGTTCGCCGGCGGCGACCTCGGCGGCGGCATCGTGGCCGGCATCGCCCAGCTGGCCGATCACGCCGGCCGCAGCTGACGTCCGGCCGCGATCACCGCATCCAGGTCGCCGGTTCGAGCACCACCTCGAACGGGATCGTCTCGACGTGCCTCTCGTCCGTCTTGACGGTGTGCTCCAGCACGAACCCACCGGGCCCGTTCTGGTGCAGATGGACGATGGGGCCGTCCGCGGTGCGCTCCACCCGCCAGTACGACTCGACACCGGCCTCGGCGTAGAGCGGCGGCTTGACGAAACGGTCGTACCGGCGCGAGTTCTTCGACTCGACCTCGACGACGAGGGCCACCAGCGACGGATCGCTGGCCAGGGTGTCCATGGGCGCCCCGGGCCGGAGCACGGCCACGTCGGGTCCCAGGTACCCGTTCGCAACGGCCACGCCGATCTCGCGGATGGCGCGCCACCCTTGCGGAGCCGCCGCCTTGAGCAAAAACGCGATTTCGTCGGCGATCCAGTGGTGCCAGGGGTCGGCCATCGGGGACACGAAGAGGCCTCCGTCGAGGATCTCGTACTTGTTGCCGTCCGGCAGCTCGAGCAGATCGTCAACCGTCCAGACATCGCGCGAGGGTTGGAGCTCGGACGACGGCCGTGGATTCTCGGCTGGTTGGGCCACGGTCCCTCCTCCGGTCAGGGCCACCAGACTGAAAGCCTAGACGCGGGCCGAAGCCCATAGCGATCAGCGACGCCGATCCGTGCGGCCGATCGCCGTTCCGACACGGCCGCGTCCGTCCGCGATCATGGAGTCGGGGACGTCACATGGCGCCGATCATGGACCTAAGTCCATGATCGGCGAGTTAGGAGACGGACTCGGCATCCTTGGCGCGGGCCCTGAGAGCCCGGGCGACGGAATCGCGGCCCTCCGCGACCAGCCGGCGCAGCGGGGCCGGGTGCCCCTCGACGGCCAACCAGGCGTCCGTGGCGTCGACGGTCGCCTGGCTCACGTGGTACGTCGGATAGGCGAAGATCACGAACTCCTGAGCCGGCTCGCTGTCGCGGGTGGCCCAGATCTCGGCGACGACATCGAAGTACCGCGCCACGTAGGGCTCGGTGAGCGCCGTGTGCCGCGGGTGGTGGAAGCCGAGCAGGAGCGAGCGCTGCAACCAGTTCGGCAGCTTCTCGTCGCTGGTGAGACGGCGCCAGGTCTCGGCCTTCGACTCCGGCGTGGGTACCAGGGAACGGGCCTGGGCGGCCGCCCGCTCACCACTGGCGGTGCGGTCGCGGTCCAGCTCCGCCTCGATCTCGGCGGGCCCGGCGTCGCCGGCGGCCACGAGCGCCGACAGCAGCGACCAGCGCAGTTCCGTGTCGATGGTGAGGCCGTCGGGGATGTCGCGGCCTTCCAGCCAGCCCCGCAGGATCCCGAGGTCCTCCGGACGGCTCGCGGTGGCGGCGAGCGCGCGGGCCCAGGCGAGCTGGAAGCCGCTGCCCGGCTCGGCCGCGGCGAGGCAGGCCTTGGCGCCGTCGGCCAGCCGGGCCAGGCCGGTCATCTGCCACGACGGGTCGGCGTAGAGCACCGCGGCCGAGTGCGCCTGCCGGTGCGTCGCGGTGACCAGATTGATGTCGGTCTCGCCGGGCAGGCCGGCGCCGGCCAGCGCCACGTAGTCGCGCGCGGCCAGTTCGGCGTCGCGGACCATGTCCCAGGCGGCGGCCCAGCACAGGGCCCGCGACAGCGAGGACTCCAGGCCGGGAATGTGCCGTACCACGGCGGCCATCGACCGGTCGTCCATGCGGATCTTCGCGTACGTGAGGTCGTCGTCGTTGAGCAGGAGCACATCGGCCGCCGGTTCGCCGACCAGGGCCGGCACCGGCGTCAGGGGCCCGCTCACGTCAAGCTCGAGCCGGCGGCGGCGCACGAGGCGCTCACCCGCCAGGTCGTAGAGCCCGACGGCCAGCCGATGCGTGCGCAGCGTCGGGTACCCGGCGGGCGCGTCCTGGCGTACCGCGACCTCCGCGTAGGTGCCGTCGTCGGCGATCGTGACGGCCGGCCGCAACGTGTTGACCTGAGCGGTCAGCAGCCACTGGTCGGCGAAGCCCCGCAGCGGCCGGCCCGAGGCCTCCTCCAGCGCGGAGAGCAGATCGTCGAACGTGGCGTTGCCCCAGGCATGCGCGTTGAAGTATGACCGCAGGCCGGCGACGAAGGTCTCCGTGCCCACGTACGCGACGAGCTGCTTGACGACCGACGCGCCCTTGGCGTACGTGATGCCGTCGAAGTTCACCTCGACGGCATCGACGTCGGGCATCTCGCAGTACACCGGGTGGGTCGAGGAGAGCTGGTCCTGGCGGTACCCCCAGCTCTTGCGGACGGACAGGAACGTGGTCCACGCGTCGCGGAAACGGGTGGCCTGGCTGTTGCACCAGTGGGAGGCCCATTCGGCGAAGGACTCGTTGAGCCACAGATCGTCCCACCACCGCATGGTGACCAGGTCGCCGAACCACATGTGCGCCATCTCGTGCAGGATGGTGTTGGCGCGTTGCTCGTACTCGAAATTGGTCACCTGGGAGCGGAAGATGTAATGCGCCTCGGCGTGGGTGATACAGCCGAAATTCTCCATCGCGCCGGCATTGAAGTCCGGCACCCACAGCTGGTCGTACTTGGGCAGCGGGTACCGCACAGCGAACTGCTCGTGGAAGAAGTCGAAGCCCTGCTTCGTGACCAGGAACAGGTCGTCGGCGTCGAGGTACTGCTTCATCGAGTCGCGCACGAAAAGACCGAGGTCGATGCCGTCGTGGGTGTCGCGGACCTCGTGGTACGGACCGGCGCAGATCGCGGTGACGTAGGTGCTCATGCGGGCCGACCGGACGAAGTGGACGACCTTGGCCCCGGCGCTGCCGTGTTGGCCGTCTTCGACGGCGGAGGCCCGCTCGACGCGCTCGATCGGAGAGTTCGACACCGCCTTCCAGTGGGCCGGCACGGTGACGTGCCACGCGAAAACGCTCTTCAGATCGGGCTGGTCGAAGCAGGCGAAGACGCGCTGCGCGTCGGCGGTCTCGAACTGGCTGTAGAGGTAGACCTCCTTGTCGACCGGGTCGAGGCTGCGGTGCAGACCCTGACCCGACGAGGAGTACGGGAAGTCGGCGTCGACGACCAGGACGTTGTCCGCCTCGAGGCCGGTCAGGATCAGGCCCTTCTCGGCCGACCAGCCGGACGTGTCGACCTCGGCGCCGTTGAGCCGGGCGGAGCGGATGCGGTCGGCGGCCGCCTCGATGAACGTCGATGCGCCCGGCTCCGCGCACAGGAACCGGATCTCGGTGACCGACCGGAACGACTGCTCGCCCGGGCCGCCCGTGCCGTCGGTGAAGTCGAGGACGATGTCGTATCCCGTCACATCCAGCAGGCGGGCCCGTTCCGCCGCCTCCGACTGGGTGAGATTGCGTACTCCGGCCACGGGTTCTGTCTCCATCCGGTACTCCCCGCCTGATCAGCGGGTCGAGTCGAGTCTGTCACGCAGGCCGACGCGTCATGGCCTCGATGAAGATCACGGGGTCACCTCAAGGGAAAACACCTATGACAAGATTCTTACCATTGGCCGATTCGACTCCGGACATAGCGGGCAACCGCCGGCGCCGGAGGCGTGTCCCGGAGCCGACCGAGGGGTCCATCCGTTACAACTAGCGTCGCGGCGATCGGACGTGCGGGTGGTGGGTGGGTGACCGTGGCGGTGTTCTCGGCAGATGGCGTGCTGCACCCCTTCGACGAGGCGGCCCGGTACCGCCTCGACTCCCTGATCGACCTCGGGTCGATGGTGGCGCCGTCCCACATCCCGGACGCCGGGCCGGCGGACGGTGCCGGGATGCCAGGGCCCGAGGTGCGGGCGCTGCTCACCCCGATGTGCGAGGCGTTCGACGTCCCCGAGCCGGAGCTTCGACTCGTACCGGGTGACGAGCCCGAGGCGCGGACCTTCCTCCTCACGCGTCACACGGTCACCGTCTCGCGCGGGCTGCTCGACCAGCTCCCGCCGGACGAGATCGAGGCGGTGCTCGCGCGGGAGGTCGGGCACATCGCGCTCGGGCACGTGGCGTACCGGTCGCTGCTCGACGCACCGGCGGCGCCGGTCCCGGGCGCGGTGCGAGGGGCGCTGGCGGCGTGGGCCCGGGCGAGCGAGCTCTCGGCCGACCGGGCCGCCGCGGCGTACCAGGGCGGGGCCGACGCCGTCACCCGCGTCCTGTTCCGGCTGGCCGCCGCGACCTCGTCGGGCCCGGCGGCGCGGGCCTACGCCGTACGGGTACGGGAGATCCAGGCGTGGACGGCGACGCCGGCGTTCGCCCGCCTGGTCGCGGCGCGGACCTCACCGCCCCGGGTGACGCTCGCATGACGCGCGGCATTAGCGTTCGCGGCATGGCCGTGGTACATCCGATTGCCCGAGCCTGGATCTCCACCGGGGGAACCGGGGCCCGCAACTACGACGAGTTCGCCGACGACGCCGAGATCACCGAGATCATCGCGTCCAATCCGGAGAGCGCGCTCGCGATCGAGATGCCGCACCGCGCGCCGGACAGCCTCGGCAAGGACTTCGCGTCGGCCCTGCCGGACGCGGCCGTCCGGTTGTCCCGGCAGCGCGCCGACGGCAGCTACGCGCCGGCCGAGAACGTGGTCGCCGCGTACCGGATCGAGGAGCCGGGGCGTCCGGACGAGGCGGCGTACGGGATCTTCGCCATGGTGGACACCGCCCAGATCTCCACATCGGCCGACGAACCGGGGCTGGTGATCCGCAACGAGGACGTGTTTCTCGACAAGGTGCGGGAGCGCGTCGCCCTCGCCCGGGTCACGCACCACCTGCTCTCTCCGGTGCTGCTCCTTCAGACGGTACGGGGGGAGGCGCTGCACGAGGCGATCGCGGCGGCCGTGGCCGGGGCCGGTGCGCCGGCGGTCACCGATTCCGACCACGCGGGTCGGTCGCATGCGGTGTGGCCGTTCGCGGGCGACTCGCCGGTCGCCGCCCGGCTGCTGGCCCTGGCCGGGGCGGGCGAGCTGGTCGTGGCCGACGGCAACCACCGCAGCCTGGCCGCCCAGAGCGGCGGGCTGCGCCGGTTCCTGGCCGTCATCACGACACCGGCGTCGGTATCCATCGAACCCTATCACCGTCTTATCACCGACTCGCCGGTGCCGGAGCCCGATCTGATCGCCAGACTGGAGGACATGGGTGGTGCGGTCACGGCCGTCCGCGGACGGCCCACGGTGCCGCCGACCCGCGGCACCGTCCACCTGTACGTCGGCGGCGGGGTGACGTACCGGGTGGAGCTGCCAACCGGTCCGTCGTCCGGTGTGGACTCGATGGACCACGCGGTCGTGGAGCGGGTATTGCTGCGCGACGTCCTCGGCCTCGACCCGGGCGACAAGCGGGTGGTCTACGTCGGCGGCGACTACCCGCCGTCGTGGCTGGAGGGCGAGGTCGACGCCGGCCGCGCGGCGCTGGCCATCCTCATCGCGCCCGTCACCGTCGACGAGTTCGTCGAGGTCAACCTCGCCCGGGCCAGGATGCCGCGCAAGAGCACGTGGTTCACGCCGAAGGCGCGCGCCGGCCTGGTACTCGCCGATCTCGGCGCCGAGGTCTGAGCCGTGGGCGCCGCGGTCGCGCTCGCCGTGGCCGCCGCGCTGTTCGTCGCCGCCGGGGCGCTCTACCAGCGCCGCGGGGCGACGCTGCGGCTGATGACCCGGCTGCGGGGGTTCGACCGAACGCCGGTGGGCCCCCGGCGCCGCTACCAGACCGGCTGGGCCGGCCAGCTCGACATGGCCCTGCCGGTCATCGTGTGCCTGCTGATCGGGCTGGCCTTCCTGATCCGCGGTCTGCTCGCCCTCAAGTCCTGATCTTGGGCGGGGCTGACAGACTGGGGGCATGCGGGTATACGTCGGCTCCGACCACGCCGGGTTCGAGCTCAAGCAGTACCTCGTCAAGGCTCTCGCCGACGCGGGCCATGACGTGACCGACGTCGGCCCGACCGCGTACCACGATGACGACGACTATCCGGTGTTCTGCCTGCATGTGGCGTCCCGGGTGGTCGCCGACCCGGGCAGCCTCGGAGTCGTGATCGGAGGGTCGGGCAACGGCGAGCAGATTTCCGCGAACAAGGTGGTCGGCGTGCGGGCCGCGCTGGCCTGGAGCGTCGCGACGGCCGAGCTGGCGCGGTCGCACAACGACGCCAACGTGGTCGCCATCGGCGCGCGGATGCACACCCGGGAGGAGGCCGGGACGATCGTGGGCGCGTTCCTGCGGACCTCGTTCTCGCAGGATGACCGGCACGCCCGGCGCATCGCGCAGATCACCGCGTACGAGACCAGCCGGACGCTGCCGCCGCTGTGACGGGCGCGGGCGGGCTACCGTAGGGCTCGTGCTGGTTGTGCTGAGGTTCGCGTCGCCGCCTGAGGGCTTCGCGGTCGAGGCGGCGCCGGCCCTGGCCGCGCTGGCCGCCTGCCCGGGCTACGTCAGCGGGCACCTGGCGCGGGCCTACGACGACCCGGCGGCCTGGTGCCTGGTACTCGAATGGGCGTCGGTCGGGGCGTACCGGCGGGCCCTGTCCTCGTACAACGTCAAGCTTCACGCGACGCCGCTGCTGGCCCGGGCCGTCCCCGAGGCGTCGGCGTTCGAACCGCTCGTCACGGCTTCGCCGGGTGGGCCGGCGACGGTGGCGGACAGCGACCGCGCGCTGCCCGCCGACGGGGTGCTCGGATGATCGTCGCCCATCCCGGAGTACCGACGCCGGCGTCGCCGCAGCCGCCGCCGGGCCCCGGTGTCCAGCCGCCGTTCGTGGCCCCGCCGACCGACGGGGCCCGGCAGCGGCGCTGGCTGGCGCTCGGGTTGGCCGGCGCGGCCGTGCTCGTCTGCTGTGTCGGCGGGCTGTTCGGGGCGGGCGGGCTGCTGGTGCTGACCAACCAGATGGTGCTGGAGTCGGCGCAGGGAACCGTGAACGGCTATCTGACCGCCGTCCGCGACCAGGACTTCGCCGAGGCGTACTCGCTGCTGTGCGACAGCGAGCGAGCGAGCATCGACGAAGGCGAGTTCGTCGACATGCACGAGCGCCGGCCGCTGCGGTCGTTCACCGTCGGCGAGGCGGCGATCGACACGACCCGGGCGGACGGTCAGCTCTACGTACCGGCGACGCTCACGTACGCCGACGGCCAGTCCGACGCCGTCAGGTATGTCATGGTCGGCGAGGCGGGCGCCTTCAGTGTGTGCGGACAGGCGGGCTAGCCGGCCGCCCGACCGCGAGCATGCATTAATGTTGGTGCGGCCGCCCGCCCGGGCGCGGTATACCTAATTGAGCCGTACCCGCCGACAGCCAGCCGGCGGATCACCTGGAGGTCCTCGACCCATGCCCGCCGACCGCATCGACTCCATCGTCAGCCTCGCCAAGCGTCGTGGCTTCGTCTTCCCCTCCAGCGAGATCTACGGCGGCTCCCGCTCCGCCTGGGACTACGGGCCGCTCGGTGTCGAGCTGAAGGAGAACATCCGCCGGCAGTGGTGGCGGGCCATGGTGCAGGAGCGCGACGACATCGTGGGCCTGGACTCGGCCGTCATCCTGGCCAAGGACGTGTGGGCCGCCTCCGGCCACCTCGAGGCGTTCGTCGACCCGCTGACCGAGTGCGCGTCGTGCCACAAGCGGTTCCGGGCCGACCAGCTCGAGGAGACGTACGAGAACAAGCACGGCCGGCCGCCGGCCTCGCTGCAGGAGCTCAACTGCCCCGAGTGCGGCAACAAGGGCACGTTCACCGAACCGCGCATGTTCAACGGACTGATGAAGACGTTCCTCGGCCCGGTGGACAGCGACGAGGGCCTGCACTACCTGCGCCCGGAGACGGCGCAGGGCATCTTCGTCAACTACAACAACGTGGCCAACGCCGCGCGCAAGAAGCCGCCGTTCGGCATCGCCCAGGTGGGTAAGAGCTTCCGTAACGAAATCACGCCCGGGAACTTCATCTTCCGTACCCGCGAATTCGAGCAGATGGAGATGGAGTTCTTCGTCGAGCCCGGGACCGACGAGCGGTGGCATGAGTACTGGTTGCAGGAGCGGTGGAACTGGTATGTCGACCTGGGCCTCAGCCCGGAGAACATGCGCTTCTTCGAACACCCGACAGAGAAGCTGTCGCACTATTCGAAGCGGACGGTCGACATCGAGTACCGCTTCCGCTTCGGCGGCACGGAGTTCGCCGAACTCGAGGGCATCGCCAACCGGACCGACTTCGACCTCACCACGCATTCCAAGCACTCCGGCGTTGATCTGTCCTATTACGACCAGGACAGGAGCGAGCGCTGGGTTCCCTTCGTGATCGAGCCGGCGGCCGGTCTGACCCGCGCGGTGCTGGCCTTCATGCTCGACGCGTACGACGAGGACGAGGCGCCCAACACCAAGGGCGGCGTCGACAAGCGGACCGTCATGCGGTTCGACCGTCGGCTGGCGCCGGTCAAGGTGGCCGTCCTGCCGCTGTCGCGCAACGAGGACCTCTCGCCGAAGGCCCGCGAGTTGGCGCAGCGGCTACGCCGCCGTTGGATCGTCGAGTTCGACGACGCCCAGGCGATCGGCCGCCGCTACCGCCGCCAGGACGAGATTGGCACCCCGTTCTGCGTCACGGTCGACTTCGACACGCTCACCGACGAGGCCGTCACGGTTCGGGATCGCGACACCATGGTGCAGGAGCGGGTCCCACTCGCCGACGTCGAGTCCTACCTCGCCGACCGCCTCGCCTGACCTGCGTGTAAGGAGGGGCACCCTACAGTCATTTTTTGACTAGGAGGGTGCCCCTACTGACACAGGAAGCTGGACGTTGGCCGCTTGTCGGCCGGCGCACGCCTGCTCGATCACGCGGAGCACGCGGGCTGGTTCGTGACGGATCTCCTGCGGTGTGAAGTGTAGGACGAGCGCCCCGTACTGAGTCAGTATGTTGTGACGTCGCAGGGTCAGTGCCCAGTCGTCTACACCGGAGTGGTGCTCCCGCGAGTCCACCTCGAGCGCGATGCCGGCCTCGTCGATCCAGCCGTCGGGCGTGGGCAGCGGCTCGCCGTCGGGGCCGAACAACCGAGCATTCCACAGCACCGGTGGCAGGACGGTGCTCGACAACGCAAGGTCGCGCAGCTCGGCCTCTGGCGAGGACCGGACGCCGCTGACGAGTTCCCGAAGCACCCGTCGGGCCAGGCCCGTGCGGCTGCGCCCAGCCCGCCGGATCTGGTCGTCGAGGGCACGGAGGCTGGTGAACCGACGCTGCACGGCCTCCGACATGATCGCGCGAATCGTCCGAAGGTCGCTCGTTGATCGGCACGCGTCAATCACGGCCCGAGCCGGTGAGGTGACCTGATACAGGCTCGCCTCTCGGGCCTCAGCGTCGAGTTCATGCGTCCGCTGTACGACGACGAAGTCCGTTGACCGTCGCCGGGTCTCGTGCGGCACAAGTACGTGGATGCGCTCGGTCGTGGGTGCGTGTCTGAAGCCGTACCAATGCAGCGCACACAGCCCGGTCAGCTGAGCGCCTGGCCCGGCGTACAGTGCGGCCGAGATTCGGCGCTGCTCGGTCGAAAGTCCGCCGGGCTCGAGTGCGCAGATCCCGGGCAGCACACGTCGCCACCGACCACGCCGGACGTTTCGGTAGATCGCCACATCGTTGAAGCCCGACGCGATCAGCTGGCGCCGGGTGAGGATTCGCCGCTGCAACTCGAGTGTCATTTCGAGATTGCCGCCCAGTGGTACACCGGGATTGCCCATACCGCGATGGTGGCCGGCCGCGGCATGCGGTATCACCCATCCGTCGACGCCTGTGGACAGCGGATCGAGTTGTGGAGGATCTTGCTTACGTGCGTTGGCTGGTGTAAGCAGGGGCACCCTACATATCAAAAAACGACTGTAGGGTGCCCCTGCTTACATGCAAGGAAGGGCAAGAGGGTCAGAAGGAGAAGCCGCCGGGGCGACGGTTGCGGTCGGCGATGAGTCCGGCCAGCGTGGAGATGGCGATCTCGGCCGGGGTCCGCGAGCCGGTGTTGAGTCCGATGGGCCGCCGGATGCGCCCGATGACCTGATCGGGTACACCGAGACGGCGTAGGGCGTCGATGTGAGGTGCCGTGTGCCGGACGCTGCCCATGACGCCGATCCACCGGGCCGGTAGCCGCAGGAACGACTCCAGCACCTGGCCGAGCTCGGGCCGGTCGTGGTCGGTGAGGACGACGTCGGTGTCCCGCCCGACGAACTCCTCCGTGGGCACAGTCGCCACCTGATCGGCGTAGCGCCACTCCGCCCACGCGAGGCGGTCCGAATCCGGGTCCATCATGATGGTCCGCCAGCCGAGATCTCGGGCGAAGTGGAGCAGGAACTCCGTCACCGGGGTGACGAAGACCGCGACGAGCGTGCGCGAACCCACCTCGGGCGGCAGGTCTCCGTGCGCCATCGCACAGGCGGGATCGGGATGTGTAGGTGCAGACACCAGACGTGCCTCCCCTTGTCGAGCCTCTACCACACCGCGGTGCGGGCCCCGCGGTCCCGAATGCGAAACTAGCGACCCCCGCGCGCCAACGCCAGCGAGCGGTCCCGCCGCGAAAGGACAGGCTACCGCGTCAGCGTGGCGACTTCTCGGGCCCGGTGAGGATGACGACGGCTGTGGCCGTCCCACCCACCGTGGCGGCGATGACGATGAGGGTCGCGTAGGCGATGGCCGGGACCTCACCGAGATCCGGCAGCCCGCTCGCGAAGTACCCTGTCACGGCGATCAGGACCGCGATCCCGGCCGCCGCGGCGGCGCGGATCGGGCGGACCGTGCGGCGCCGTGCGATGGTCCAGCCGGCGGCGAGGAGCACGATCCCGCCCGTGGCCGCCGCGACCTGACCGGCGATCCCGACGCCGGGCCGCAGGGGCGGCGACGGCACGAAGTACGGCGTCGAGCCGCCCCGGGGGACACCCAGTCGCCGCCACCGGCCGTCGACCTCGCGCAGCAGGAGCCCGTCGCGGCCGTTCGCGACGAACACAACGTGCCGGCCGGAGTCCGGTCCGGCGTTGGTCGCCTCCGCCTCGTTCGTGCCTCGCTCGATCGTCGGCGCCGGAAGCACCACGACCGCCACCGACGACAGGTGGACCGCCGGGTCGCCGAGGTCGGGATACTCCGAGGCGAGGCGCTGGTACGCGGCGCCGGCCACCTCCCAGTCGGTCCGGTACCGCGCGCCGCCGTCGGCGCTGCGCTCGACGGCCAGGCGGCCGGCGACCACGCGGAAGCAGACGTCGGCCGCGCAGGCCTGGGTAGCGGCGGCGGCCGAAGCCGGGGGCGCGGCCGCGCCGACGATCGCCCCGGTGGCGTTGACCGTCCAGGTCGTCCGGGCCGATCCCTCGACGACCGTGACGAGTACCGTGTCCGCCGGGCCGGCGACCACCGAGGTCACCTCGCCCCGGTGCTCGGGGCCGGCACACGCGCCCAGCGCCAACGGGACGCCCACGACCAGCGCGACGATCCCGACCGCCCGCATGCTGTGCCATCCTCGAAGACGTGCCATTGCACATCGGACCGTACGCCGTCGATCCCCCCGTGGTGCTCGCGCCCATGGCGGGGATCACGAACGTCGCGTTCCGCCGGCTCTGCCGGGAGCAGGGGGCCGGGCTGTACGTGTGCGAGATGGTCACCACCCGCGCCCTCGTCGAGCGCAACCCGAAGACGCTGCGGATGGTCGCCTTCGACGCCGACGAGCGGCCGCGCAGCCTGCAGATCTACGGCGTCGACCCGACCACCGTGCGGGCCGCGGTGCGCATGATCGTCGATGAGAGTCTGGCCGACCACATCGACATGAACTTCGGCTGTCCGGTGCCGAAGGTGACCCGCAAGGGCGGCGGCGCCGCGCTGCCCTGGCGGCGGCGGCTCTTCGCCCGGATCGTGGCCGCGGCGGTGGAGGCGGCGGCGCCGGCCGGGGTACCGGTGACGGTCAAGATGCGCCGTGGCATCGACGAGGACCACTTGACGTTCGTGGAGGCCGGGCTCATCGCCCAGGACGCCGGGGTGGCGGCGGTGGCCCTGCATGCCCGTACGGCGGCGCAGCGGTACTCCGGGACGGCCGACTGGGACGCCATCGCGGAGCTCAAGCAGGCACTGGACGTGCCGGTGCTGGGCAACGGCGACATCTGGGAGGCCTCTGACGCCGTACGGATGATGGACCGGACGGGGTGCGACGGCGTCGTCATCGGCCGCGGCTGCCTGGGCCGGCCCTGGCTGTTCGCCGACCTGGCGGCCGCCTTCGCGCCGGGCGGCGGCCGGGGCGGGTCCGCGGGTCGGCTGCCATCTCTGGGCGAGGTCGCGACCGTCATGCGGCGCCACGCCGAGCTGCTGGTCGAGTGGTACGGCGACGAACGCGACGGTAGTACCGACTTCCGCAAGCATGTCGCGTGGTACCTCAAGGGCTTCCCGGTCGGCAGCGAGCTGCGCCGGTCGCTGGCCATGGTCTCCTCACTGTCCGAACTGGATGACCTGCTCGGGAAGCTCGACGCCGACGAGCCGTTTCCGGTCGCCACGCTCGGCCTGCCGCGCGGACGCACCAACTCGCCCGGACGGGTTGCGCTGCCGGAGGGATGGCTGGCCGACCGCGACGCCGGCGGCGTACCCGAGGGGGCCGAGCTCGACGACTCCGGCGGCTGACGCGTCGCAGCCTTCTTGTCGATCATGGAGTTGGGCACGCCGAAACGCCCTGATCATGGACCCCAGTCCATGATCAACGCTGACTACGGGAGCGGGGTTGGTGGGGTGCGGGGGACAATGGGGGCGTTTGTGCGGACCATGGCCACGGTTGTTAGAGTGCCCCACGAGTCCGAGGAGTGATCGGCGCACAGGGTCGTGCCAACAACCAAGGTTGAGAAGCCAGTTGTTCAACTCGCAAGCTCGTTGAACTGCCCTGGATTCGCGCGCCCGCGAGGAGGAGACGTGACAGCCACCAAGTACGTATACGACTTCACGGAAGGCAACAAGGACCTCAAGGACCTCCTCGGCGGCAAGGGCGCGAACCTCGCCGAGATGACCAACCTCGGGCTACCCGTTCCACCTGGTTTCATCATCACGACGGAGGCGTGCCGGGCGTACCTGACGACAGGGTCGGCGCCGGCGGAGCTGGCCGACGAGGTGGCCACCCACCTGGCCGAGCTGGAGACCAAGCGTGGCAAGAAGCTCGGCGACGCCGACGACCCGCTGCTGGTCTCGGTGCGGTCGGGGGCGAAGTTCTCCATGCCGGGGATGATGGAGACCGTCCTCAACATCGGCCTCAACGACGAGAGCGTGCGGGGCCTGGCCCGCCAGGCCGGTGGCGACCAGGGGGCCGAGCGGTTCGCCTGGGACTCGTACCGGCGCCTCATCCAGATGTTCGGCAAGACCGTGTGCGACGTGCCGGGTGAGGCGTTCGAGCACGCCCACGACGCGGCCAAGGAGGCCAAGGGCACGAAGAACGACCTCGACCTCGACGCCGGCGATCTGCAGGGTCTGGTCGAGACGTTCAAGAAGATCTTCACCGAGCACACCGGTCGCCCGTTCCCGCAGGACCCGCGCGAGCAGCTCGACCTGGCCATCACCGCGGTGTTCAACTCCTGGATGGCCGATCGCGCGGTGCTCTACCGCCGCCAGGAGCGCATCCCGGCCGATCTGGGTACGGCCGTCAACGTCTGCACGATGGTCTTCGGCAACCTCGGGCCGGACTCCGGCACCGGCGTTGCGTTCACCCGCGACCCCGGCACCGGGGCCACCGGCGTCTACGGCGACTACCTGTCCAACGCCCAGGGCGAGGACGTCGTCGCCGGCATCCGCAACACCGTGCCGCTGCAGGACCTGGAGCAGCTCGACAAGAACAGCTTCGACGAGCTGATGGCGATCATGTCCAAGCTCGAGACGCACTACAAGGACCTGTGCGACATCGAATTCACGATCGAGAGCGGCAAGCTCTGGATGCTGCAGACGCGCGTGGGCAAGCGGACCGCGGCCGCCGCGTTCATCATCGCGGCGCAGCTGGTCGACGAGGGTTTGATCGACATCGATGAGGCCCTGCGCCGCGTCCGGGGCGCGCAGTTGGCCCACCTGATGTTCCCCACGTTCGACCTCTCCGGCGGGCAGGAGCCGATCGCCAAGGGCGTGGCCGCCTCGCCGGGCGCCGCCGTGGGCAAGGCGGTCTTCGACTCGCATCGCGCGGCCGAGGTGGCCGCGACCGGCGAGCGGGTGATCCTGGTCCGGCGGGAGACCAACCCCGACGACCTTCCCGGCATGATCGCGGCGCAGGGCATCCTCACGTCGCGGGGCGGCAAGACCTCGCACGCCGCCGTCGTGGCCCGGGGCATGGGCAAGACCTGCGTCTGCGGTGCGGACGCGCTCGACGTCAACACGAGTGCCCGGCAGTTCACAGTGGACGGTCAGGTGGTCAAGGAGGGCGACCTCCTCTCGATCGACGGCACCAGCGGCAAGATCTATCTCGGCGAGGTGCCGGCCCAGCCGTCGTCGGTGGTGCGCTACTTCGAGGGCGAGCTGGACTCCGAGTCGTCCCCGGTCGTCAGCGCCGTGCACCGGCTGCTCGCGCACGCCGATGAGACCCGCCGCCTGCGGGTGCGTACCAACGCCGACACCCCCGAGGACTCCGAGCGCGCGCGCCGCTTCGGCGCCGAGGGCATCGGGCTGTGCCGGACCGAGCACATGTTCCTGGGCGAGCGCCGGACCATGGTGGAGCGCCTCATCCTGGCCTCCACCGACGATGAGCGGGAGGCCGCGCTCGGCGAGCTGCTGCCGCTGCAGCGCGAGGACTTCGTGGGCATCTTCCGGGCCATGGACGGGCTGCCCGTCACCGTGCGCCTGATCGACCCGCCGCTGCACGAGTTCCTGCCGGCGCTGGAGGACCTGGCCGTGTCGGTGGCCGTGGCCGAGGCCCAGGGCAAGGACGCCGGGCGCGACGCGACGCTGCTCACCGCCGTACGGCGCCTGCACGAGCAGAACCCGATGCTGGGGCTGCGCGGCGTGCGCCTCGGTCTCGTGATCCCCGGCCTGTTCGCCATGCAGGTCCGCGCGATCGCCGAGGCCGCCGCCACCGTGAAGGCCGAGGGCGGCGACCCGCACGCGGAGATCATGGTGCCGCTCGTCGGGGCCGTCCAGGAGCTGGAGGCGGTCAAGACCGAGGCGGAGAAGGTACTCGAGGACGTGGCGACCGAGACCGGGGTACGGGTCGACACGCTCATCGGCACGATGATCGAGGTACCGCGGGCCGCGCTGACCTCGGGCCAGATCGCCCAGACGGCACAGTTCTTCTCGTTCGGTACGAACGATCTCACCCAGATGGGCTGGGGCTTCTCCCGCGACGACGTCGAGGGCTCGTTCTTCACCCGGTACCTGGATCTCGGCATCTTCGGCGTCTCGCCGTTCGAGTCCATCGACCGGGACGGCGTCGGCCGGCTCGTGCGCATCTCGGTCGAGGAGGGCCGCGCCGCCCGTCCGGATCTGAAGATCGGTGTCTGCGGCGAGCACGGCGGCGATCCCGACTCGGTCCACTTCTTCCACGATGCCGGGCTGGACTACGTGTCGTGCTCGCCGTTCCGGGTGCCGGTGGCCCGCCTGGAGGCCGGCCGCGCCGCGATCGGCTGAGCCGCGATCGGCCGAGCCGCGGGCGAGCCGCGGTAGGGCCGGCCTTGATCAGGCCGGCCCCGGGCCATGCCGCAGCGGCAGGCTCGGCCAGCTGGACTCTTCCTCGTCCCGGCGGTCGCCGGCCAGGAGGGTGGCGACCCGCTCGGCCACCTCGCGGGCGACCGCGTGCTGCCCGCCCAGATCCACCGGCGACCGGATCAGGACGGTCAGCAGCGCCCGGTCGCCGGCGGCGTACGTGACGACCTGCCCGAACGCGCCGCGGATGACCGTCTCCTGGAGGTCGCCGTGGCTGGCGGTGTCGACGATGCGGTGGCTCAGGCCCAGGTTCACGGCCGACAGCGCGGCCACACCCTCCGGCTCGACGCCGTACGTCTCGGACGCCCCGAGATCGTGGGCGATGACCATTCCGTCGGTGGTGGCCACGACGCTGCCCTCGACGTGCGGCAGGCGCGCCCGCAGGCCACGTAGTTCTGAGAGCACCTCGGCGCGGGGGGAGCCGCTCGCCTCGGGATTCACGGGAGTCTCCTTGTCGACTCGAATCCAGGTGTCGGCGCTTTCCCACGCTGGGCGCTGGGCCGCCGAACACGCTCGCCGTTAGGCTACGCCCGTGTCCGACCATACGGGGCGACGTCGAAGGCGCTCGAAGCTGCCGATCGGGCGGCTGCTGGTGCTCCTTGTCGCCATCGTCGCGGTGGTACGGCTGCTGACGCTGCCCGACCCCGGGCGGGCGCCCGTTCCGGGGGGCTCACCGCTGGCCGTCGCGCCGACCTGGGCCGGGCCCAAGCCGGTCGACATCGCGGGCCGGCTGGCCGACGGCACGGAGTACCTGCCCCGCCTGTATCTCGACCCGGAGACGTCGATCGGCATCGCTCCCACCGACGACGGGTCGTTCCTGCGGGTCCTGATCCACGGCGCGGGCGGCGAGATCACCGAGATCCGCCGGGTGGACGCCGAGGGCCATCCCGAGTTCGACGGCTTTGTCGCCAGCGGTGACACGGTCGTCTGGGCGGAGTCCCTGTCCCTGGTGGACGAGCCGGTGGCCACGACGATCTGGCGGTCCAACTGGCGCTCGCGCGGCCGGCCGTCGACGGTGACCACGGACACCGGTTCGGCCAACTTCTACGGCGGCCAGTACGACCTCGTCGTCCGGTCCGGCCGGGTGTACTGGGTCGCGCTGGCCCCCGGCGACCCCGTGGTCACCGAGGTCCGATCGGTACGGCTCGCCGGCGGTGACCCGTCAACCACGCGGCTGGGCGGCGAGTTCATCCTGTCGACCTGGCCGTGGGCGGTCAGCAACAGCGCCCGCGGCACACCGGTCGAGCTGGTCAATCTCACCACCAGTCAGCGCGTGCGGGTGCCGACCCAGGTGGGCGAGGTCGCCGCCTGCGGTCCGACGTTGTGCCGGATGTCGGTGCTCAACGGGGACACGATGGTACGGATGGACCTGGTCCGCGTCGACGGCTCCGATCGCCGCCGGATCGCCGGCCAGGAGGCGACGCCGACGATCGCGGACGTGGCGGTGCTCGATCGCTGGATCCCGCTGGCGACCGACCGGGGCGACGGCCAGGCCGGTGTGGGGTTGAGCCTGTACGACATCGAGACCGGCAAGACCGATCTCGTGGCCGTCGATGCCGGGAACATCCAGGCCCGCAACGGCATGCTGTGGTGGTCCACCGGCACCGACGCCGAGCTCGTCTGGCACGCCGTTGACCTGCGGACCCTCACCTGACGCTGGGCGCCGGGCCGAGCCAGCCGGTGGCGGGGAAGACCGGGGCGCGCGCCCTCGGTTAACCTGGGCGTCACGTCCTGGTCGACCACGGGAGGCGTCATGGGCAGCCGTTGGTACGCGGTGGCGGTCGACGCCACCGACCCGGCCCGCCTCGGCCGGTGGTGGGCCGAGGTGCTCGGCCTGCGCATCCTGCGCGAGGAGGCCGACGCCGTCGTGGTCGGCGGCGACGGGGGGCCGACGCTGCGCTTCAACCGGGCCGAACGCCTCCGGACGGCCGGCAGCCGGCTGCATCTCGATCTGGAGCCCGACGACGACGACGCCGAGGTCGAGCGGCTGGTCAACATGGGTGCCCGGCACGTCGACGTAGGGCAGGAGCGGTCCGGCGGCACCGTGCTGGCCGATCCGGAGGGCAACGAGTTCCGGGTACTGATGTCGTCGGATGGCCCGCCGGCCCCGTAGCTCTCGCCACGGAATCCGGACACATTGGACCCGGGCCACGCAGCCGACCCCCGTCGATGGCAAGGTGATCCTGTGACGACCGATCGCGACACCGCGGATCCCGTTGAGCGGGACGGCGACCAGGCTGGTGCCGCCCGGGCCGCGCAGCGGGCCGAAGAGGCGGCCGAACGGGCCGAAGAGGCGGCCGAGCGGGCCGAGGACGCACCACCGCCCGAGGACGTCATCGACGAGGAGGTTCCGCACGAGGCGGCGGAGGAGATCGTCATCCCGCCGCCGCCCACCGACGAGCCGGTGAAGCTGCGGACCGTGTTCCGGTACGCCGTGGTGGCGGCGCTCGGTGTCCTGCTGGTGAGTCTGGCCTTCGCCGTCGCTTACAGCGTTCGGGCGGTCCTCGTCCAGATCGCCGTCGCCGCGTTCATCGCCATGAGCCTCGACCCCGCCGTCCGGTGGCTCAGCCGGCACCGGGTGCCGCGCGGGCTCGCCGTGACCATCATCTTCGCGCTGTTCCTCGTGCTGGTCGCCGCCGTCGCCTGGCTCGCCGTGCCGCCGCTGGTCAAGCAGGCGACCAACCTCGCCACCGACTTTCCCGGATACCTGGACAGCCTCCGGGATCGGTCGGAGGCCCTTCGTGACTTCGAGGAGCGCTTCGGGCTGCGGGAACGGATGGACGAGTTCGCCGGTACCTTCCTCGACCGGGCCCAGCGCGAGGCGTTCGAGTTCGGGCAGCGGTTCCTGGGCGCGCTGCTCTCGGCGCTGCTCGTGATCGTGCTGACCATCTACTTCATGGCGGACATGCCGAGGCTCCGGCGGGCCCTGGTGCGGCTGTTCCCACCGCGAGCGCGGCCCAACGTCGGTCTGGTGGTCAACGTGCTCATCGACAAGGTGGGCGCGTACATGATCGGCAATCTGGTGATCTCCGCCATCGCCGGCGTGAGTACCTTTGCGGTGTTGAGCGTCCTGGACGTCCCATTCGCGCTGCCGCTGGCCTTCTTCGTCGCGGTCACCGACCTCATTCCTATGATCGGCGCCACGCTCGGGGCGGTCGTCTGCACGATCGTCGCCTTCGCGACCACGCCGTTCTGGCCGAACGTCGTGCTCATCGCGGCCTTCTTCATCCTCTATCAGCAGCTGGAGAACTACCTGATCGCGCCGCGGGTGCTGCGCAACACGGTCGACATCCCCGCGGTGGCCGTGCTGCTGGCGGCGTTGTTCGGGGCGAGCGTGCTGGGGTTGATCGGTGCGCTGATGGCCATCCCGATCGCCGCCGCGATCAAGGTGCTGGCCACTCCGGTACTGCGGGCCCGGGACGCCAATGACGCCGCCGACCCCGGCCCGCCCCCGCTATCTTCGGGAGGATGACCACGAGTCCGGACGCCGAGCGTTTCGTCGCCGAGGATCCGAAGGACCTCTCGACGCGGGACGCCGGGCGCAACCCCTTCGCCCGCGACCGGGCCCGGGTGCTGCACTCGGCGGCGTTCCGGCGGCTGGCCGCGAAGACCCAGGTGCACACGGCCGGCAGCAACGGCGACGGTTTCCTGCGTACCCGGCTGACCCACTCGCTGGAGGTCGCCCAGATCGCCCGGGAGATGGGCGAGACGCTGGGCTGCGAACCCGACGTGGTCGACACCGCCGGTCTGGCCCACGATCTGGGCCATCCGCCGTTCGGGCACAACGGCGAGGACGCGCTCGACGAGGCGGCCGGATCGTGCGGCGGCTTCGAGGGCAACGCGCAGACGCTGCGCGTACTGACCCGGCTGGAGGCCAAGGTGCTCGGGCCGGCCGGTGATCCGGTCGGCCTCAACCTCACCCGCGCCTGCCTGGACGCCTCGACCAAGTACCCGTGGAGCCGGCGCCCGGGCGAGCGCAAGTTCGGCGTGTACGCCGACGACGCGCCCGTGTTCGACTGGCTGCGCGCGACGGCGCCGCCGGACGAGCCGGCCCGCCGGTGCCTGGAGGCGCAGGTCATGGACTGGGCCGACGACGTCGCGTACTCCGTTCACGACGTCGAGGACGGCATCATCACGGGGCTGATCCGGCTGCGCACCCTGCTGGACGACCCCGACGAGCGGGCGGCGCTGTGCAAGGACGCGGCCGAGACGTACTCGGACGAGTCGGCCGACGATCTCGCCGGCATCCTGGCCGGCCTGCTCGCCGACCCGGTCATCGCGACCGCGGCCGACTTCGACGGCGGGCGCACATCCCTGGCCGCCGTCAAACGGGTCGCGAGCGTCCTGATCGGACGGTTCGTGTCCGCCGCCGTCGACGCGACCCGCGCGCGGTACGGTGCGGAACCCCTGCGCCGCTACGGGGCCGATCTCGTCGTACCCCGGGAGGTCCGGGCGCAGTGCGCCATGCTCAAGGGCATCGCGCTGCGCTACGTGATGCGCCGGCCCGGATCCGATCGGCGCTACCAGCGCGAGCAGGAGGTCCTGCGCGACCTGGTCGCGGCCCTGGTCGTGCGGGCGCCGGAGGCGCTGGACCCGGTCTTCGCTCCACAGTGGCGGCAGGCCGGCGACGACGCCGCGCGCCTGCGGGTCGTCATCGACCAGGTGGCCTCGCTGACCGACCAGGCCGCGCTGGCCTGGCACGAGCGGTTGCGCGCCTGACCGCTACTCTTCGCCGTCGACAGTGGACAGTTCGACACAGCAGGCGTCGGGACGCGGTTCCAGGCGCGCCGTCACATGGGCGGTGCCCAGGCCGGTCAGCAGCGCGGACACGAAGGCGTGGTTGATCCCGCAGACGAGCTGGCGCTGGCGTTGGGCCAGGTCGTGGAACGGGCAGTTGCGCAGGACCACCGCCGCGCCCTCCGGCCGGGATTCGAAGCCCAGGCCGTCCAGGGCGAGGCAGGCGACGGCGAGCTCGCCCGCCGGGTCGGCGCCCGGCGGCAGGTGGCCGGCGATGTGCTGGCCGTGGGCCCAGCCGCGGCCGGCGGCCCGCTCAACCGCCGCCTCACCGGCCCGGGTCGGTTCCTCGGCGACGGCGTCGGCGAGGATCTCGCCCACGAGTTCGTATCGCCGCTCCGGCACGGTGAGGGCCAGGTCGTCACCGCTGGCTTGGTACACCTTCGGGGTCCGGCCGCGGCCGCGCGGCTGGTCGGCCGGCGACTCGTACCGGGCCCGCAGCAACCCGACCTCGACGAGCTTGTCGAGGTGGAAGGCGGCGAGGTTGCGGGAGACGCCTTGCGCGTCGGCGGCCTCCTCGCGCGTGACGGGATGGTCCTGCCGGCGTACGTAGTCGAACAGCGCCCGACGGACGGAGTCCACCAGGGCGCCGACGGCCTCCCAGCGTGGTCTGGACACAGTGTGAGATTAACACCAGCCCCTATTGTTGAAATTAGTTTGCCGCCAGGGCAGGATACGAGATCTGGAAAGGTTTCTGGTTCGGCTTCTGGAAGGGAACGCGGAGTGACCCTGGCACCACCCCGAGTGGCGCGCGACGCACCCTTGCGTGACCTTCCGGCCGCGGAGGCGGCGGCGGCGGCTTTCCTCCGAGCGCTTGGGCTCGATCTCGAGACCGAGAGCCTGGCCGACACCCCGCGCCGGATGGCCCGCGCCTACGCCGAGCTGCTGACGCCCCGAGCGTTCAACCTGACAACGTTTGCCAACGACGAGGGGTACGACGAGCTCGTGCTGGCCCGGGGGATTCCGATCCGGTCCGTGTGCGAGCATCACCTGCTGCCCTTTGTGGGTGTCGCCCACGTCGGCTACCTTCCCGGTGAGCGGATCCTCGGACTGTCCAAACTGGCCCGAGTGGTGGAGCTGTTCGCCCATGGCCCCCAGGTGCAGGAGCGGCTGACCAAGCAGGTGGCCGACTGGCTCGACGCCGAGCTCCGACCCCGGGGTGTCGGAGTGGTCATCGACGCGGAACACTTGTGCATGACGCTGCGCGGAGTTCAGGCCGTCGGCACCCGGACGCTGACCTCGACGCTGCTCGGCACCCTTCGTCAGGACCCACGCTCGCGGGCCGAGTTCCTCGGTCTCTGCGGCGTCAGCAACCAGTGATGCGACCACAGGAGGCGGCATGACTGACACGCGTACGTTCGTGATCGTCGGGGGTGGACTGGCGGGAGCGAAGGCGGCCGAGACACTGCGGACCGAGGGTTTCGACGGCCGCGTGGTGCTGTTCGAGGCGGATGCCGAGCGGCCGTACGAGCGGCCCCCGCTGTCCAAGGACCTGCTCCTGGGCAAGTCCGAGCGGGAGAAGGCGTTCGTCCATCCGTCCAACTGGTACGGCGAGAACAATGTGGACCTGAGGACGGAGCAGGAGGTCACGGGCATCGACCCGGCGGCCCACGAGGTGGAGCTCTCCGACGGTGGCCGGCTGACGTACGACAAGCTCCTGCTGGCCACCGGGTCGTCGCCGCGGACGCTGGACGTGCCCGGCGCGGACCGGCTCGACGGCGTGCTGTACCTGCGCAAGCTGCGCGACAGCGACCGGATCGCGGCGGCTCTCAAACCCGGCACGAACATCGTCATCATCGGTGCCGGGTGGATCGGGCTCGAGATCGCGGCGGCGGCCCGCCACCACGGCGCCAACGTGACGGTGGTGGAGGCACTGCGCCTGCCCCTGCACCGCGTGCTGGGCGACGAGGTGGCCCGGATCTTCGCCAACCTCCACACGGCCAACGGCGTGGTGTTCCACTTCGGAGCCCAGGTCCGTGAGCTGACCGGCACCGACCGGGTGACCTCGGTCGTCCTGGCCGACGGCACCGAGCTGCCGGCCGACGCCGTCGTCATCGGCGTCGGCATCCGGCCGAACGTGGAGCTGGCCGAGCGGGCCGGCCTCGAGGTCGACAACGGTGTGGTCACCGACGCCGCCCTGCGTACGTCCAATGCGGACATCCACGCCGCCGGCGATGTGGCCAGCGCGTTCCACCCGCTGCTGGGCCAGCGCGTCCGCGTGGAGCACTGGTCGGCCGCGCTCAACGGTGGCCCGGCCGCCGCGCGCTCGATGCTCGGCCAGGACGTCAGCTACGAGAAGGTGCCCTACTTCTTCACCGACCAGTACGACACTTCACCGGGTATGACGGGCATCGGGATGGAGTACTCAGGCTACGTCGAGCCCGGAGGCTACGACCAGGTCGTCTTCCGTGGCGATCCCGAGATCAAGGCGGGTTCGAGTCCTGAGTTCGTCGCCTTTTGGGTTAAGGATGGCCGTGTGCTGGCCGGGATGAACGTCAACGTCTGGGACGTCCAGGACGACATCGTCGCGTTGGTCAAGGCCGGGTATGCCGGCAAGGCCGTTGACCTCGAGAAGCTGGCCGACCCCGGCGTGCCGCTCAAGGAGGTTGTGCCTCAAGCGTGAGGCGTCCAGGTGATGCGCCTGGTGCCGGCCTGGTGGAGCGCCGGGTCCCCGGTGAGCGATATTCTCGTCACGTGGAGAGAGCGGTGAGCGACAACACCGGTCGGGTCAGGTACTTGGCTCGGCCTGGGCGGCACGTCGTGCTCGTCGCCGACCTGGGCGAGCTCCGTGGGCCAACGACCGGCGTCGTGGAGCTCCCGCATCGCCTGTTCTGGCAGCCAAACCGTAGGGTGGATCTCGACCGACCTGCGTTGCTCGCGTGGATGTACGAGACCGTCCTCCGCGAGGCAGCGACCGTCGACGAGCTGCGGACCTGGCTCGACCGCGAAAATCTGATCAGGTTGTGGCCGGAGCTGTTCCTGCCGCGCGGCGTTCGGTTGGCCTGGGAGGAGCGACACCCGGCCTTGCGCACGCGTTCGCGTGCCGCCTGATGACGTCGGAGGAATTCCAGACACGGGTCGCCCGCCTGGCGCTCGCGGTAGCGCGCGAGCACGGGTTCGCCTTGGGCGGGGGGCATGCGTTCATCGCCCACGGACTCGTATCGAGGTCTACCGAGGATGTTGACTTGTTCACCGATGCGGAGGGCGCGGTGCAGCGGGCCGCGCAGACGGTCGCGGCAGCGTTGGCCTCTGACGGTCTGACCGTGGAGTTGGTGCCGGAGACAAGCGAACTCGGCGAGGTGTTCTACGGGTTTGGCGAAGACATGGTGGAGTTCGAGGTCCGCGAGGAATGACCAGGTCGTGCGCCTGCAACTCGTCCGATTCGACCGTACGCGGAGCCCCGTGATCATGGACGTGGGACCGGTGCTCCACGTCGACGACGTGATCGGCTCCAAGGTTGTCGCGATGGCCACCCGGGCTGAGCCTCGCGACTACATCGACGTGGCGGCCGTGCTGGGGTGTTACAGCCCGCAACAGCTGATGAGGCTTGCCAGGCAAGCGGATCCAACACTTACCGACGAGGACTTCGCAGATGCCCTGCGTCGCCTGGACAGATTGGACGACGCTGTCTTCGTGGAGCTGTACGGGCGCACGCTTGAGCAGATTGACGAGATGCGTGGTCGCTTCGTCGATTGGCCGCGAATCTGACGCCCAGAAGTCGTGCCTTGCCGCCGGTGGGACCAGTACGACACTTCACCGGGTATGACGGGGATCGGGATGGAGTACTCGGGCTACGTGGAGCCGCGCTGGTCGAAGTAGCGCGCTGGTCGAGGAAAGACGCGGCAATTGTCGGCGATGCGACCGGACGCGGCACCGATCAGCACGTTGTCCGCCCGGAGGGACGAGTGGTAGCCTCTCGGCAGTTCGGTCGGTCGGCCGAACAAGGATTTCAGTGACGAGGGCTGAGCGTGATCATTCGTGTGTTCAGACCGACGATCCATGCCGGCAAGGAGAGCGAGTTCGAAACGTTCCTCCAAGACACCGCCATACCGCTGGTGTCGCGGCAGGCGGGACTCGTCGCCCAGCACGTGGGAAGGCCGCGCGACCAGTCGTCGACCGAGTATCTGTACGTCACGGTATGGGAGGACGTCGAGTCCGTCCGAGCGTTCGCCGGCGAACGCTGGGAGGAAGCGGTGATCACCCCTGACGAGGAGCACCTCCTCAAGGAAACCTGGATCGCGCACTACGAGGTTGTCCCGGTATCCACTTAGGCCACTCGGCGGTCGGCGCCAACGGCTCACCGACCGCCTCCGCGCGGATCCGCGTCGCTGGAGGGCGGGCGTTTGACCGACATGTTGGATCATGTTGTGCTCGCCGTACCGGATCTGGCCCGCGGCACCGGGGAATTCCAGGCCTTGACCGGCGTCCGACCGGCAAAGGGCGGTAGCCACGAGGGCCGCGGTACCGCGAACTATCTTGTGGACCTCGGCAGCGGCGCGTACCTCGAGATCATCGGTCCCGATCCGGACCAGCCCGAGCCGGCCCAGCCACGGCCATTCGGGATTGACGGCCTGACCGCCGCCCGGGTGGTCACCTGGTGCGCTCGTCCGCCCGACCTCGACCGCGCGGTCGAGGCGGCCAGAGCCCGTGGTTACGACCCCGGGATCCCGCGGGCGATGTCGCGACGCACGGCCGACGGAGCGATGCTGACATGGCGGCTGACGTCACTACCCACCGATCCGGCGGACGGCATCGTGCCGTTTCTCATCGACTGGGGCGCGACCGCTCATCCGACCACCGCCGCGTTGCCGACGCTGCCCTTGCGCTCTCTCGAGGGCGAGCACCCCGACCCCGGCCGCATCCGATCGAGGCTGGCGGCCCTTGACATCGACCTGCCGGTCCGATCGGGCCACCGGCCTCGACTGGTGGTCACACTGCACGGTGTGGACGGGCCGATCGAGCTCAGTTGACCCACCGGCAGTCCGCGTCGCGCCGGCGACCCCCGCTGTGCACCCGGTGAGCTGCTCTCACCGCAGCTGGTACGTCCAGCCGGTCTCCCGCCATTCGAACCTGGCCGCGACCAACTCTTCCAGTGGCACCTTGTTGATCACGTGTTCCAGCGCGTACTGGGTCGCCCCGTGCCCGATCAGCATCACGCGCTTCCCCGGCCAACGGGTGGGTAGGTCGTCGAGAACGGCTGCGACCCGCTGGACCGCCTGCCGATAGCTCTCGCCGCCGGGGTAGGCAGTATCGATGTACTCCTGGCGATCGCGGCGAAGGTCTGCCACCGGAGAGCCGTTGTGCACACCGAAATCACACTCCCGCAGCCGCCAATCAAGGAAGATCGGAACATCGCTGCCGCTGAACGCGATCTCGGCCGTTTCCACCGACCGACGCAGATCCGAACTGAAGACGGCCGCCAGATCGTCGGCGCGCCGCCGGCGGCCCATCATCACCGCCAGTTCCCGGCCCCGCTGCGAGAGGCGGCCGGGCAGCCAGCCCGTGGCCACACCGCGTTCGTTGTCTTCAGTGAGAGCGTGCGTTTCGAATACGATCTCGTTGGACATTATCCGAGCCTAGGCATGGTGGGTGTGCGAGGAGAGACATGTTGCCGTGGTCGTCCGACCTGGTGGGACGCATCGATCGGCAGGTGATCGTCAGCACGCTGCTCCGGGACAACCCGTTGGGTGATCCAGCCGAGCGTCCGCTGTGGATCTACCTGCCACCCGGCTATGACGCCGACGTCGAGCGACGTTACCCGACCATCTATGTGGTTCAGGGGTACACCGGGCACGTCGGCATGTGGGGCAACCGGACGGCGTTCCGGCAGCCGTTTCCCGAGCTGCTCGATGCGATGTTCGCGCGCGGCGAGGCACCACCGGCGATCGTGGCGCTGGTCGACGCGTGGACCTCGCTCGGCGGAAGCCAATACCTGGACTCGCCCGGCACCGGGCAATATCACTCGTACCTCTGCACCGAGGTGGTGGACTGGGTCGACGGCCACTATCGGACCCTGGCCGGCCGTGACCACCGAGGTATCACCGGCAAGTCCAGCGGCGGCTACGGCGCGATGGTCACGGCGATGCTGCGTCCCGACGTGTTCGGTGCGCTGGCCACGCACGCCGGTGACTCGCTCTTCGAGATCACCATTCCCCGGCTTGTCGCCGACGTGGCCCGGCTCCTGCGCGACCGGTACGACGGGTCGTACGAGACCTTCTTCGCCGACCTGCGGGGCCGGGTGTTCGGCACCAAGGAGGGCGACGGCAAGCTCATGGAGCTGTATGCGTACGCCGCCGCGTACTCGGCCGAGCCCGACGGCACCGTCCGGCTGCCGATGGACGGCGCGGGTCGACTGATCCCCGAGGTGTGGCAGCGCTGGCTCGACGTCGACCCGGTGCGGATGGCGGGCGAGCCCCGCTACGCCGAGGCGCTGCGATCGATGCGCGCGATCTGGATCGATGCCGGCCGCCGGGACGACTACTACCTCGACCTCGGGGCGGCCGCGTTCCGGCAGGCGGTGGCCGCGGCCGGAGTGCCCGACCCGCAGGTCCACTTCGAACTGTTCGACGCCACACACGCGGCCATCGAGTACCGGTACCCGCTGGCCATCGCCTGGCTGTCCGACCGTCTCGCGGTCCGCGGCGACGACTAATCGGGTGCGCCACCCGCCGATGGGGACAAGCATGCAGAGGTGGTCATCCCCGAAGCCGTCGCCTATGTGCGTCGCCTCCTTCAAGGGTTCGGCCGTCCGTGGTTTCTCTGCGGTGGATGGGCGGTCGACGCCTGGCTCGGTCGGCAGACTCGAGAACACTGGGATGTCGACATAGCTGTCTTCAGCGAGGACCAGCACGCCGTCTTCGAGCACTTTCCAGGCTGGGCGCTGGTTGGTCATGCCCCCGGACGTCGCCGACGACACGACCGAGCAGTGGAACGGCCGGCGGCTCGACCTGCCCGCCCACATACACGTTCCCAGGGCCGGAAGTCCGCTGGCGACCTCGCCGACGGCGACTCATGCGGCCTTCGAGTTCGAGTTCCTGCTCGTGGAGCGTTCCGGGCACGAGTGGGTTCTCAACCGGGACCCGTATCTCGCCGCTCCCATGGAACTCTGTACGGGACAGTCCCACTGGGGACTGCCTCGGGTCTTGAACGCGCGGACCCGTGGTCGGCGTGACCCAGCCGCCTTCCGAAGATCGCCAATCCGAGGACAATGTGCAGCCGGGCTCCACTTTGGTACGCGAGTTCGCGATCTACCTTGTCGGCTACGGCGATGGTGGCGGTGGCGGCTGTGTCCTGGTCTGGGTACGCATTCGCGGTTGGCCGTCGACGCAGCGCACCGTGACCAGTATCGCCGCGTCGGCCGAGCGGAACGAGAGGCCGACCTGGACCGCCGGGCCCCGCTCGACCCGCTGCACCATGTATCCGGGCGCGGCCTCCCAGGAGTCGAGGTAGGCGAGCGCAAGGAGGCAGGCGGCCACGACGCTGCCGCCGGCCGTGTCGAACGTGGTCCAACCGGTCGGCGGCGGGGGAGTGGTCGGCGCGACGGTGGGCGTGGTGGTCCGGAGCACGGTCGGCGTCGTACCCGGCGGGCCGGTGATCCCGGGCGCGAGAAGGATCTCACCGCCCGCGGCCGGGTTCTGCTGGACGGGTCGGGTCGGATCGGCGGGGGCCGTCGAAGCGGTCGCGCCGGGTGACGCGGTCGCCCCGGGCGGGGCCGCTGCCTCGGGCGGGTCGGCGCCGTGGCGGCCCGCGTTGTTGATGACCAGCACCGTGGCCAGGGTCGCGGCGGCGGCCGACAACACCACCGCGGCCGCGCGTGGCCGGCGGGTCGCGACGGTTGTCTCGGCGTCGGCCGCCGACCGGAGCGCGCCATCGGCCGGTGCGGTCGACCCGATCGGCCCGGCCGCGTGTGATCCGTCGTCGGTGTCGGCCTCCGGACCCAGCCCGCTCACCGCCGAGGCCAGTAGCTCGGCCGCCTCGCCGGCCGAGGGCCGCTTGTGCGGCTGCATCGACACGCAGCGCAGGTACAGCTCATTGATGGGGCCGGGCAGGCCGTCGATGTCGGGCAGCGGGGCGGGATCGGCCCGGGTGGCCAGGCTCGGTGCCCCCGGCGGCCACGGCAGCCCTCCGGTGAGTACCCGGTAGATGAGCAGTCCCAGACCGTACACATCGGACGCCGGCTCCACCGGGTCGCCGAGCAGGCGCTCCGGCGCGACGTAGTTCGGCGTCCCGACGATCCGGCCATCCCGATCGAGGCCGGGCGCCCCCACGATCGCCGCCACGCCGAAGTCCACCAACTTCGCTCCGGTGGAGGTCAGCATGACGTTTCCGGGCTTGACATCCCGGTGGACCAGGTTGTGGGCGTGCACGGCGGCCAGCGCCGCGGCGATCTCGGCGCAGATCCGCAAACCGGTACGCGGGGGAAGGGAACCGGAGGCCAGCCGCTCCAGCAGGGTGGGCCCGACCAGCAGCTCCATGACGACGTACGGCACGGTGCGGCCATCGGGGTCGAGTGACTCGCCGTAGTCGTGGACGCTGGCCAGGTTGGGATGGGTGACGCGGGCCGCCGCCTGGGCCTCGGACAGGATGCTCTCGCGGACGTGCGCGTCGGTGGCGTGGCGGCCGGCCATGACCTTTACGGCGACGGATCGGCCGAGAACCAGATCGAAGGCCTTCCAGACCACCGACATGCCCCCCGCGCCGAGGCGCTCCTCCAATCGGTAACGCTCCCCGAGGACCTGCCGCGTCTGCACGCGCCACAGTCTGCCCCTGGCCGAGCACGGCCGGTATCGGCCGTATGGCGTGGTGAGTCATACCGATCGATTCCGATCCGGGGCGCGTGCGTTGATGCCGGGGCGGACGCGTCATATCTTGGCGTGATGGCCGCCGCGCGGGTGGGTGGCCGCGACCAGGCACCGGGAGGCATTCGTGGATGATCGGGACGCCATCGTCGCCACCATCACCGCCTACTGGGAGGGCTGGTTCGACGGCGACGCCGAGCGGATGCGACGCGCTCTCCACCCCGCCCTGGCCAAGACCGGCGTGGGCGTCGAAGCCCAGATTTCCCGGCCCATGACGGCCGACGAGATGGTCGGCTGGACCGGCGACGGCCAGGGTGTAGCCGAGAAACCGGCCGACTTCACCTACACCATCACGGTCAATGACGCGTACCAGGGGATCGCGAGCGCGACTGTACACAGTGGAGTTTATCGCGAGTACCTGCACCTCGTGAGCACGCCCGAGGGATGGAGGATCCTCAACGCGCTCTACACGCGGGTCGGCGACGCGGTATAACGTGAATGGGATTCATCTTGGCGCGGGCACCGCTGCGCCGTACGGCCGGAGCATGATGGTGGCATGGACGAGGCAGTGGAGCGGTTGCTCGAGGCGCAGAAGCCCGAAATCGGCGAGCTGGCCCGGCGGCTGATCTCTCTGATCGATGACCTCTATCCCGATGCCGTGGTCTCGGTGGACGCCGGCGACATCGGCTTCGGTAGCGGCAGGGGATACAAGGGCCTGGTGTTCGTCGTGTCGCCGCACACCCAGCACGTGACGCTGGGGCTGGCCAATGGCGTCGACCTGCCCGACCCGGCCGGCCTCATGGAGGGCCGCGGAAAGGTGCACCGGCACGTCAAGATCCGCCAGAAGTCCGATCTCGAGCGGTCGGAGCTGCGGGCTCTGATGCGGGCCGCGGTGGACCGCCGCTGACCGGGAGGGTTCAGAGGCGAGCGAGCGCGTCGGCCACGGCGCGGCTCGGCGGCGAGGCCACGCCGGGCGGCCGGTCGGTCAGCGCGTCGAAGGCGGCCTTCGTGCACGCCGCGTAGTCGCGCGCCGTGTTCCTGATCAACCTGACCTTGCTGCATCCGTCGCAGCGGGCGCGCACCCCGTCGGCCTCGATCCCGGCGCCGCGGCACAGGGCCACCGCCCGCGACAGGTGGTACGCCTGCGTGACCACCAGGGCGCGGGTGATCCCGTACACGGCCCGGGCCCGCACGCAGCTGTCATAGGTGTCCAGACCGTCGGGGTCGACCACGACCCGCGCCGGGTCGACACCGAGATCGCCGACGAGGTAGGCGGACATCACGGTCGTCTCGTCGCCCGAGCCGCCGTGCGCGTCGCCCGTGACCAGCAGAACCTTGACCCGGCCGGCGCGGACGAGGCCGGCGGCGGTCTCCAGCCGGCCCCGCAGGAACGGCATCGGCCGGGTCCCGCCCGGCGCCACCTCGGCCCCGAGCACCAACACCACGTCGGCTCCGGGCGCGTCGGCCGGGTCGTAGAGGTGATCCGCGGCGGCGAACCGGGTCCAGGCGAACGCCGGGCCGCTCACCACGACGGCGACACATCCAGCTGCCACGGCGGCGCGGACCAGGAGCCGCCACCGGCGTGGGCGTACCGTCGTTTCGCCATCACCGAGCGTGTCCCGGGCCGCCGTCATGGGTCCAACCCTCGCATCCCGGCGCCACCCGACCCGCTGGCCGGGCCAGACCCGCCGGCGTCGCATCCGTCGGGCAGGATGTAGGGCGGCGAGAGGGGTGGCATGGCCGCACGGATCCGGGCCGAGGACATCGCACTGGTACGGGAACGCACGTCGATCGCGGACGTCGTCTCCGAGTACGTCACGCTCAAGCCGGCCGGCGGCGGCAACGTCAAGGGCCTGTGCCCGTTCCACGACGAGAAGACGCCGTCGTTCAACGTCGCGCCGGCCAAGGGCGTCTACTACTGCTACGGCTGCGGTGCCGGCGGCGATGTGATCAGCTTCGTGATGTCGCGCGAGCACCTGACCTTCGCCGAGGCGGTGGAGCGGCTGGCCGACCGGGCCGGGATCCAGGTGCGGTACATGGAGGCCGGTCCGGCGCCGGTACGGGGCCAGCCGGGCCAGCGGCAGCGCCTGTCGGCGGCCAACGCGGCGGCGGCCGAGTTCTACGCCGAGCAGCTCGGCACACCGGGCGCGAAGGCGGCGCGGGAGTTCCTCGCGCAGCGGGGCTTCGACCGCGACGCCGCCGAGGAGTACGGCTGCGGCTATGCCCCCGAGGGGTGGGATCCGCTCACCAAGCACCTGCGGCAGAAGGGTTTCAGCGACACCGAGCTGGTCACGGCCGGCCTGGCCAAGCCGGCCCGGTCGGGCAGCCTCATCGACCGGTTCCGGCGCCGGCTGCTGTGGCCGATCCGCGAGCTGACCGGCGATGTGGTCGGCTTCGGCGCGCGCAAGCTCTTCGACGACGACGACGGACCCAAGTACCTCAACACGCCCGAGACGCCGATGTACAAGAAGTCGCACGTGCTCTACGGCGTCGACCTGGCCAAGCGGGAGATCGCCAAGCAGGGCCGTGCGGTGATCGTCGAGGGCTACACCGACGTGATGGCCTGCCACCTGGCCGGTGTGCCGACCGCCGTCGCGACCTGCGGCACGTCCTTCGGGGCCGACCACATCGGCGTGCTCCGCCGCCTGCTCATGGACACCGACGCGTACGGAGGGGAGATCATTTTCACCTTCGACGGCGACGCGGCGGGTCAGAAGGCGGCCCTACGGGCGTTCGAGGAGGACCAGCGGTTCGTGGCCCAGACCTACATCGCGGTCAGCCCGGACAACATGGACCCGTGCGAGCTGCGCCTGGCCAAGGGCGACGTGGCCGTGCGCGACCTGGTGGCCCGCCGGGAGCCGCTGATCGCGTTCGCGCTGCGGTCGCACCTGTCCCGGTACGATCTCGACCTGGCCGAGGGTCGGGTGTCGGCGTTGCGGGCCACCGCCCCGCTCGTCGCCAAGATCAAGGATCGCGCGCTGCGACCCGAGTACGCCCGCAAGCTGGCCGGTGACCTCGGTATGGACATCGAGGCGGTGACCCGGGCCGTGGCCACCGCGGCGAACCGGTCGGGCACGGTCGTGCTGCCGGCGCCGGCGCCGCGCAGCGCACCCGACGCCAATGATCCACGCTCCCTTGTGGAGCGTGAGTGCCTCAAGCTCGCGTTGCAGGAGCCGGTGCTGGCCGGGCCGCTCTTCGACGCCGTGGACGAGACCGCGTACGTGCACCCGGTCCACGCGGAGGTTCGGCACGCGATCGCCGAGGCCGGTGGCGCCGCGGCGGCGGCCGGCGGGCCGGGATGGACCGAGGCGGTCCGCGACGCCTGCGGCGATCTCGCGGCCAAGGCGGTGGTGGGAGAGCTGGCCGTCGAACCGCTGCGCGTGGACGGCGACCCCGACCCCCATTACGTGTCGATCCAGCTGTCGCGTCTGCAGCTGTTCGCGGTCAACCGGCGGGTCGCCGACGTCAAGTCGCGCCTGCAGCGAGTCAACCCGGTGACCAACCAGGACGAGCATCTCCAGCTCTTCGGCGAGCTCGTCTCCCTCGAGCAGCACGCCCGCGCGCTGCGCGAGCAGACCTCGGGAGGGCTGTAGCGTGGCGCTGTTCTCGCGCCGTCCGCCCCGCCGCGTACGGGCGATGCTGGCCCGGGACGAGCACGTGCTCGCGTGGGCGCCGGCCGGGTCGTCCACGGACCCGTCGGCGGGCCCGTGGGTGGTGGCGACGACGCTCGGCCTGTGGCTGCCCGGGCGGACCGACCGCCTGGGCTGGCACCAGATCCACCGGGCCGCGTGGGATGCCCCGCGGCTGACCGTGACCCCGTCGACCTCGGTGGGGGAGGGCGACGGGTACGAGGTGATGGCCGATGACGTACCCGTGCGGGTGGAGCTGCCCGATCCGGGCGACATCCCGATCAAAATCCGCGAACGGGTGACCCGCTCGGTCGTGTACACCCGCCATTACGCCCTGGCCGGCGGCGGGGTACGGGTGGTCGGTCGCCGGGTGCCGGGGGCGAACGGGCTCCGCTGGCACGTCCGTTATGACGACGGCACCGACGGCGAGGACGCCGAGATCCGGTCGGCGACGGCCGAGCTCGTGGCCGCCGCTTCGTCCGCCTGACCCCCACCCGGCCCGGATGCGTCCGGCCCCCGGCCCGGGGTGCGACTCCGCCCCGCCCGGCGACGCTGCCGGGCGGGGCGGACGTTGGAGTCGACTGGGGGGTTTGGCTAGAAGGCGTTGGCCGGGAACTGGCTGCGGCGGCTGGCCGCCTCAACATCCTCCGCGGTCGTGCCCTCTTCCAGGGCCGTGCCCTCCCGGCTGCTGAGCCTGTGCACCTGGTCGCTGACGGCCTGCTTGCCGTCGTCGTACAGCTTGGTCGCCTGAGCCTGGACTACGCCGGCTGCCTCCTGGACGGTCGGGCTCTCCCAGAATTTGCGGGCCTGCGCCACCATCTGGTCGAACTTCTCCCGGCCAGCTCGGGTCCCCAGCACGTAGCCGATGCCCACACCGGTGATAAAGATCAACTTGCGACCCATCGTGTGTTCCTTTCCTTGCGTCGACGTCCATCCTGCCCCGTAGGGCACGTCACTGCGAGTGTTCCGTCCGATCTGGCCAATTCTTAGCTACCCAGGTCGGGCGCACGGAAACGGCAAACCCGGCTGCAGCGCCGGTGACGCCTCCGGTACTCTTGTCCAGGCCCGACGATCCCCCGTAGCTCAATTGGCAGAGCAACCGGCTGTTAACCGGTAGGTTCATGGTTCGAGTCCATGCGGGGGAGCCCCTACCAGGGCAAACGCCAAGATCCCTTGAGTTGTTGATCTCTGAGTTCTGGTTTACTCCTGGTTTCCTCGTCTCGCTCAGCCCGACCAATGGCTCACGGCGGGCCGGTGCGGTCGACACCCTACCGGACGATGCGGCGTCTATGGCCCATGATCTGACCAGTCGTCCATCCTTGATCGAATCCACGAGTCCACGTCGCTCTTCCTGTACCGAAGGTGCCTACCGAGCCGGGCTGCCGAAGGGCCGCGGCCCTCAGCGTGCATCTTGTACAGGGTGAACTTGGACAGCTGTACGTTGGCCGCGACCTCGTCGATGGTCATGAGCCGCTCCGGGTCAGGGCAGTTGCGTTTGGTCGGCGCCGTGGTCATGTCATTGGCTCCCGCGTCGCTGGCGTGGTCGGCACAGACGATCGCGGCTTGTCCGCTGTCTTCGGAGACCACAAGCTCACTTGGCGGTGCGGGTGAGCGCACCGATCGACGCCAACATGCACTATTCGGCCTTGCGAAACGGGAACCCGATTAAGCGTTGGACGTCGGAGGTCAGGGCACGGTGCGGCCGCCGGGCTGTTCGTAGGCCGCAACCTGCGGTGGAGGACGCGTCGTGGAGGTGAGGCCGTCGACCGCCTCGAGCAGCTTGGAGACCTGGCTCACGACGCTGAAGTTCTGAGTGGCATAGGCCTCGGCGGTGGGGCCCTTAGAGCCTTTCCAGTCCTCGTCGACTGCGCGGATCACGGTGGCGGCCAGGGACGCCGCGAGGTCGTGCCGATCGTCGGTCTCGGGCACGAGCGTGCCGACCTCGGGGGTCACGAAATCGCGCGGGCCGCCGGAGTCGGCGCCGATGACCGGGGTGCCACAGGCCATGCATTCGACGAACACCAGGCCGAAGGCCTCGCGATAGGACGGGAAGCAGCCAACATCCGCGCAGTTGAACAGCACCGTCAGCTCGTCCTGCGGCCGCGGGCCGAGGAAGTAGGTTCGCCGCAGGCCGAGCTCGGCAGCAAGGTCTTGCATCTGGACCTGTGCCTCGAGCGGTCCTGAGCCGATCACAAGCGTGACGATCCGCCGCTGGTGCTGCTCGTAGATCGCCGCACCGTAGAGCAGGACGTCGAGCCGCTTCACGTCGGCGAACTTGCCGCAGAACGCCACCACCGCGTCGAACCCGGCCGCGGGCGCCACCGGTTCGGGCTTGCTGCCGCTGCCCTCGGGCGGCTGGGTCATGAAGCCGGCCAGCACATTCGCGCGCTCCGCGTAGACGTCGATCGGCTCGATCAGCCTGCGGAAGACGTCCTGGTTGTAGCCGTTCGGCGAGAGCACCACGCGGTCACGCGGGAACTGCGGGAACACCGCGAGGAACTCCTCGACCTGCGCGGTCGAGATCAACGCCACCACGTCAACGCCGTGCGCCGGGTCGGCGTAGTCGAAGATCTTCTCGCCCTGCATGAACGGAAGGAAACGCAACGGGAACTCGTCGGGTCGATCACCGCGCTGCTCATAGGCGTACATCTTCAGCTCAGTGCCGTGGACGAAGCAGACCAGCGGCATCGTGCCCCGCCCGGCCATGGCGCGGCGCCGTATTACGTCGCGCATCACCACCGGGTTCATGAAGGCGTGGTGAGCGATCGCTAGCCCGAACCGGTCGCCGGTCTCCGCCTCGATCTCGTCCATCCAGCTCGCGACCTCGTCGGTCAGCCGCCGCCGGTACGCGGTGACCTCCGCCTCACTCATGCCGTGCCAGCGATAGCTACTGACCGGAGAGACGGATTCGCAGATGGGGATGTCGTGGTCGAGCGCGACGACCCGCACGTCCTCGTTTCGGAATCGCTGCAGCCTCGAGGGATACATCGAGTAGCACCGCACCCCGGGCATAGCGTTGTACGCGTGGTGGTGCGCCTCGTGCAGGATTCCCGATCCCGGAGCAAACT
>Ga0307409_100000054_pt1 | contig 40959 bp, 36 predicted proteins | sample 322Ometagenome_2_FD_203888 | JGI IMG/M metagenome (GOLD analysis project Ga0307409, IMG submission 203888) | Maize rhizosphere microbial communities from greenhouse at UC Davis, California, United States - 322HYB-O-2 | ecosystem: Host-associated > Plants > Roots > Rhizosphere > Soil | place... | reverse complement strand
GTGATGTCGCGGCAGTTGCCGACGATGCCGGCCACGCCGGGGTCGTGCATCAGGTTGACGCTGGTCACCTCGGTCCACCGGAACGTTCCGTCGGCCCGCAACAGCCGTACCTGGTAGGTCACCGCCATGCCCGGATTGGCGACCTGGGTCTGGTAGTGGGCCAACACCATGCGCATGTCGTCGGGGTGCACCATGTCGGCGGCGTTGCGACCCACCCAGGCCTCCGGCGGCGCTCCGAGCAGCCGCTCGACGGCCGGGCTGACGTAGGTGAGCACACCGCCGGCACCGGTGATCGTGATCAGGTCGGAGGCGTGCTGCACCAGCGACCGGAACCGCCGCTCGTGGTCGGCCAGCTCGACCATGCTGGCGTCCAGGCGCGTGAGCAGCTGGCTGTTGTCACGGAACGCGGTCAGCTGCCGCAGCACCACCAGGGTCACCACGATCAGCGCGCCACAGGTCACCACGATGCGTGACAACGACTCGCCGAAGATCACGGCGAACAGCAGCAGCCCGCCGGTCGCCGCCACCGCCACATAGGGGATCACGCTGTACGGGCGGTGGGAGGCCCGCTCGGCGGCCGCCCGGTCGGTGTGCCGGCCGGCCAGGGCCTGCCGCCGGGCGGCCAGCGTCGCCAGCAGCGCGGGCAGGGTCGTGCCGACCGGCGTACCGGTGAGGTGACCCTTGGCGGCGAGCGCGGCCTCCGGGACGGCGCTCACCGCGCCGACGACGAGGGCCAGGCCGAGCAGGCGTAGGGCGAACGGGTCGACGGTGGCCGAGCCGGTCAGGGCCACCTTGGCCAGCGCGAACACCACCACCAGGGTCAGCGCGATGCTGGCCAGGGCGCCCAGCGCGCCATAGCTGTTGGCACCGGCGGCGGTGAGCGCGGCCCGGGTGGAGATCTCCCAGGTGAACAGGCCGGCCGCGACCATCACCGTGCACATGTCGAGGGAGAAGGTCCACCACCGGCCCCGGTTGTTCAGGCCGAGCGGTAGCCGGCACAGCGCGTAGCCGACCACGATCATGCCGGCGCTGTAGATGAGCATGTCCGGGGCCTGGAGATCCCGTTCACCGTTGGCCGTGAAGGCCCGCACGGTACGCAGGATCCCGCCCACGCCGACGAGCGTGATGCCGACCGCGAGCTGGCGCCAGAACCGCCGCGTCGCCTGGGGCAGGTCGCGGCGCGCGCCCACCATCCAGCAGGCGACGGCCGAGACGAAGGTCGCCGGCGCGGCCGGCAGCCACAGCAGGGCATCGGGTCCGACCGGCCCCCAGACGACCACCACCGCGAGGTGGACCGCGGCGAACGCGGCCAACGCCCAGCAGGCCCCGGTGAGCTGGCCGAGCCGGCGTTCGGCGCGCCACAGGCTCACTCGCCGTCGGCCGGCAACGCCCACGCCTCCACCCCCAAGTCGTGTTACCTGGGTTCCTATCGGTGCCGGCCGCCAAGTTCTTAGGGTTTGTGCACGAGCGATCGGAGCAGGTCGACGTCGACCTCGACGAGGCTGTCGACGATGTGCACGTCAACCCCGACGATCTCGACCTCGTGCGGCACGGCCAGGACCGCGCATCCGGCCCCGAGCGCGCTCGCCACGCCCGCCGGGGAGTCCTCGACGGCGACGCAGCGGGCCGGGTCGACACCGAGGGACGCGGCCGCGGCGAGGTACGGCGTTGGATCGGGCTTGGTCCGGGGTACGTCGTCGCCGCACACCACCGCATCGAAATTGTGCTCGCCCAAGGTCGCGAGCGCTACCTCCACGAGGGCACGACGGGTGTTGGTGACCAGAGCGGCCGGCAGCCGCGCCGCCCGTACCGCTGTGACCAGGTCCAGCGCGCCGGGCAGCCACTCCAGACCGTCCGCGAACAGCTCGGCCACCCGGACGTCGAGCCAGTCGGCGCCCTCGTCCGGGTCCCGCCAGGGCTGGCGCAGGTCCTCGTACAGGATGACCATCGTCTCCAGCGCCGAGGTTCCCACCATGCGCAGCCGCGCCTCGTCGGAAAGCGTCCCCCCGTACCGGATGGCCAGCTCGCGCAGCCCGACGTCCCAGACCTTCTCGCTGTCGACCAGGGTGCCGTCCATGTCGAAGAGCACCGCGGCCAAGGTCACCCCACGATCCTGCCGCCCCCGGCCGCCGCCGCGCTCGCCGGGGTACCTCACACGCAGCGGACGGCGTGGCGGTCTTTTGACCGTGTTTCGACGGATCTGATGCTCGCGTCCGGCGGGTACTCTTGCCGCCGGGGAGGGGCACGTGCAACTTCGGGTACCGAGACGACACTGGATCGCGGCCGGCGTCGTGGCGATCTTGGTATTCGCTGCGGTGCTCGTGGTGATCAAGGAAGGCGGCCGGCGGCACTCGCTGGCGATCGTCGACATCGACCCGTACCCCGCCCGCACCACCGTGACCGCCTGTGCCCGGCCGTTGGTCGGCAAGCCCGGCGTCCGGTCCTTCCGCGGGATGATCCTGAGCCAGGTCGGAGGCGGAGACGACGGCATGGCGGTGTGCAAGCGGATCGCCAACGCCTCCCGCGAGTACTCCGACCACGCCGACGGTCGGGCCTGGGACTGGCATGTCGACGCCGCCCGCGCGGCCGACCGGGCCATGGTCGACCGCGTGCTCAACTGGCTGCTCCGCACCGACGATCGGGGCCACCGCAACGCGATGGCGCGCCGGATCGGGATCACCTACATCATCTGGAACCACCGGTACTACCGCGTGGGCAGCGACGAGGCGCGATGGGTGCCCTACTCCGGCACCGCCGACCCGCACGACACCCACGTCCACTTCTCGTTCTCGGTGGCCGGCGCCGCGCGGCGCACGAGCTGGTGGACCCAGCGGGGGCCGCTGGTGTGGTCGCTGGCCACCGGTTCGGACGCGCCGATCGTCTTCGGCGAGGGTGCCCTGCGACCGGTGGCCGGGGACTGGGACGGCGACGGCCGCGACTCCGCCGGCGTCTACGACGTGATCGGCCGCCGCTTCACCCTGCGGGACGCCGCCGCCCCGACGGTGCCTCCCCTTGTCGGATCGGTCCTGGCCACGCCGCCGCCCACGCCGTCCGGCGGCCCCACGCCGAGCGCGTCTGATGGACCGACGCCCACGAGCGGGTCCGCGTCCGCGGCACCATCGGCCACGCCGACCGTGTCCACACCTGGTGGATCCCCGCCCGGCGGATCCCCGCCCGGCGGGCCCGCTCCCGACGCGCCGGAGATCACGACGCCGCCGGTCGGGCCGTTCGGGGCCATCGCGCTGGCCGGCGACTGGGACGGGCTGGGCGGCGACGAGATCGGCGTCTACGACCCGCTCAGCCGCCGGTTCTCCTTCCTGTCGACGCAGGGCGCGACGGTGCGCCCGGCTCGCACCTTCGGCGCCGCCGGCGACCTGCCGCTGGTGGGCGACTGGAACGGCGACGGCGTCGACGACATCGGCAGCTACACCCCGGCCACGCAGACGTACTCGCTGCTGCTCCCGGACGGCACCGTGCGCACCGAGGGATTCGGCAGCCCGAACGACACGCCCGTGACCGGCGACTGGAACGGCGACGGGAGCGACGACATCGGCGCGTTCCGATCCTCGCGGCACACGTTCTACCGCGCCCTGCTCACCGCCGGCGGGGGCAGCCGCGCGCTGAGTCCGGTCTCGTACGGGGCGGCCCGGCACCTCCCCGTCATCGGCGACTGGGACGGCGACGGCGTCGACGACAACGGTCTGGTCAACCTCAGCTGAGGCCCCGTCGCCGGGGTCTCGTTGATGGCGAACTTCGGGAGGCCGTGCCATGCTGCGCAGGCTGTTGTGGGTGCTGGCGTCGGTGGTCCTCGGGGCCGGCGTGTCGCTCGTCCTGTACGGCGTCCGAGGCCTCCCGGCGTGGGCCGCCGTCATCATCGTCCTTGCCACGGCGGCGGCCGGGATACTCGGCGCCTGGTTCGGCCGCGGTCCGATCCGCCGGGGCGAAAGCCGACCTCGCCTCGCGTTGCTCGTCGCCTCCGTCTTGCCATTGGGTCTCGCCGGTGCGTTCCTCCTGCGGACGAGGATTCCCACGTTGGCGTTCGTCGGCGTACTGCTCATCCTTGGCGCCGCGCTGCTACAGATCGCGGCCTACCTCATGAGATCGCCACCTTCCGGTGGCGCAAGCGGGACCTGACCTGACCCGGCGGCGCCGGCGCGCGTGATCCCGAAGGATTGGTGCTCCACTGGGGACACCGAGCTTCACAATCAACCCAGCGGTTCGTCGTTCTCGTCGGTGACGTGGGCGCCCAGGGCCGCCGCGAGCAGGCCCGCCCGTCGTACGGTGGCCGGGTCGCGGTCGCGGACCACGACGACATCCTGGAACGGGAGGAACGGTAGCGGCCTTCCGGACGGGTGGGCCATCCAGTGGGCCACCGGGGGGCAGGTGATCCAGGTCGGTCCCGACGGCAGCAGCGCTTCGATGCGGGTACCGGTGTCGAAGTCCGGTTGCGTTTGCGCGAGCGCCATCCATTCATCGGGAAGGATGGGCGCTTCCCAACTCCAGACGGTCCCGCTCGCCCGGGTGATGACGCACCGCTGGACCTGGTACTCGTCGGGTTCGCGGTCGCGCTGCACGACCTCGCGACCGTCCCAGGCGTAGACCTCGCCGTCGTCACCTATGAGCCACGCGTCGAGTTCGACGGCCAGCTCCGCCATGCGCCGGATCAGGTGTGGTTCCGGGTTCTTGGTCTTGATCTGGCCACCCGTGAACCAGAGCCAGTCGTCGGGCAGGCAGTGGAAGTCGAAACCGCCGGTGTCGGTATCGACCGGGTATCCCTCCGGCAGCGCCAGATCGTCGTGCCGTTCGATCAGACCCAGGACCTCGGCGCGGAGGATCGGAAACCATGCGCTGTCAATCCACATGATGGCCCGGCTCATGTGCAGGTCGTAGCCCATGTGATCCCCCATGGCGCTGGGTGAAGCTTGTCCGTTGTGGAGCAGCGGTGCCTGTCCGTGTGCCGAGTTCGACCTCGCGGTCCGCACGCCATCGAGACGGCTGGCGGGTGTTTGGAGAGGGACCAATACGGGTACCCTGGTACATCACCCTCGGCGCACGAAGAGGGGCACGGATGCGGTCTATTCGGATGCTACTCGGAACCGTCGGACTCCTTGCGGTGCTGGGCGGGGCGAGCGCCTGGGGACAGCCCAGCGCGGCCAGCGTCAGCGGCGTGTGGATCGAGGTGACTCCCGGGACGGTGGACGCCGGTTCGTCCGTGGCGTTGCGCGCCGACTGCGGCGACAACAGTGTTCCCGCCACCGTGACGTCCGAGGCGTTTGGCACGGTCACCGTGCAACCGGACCTCAACCTGCTGACGGCCGACGTCACGGTGCCGGCGGGGACCAAGGAGGGCGGGTACGACGTGAACCTGGCCTGCCGGAGCGGGTCCACGGCCACGACGACCCTGCGGGTGGACGGCAACGCTACGGCGGAGCCGACCATGGGACCGCACACCGGCGGCGGCTTCCTGGCCAAGCGTGGTCGCGGCGGCCTGGCGGGACCCGGGATCTGGCTCATCGGCGGTGTCGGCGCCCTGGCGGCGGCCGGCGCGCTCGGTGCGATCACGGTGCGCCGCCGGCGCCACCGGCCAGCACGCTAGATCCGGCGGCGAGCGGCAGTGCGCGCCTACTCCGGGCCCCGATCGGTGCTGCCGCTGGTCGCCATCCTGATCCTGATTGGGCTCTATTGCACCGGTTTCGGATTGGGGCAGATCTTCGGCCTGCCGAGCCTTCCCGGCCTCTCGGGCTCCGGGGACAGCCAACGCGACTCCGCCGCGGGCGGCTCCACCGAGGCATTGAGCGCATCCATTCCCACCCGAATATCGATCCCGGCGCTCGGGGTACGAGCCAAGGTCATCAAGGTGGGTCGGGCCGCGGACGGCAGCATCGCCACGCCGGCATCCGACCCGGCCAAGGCGACCGGCTGGTATCGCCTCGGGCCCACTCCGGGTGAGCCGGGCACCGCGGTCATCGTCGGCCACGTCGACACCGATAGCCAGCCGGCCGTCTTTCACAGGCTGTCCGAGCTACGCAAGGGAAAGCTCATCAAGGTGGACCGTGAGGACCACCGGGTGGCCACATTCACGGTGGAGTCCGTGGAGACCTTCCCGAAGACCTCGTTCCCCGCGGGCCGGGTGTTCGACCCGACCGGCCGGGCCCGACTCGTCCTCGTGACCTGCGGCGGAACCTGGGTCGGCGGACGTATCGGCTACAGCGACAACGTGATCGTATTCGCCACCCTGGCCTGACCGGCAGCGATGATGAGCGTCGATGGTGTCGTCGGTGGACGGTCACGTGGCGTTGCAGTGTCACGCCGTCGTCGTGTCAGGCGTCGACGATCGTCGGCAAGTGGACGTTGGTGTACTGCTCCCGATAATGCTCCGGCGCGATCATGATGACTTCGAAGTACGTCGCTAGACCGTTGTCGTCTCGGTCCTCACCCTCGTCCCGGTCAAACCTGATCTGGTGCCCCGCCATGTTCGGGAAGAACTCGTCTGCCGTGTCGACCTCATGACCCCGCGACCGCAAGACGGCGATCGTCTCGTCCGCGGGCTTATCAAAGAGGTTGATCCCATCAAACACGAGGGCCATCGGTGCCTCGCCGGCCTGGGGACGCCAAAATTCGATGGTGAAGAGTTGATCGCCGGTCGTGAAGACCGTATACAGGTCGACCGCCTGGTCATCATCCACGAGGTGCAGTTGCGGCAGCCCGCCCGGGGCCGTCACATCCTCGAATCGGCCGGCCCCGTCGAGGACGCGCCGCACCTGGGCCTGAGTCATGCCGAACCGCAGAGGCAGCGCGCCCTCGGGCGGAATCACGGTAAAGATCAGCCCCATCACACCCATCTCCAGATCGTCGAACCGAGCAGCCGTGGTTGCCACACCGCCACCACCACCGTGACAGGGGTCAGTACGTCGTCAGTGTGGGCGACGCTGGTTCGACGTGGATGCTGTGGTTGGTCGCTTCCCCCCCGGCGGCGGGAGTCTACCCATGGGGGCTGGTGGATGTCCTGCCGGCGGGGAGTGGGCCACGAGCGAGGACCGCACCCGGTGCCATCGTCACTTGGCGTTGAAGTATGAGGCCTCGGGGTGGTGGACGATGATGGCGTCGGTGGACTGCTCGGGGACGAGCTGGAACTCCTCGGTCAGCTCGACGCCGATCCGATCGGGTCCGAGCAGGGCGGCCACCTTGGCCCGGTCCTCCAGGTCGGGGCAGGCCGGATAACCGAACGAGTACCGGCAGCCCCGGTAGTCGGTGGCCAGGACGCCGGCCAGGTCGGCCGGATCGTAGGACGCCAGCGACTCGCCGGAGGGCAGTACCAGCTCGGCGCGGATCCGCCGGTGCCAGTACTCGGCCAGCGCCTCGGTGAGCTGGACCGACAGCCCGTGCACCTCGAAGTAGTCCCGGTAGGCGTGACCGGCGCGCAGCTTCTCGGCGTACTCGCTCACCGGCTGGCCGACGGTCACCAGTTGCATGCCGATGACGTCGTGGCCTTCCGACCGGGGCCGGAAGAAGTCGGCGATGCACAGCCGGCGCTCCCGGCGCTGGCGCGGGAAGGTGAACCGGGCCCGCTCGGCGGCCGCGTTCTCGTCCAGCACGACCAGCGTGTTGCCCTCGGCGTAGCACGGGAAGTACCCGTACACGACCGCCGCCTCGAGCACCTGGTCGGCGACGAGCCGGTCCAGCCAGTACCGCATGCGGGGCCGGCCCTCGGTCTCCACCAGCTCCTCATAGGACGGCCCGGTACCGCCGCGCGAGCCGCGCAGCCCCCACTGGCCGAGGAAGGTGGCCCTTTCGTCCAACATGGACATATAGTCGGCCAGCGGGATGCCCTTGACCACCCGGGTGCCGAAGAACGGCGCGGCCGGCACCGGCACATCGGACGCGACATCGGACCGCACCGAGTCATCGTCCAGGTCCGGCAGGTCGGACGACACCACGGCGCGGTGGCGCTCCCGCCGCGACCGCCGTTCGGCGAGCTTGCGCTCCCGCTCGGCGTCCACGACCGGCGCCTCGCCCCGCTTGGCCGCCATCACCCGGTCCATCAGGGCCAGGCCCTCGAACGCGTCCCGCGCGTAGTACACGTCGCCCGAGAACAGGTCGCGCAGGTCGTCCTCCACATAGGACCGGGTGAGCGCCGCCCCGCCCAGCAGGACCGGCCAGCGCTCGGAGACGCCGCGGGAGTCCATCTCCTGCAGGTTCTCCTTCATGATGACCGTCGACTTGACCAGCAGGCCCGACATGCCGATGGCGTCGGCCGCGTTGTCCTCGGCCGCGTCGAGGATGGCCGAGATCGGCTGCTTGATGCCGATGTTGACCACGTCGTAGCCGTTGTTGGACAGGATGATGTCGACCAGGTTCTTGCCGATGTCGTGCACGTCGCCCTTGACCGTGGCCAGCACGATGCGGCCCTTGCCGGCGGCGTCGGCCCGCTCCATGTGCGGCTCGAGGTAGGCCACGGCCGCCTTCATCACCTCGGCCGACTGGAGCACGAACGGCAACTGCATCTGACCGGATCCGAACAGCTCGCCGACCGTCTTCATGCCCTCGAGCAGCGTGTCGTTGATGATGGCCAGCGCCGGCCGGTCGCGCAAGGCGGTGTCCAGATCGGACTCCAGGCCGTTGCGCTCGCCGTCGATGATGCGCCGGCGCAGCCGCTCGTCCAGCGGCAGGGCGGCCAGCTCCTGCGCCCGCGACGCGCGGGCCGAGGCGACGTCCACGCCCTCGAACAGGTCGATGAACCTCGCCAGCGGGTCGTAGCCCTCCCGGCGCCGGTCGTAGACCATGTCCAGCGCCACCTCGCGGTGCTCCTCCGGGATCTTGGCCATCGGCAGGATCTTGCTGGCGTGCACGATCGCCGAGGTGAGGCCGGCCTGCACGCACTCGTGCAGGAAGACCGAGTTGAGCACCTGGCGGGCCGCGGGATTGAGTCCAAACGAGATATTGGAGATGCCGAGGGTGAAGTTCACCTCCGGGTACAGCTGGGCGATCTGCCGGATCGCCTCGATGGTCTCGATGGCGTCGCGGCGCGTCTCCTCCTGACCGGTGGAGATCGGGAACGTCAGGCAGTCGACGAGGATGTCCGAGACGGCCAGGCCCCACCGGCCGGTCAGGTCGTCGATGAGGCGGCTGGCCACCCGTACCTTCCACTCGGCCGTACGGGCCTGGCCCTCCTCGTCGATGGTCAGCGCCACCACGGCCGCACCGTGCTCCTGCACGATCGGCATCACCCGGGCGTAGCGCGAGGACGGGCCGTCGCCGTCCTCGTAGTTCACCGAGTTCACCACGCAGCGGCCGCCCAGGGCCTCCAGCCCGGCCTCGACGACGTTCGGCTCGGTCGAGTCCAGCATGATCGGCAGGGTGGACGCGGTGGCGAACCGCCCGGCGATCTCGGCCATGTCCCGCCCACCGTCGCGTCCGACGTAGTCCACGCACACGTCGAGCAGGTGCGAGCCGTCGCGCGCCTGTTCCCGCGCGATCTCGACGCAGGCGTGGAAGTCCCCGGCCAGCATCGCCTCCCGGAACGCCTTGGAACCGTTGGCGTTGGTCCGCTCCCCCACCATCAGCACGCTCGCGTCCTGGGCGAACGGCACGTGGTGGTAGATGGAGGAGACGCCCGGCTCGCGCCGCGGCTCCGGCGCCGCCGGTGTCAGCTCGGCCGCCGCGGCGACCACCCGGCCGATGTGCTCGGGCGTGGTGCCGCAGCACCCACCGACCAGGCGCGCCCCGTATTCGGTCACGAACCGGCCCAACGCCTCGGCGAGCTGGTCGGGGGTCAGCGGGTAGCGGGCTCCGTTGGCCGTCAGCTCGGGCAGGCCCGCGTTGGGCATGACCGACAGAGGTACCCGCGCGTGCTGCGACAGGTAGCGCAGATGTTCGCTCATCTCGGCCGGCCCGGTCGCGCAGTTCAGGCCGATCAGGTCGACGCCCAGCGCCTCCAGCGCGGTCAGCGCGGCGCCGATCTCCGAGCCGAGCAGCATCGTGCCCGTCGTCTCCACCGTGACGTGGCTGATGAGCGGCACGTCCCGGCCGGACTCGGTGATGGCCCGGCGCGCCCCGATGACGGCCGACTTGGCCTGCAGCAGGTCCTGACAGGTCTCCACGATGAGGGCGTCGGCGCCGCCGGCCAGCAACCCGGCCGCGTTGGCCTGGTACGCGTCGCGCAGCGCCCGGTACGTGGTCTGGCCCAGCGTCGGCAGCTTGGTGCCCGGCCCCATGGAGCCCAGCACGTACCGGGGCTTGTCCGGGGTGGACCACGCGTCGGCGGCGGCCCTGGCCAGTCGGGCCGCCGCTTCGGACAGCTCCGCGATCCGTCCGGCCAGGCCGTAGTCCTCCAGCGCGGTCAGGTTGGCGCCGAACGTGTTCGTCTCAACACAGTCGGCCCCGGCGGCCAGGTAGGCGTCGTGGATGCCGCGCACGACGTCGGGACGGGTCAGGCTGAGCATCTCGTTGCAGCCCTCATGACCCTCGAAGTCGTCCAGCGTCGGGTTCGCCGCCTGCAGCATGGTGCCCATGGCGCCGTCGGCGACGAGGACCCGCTGGCCGAGGCTGTCGAGGAAGGATGGCACGGCTCGCACGTCCTACAGGCTAGCCGGCCCCGTCCGGTCGCGGTCGTCCCCCACTCAAGCAGTGGAACGACCCGACCCCGGCGCCTCGCCTTTTGGGGCCCGAGCCCGCGCGAGCGGAGCGAGCGCAACGTGGCACAGTCGCGCGCGAGCGAAGCGAGCGCAGAGAAGCAGGGTCTAGGCTGGGATCGTGAGCGAGTTCGACGGCCTTCCGGTGTTGCGCTCCCCCGTGGCCATCGCGGCCTTCGAGGGGTGGAACGACGCCGCGGACGCGTCGACCGCGGCGGTCGAGCACCTGGAGCAGGTGTGGTCGGCGAAGACCATCGCCGAGCTGGACCCGGAGGAGTTCTACGACTTCCAGGTCAACCGGCCCACGGTCTCCCTGGAGGGTGAGGACCGCCGCATCGAGTGGCCCACCACCCGGTTCGCCGTGGCCAACCCGCCCGGGGCCGACTCCGACGTGGTCCTCATCCGCGGCATCGAACCCAGCACCCGCTGGCGCACGTTCTGCCAGGACGTCCTCGAGGTCTGCCACAGCCTCGAGGTCAGCCGCGTGGTGCTCCTCGGCGCCCTGCTGGCCGACGTCCCGTACTCCCGGGCCCTGCCCATCAGCGGCAGCGCGTCCGACGGATCGGACGTGGTGCGATTCAACCTGACCCCGACCCGGTACGAGGGGCCCACCGGCATCGTCGGCGTCCTCTACGACGCGTGCCGCAAGGCGGAGCTGGAGGCGGTGTCGTTCTGGGTGCACGTGCCCCACTACGCGAACAACCCGCCCTGTCCGAAGGCGACCCTGGCCCTGCTGCACCGGGTCGAGGAGGTACTCGACCTGCCCGTACCCATGGCCGACCTGGCCGAGGAGTCGGCCCAGTGGGAGGAGCGCCTGCACGCGGCGGCCGAGCAGGACGCGGAGCTGGCCGAGTACGTGCGCGAGCTCGAGGAGCGGGCCGGCGACGACCTGACCCCGCTGTCCGGCGACGAGATCGCTCAGCAGTTCGAGCGGTACCTGCGCCGCCGGGGCGGTCCGGCCGGGCCCGGCGCCGGGGTATGACCTAGGACTGGCGGTACCCGGCCAGGAACCGACCGAAGCGCTCGAGCGCGTCCTCCAGATCGGCCACCCGGGGCAGCGTCACGATCCGTATATGGTCCGGTGTCGGCCAGTTGAATCCGGTCCCCTGGACGACGAGGAGCTTCTCGGCCCGCAGCAGGTCGAGCACGAAGCGTTCGTCGTCGGCGATCGGGTACACCTCGGGGTCCAGCCGCGGGAACGCGTACAGCGCACCCTTCGGCTTGACGCAGGACACCCCCGGGATCTCGTTGAGCATCCGCCACGCGGTGTCGCGCTGGTCGTGCAGGCGGCCGCCCGGCAGCACGAGGTCGTTGATGCTCTGGTGGCCACCGAGCGCGGTCTGCACGGCGTACTGGGTCGGCACGTTCGGGCACAGTCGCATGTTGGCGAGAATGTCCAGGCCCTCGATGTAGCTGGCCGCATGCCGCTTCGGCCCGGAAACCACCATCCATCCGGTGCGGAAACCGGCCACCCGGTACGCCTTGGACAGCCCGTTGAAGGTCAGGCAGAGCAGATCGGGGGCGAGCGAGGCGGTGGCCACGTGCACCGCGTCGTCGTACAGGATCTTGTCGTAGATCTCGTCGGAGAAGAGCACCAGGTTGTGCCGGCGGGCCAGCTCGACAAGCTGTTCGAGCATGCCTTCCGAGTACACCGCGCCGGTCGGGTTGTTCGGGTTGATCACGACGAGCGCCTTGGATCGGGGCGTGATCTTCGCGGTCAGGTCGGCCAGATCGGGCTGCCAGTCGGCGCTCTCGTCGCACCGGTAGTGCACGGCCCGGCCACCGCACAGGCTCACCGCGGCCGTCCAGAGTGGATAATCCGGCATCGGCACGAGGACCTCGTCGCCGTTGTCCAGCAACCCCTGCAGCGCCATCACGATGAGCTCGGACACCCCGTTGCCGAGGTACACGTCCTCGATGTCGACCTCGGGGACGCCGCGGCCCTGGTAGTACTGCACGACCGCCCGCCGGGCGCTCAGCAACCCCTTCGAGTCGCCGTACCCGTGGGCCGACGGCAGATTCAGGATGACGTCCTGGAGGATCTCCTCCGGGGCCTCGAAGCCGAACGGGGCCGGGTTGCCGATGTTGAGCTTCAGCACGTGATGGCCGTCGGCCTCCATCCGCTTGGCCTCCTGCAGCACCGGGCCGCGGATGTCGTAGCAGACGTTGGCCAGCTTCGCCGACTGAGTGACCTCCATGCCCTCAGACGATAGAGCGACCGGCACTCCGGCGACTTCGGATATCCGACGGTGTGTCGGTGGGTGGGACACGGTGTGCGTTTTCGATCTCCCACAACCCCGCCGATCATCCGGACCGACCGCGTCGGGAAGAGATCGCGACGGTCCGGAATCTTGAGCAGTCACACTCGCTGATCCGCCGGAAGACCGCGATCTTCACGGCGGCCCATCGGCTTGGTGAAGTCGTGTTCAGGTCGCGTTCGTACGGTGTGTCACCCTCCCTACCGCGTCCTAGGAAGCTAGGTTGGTGACATGGAGGGGATGAACCCGGGTACGGCGGAGCATCCGCACCGGCAGATCGCGGCCTCACTGCGCGAACGGATCCGGGGCGGCGAATGGGCGGCCGGCGAACAGATCCCGTCGATCCCGGCGCTGGCCCAGGCGTACGGGGTGGCCAAGCAGACGGTGCAGCGCACGGTCGACCAGCTGCGGGTCGAGGGCGTGTTGATCACCCGACCGGGCTCGGGCACGTACGTCCGGGGCACCCGCCGGCGGCTCAACCGGCTCTCGCGCGGGCGCTACGGCACGCGGCGGGGCCAGCACGCCGACCTGGCCCGACGGTACCGGCAGGAACTCGTCGAGGTCGGGCACTCCCCCGCCCCGCCCGAGGTCGCGGACGCCTTCGGGGTGGCCGACGGGACCGCGCTGCTGGTGCGGCGGCACCTGGTACGCACGGACGAGGGGCAGCCGGCCGAGGTCGGCGCGTCGTGGTTCCGGCCCGCGGAGGCCGACCGGACCTCCCTGGCGCGGCGCGAGGCGTACGGGCGGCCGCTCTACCAGGAGGCCGAGGATGAGATCGGCCGCCGGTACGCCAGCGCGACCGACCATCTGAGCGCGCGGCAGCCCACCCGGGAGGAGGCCGAGCTGCTGCACATCCGCCCGGATACACCGGTGCTGCACCTGCTCCACGTGGCCTACGGCGCGGACCACCGGCCGATCGAGGTCGCGCAGGCGACCTGGCCCGGGCCGATGACCACGCTCACCGAGTCGTACCCGATCCCCGCCCCGGCCGCGGACGACACACCCGACGGGTCGGGGCTCTATCTAGCCTGAGAGGCGCAGGCCGAGCAGGGCGTCGACGGCCCGCGCCACGAGGGCGGGCGCGTCCGGGTCCGCGGCCTCGCCGGCGAGCGCACCCTCGGCCCAGGCGTCGACCACGGACAGGGCGCGGGGCGTGTCGAGGTCGTCGGCCAGGGCGGCCCGCAGGTCGGCGAGCGCGGCGGCCCCCGACGGGCCGGCCGGGCGGGTCACGGCGTCCCGCCAGAGCGCGAGGCGCTGCTGCGCGGCCTTGAGGACGTCGTCGGTCCACGCGCGGTCGGCCCGGTAGTGCTCGGACAGGAGCCCGAGCCGTACCGCCATCGGGTCGACGCCGTCCCCCCGCAGCCGGGAGACGAAGACGAGGTTGCCGCGGGACTTGGACATCTTCTCGCCGTCCAGCCCGATCATGCCGGCGTGCACGTAGTGGCGGGCGAACGGGGACGCCCCGGTGAGCACCTCGGCGTGGGCGGCCGAGCACTCGTGGTGAGGGAACACCAGGTCGTTGCCGCCGCCCTGCACGTCGATCATCTCGCCCAGCCGGTCGAGGGCGATGGCCGCGCACTCGATGTGCCAACCGGGCCGGCCCGGGCCCAGCGGCCCGCCCGCCCAGGCCGGCTCGTCGTCGCGGGCGCCGCGCCACAGCAGGGGATCGAGCGGGTCGCGCTTGCCCGGCCGGTCCGGGTCGCCGCCGCGTTCGGCCGCGAGCGCCAGCATCGTGCCACGGTCCAGATTGGACTCGTACCCGAAGTGCGGTGCCGCGGTCAGGTCGAAGTACACATCGGACTCCACGCGGTACGCGGCATCGTGGTCGAGCAGCTCGATGATCCGCCGGACGATCGACGGTATCGACTCCACCGCGCCGACGTAGTGGCGCGGCGGCAGGATGCGCAGCGCCTCCATGTCCTCCCGGAACAGCGCGGTCTCCCGCATGCCGAGCACCATCCAGTCCTCACCGTCCCGCCGGGCCCGCTCCAGCAGCGGATCGTCGATGTCGGTGACGTTCTGCACGTAGTGCACGTCGAGACCGGCGTCACACCAGTACCGGTGGATCAGGTCGAAGGCGATCATCGTGGCGGCGTGCCCGAGGTGGGTGGCGTCGTACGGGGTGATGCCGCAGACGTACATCGTGCGGGCCGGGGCCGGGCCGGAGCCGGGGAAGGCACCCCGACGAGCGGAGTCGAACAGCACGAGGTCGGGCCCGACGCCGGGCAGGTCGGGCAGGGGCGGCGCGATCCAGGACTCCATCCCGACAGCGTAGACGCGATCTTGACAGAGCCCCCAACCAGGCAATGTCGGCGGCCTGGCTGTTATGCGGGGACCCCCGGCAAACCCTTTCCGCATAAGAGGGTCACCCCACCGACGCTCGGGTCAGATCGGCGGCCAGGGCACGGCCGGCCAGTCCGGCACCGGATCCGGGAAGACGCCGGAGGACAGCAGCCGGTCCACGCGGGCCACGGTCGCGGCGACCTCGTGCGGCGAGATGTGCTCGCCCAGCCGTACCCCCAGATCCCCGGCCAGATCGCGGCGCAGGCCGGTCAGGACCTCCCGGTCGGCCGCGGGCAGGGGGCGGCCGACCCAACCCCACAGCACCGTGCGCAGCTTGTCCTCGATGTGGAAGCACACCCCGTGGTCGACGCCGCGCAGCTGCCCGTCCGGGGTGCGCAGCACGTGCCCGCCCTTGCGGTCGGCGTTGTTGACCACCGCGTCGAAGAGCGCGAACCGGGCCAGGGCCGGGTCGTCGGCGTGCGCCAGCAGGTACGGCCGGCCGCTCCCGTCCCGCGCGCTGGCGACGGCGAGCCAGCCTTCCGGCATGTCGTCGGCCGGCACGAAGCCGACGACGGAGTCGGCCTCGTCGGGCTCGTCGATCCAGATCTGGCACGCCCCCGTACCCAGGGGGCCGTCGCGCAGCACGGTCGGCGGCACCACGCCCCAGCCGGTGGCCTCCGACACCAGGTAGGCGGCGACCTCCCGGCCGGCCAGGGTGCCGTCGGGGAAGTCCCACAGCGGGCGCTCGCCCCGCACCGGCTTGTACACGCACCGGGCCGCCGCCCCGTCGAGGGTGAGCACGGCCCGCAGCGTCACGTTGGAGGCGTCGACGAGCCGGCCCTCGACCTCCAGCGAGCCGTGGCCGAGCAGGCGCAGGGCGTCCACCGGCCGGGTTAGCGGCGGTACCCGTTGTGGCGTGGACACAGGTGCCCGCCCGGGTCCAGCGGCTGGCCGCACAGCGGGCACGGAGGCCGGCCGGCGGCCACCACCCGCTTGGCCCGCGCGATGAAGGCCCGGGTGGCCGCCGGGGTCAGGCGGACCCGCAGCCGGTCCAGTGTGGCCAGTTCCGCCTCGGTCGGCTCCTCGGCCTCGTACTCCCCCACCGCGATCGCCTCGATCACGACGGTGCTGGAATCGCCGTCCCACGACAGGCCGAGCGTGCCGACCCGGAACTCCTCGTCCAGCGGCGTCTCGAGCGGCTCGTTGTCGTCGAGCCCCTCCGCCTCCTCCGGCACCTCGACCCCGAACCGGCGATGAGCCTCGGTCAGCAACTCCTCCAGCTTCTGGGCCAGCAACGTCACCTGGACCTTCTCCAGCACGACGCTGACGAGCCGACCGCTGCCGCGGGCCTGAAGGAAGAACGTCCGTTCGCCCGGCACGCCCACGGTGCCGGCGACGAACCGCTCGGGCGGTTCGAACGCGAACACCTGGGTCATGGCCAACCTTTCGAGCGTGCTAAGGGTCCTGCCCGCGACACTAGCCCGCCCCGGCGGTCCCCGCCGCACCGGCGCCACCACCGACGACCGCGTCCTCGTCGGCCCGGCGGCGACGGCGGCGCGGGCGCCGCGCCGGCACGAGAGAGGCGAGGCCGCCGGCGTCGTTGAGCCGGGCCAGAAACGGCCGGCCGGGAGTGTAACGGATCGCGGTCACCGACCCCGGATCGACCACGACGCGCTGGAACAGGTCCAGGTGCAGCCCGAGCGCGTCGGCCACGATCGCCTTGATCACGTCGCCGTGGCTGCAGGCCAGCCAGAGCGCGTCCGGCCCATGCTCGGCCGTGACCCGGTCGTCGAGGGTACGGACGGCCGCGACCGCGCGGGCCGACATGGCCGACATCGATTCGCCACCGGGGAACGTCACCGCCGACGGATGCTGTTGCACGACCCGCCACAGCGGCTGGCGCGCCAACTGCTTGAGCGGCCGGCCCTCCCACTCGCCGTACCCGCACTCGATCAGGCCGTCCTCGGCCAGCACCTCGCGGCCGGGCAGGGCCAGCTCCACGGTCTGCCGGCAGCGGGCCAGCGGGCTGGAGGCGACCAGCCGGAGCGGCAGCCCCCGCAGCCGCTCACCGGCCGCGGTGGCCTGAGCGATGCCGGCCTCGTCGAGGGCGACGGCCGAGCGTCCGGCCAAGGTGCCGTCGGCATTGGCGGAGGTCCTCCCATGTCGCAGGAGCAGCACCGTCGCCACGTCGATGAGCGTACAAGCCGACCTTGGCCGCCCCTGTGTAAGGAGGGGCACCCTACTTATCAGAATGCGACTGTAGGGTGCCCCTCCTTACACACCACGGGGGCGGAGAGCGCGCGGGTCACACGGGTTGGCCGAGGGCCTCCCGGCAGATGCGCCAGTTGTGGTCGGCCGCGGCCAGTTCCGTCCGGTACGCGTTGGGGTGCAACTCGACCAGCTCGCGGTAGATGGCCACGGCCTGGCCGGCGGCCCCGAGCGCGGCCGGCCGGCGGCCGGAGCGGGACAGGCAGGCCGAGAGGTTCGTCAGGGCACGGGCCAGGGCCGGCAGGTGGGTGTCGCGGTCGAGCGTGATGAGTTCCCGGTACAGCGCCACCGCCTCGTACGTCACGTGCAGCGCCTCCTCGCGCTGGCCGAGCTGGGCCAGGCAGGAGCCGAGGTTGGACACGGCGGCGGCCAGGTCGGCCAGGTGCGCGTCCCGGTCGGAATCGGCCAGCTTGCGGAAGGTGTCGGTGGCCCGCTCGGTCAACTGCCGCGCCTCGTCCCAGCGGCCCACCTCGGAGTAGCGGGCGCCCAGGCCCAGCGTGAGGGTGGCCTGCTCCTCCTCGCTGTCGGCCGCCTCGAGCAGGCGGCGGGCCAACACGATGGCGGTACGGGTCAGCGACCGCGACGGGTAGGAGATGGCCTCGCCGAGGGCATCCAGATCGGCCGGCCCGAGCTCCAGCTCCTGGGTGAGCCAGGCCAGGGCCTCGTCCACCGGAGCGTCCGAGCCGACCGCGCGGCGCAGCGCCACGTGATGGGCCCCCGGGTCGGTCGCCGCCGGCGTTCGGCTGGGCCACACCTCGCGGTGGACGTCGACGGTGAGCTGGGCCAGCGTCGAGGTGGCCCGCCGCTCGGTGTTCAGCGCGGCCACCATCCACGACACACCCGTGCTGTCGGTGCCGTCGGGCAGGCGGTCGGCCAGCCAGGCCGGCAGCCGCGGCTGCGGTGTCTCGGACTCCCCGACGCGGACGTAGAGACCGCGCCACCAGGCGGCCAGGCGGGCCAGGCGGTCGGCCGCCCCGGCGGCCAGCGCCGGTACCCGCCGCAGGACCGTGGCGGCGTCGGTGACGCCGTCGGAGCTCACCACGGCGGCGCCGGCCAGCGCCGAGCGCAGCGCCGGGGTGGGACCCGTGCCGTCGACCTCCGCGGCCGTGCGCCACCAGTAGCCCTCTTCCTCCTCGAACAGGTCGCGCAGGGCCGAGCGCACGTCGGCCGGGCCGAGCTGGCCGACCCGGGTGGACAGCGCGACCACCAGGGCGGCCTGGCGCAGCAGGATCGCCGGGCTGGCCGGGTCGGCGGTGGTGAGGGTGGTCACCGCGCGGCCCCGCGGGTCGGAGCCGGCCGGGACGTCGCGCAGCGCGACGGTCCGCGGTGGCGGCTTGACCACGCTGCCGCCGCCCATGACGGTGCGCCCGCCCGCGAGCACCTCCTGCTCGGCGGCGGTCAGGCGGCCCAGCACATCGGTCCACCACGGACCGAAGTCGCGGGCGGTCATGATGAGCCGGACCGACAACGGCCGGCCGCCGTTGGCGACGGCGCGCAGGAGGTCGAACACGTCGGCCCGGGTCTCCGCGTCGTCGACCAGGACCAGCGCCTGGCGGCCGTTGCGGGCGGCGGCGGTCACCGCGAACGCGCCCAGGCCGGGCCGGGCCCATCCGCACGGCCAGCGGTCGGCCACCAACCGGTCGGCGACGTCGGTGACGAGCCGCGTCTTGCCGGCGCCGGAAGCCCCCTCGACCAACCACAGGGGACGGTCGCCGTCGTGGCACCACCGCACCATCGTGTCGATGGCGCGTTCGCGGGGATCCTCCGATTCGACCGTCCGGGTCAGGCGGACGCGGCCCTTCGCGGGCACCGGCACCACGGCCGACCGCCACGCAAGTTGCCTACCGCCGGTCACGCCCGACGCCTGCCGTAGTCCACAAGAACGATTGTGTCCGACCGCAGGTCAGGACAACAGACGGGGTGTGGGTGGTCGTTTCGTCAGGTAGCCGATAGCCAGCCCAGGGCGAGGGCGCCGGCCAGGAGCCCGCCGACCGCGACCCGGTACCACACGAACGTGACGATCGAATGACGGGCAACGTAGCGCAGCAACCAGGCGATGGACGCGTACGCCACGATGAAACTGACCACGGTGCCCACCACCGTCGCGGTCCAGCCGACCCGGCTGCCGATCTCGTCCCGGACCGTCACCGCCTCGAGAATCCCGGCCGCCGTCAGCGCTGGGATGCCGAGGAAGAAAGACAGGCGGGTGGCGGTGACCCGGTCGATGCCCAGCATGAGCCCGGCCGAGATGGTGGCACCCGACCGGGAAACCCCCGGCACCAGCGCGATGCACTGGGACAGCCCGATGAGTACGCCGTCGGTGAGCCGTACGTCGTTCTCGCCCCGTTTCTGGGTGGCTATCCGCTCGGCCAGCACCATGACCGCCGACCAGACGACCAGGCCACCCACGACGAACCACAGGCTGCGCAGCGGCCCTTCGATGACTCCCTTGGCGGCCAGGCCGACCACGCCGATCGGCAGGGAACCCACGACGACGGCCAGCGACAGGCTCCAGTCCGGGCCACGCCGGGCCTCCCGGCTGACCAGGCCGCGGGCCAACGCCACCACGATGCGGACGATGTCCCGCCAGAAATAGATGATGGCCGCGGCCATCGCCCCGACCTGGATGATCGCCGTGTACGCGGTGACCGCCACGTCGTCGACCTTCAGGCCCAACAGCTTCTCGGTGATCGTGAGGTGGCCGGTGGAGGAGACCGGAAGGAACTCGGTGATCCCCTCGACGATGCCCAGGATGATCGCTTCCCACAGACCCACGGGTCACTCACCCACGCCGGAGCGGTCCAGCGCGTCGGCGACCGTGCGCAGCGCCTCCACGCCGGCGTCCGCGTCGCCGGCGAAGACGCTCACCGACAGCGTGGTGACCCCGGATTCGGCATAGACGCGCATCCGTTCGGCCACCCGCTCGACCGGTCCGAGCAGGCTGGTCTGGTCGAGGAACTCCAGCGGTACCGCGGCCGCGGCGTCGCGCTGCCGCTTGGCGAGGTACAGCTCCTGCACCTCGCGGGCGGCGTCGCCGAAGCCCATCCGCGTCATGAGCTGGTTGTAGAAGTTGACCTCCCGGCTGCCCATGCCGCCGACGTAGAGGGCCGCGTACCACCGGACCAGCTCGGCGCAGGAGGCCACGTCGTCGCCGAACACCACGGGCACCGTCGGCACCACGTCGAACCCGTCCAGTCCCTTGCCCGCCCGGGCCCGCCCGGCCGCGACCGCGTCGAGAAGCTCGCGCGAGTACTCCGGCGAGAAGAAGACGCCGAGCCAGCCGTCGGCGATCTCGCCGGCCAGTTCCAGATTGCGCGGCCCGATCGCCGCGAGGTAGATGGGCAGGTCGGTGCGGGGCGGATGGAAGTTCAGCCGCAGCGCCTTGCCGGGTCCGTCCGGCAGCGGCAGCGTGTAGAACTCGCCGGCGTGCCTGACCGTCTCGCGGGCCAGCGCCGCCCGCACGATCGCGACGTACTCCCGGGTCCGGGCCAACGGCTTGGCGAACCGTACCCCGTGCCAGCCCTCGGACACCTGCGGCCCCGACACCCCGAGCCCCAGCCGGAACCGCCCGCCGGAGATGGCGTCGATGGTCGCCGCCGTCATCGCGGTGGTCGCCGGCGTCCGGGCCGGGATCTGCATGACGCCGGCACCCAGATCGATGCTGGACGTCTGGCCGGCCATCCAGGCGAGCACGCTGGGCACGTCCGAGCCGTACGCCTCCGCCGCCCACACCACCGAGAAGCCGAGCCGGTCCGCCTCACGGGCCAGCGTCAGGTGATCGGCCAGCGTCGACCACGGTGTCTGGTACCCGAGGCTGAGTCCGAGTCGCATGGTCGGACAGCGTACGGGTACCCGCGCCGGATCCGTGTCCGCCACCCGCTTGACGCCTGGGCCGGGTCGCCGCGCGGCGTCGGGCGCGCCCAGGCAGCCATGGCGAAGCGAAGGTGCTGGTCGGATCGCCCCCGCCGGAATCTGGCCACCCCTGATGTGATACGGCAATATGGCGGGATGGACTACGAAACCGCTGCGCTGCGGTTGCCGCCGAATGTAGACCGGATGACCGCCGCGGTGCAGCTGGCGGTCGCGGCCGAGTACTCCGGCTGGGAGCTGGCCCGGGTGAGACTCTTCCGCGACGGGACCCGTCAGGTCCTGCTGCGCCGGCAGCGCAGCCACCTGGCCCAGCCCGCCCTTTCGTATTAGTCCCTATTCGGGGCCGATGGGCGTCCGCTCGTCGAGCCGGCCGGTGGTGCGGTCGGAGTCGGCGAGCCGGAACGGCGACTCCCCGTCCGCGTGTTCGTGCGCGTCCGGGTCGAGCGGTGAGTCCACCTCGGTCACGACCACCATGCCGTCGAGCGGATCCAGCTCCGGCACCTCCAGCATCCGCAGCGAGCCGTCGCCGCCCTGCAGCAGCTCCAGCACCGCCTCGGCCACGCTGGTGACCGGCTCGCCGTCGGCCGCGCTGCCCCGGGCCGCCTCGGCCGCCCGCAGCAGGGCCGACACGCTGGGCACCCGGTAGTCGCGCCGCTGGCGCACCGACAGCACCGGCGGGTACGGATCCTCGGCGGCCGGTTCGGAGTCGGCCAGCCCGACCGGCGCGAACGTCTCATCCACGTCGGACCCGCTGATGATCTCGAGGTCCCACGGCGTCACCTCGCCGAAGAGGTCGTTGAGCAGCTCGTCGTAGTCGTGCGAGGCGTTGTTCAGCTCCACGTACGCCCGCCACACGGCCTCGTCGTCCGGGGCGCCGGCGGCGGCCCGGACCGCGTCGAGGTGGGCGCGGGCGGCGGCCACCACACGCTCCAGCGCGGCCGGCAGGTCCGCGTCGTTGTCGGTCATCTCGCCTCAGCAGGTCTCCAGCAGGCGGTCGAGCACCCGTACCCCGAACCGTAGCCCGTCGGTCGGGACCCGCTCGTCGATGCCGTGGAACAGCGCCGAGAAGTTCAGGTCGGGCGGCAGCCGCAGCGGCGAGAACCCGAAGCACCGTACGCCCAGCCGGCTGAACGCCTTGGCGTCGGTGCCGCCGGAGAGCATGTACGGCACGGCCCGGGCGCCCGGGTCCTCGGCCCGCAGGGCCGCCGCCATCGCCTCGACCAGCGGGCCGTCGAAGGTCGTCTGCAGCGGCGGCTGGTGCTGGACGAACTCCACCTCGATGTCCGGGCCGACGACCTCCGTCAGCTGGGCCAGGAGCGCCTCGTGGTGGCCCGGCACGGTGCGGCAGTCGACCGTCGCGCTGGCCCGGCTGGGGATGACGTTCTCCTTGTACCCGGCGGCCAGGCGGGTCGGGTTGGCCGTGGTCCGGATGGTCGACCCGACGATCGGGGCGAGCGTGCCGAGCTTGGCGATGGCCTCCTCCGGCGCCTCCGGGTCGAACTCGAGGCCGAGCGCCGCGCCGACCTCGGCCAGGAACGCCCGCACCGTCCCGGTCATCACCACCGGGAAGCGGTGCCGGCCCAGCCGGGCCACGGCCTCGGCGAGCGCGGTCACGGCGTTGTCGTCGTGGATCATCGACCCGTGCCCGGGCCGGCCGCGGGCGTGCAGCCGGACCCAGGCCAGCCCCTTCTCCGCCGTCTCGATGAGGTACAGGCGCAGATCGGGGGCGACCGTGTAGGAGAAGCCGCCGACCTCGCCGATCGCCTCGGTGCAGCCCTCGAACAGGTCGGCGTGGTTGTCCACGAGCCAGTGCGCGCCCAGCCGCCCGCCGGCCTCCTCGTCGGCCAGGAACGCGAGGACCAGGTCGCGCGGCGGGGTGCGACCCTGGCGGCGCATCGCCCGCACGACGGCCAGCGTCATCGCGTCGAAGTCCTTCATGTCCACCGCGCCGCGGCCCCACAGGTACCCGTCGTCGGTGATCTCGCCGGAGAACGGGTGCACGGTCCACTCGGACGGATCGGCCGGCACGACGTCGAGGTGGCCGTGGACCAGCAGGGCGCCGCGGGCCGCGGTGCCCGCCTCCGCCCCGGGGAACCGGGCCACCACGCTGGTGCGGCCGGGTTCGCTCTCGACCACCACGGGCTCCAGGCCCACCTCGGACAGCTGGCCGGCGACGTACTCGGCCGCCGCCCGCTCCCCCGCACCGGTGTCGGTCTCACCCGTGTTGGTGGTGTCAAGCCGGATCAGGTCCCGGCAGATCTCGACGACCTCGTCCTCGGCGGCGCTCATCTGCGTATCTTGCCTCGTTGCGCTCGCTCCGCTCGCGCGGGCCCCGGGCCCTTCATGCGCCGTCTTCCCTCGTCGCTCGCTCGTTCCTCGCTCGCTCCTCAGTCCAGACGCCGCGGCCCGGGGCCGTCACGCGTCCCTACCAGTTGAAGCCGGCGGCGTAGGAGACGCTGGCCAGCACGGTCTGGCCGCTGGTGTTGGGATGGAAGTAGTCCCACGTGGAGACCTGGGAGAGCACGAACGGGTACGAGAACACCGCGTTGTTGTCGAAGGCACAGTTGGACCCGTACGCGGCACAGGCCTGGGCCAGCTGCGTGTTGAAGTCGATCACCCGCTGGCGGACCCGGTTGCGCCGATCGACGTCGGCCTGCGCGGTGGAGGTGGGGTTGGCCAGCATCGACCGGCAGATGCCGAACAGCGACCACGCGGTGCGGGCGGACGAGCTGGTGCGGCCGATCTCCCACAGCCGCCTGATGTCGGGCACGCTCATGACGTACACCCGGGCGTTGGGCAGGCCCGTCCGCAGCCGGGTCAGGGCGGCGTCGATCTGGGACCGGAACGTCGCCACGGCGGTCATCGAGGACTCCGAGCTGGTGCACGCGTCGTTGGCGCCGATGAGCATCGTGACGTAGCCGACGCCCTGCGTGACGGCGGTCTGCGCCTGCCCGGCCATGTCGGTGGCCCTGGCCCCGGACCGGGAGTCGTTGAAGTTGCGACCGTTGATGGCCGGGTTGACCGACCGGATGCGCAGGTAGTGGCTGTTGACGCTGGTGGTGCTGCCGGTGCTGAACGAGCGCGACGGGCAGTCGACGTACCAGCCGCAGGCGTTGAAGCCGCGCGTGATGGAGTCGCCGAGGCTGGCCATGGAGCTGGGTGGCGGCCCGGGGTCGGCGGCCGCGGCGGCGGGCGTCGCCAGCGCGGCCAGCAGGCCCGCGACGACGGCGATGGACAGGGTCCGGGTCCGGGGACGGGACATCGGTAGACCTCCCGGGGGTATGCCGCCTCCCCGGGCCGGCCGCGGGTTCGGAGGGTTACCGGGGAGTAACGGTGGGCGTGCCAGCACCGTACGGCATCGTCCACGCAGAGACAAGTACCGATGCCGACGACACCGCAGGTGGGCGCGCCGTCACCGTCGGCCGAACCGGTTAAGGCGATGTCCATCGTGGAACGACGGCCGCGTTACGGTGGTGTGAATCTCCTGAATCGCGCTCTCGACAGGCTTGAAGTCAACGACCATCTGCGAAATAGTCAGCGATCGTGGCGCGGTTTCGGCTAGGTACCGCCTTCCTCGGGCGCTATGTCCTTCTCGGCGAGGTGGGCTATGGTGGCGTTTCCGTGGTGTACCAGGCCTTCGACACGCTGCGCGGGCTCAACGCGGCCATCAAGATGCTCGACCCCACGATGGCCGGCGACGCCCACGCCAAGGAGCGGATCCGCCGCGAGGCCATGATCACCGACAGGGTGCGCCACCCGAGCGTGCCGAAGATCTACGACTACGGCGAGGCGCCGCTCGACGACGGCACCGTCGTCCCGTACGTGGTGATGGAACTGCTCGCCGGCGCCATGCTGTCGGGCCGGATGGCCGATGGGCCTCTGCCGTGGCCCGAGGCGGTCCGGGTGGCCGCGACCGTGGCCGACGTGCTGACCGTGGCGCACCGGCGGGGCGTGGTGCACCGCGATCTCAGCCCGGCGAACATCATGATGTCCCCGGACGGCACGAAGATCATCGACTTCGGCGTGGCCGTGACGGTGGAGGTGCCCGACGCGGGCAAGGGGCCGTTCCTGGTGCCGCCCAAGCAGCGCCCGCCCCGCAACGACTTCGCCGGCGAGGGCGAGCCGGCCGATGACGTGTACGCCCTGGGCGTGCTGCTCTACCAGATGGTCACCGGCCGGTCACCATACCCTTCCGCCGGCCCCAATCCCGGCGCGAACGCGCCGCTCGCGGGCGGCGCGATCCGGTGGGTGGCGCCGACCCCGGTGCTCGCGGTGCCCGGGCTGCCCCGGGAGGTCGCCGAGATCTGCCGTCACTGCATGGCCAAGCGGCCGGCCGAGCGCCCCGACGCGGCCTCGGTCGCCCTCGAACTGTGGGCCCTGATCGTGCCGCCGCCGGGCGCCGACCCGGCCGGTTCAGTGGGCTCGGCCGGCCTGGCCCTGCCGGCGCTGCCCCAGTACCCGGTGCCGCGGCCCCGGTCCGAACCTGACATGTCGACCGGCGAGCGCCGCGGCCGGCGCTGGATCTGGCCGGCCTGGCTCGGCCCCACCCAGGACGAGACGGTCGGCGCCCGCGGCTGAGCTCTTGGTGGTGGTGTAAGGAGGGGCACCCTACAGTCGCTTTCTGATATGTAGGGTGCCCCTCCTTACAACCCCACGCAAGATCAGGTGGGGCGGTCGAGGACGAGATCGCGGGCCTCGGCGTAGGCCCGGCGGACCGCGGGCGTCGGATCGGCCTCGTAGGTCTCGGTACCCTCCATCGTCCACTGCGGAGGCTCCGCGTCGGAGCCGATGATCCAGGCGGCCTGGCGGGCCGCGCCGTCGGCGACGTACTCCCCGGGCGGCGGTACCACGACCGGCACGCCGAACACGGCGGGGGCGATGCGGCGTACCGCCTCGGACCGCGCGCCGCCGCCGATGAGGATGACGCGCCGGACCGCCGCTCCCTGGGCGACGAGCGCGTCCAGGCCATCGGCCAGCGCGCAGAGCATGCCCTCCACGGCCGCGCGGGCCAGGTGGGCGGCGGTGGAGTTGCCCAGCCGCAGGCCGTGCAGCGCGCCCGTGGCGTGCGGCCGGTTGGGCGTGCGCTCGCCCTCGAGGTACGGCACGAGCACCAGGCCGTCGGCCCCGGCCGGCGCGCCGAGGGCCAGCGCGGCCAGCTCGTCGTGGTCGGCCCGCAGCATGCCCGCCGCCGCGTCCAGCACGCGGGCCGCGTTGAGCGTGCAGACCAGCGGCAGGAAGCGACCGGTCGCGTCGGCGAAGCCGGCCACCGCGCCGCTCGGGTCGGCCGCCGGCTTGGTCGCCACGGAGAAGACCGTTCCCGACGTTCCAATGGAGACGATCACGTCGCCCTCGCGGGCACCCACACCCAGGGCGGCCGAGGCGTTGTCGCCGGTACCCGGGCCGAGGGCCGCGCCGGACGGCGTCCACCCGGCGACGTCGCGCGGGCCGAGCACGGTGGGTACGGCCGGCCGGCGGCGGAAGGCGCGCTCCAGCAGGTCCGGCCGGTACTCGCCGGTGGCCGCCGACCAGTACCCGGTGCCGCTGGCGTCGCCGCGGTCGGTCGTGATGTCGGCCAGGTCGGTGGACTCGCGCAGCCGCCAGGTCAGCCAGTCGTGCGGAAGGCAGACGGCGGCCGTACGGTCGGCCGCGTCCGGCTCGTGCTCGGCCAGCCACCGCAGCTTGGTCACCGTGAACGACGCCACCGGGACCAGGCCGACGGCGTCGGCCCAGGCCCGTGCGCCGGACTCGCCGCCGCCCAGCTCGTCGATCAGGTCGGCCGCGGCCCCGGCCGAGCGGGTGTCGTTCCACAGCAGCGCCGGCCGGACCACCGCGCCGGTCTCGTCCAGGCAGACCATGCCGTGCTGCTGCGCCCCCACCGCGGCGGCCGCGACGTCGGCGAGGCCACCGGCCGCCGCGACCGCCTCACCCAGCGCGGACCACCAGGCGTCCGGGTGTACCTCGGTGCCGTCGGGGTGGCCGGCCCGGCCCTCCCGCACCAGCGCGCCGGTCTCGGCGTCACGCACGACGACCTTGCACGACTGGGTCGACGAGTCGACCCCGGCGACGAGCGACACGGCCGGCTACCGGGCGCCGACGAGGTGCTCGAGCGCGAGCTGGTTGAGGGCCACGTACCCGCTGCCACGCGCGCCGACCGCGTCGGCGTCGAAGTCCTCGAAGGCCGACCGGTCGGCCAACAGGTCCGAATAGGACTCACCGTCGGCCAGCGTCGGCGTGGACAGCTCGGGTACCTTGCTCTCGGCCAGCGCCCGGTGCACGTCGGCGTCGGCCCGGTAGGCGGCGGCCCGCTCCTTGAGCAGCAGGTAGGTCTGCATGTTGGCCGCGGCCGAGGCCCACACCCCGGTGATGTCCTCGGTCCGGGACGGCTTGTAGTCGAAGTGGCGCGGCCCGTCGTAGGCCCGTCCGCCGTCCGGGCCGCCGAACTCGAGCAGGTCGACGAGGAAGAAGGCGTTGAGCAGGTCGCCGTGCCCGAAGACCAGGTCCTGGTCGAACTTGATGCCCCGCTGTCCATTGAGGTCGATGTGGAAGAGCTTGCCGTGCCAGAGCGCCTGCGCGATGCCGTGCACGAAGTTGAGCCCGGCCATCTGCTCGTGCCCGACCTCCGGGTTGAGGCCGACCATCTCGTGATGGTCCAAGCTGGAGATGAAGGCCAGCGCGTGCCCGATCGTCGGCAGCAGGATGTCGCCGCGCGGCTCGTTCGGCTTCGGCTCGATGGCGAAGCGGATGCCGTAGTCGCGGTCGGTCACGTACTGGGCCAGCATGTCCAGGCCCTCCCGGTAGCGGTCCAGCGCGGCCCGCACGTCCTTGGCCCCGTCGTACTCCGCGCCCTCCCGTCCACCCCAGAGCACGTACGTGCGGGCGCCCAACTCGGCGGCCAGGTCCAGGTTGCGCATGACCTTGCGCAGGGCGTACCGGCGCACGGCGCGGTCGTTGCTGGTGAAGGCGCCGTCCTTGAACACCGGATGCTGGAACAGGTTCGTCGTGGCCATCGGTACGATCAGCCCGGTCTCGTCGAGGGCCTTGCGGAACCGTCCAATGTGCTCGGACCGGGCGGTGTCGTCGCTGCCGAACGGGATCAGGTCGTCGTCATGGAACGTGACCCCGTACGCGCCCCGCTCGGCCAGTCGGTGCACCGCTTCCACCGGGTCCAGGGGCGGCCGGGTGGCGTCACCAAACGGGTCGCGGGCCTGCCAGCCCACGGTCCAGAGACCGAACGAGAACTGGTCCGCCTTGGTGGGCTGGGGCATGGCGACCTCCGGGTACCCGTCGATTTTGTATGATGATTGAACTTATTCATCGGATGTGGCATTGTCAAGACATGGCTGCCGCCGATGAGTCAGTCGTACCGCTCGCCAGCTCGCCGCGGCAACCGGCCGCGCCGCTCGCGGGCTCGCACCGGCCCGCCCGCGACGCCCCCGTGCGCCAACGCAGCCTGCGCACGCACAACCTCGGCCTGGTGCTGCGCCACGTCGCCACGAGCACACGCCCCGTGTCACGGGCCGACGTCGCGGCGGCCACCGGGCTGACCAAGGCCACGGTCTCCACTCTGGTCGACGAACTGCTCGCCGGCAGCCTGCTTGCCGAAGTTGACCCGGCCCCCCGCACCGGCGCCGGCCGGCCGGCCGTGGGCCTGCGGCTCGCCTCCCAGGGCCCGGCCGGGCTCGGTCTCGAGATCAACATCGACTACCTGGCCGCCTGCGTGGTCGACCTCACCGGGCGGGAGCGTCACCGCGAGCTGCTCCGCGGCGACCTGCGCGGGCGCCCGGCGCCGGCCATCCTGGACGACCTGGCCGACCTGGCCCGCGCGGCGATGGCGGCGGCCACGGCCGAGCAGCTGGTCGTCGCCGGGGTCGCCCTGGCCGCGCCGGGACTCGTCGCCGACGGCGTCGTCCGGCTCGCCCCCAACCTCGACTGGCGGGATCTTGACGTGCGGGCCGAGCTGACCGCGCGCGGGCTGCCGGAGGACCTCACCGTCGACAACGAGGCCAACCTGGCCGCCGTCGGCGAGCTGCACGCGCGGGCCGACATCGATCCGGCGGCGGCCCGGGCCAGCTTCCTCTACATCTCCGGCGAGATCGGTGTCGGCGCCGGCATCGTCCTCGGGGGGGAGTTGTTCCGGGGCGCGCGCGGGTTCGGCGGCGAGCTGGGCCACATCACGATCCGGCCCGACGGCGTCCACTGCCGCTGCGGCGCGCGGGGATGCCTGGAGGCGTACGCGAACCAGGAGGCCCTGCTGCGCTACGCCGGCCTGACCGGCGCGGTACGGCTCGCCGATGGCGACGGCAACGGCGGCGCCCCGGGTTCGGTCGCCTCCCTGGGCACGTCGGGTTCGTCCGACACCGCGGGATCGACCGGCTCGGGCGATGACGGCGCGGTCGCCGCCTCGATGTTGGACGACGGCGGGGTCGCGCGGTTGGCCGCGCTGGCCCGGGCCGGCGCGCACCCGGCCCTGCTCGCGCTGGAGCAGGCCGGATCGGCCCTCGGCGTGGCCGCCGCCGACGTGGTGAACCTGCTCGACGTCGGCCTGATCGTGCTGGGCGGCATCTACGCTCCCCTGGCACCCTGGCTGGTCGAGCCGATGCAGCGGGAGATCAACGAACGGGTGATGGCGGCCGAGTACGCGCCGGTGGTCGTCGAGGCGTCACTGCTCGGCGCGTCGGCCACCGTGGTCGGCGCCGCCGGTTCGGTCGTCCGGTCGATCCGGGACGCCCCGGCCAGCTGGCTCGAGTCCCGCGCCACCTGACCCCCCGAAGCGTTGATCATGAACCTAAGTTCATGGTCAACGCGGTTCCGGCCCGGAAACCTCATGATCAATGGGGACCGGCTGGGGGTGGGGCGGTGCTGCCACGGGGCACGAGTACGGGGCGGGCGTCCTCGACGCTGGCGACCGGTTCGCCGGCCACGAGGCGCAGCAGGCACTCGGCGGCCAGCGCCCCGTACCCGGCGATGTCGCGCCGCACGGCGGACAGCTGCGGATGCGTGAGCTGGCACAGCGGCGAGTCGTCCCACGCCACCACGGACAGCTCGCGCGGGATTTGGATGCCCATCTCCTGGGCGACCCCGACGCCGGCCACGGCCATGACGTCGTTGTCGTAGATGACGACAGTCGGCCGGGGTACCCGCGAGAGCAGCGTCCGCGTCGCCCGGGCCCCCGCGTCGGTGGTGTAGTCGGTGTCGACGGTGACGGGTTCGGGCAGTCCCAGCCGGCGGGCGGCGGCGTGCAGCGCCTCGGTACGGGCCTGGGTGTGCAGCATGTCGGTCACGCCGGCGACCCGGCCCAGGCGCCGGTGACCCAGACCGGCCAGGTGCTCGACCACGTCGCTCATCGCGGCCCGGTCGTCGCTCCACACGCCGACGAGCCGACCCAGTCCCTGCGGCCCACCGATGACGACCGCGGGCATCGCCAGCTCCTCCAGCAGCCCGACGCGCGGGTCGGACCGGGCCAGGTCGATCACGATCACCCCGTCGACGCTGCGCTGGGCCCACCACCGGCGGTACGCGGCCAGCTCGTTGGCCCGCTCGTCGGTGACCTGCAGCAGCAGGCCGATCGAGCGCTCCGACAGCGTGGCCTCGATGCCGGAGATGAGCTGCATGAAGAACGACTCGATGCCCAGCGTGCGGGCCGGGCGGTCGATGATGAGCCCGAGCACGCCGGCCCGCCCGTCGGACAGCGCCCGCGCGGCGCTGCTCGGATGCCAGCCGAACTCCTCGGCGACCTCGAGCACCCGCCGCCGGGTCGCCTCGGAGACACCGGGTCGACCGTTGAGCGCGTACGAGACGGCACCCTTCGACACGCCAACGGCACGCGCGATATCCGCGATCGTCGCACGCCTCATGCCAGCTCCCACCGTGCCGTTCGCCGGCGCAAGCATAGAAGAACGGTGGTGATTCCTTAACCACCATTCAGCCACCCCGGGCCGGGGAACACAAACCGGCGAGGCTCAGGAGGCGAGACCGGCGGCCAGCGCGATGACCCGGTCCCTGGGCAGGTACCGAGAGAAATGGTCGATGACCGGGCCGGGGTCGAGGCCCAGGTCGGCGTGGCCGACCAGGTAGTTGCGCAGCTTGTCCTCGATGGTCAGCGGGTAGGGAACGCCGCGCGGTCGACCGAAACGGTGCATCCAGCGCAGCCACGGCAGGCACAGGCACCGCCCGCCCGCGCGGCGGAACTTCTCGTGCAGGTACCCCTCCTCGCCGCCGAACCCGCGGAAGGCGGCCGGGAATCCGGGCCAGACATCGGTCCGGCAACTGAACACGCCCAGGCCCTGCATGCCGATCTCGAACGGCTCACCGTCGGGCCGGCTGCCGCGCGGATCGGTGGCCCAGATGCCCCACATCTGGTCGCGCCAGACGGGATCGAAATGCGTCGACACCGACGCCCCGTCGTCGTAGACCAGGGGACCCTGCAGCAGGTCGCGGCCGGTTGGATGCTCGCGGTGGTACGCCTTGAGCCGCGCCACCACGTCCGGGGCGAGCAGGACGTGGGAGTCGCAGCACAGCACCGCGGATCCATGGGCCGCCCGGAAGACCATGTCCCGCGCCGCCGCCGTACCCACCACGTCCGTGGCCAGCACGTAGGTGCCGCCGGCCCAGTCGCGGACGAAATCCCGGGTGTGCGGACAGCCGAAGTTGTCGACGACGACCAGTTCGGTGTCGTCGAGGTCGTGGTAGAGCCGCAGCGCCTGCACGGTGAAGTACACGCCGTCGAAGTCGTCGTAGGTGGCCATGCCGATGGTGAGGGTGGGCGCGCGGCGAACCAACGCCGCCGCGGAGGGCCAGGCGTCCTCGGCCGGCGGCGGCGGCCCGGCGGCGTGGGTGGGCGGCGTCCGGCGCCGGGCCGGGGCCACGATGCGCACGAGGGCCACGATGGCCAGCAGGGCGACCGCGACGGCGACCCGCTGGCCGACCGACAGGGTGCCCACCCAGTCGGCCAGGCCCGGCCCGCCGCCCGACCAGACGAGCGCCGCCGCCGGTACGGCGAGCGTGATGGTACGGACCGCGGCCGACAGGTCGGCGGTGCCCGCGCCGTGACGCGCGATGCGGACGCCCGCGTGCAGCGCCGCGGCGAAGAGGTACCCGAGCGCGACGGCGGCCGCCGCCCGCGCCGTGGCCGCGAACACCAGACCGGACGCGACCGCGACCTCGACCAGTACCAGGCCGTGGACGCCCGGACCGGCGAACCCGGCCGGCACACCGGCGCCGGCCAGGACGGCCCGCGACGCCCGGCGGTCGAGCAGCCGGCGTCCGGCCGCGGCCACGAACCACACCGCGAGGACCAGCCTCGCCAGCACCAGCACGTCGGCCATGTCGTCCGTCAGGAGCGGCGTTCCGCGACGCGCCGCACCACGGTGAGCGCGGCCACGATCGTCCCGAACAGGCCGCTGGCGATGAGGGCACCGGCCGCGCAGCGGAACTCACCGAGGATCGCGAACAGGGTGGCGAGCAGCGGGGTGCCGAGCGAGAGCCAGGCGAACCAGGTCGACAGGACGACGCGGACCCGGCCGCTGCGGAACACCAGCATCCACGTCGGCAGCAGGACGAGCACCGCGAGGGCCAGGCTCGCCGCGGTGGCGAAGAGCCAGACATCGATGTACCCGCGGCAGGCCCACGTGAAGAAGCTCACGGCCGCGCCGGCGGCGATGACGAGCGCGATGAACAGCGTCAACGTGCCGAAGCAGCCGAGGTCGTCGAGCCGCGACGGCGCCGGCGTGGTCGTGGTGGTCGTCGTCGGAGCCGGCGTCGTGGTGGTGGTCGTCGTCGGAGCCGGCGTCGTGGTGGTGGTCGTCGTCGGAGCCGGCGTCGTCGTCGGGGCCGGCGTGGTCGTCGGAGCCGGCGTCGTCGTGGTGGTCGGCTTCGGCGTGGTCGTCGGAGCCGGCGTCATCGTGGTGGTCGGCTTCGGCGTGGTCGTCGTGGTCGTGGTCGGGGCCGGCGTGGTCGTGGTGGTCTGTGCCTCGACACCGGTGAACTCGAGGGCCAGGTACCCGTCGTCCGCGTCGGAGAGGCGCACGCTGCTGACGCCGTTGGCCCAGGCGACGTCCTCGGGCGCGCCGTCGAACCCTTCCTTGGCGAAGACCTGGATCCGCCACACGCCGCGGGCCGACGGGACCTCGGGGGTCACGGCCCAGCACGCCTGCAACCCGCCGTACGGCGCGTCCGGGTCGCCCCACGCGGCGTCCGGCGTCAGCGGCGCGGGCTCGAGGCCGACCGGGACCGGGCACCGCTGGCCGGACGGGGCGATGACCACGTACTCGTAGTCGTCGCGGGCCGCGTCGACGAGCAGCACGCACAGGCCCGTGACCGAGAAGTCGTCGGCGGTAACGGGAAAGCCGACATCCCAGCGCCACTGGTCGGGCTCGACGGCGCCGGCCTGTCCGTAGGCCGGCGCGTCCGCGCCCGGATTGTCGACTATGGACTGTGTGGTGAGCTCACACCAGTACTCCCGCAGTGGTTCGGGAAGGCCCGGCACCGGTAGCTCGGGCAGGGTGGCCGTCAGGAAATGGTCCGGGATCGGACCGTGGTGCGCATAGACCCGTACCTTGATCATCAAAAGACCCCCGACGCATTTCTGGCGAAAGGCCCGGCGACCGATTCCGGTCGCCGTTTCTCACTCTTCGGTGCCGCTCGGCACCTCGCCGGTTTCGCCCGGCACCGCGAGCCGCTCCGTCATGGTCGCGCCGATCACCTCGACGCCCTCGGTGCCCGTGGTCCCGGCCAGGTCGAGGTGGGCGGAGTACGGGATGGCGGCGATGGGCTGGCTCGGGCGCGGTCCGCCGTCCCCGGCCGACGCGACCACCTGGATGCCCCAGTACGTCGGCTGGCTGACGTAGACCAGCGGCATCAGCGTGACCTCCACCGGGATGTTGGTGGTGCCGTCGACGACCAGCCGGGGCTGCGGCGGATAGATCATCGGCGTGACGACGACGGCCCGTTCGAAATCGACGAGACGCTGCACCGGTTCTTCGGGCGGTGGTTGGCCGGTTTCTTCGGTACTCAATTCGCCCTCCCCCACAATTGCAACTCAGCGACCACGGTCGATGCACACCGTATCGAAGAATTGACCAACGGACGACACCCGAACGGTCAAGGCTATGGCCGCCGGGGTGGGCCGAGGCGGGCCAGCAGGCGCGCGACGTCCTGGCGGGAGGCGATCCGGACGAACGACAGGTGCGCCCAGGCCGGGTCACGGGCGAACGCGGCGAACCGTCTGGAGTAGACGTCGTGCTTGAGCCAGGCCAGGCGGATGATGGACTTCTCGGGATCGAGCCGGAACAGGCCACTCACCGGCTCGCGGTTGCCGTTCCACAGCTCGACCCGGGTCAGGGTGCGGCGCAGCGTCCGGCCCACCACCTGCCGCATCACGACGCGCCGCGGCGGGTCGAGCCAGATCACCGTGTCGGCCCGCCCCCACACCAGATCCCGTACGGCGGAGTAGTTGCCGTCCAGCACCCAGCCTTCACCGGCCACGATCGCCTCGACCCGGTGCCGGAACTCCTCCGGCGGCGTGGGCCGCCAGCCCGGTTGATGGAAGACCGCGTCCAGCTCGACGAACGCGACGCCGAGGCGGCCGGCGATGTCGCGGCCGACCGTCGTCTTGCCGGACCCCGCGTTGCCCACGACCGAGACCCGTCTCACGGCCGCCCTCCCGCGCCGACCATCCTGACCCGCACACTCTACGAGAAGCCGGCCTGACAGATGTCACGGCGATCTCGTGACGGCCGGCCCACGGCGGCGGGACGCCCGGGAGCGACGCTGGCCGCATGACCACAACTCTGGACATCCACCCGATGGCCCCGGCCACCGGCGTCGCCGCCGTCGACCTCCACGGGGTACACAAGCGCTTCGGCGACGTGGCCGCCGTCGACGACGTGACGCTGTCGATCCGACCGGGCGAGGTCGTGGCCCTGCTCGGACCCAACGGCGCCGGCAAGACCAGCACGATCGACATGGTGCTCGGGCTGTCCGAGCCGACGACCGGGGCCGTGCGCGTGCACGGCATGGCGCCCCGCCGCGCCGTCGCGCTCGGCCTCGTCTCGGCCGTGATGCAGACCGGTGGGCTGCTCAAGGACTACACGGTGGAGGAGACCGTACGGCTGGTGGCCTCGCTGTTCGGTTCGGCCCGCCCGGTCGGCGAGGTGCTGCGCCGGGCCGGCATCGCCGGCATCCGGGGCCGCCGGGTCGGCCGCTGCTCCGGCGGCGAGCAGCAGCGGCTGCGGTTCGCGATGGCGCTGCTCCCCGACCCCGAGCTGCTGATCCTCGACGAGCCGACGACCGGCATGGACGTGGCCGGCCGCCACGACTTCTGGTCGGCGATCCGCCAGGACGCCGACCGCGGCCGGACGGTGATCTTCGCGACGCACTACCTCGAGGAGGCCGACGCCTACGCCGACCGGATCATCCTCATCCGGCGCGGCCGGGTGGTCGCCGACGGGACCGCGGCCCAGGTGCGGGCGCTGGCCAGCGGCCGGATGCTGCGGGCCACCCTGCCCGATCCCGACCCGGACCATCTCGCCGACCTCGCCCGGCTGGCCGGGGCCGAGTCGGTCGAGATTCGCGGCGCGACCGTCATCGTGCACACGCACGACACCGATCCGGTCGCCCGCTACCTGCTCACCCGTACACCGGCCCGGGACATCGAGATCACCTCCCGCAACCTGGAGGACGCCTTCCTGGCCCTGACGGCCGACGACGATTCCACACCGGACACTGGACAGAGGAGCGCACCATGACCGCCGTCGCCGAACCCCGCAGGCTGCCCGCCCTGGGCGGGTTCTCGCCCACCTTCGTCGGACTGGAGCTGCGCCGCATGGTCCGCAACCGGCGCACCGTGATCTTCACCCTCATCATCCCGGCCGTACTGTTCCTGCTCTTCGGCACCGGGACGGCCAACCGGACGCAAAGGGTGGGCGACGGCAACGTGGCCGGCTACGTCCTGATCAGCATGGCCGTGTACGGGGCGATGCTGGCCACCACCGCGGCCGGCGCGATGGTGTCGATCGAACGGGCGGCCGGCTGGAGCCGGCAGCTGCGGCTGACCCCGCTGCGTCCGGTGGCCTACATCGCGGTCAAGCTCGTCGTGGCCATGACCGTGGGGGCCATCTCGGTCGCGGTGGCCTACGCCGTCGGGGCGACGACCGGGGCCGAGCTGCCCGGCCCGGTCTGGCTCGAGTCCGGGCTGCTGGCCTGGGGATGCGCGTTCGTGTTCGCCGCCTTCGGGCTGTTCATGGGATACCTGCTGCCGAGCGAGAACGTCATGCAGATCCTCGGCCCGGTCCTGGGCGTGCTGGCACTGGCCGGTGGCCTGTTCGTGCCGGTCGACGCGATGGGTACGGTGTTCGGCACGGTGGCCAAGTTCACCCCGGTCTACGGGGTCGGCGAGATCGCGCGCTATCCGCTGACCCATCAGGGGCCGCTGGCGGTCGGGGTGCTCAACCTCCTCGCCTGGACCGCGGTGTTCTGCGCCGGTGCCGTGTGGCGGTTCCGCCGGGACACGGCCCGGGTCTGACCAGCGGGCTAGGTTGCAGATATGGCGTCCGACCATGCCCGCCGATGGCGCTTCGGGTGGGTCTTCGCCGCGATCTGGCTGGGGTACCTGGTCGCGCCGCTGAAGACGCTCATCGAGGCGCCGTCCGGGTGGGAGCGCGCCGTCGGCCTGGCCGGCCTGACCGGCTTCGTCGCGGCGTACCTGGTCTCCGTCGCCGACGGCCGGCGCAGCCGGGTCACCGGAGAGCCGCGGCCGCTGGCGGCCCGGTGGGCGCAGGTCGCGGTCCTGCTGGCACTGGCCGCGGCCATGGTTCCCGGCGCCGGCCACTACGCGCTCACCGCCGGCGTCTACGTGACCGCGGTGGCGATGATGAACCTGCCCGCCTCCCACGGCATCGCGGTCGCGGCGGCGCTGTTCGTCGTCGCCGAAACGGTGCCGCGCACCGTGGCCGGTTGGCGCGACGGCGGCTACGGCCTGGCCATCCTGCTGGCCGCCGTCGCCACGTACGGCCTGCGGGTGGCCTTCGAACGGAACCTTCGCCTGGTCGAGGCGCAGGCCGAGCTCGGGCGCCTGGCCGTCGACAACGAACGGGCCCGGATCGCGGCCGACCTGCACGACATCCTCGGCCACTCGCTCACCGTCGTGGCGGTCAAGGCCGAGCTGGCCCAGCGGCTGCTCGACGTCGATCCGGAGCGGGCCCGGGCCGAGCTGCGCGACGTGGAGATGCTCTGCCGCGACGCCCTGGCCGACGTCCGCGCGACCGCGCTGGGCGTGCGCGGCGTATCCCTGGCCGGGGAGATCGCCGCGGCCCGGGTCGCCCTGAAGGCCGCCCACGTGCGGGCCGACCTGCCGACCGCGGCCGACGAGGTCGAGGGGCGATGGCGGGAGCTGTTCGCCTGGACCATCCGGGAGGCGGTGACCAACCTCGTGCGGCACAGCCGCGCCCGCAGCTGCCAGATCCGTCTGACGCCCCACAGCGTCGAGGTGCTCGACGACGGTGTCGGCTCGGCCGGCCCCGACGGCCAGGCGCTGGACGGTCAGGGGCTCGACGGCCTGCGCCGCCGGGCCGAGGCGCTCGGCGCCCAGCTGTCGGCCGGTGACCGGACCGACGGGCCCGGCTTCCGGGTGTTGCTGGAGGCACCGTCATGAGCGCCCCGATCCGCCTGCTGCTCGCCGACGACCAGGCGCTGGTACGGGGGGCGATGGCCGCCCTGCTCGGGATGGAGTCCGACCTGACGGTGGTGGCGGAGGTGGGACGCGGCGACGAGGTACTCGACGCGGTGCTGGCCCACGCCGTGGACGTGGCGCTGCTGGACGTCGAGATGCCGGGGCTGGACGGCGTGGCCGTGGCCCGACAGCTCGCCGAGCGGGCTCCGCGCTGCCGCGTGCTCATGGTGACCACGTTCGGCCGGGCCGGCTACCTACGCCGGGCCATGGCCGCCGGCGCCAGCGGGTTCGTGGTCAAGGACACGCCGGCCCGGTTGCTGGCCGACGCCGTCCGCCGGGTGCACCAGGGCCTGCGGGTGGTCGACCCGACGCTGGCCGCGGAGTCGCTGGCCTACGGCGACTCGCCGCTGACCGCGCGCGAGACCGACGTCCTCGTCGCCGCCCGGGGCGGTGCCACCGTGGCCGACATCGCCCGCCGGTTGCACCTGTCCGAGGGCACCGTGCGCAACCACCTCTCGGCCGCCATCGGCAAGACGGGGGCCCGCACCCGGGCCGAGGCGATCACGCGGGCCGAGGACAACGGCTGGCTGCTGGCCTAGACGCGGATCTTGGATGGTCTGTGGGCCCCCCGACAAACCATCCAAGATCCAGCGGCGCGCTAGGTGGTGGTGCAGGGCCAACTCCCGGCGCTGGCGTTGAGCGTGAAGCCGCTCGGCAGCGGCGATCCGACCGGACGGGAGGCGAGGAAGCCCAGGGTGGCCGTGCCGCCGGGGCCGACCCGGGCGAGGTAGATCATCGGCGTGAGGGTGCCGACCGAACCGGAGCGGGTGAGGGTCGCGTTGAAGGCGTACCCGATGGTGTGGTCGGCCGGCAGCGCGAACGTGACCGTCCAGTTCTCCACGATCGTGGCGGCGGTCATGTTCTCGACCGTGATGACGGCCTGGTACTGCTGGCTGTACGCGATCAGCTGGACCTTGCAGGTCGGGGTGGGCTGGGTCGGCCGGGTGGTGAACGTCAGCGGATCCGAGCGGGGTGACCGGTTGCCGTTGGCGTCGACGGCGACGACCACCACCGTGTACGGCGTGTTGGGCGTCAGGCCGTTGAGGTACACCGTGGCGACGTTGTTGGTCGACCAGTCGGTCCAGACGCCGTTGACCTGCCGCTGCACCCAGTACCCGGCCACCCGGTTGTTGTCGGTCGACCCGGTGAACGTGATCGTCGCCGAGACGGTGCTGACCGGGAAGGCCCGCGGCACGCCCGGCGTGGTCGGCGGCACCGAGTCGGGCGGTGGCACGGTGCGCACGTACAGCGGCGCCGACGGGTTGCTCGCCGTGTACGACGAGTTGGCCGGGTTGGCGATGACCCGGTACGTGTAGACGGTGTCCGGGGTCAGGCCCGAGTGGGTGAACGTGGTCGCGCCGGTGGTGGCGAGGAAGCGCCAGGGCGTACCGACCGGGTCGATCACCTGGACGGTGTAGTTGGCGACCGGGCCGGACGACGCCGTCCAGGTGAAGGTCGCGCTCGTCATGGTGATGCTCGACGCGACGGGCGGGCCGGGCGTGGGCAACGGGACCGCGGCCAGCACCGGGCCGGCCGCGACGCCGATCGCGGCGGCCAGGCCCAGCACGCCGAGTCCGAAGAGGGCCAGCCTTCGGGTAGAGACGCTCATCGAATGACTCCCATACGAGGATGCGCGGAAGCCCGCGTACCGTGATGGTGACCGACCCGGTCGCCGCGCGACGGCGATGTCGGACGCGGTTGGACACCACTGGACAGTCAAGATCCCGGCAACTTTGCCAAAGTTGTCGCTCCACGGCGCCCCGAAGCGGCAATATCGTCGATATTGCCGCGTCGGAGCGATCGGGGACCGCTGGCTCAGCTCAGCTCAGGTCCGCCTCGGGCGCCCGGGGCATCCGTATCTCCACCCGCAGACCGGGGTCGGCGTCGGCGAGGGCAACCGATCCCCCGTGACGGCGCACGAGTTCGCGGACGATGGCCAGGCCCAGCCCGGCCCCGCCGTCGTCGCGCGCGCGGGCGTCGTCGAGGCGGGTGAACCGTTCGAACGCCCGGTCCCGGTCCTCGGCCCGGATGCCCGGCCCGTCGTCGGTGACGGTCACCACCGGCTCGCCGCCGTTGGCCCGGGCCCCGAGGACCACCGCCGTCGTCGCGTGCCGGACGGCGTTGTCGAGCACATTGGACACGACCCGCCGCAGCGCGTCCGGCTCGCCGATGGTCCACAGCGGACAGTCGACCGGTTCCAGCCGTACCGTGGGATAGCGGGCCGCCACCTCCCGCAGCAGCGCGCCCAGCTCCACCGGCTCGAGCCGGTCCGGGCGGGGCGACTCGTCCGAGCGGGCCAGCAGCAGAAGGTCGTCGACCAGTCGGGCCAGCCGCGCGGTGTCGGCCAGCAGGTCGTCGGCGACCCGGGGCCAGTCGGCCGAGTTCCCCAGGCGCAGCGCGACCTCGAGCTGGGTGCGCATGTTGGCCAGCGGGCTGCGCAGCTCGTGCGCGGCGTCGCCGACGAACTCGCGCTGCCGGGCCCGGCCGGCCTCCAGCCGGTCCAGCATGCCGTTGAGCGTGACGGCCAGCCGGTGGATCTCGTCGTCGCCGTCCGGGACCGGCAGCCGGGCCGCCCGGCCGGTGCCGGTGATGTCCTCGGCCCCCCGGCGCAGCGACTCCACCGGAGCCAGCGCCGCCGCCATCACCCGCCAGGCCACCCCGGCCAGGATCACCACCAGCAGCGGCAGGCCCACCAGCAGCGTGGTGCGCAGCAGCCCCACCCCGCGCAGCACGTCCGACATGGACCGCGCCACGAGTACGGTCTGCGGGTCGTCGGCCGGGCCCGCCGCGACGGCCAGCACGCGCACCGGACCGGTCAGCCCGATCCGGTCGCCATGGATGAACATCTTCTCGCCGGCCCGCAGTCGCGCCCGGTCGGCCGCGTCGACCATGGGCACCAGGCGGTCGGCCTCGATCGACGCCG
>Ga0307409_100000050_pt1 | contig 42042 bp, 46 predicted proteins | sample 322Ometagenome_2_FD_203888 | JGI IMG/M metagenome (GOLD analysis project Ga0307409, IMG submission 203888) | Maize rhizosphere microbial communities from greenhouse at UC Davis, California, United States - 322HYB-O-2 | ecosystem: Host-associated > Plants > Roots > Rhizosphere > Soil | place... | reverse complement strand
TGATTGCCTCACTCGCTGCGCTCGCTGTGTTCGATTGCTCGCTCCGCTCGCTGCGATGTTCGCTTGCGAGCCGCCGTCTTCGTCGGATCCAACGAAACGATCGTGTCGGACAGTCGAATCTCGTCTCGTGGCGTTTCGTCGGCTCCTTCTGCAGATCGGCGGCGGGAACATCGCGGGCGCGGATCGCGCGTGGAGCCCGCCTACTTCGTCGTCGTTCGGGGACGAAAAGCATGTCCCCTCGCTCCTCCTCAGCACGGCGGCGCGCGATCCGTGTTTGATTGCCTCACTCGCTGCGCTCGCTGTGTTCGATTGCTCGCTCCGCTCGCTGCGATGTTCGCTAGCGAGCCGCCGTCTTCGTCGGATCCAACGAAACGATCGTGTCGGACAGTCGAATCTTGTCTCGTGGCGTTTCGTCGGCTCCTTCTGCAGATCGGCGGCGGGAACATCGCGGGCGCGGATCGCGCTTGGTAGCCGCCGACTTCGTTGTCGCTCGCAGAGAAAGAACGCCTCTGCTCACTCCTCCTCAGCACGGCGGCGCGCGATCCGGGTTTGAGGTTGGGCAGTAGGAGTGAAACGGCTACGCTTAGCGCGCTGTCGTGGGGGTAAAACTGCCGGATACCGGCGAAAGAGCAAGTGAGGTTTGGACGTGCCTGTTGGCAAGGTGAGGTTTTACGACGCCGAAAAGGGCTTCGGCTTCCTGACCAAGGATGATGGCGGCGACGTCTATGTCCGCGCCAACGCGTTGCCTCCAGGGGTGACGAGCCTGAAGGCTGGTCAGCGAGTCGAGTTCGGTGTTGTCGAAGGGCGCAAGGGAGAACAGGCACTTTCGGTGCACATCGTGGAAGTACCGCCCTCTTTGTCCAAGGCGCATCGCAAGCCTCCAGAGCAGATGACGGTGATCATCGAGGATTTGATCAAGATGCTCGACGGCATTGGCAACGGCTATCGGCGCGGCCGCCATCCAGACGCCAAGACCAGCACCAAGATCGCCACGGTGTTGCGAGCGGTGGCTGACGAGCTCGAACTGTAAGAGCGTCACTCAGGGGTCGGTTGGTCGGCCGTTGCCAGTCTGAATCGCCAGGCCAGCACGGTCCAGATCAGCAGCCCGGCGAGCAGCAGAGCAAGGATGCCGAACCCGAGTTGCGGTATCAGCGGCAGACTGATGCCCAACCCGGCGCCCAAAACCCAGCAAAGCTGAAACACCGTTTCGGAGCGTGCGAAGACCGACGTACGGATCACCTCCGGCACATCGCGTTGGACCAGCGCGTCGTACGCCAGCTTGGCCAGCTGGGCGCACAGGCCGGCGACGAGGCCGAGCGCGATCACCGAGACGATGGAATAGAGGGCGGCGGTGGTGATCGCCATTGCGACGTCGACGCACAGCACGGCGAGCCCGATCTTCTTCGGAGCGATGTTCTTGCCGAGGTTTCCCGCGATCGCGCCCAGGCTGTTTCCGATTCCGGCGGCCGCAACCACGATGCCGAGGAGCAGCACGCCATCGATGTTGGCGATGGGTTGTTCGCGGAGCAGGAAGGCGAGAAAGAAAGTCAGGAAGCCAGTCATCAGGCGGGCGCCCATAACGCAGCGCAGACCGTGCAGCACGCCTGGTTGCAGATTGCAAAAGCGCCGACTCGTGCGGTTTGTCCGCCGTGTCGGTTCAGCTGCGGAACCCGTCAAGCCGCTGGTGATCGGCTCGGCTGCCGGCGAGTCAACGGCTGGCGATAGCAAGATCGCAAGCACTGTTGCGGCAACGAAGATCACAAAGCCAAACCGAAGCGACCACTCCGGGCCGAATAATGCGATGCCTGCCGCGATCCCCCCGCCGGTTGCGGCGCCTACGACATTGGCCATGGAGATTCGCGAATTCGCGTTCACCAGCGTGAAATTGGGCGGCAGCAGCCGTGGCACCGCAGCAGCGCGAGTGATGGTAAAGGCCCTTGGACGCGACCAGAAAGCTGAGTGCGCAGAGGAACAGCCACTTTGATCCGTTAAGCGTGCCGGCGAGCACCCAGCACAGGAAACCGCGAAGCGCCAGGCTGATGCCCAGCGCCCACCGGCGGCCGTGGCGGAAGCGGTCCAGGAAAGGTCCGATGAACGGCGCCACGATCGCGAAGGGTGCCATCGTAAGGAGCAGGAACTGCGCCACTTGAGGGCGGGCTTGATCGGTGGGCAGGGCGAAGAATAGCGTGCCGGCTAGGGAGACGGCGACTGTTGCGTCGCCCGCCGCCGTCAGAAACTGCAGGTGTAGGAGGCGCGCCAGTCCGCTTTCACCGGCGCCAGCCGAACTCGTGAAATGCAGCACCGCATCGGCTCCACGGCGTAGCTGGACTCCGACGAAGCGACCGCCGCGGGCAACCGCCTTGCCGCCCGAGGCCACGGCTCGGCCGGTGCGCTCGAGGACCGTTGCTGCCACGGCCTCCATCTAACCCGGCTGCCACGACGTGTCTCCTGTCACGCTCTACTCCAGCGTTCCTCCGCACAACTCCACGAATGGTCGGCTGAACGGCTTGATTGCGTGACTTTCCCAGTCTTGTGCGGAGAAACGTCCAGTGGCTGGCCGTGGGCGCCAACAGTGTTTGAATGACGTCTATGGCTTCGAGCATTCCTACGACGCAGCCAGACGAAGCGTGCCTAGCCGCTGTTGATCTTGCGCGCGCAGCCGCTGAAGAGACGGCAGGAGTCATCGGCGTCGGAGACTATCTTGGCGCGCAGGCCGAGGACACCCGGGTAGTAAGTCACTTCTTTGACTGCCCGCATCCCGGCTACCACGGGTGGCGTTGGTCAGTGACCGTGGCCCGAGCGGCGCGAGCTCGGACCGTCACCGTCGACGAGGTCGTCCTGCTGCCTGGTGAGGATGCTCTCCAGGCGAAAACGTGGGTGCCATGGGTAGAGCGGATTCAGCCTGGCGACGTAACGCCGGGCGTGCTGCTGCCCATTACCGAGGACGATCCGCGGCTGGAGCCGGGATATACCGGCGGCGAGGATGCCGCAAATTCAGAGCCGGCGGAGATGAGCCTGGTGCGCACCGTCGTTGCCGAGCTCGGATTGGGTCGGGAGCGCGTACTTTCGGCAGAGGGCCGAGACGAGGCCGCGGGCCGATGGCTGCTGGGGGAGGGCGGTCCGGACAATATGCTCAGCAGGCTGGCGCCCGACGTGTGTGAGACCTGTGGGTTCTTCGTACGCCTGCGCGGCGGTCTCGGCAGCCTGTTCGGCGTCTGCGCCAACGCCTACTCGGTCTCCGACGGAACGGTAGTCAGTATCGACCACGGGTGTGGCGCCCACTCCAATGTGCAGGCTGAGGAACAGATAGATGAGCCTCCGCCTCCGGTGTGGGACACCATCGAATGGGAGACTCCGATCTCGCTCTTCGATTAGCCGCAGATGCCGGCCGCTGCCGAGTTAATTGCGGCGCGGCAGAATAACGCTTCCGGCAGATCTGGGTGGCAATGGCGCGGAAACACAGCTTTACGGGACTGTGACATTCGTCACAAGTGGTTCCGTACTTCCCACACGTCCAGCAAACTCGTGGGTCTCGGGGGATTCCCCTCACGCCAGGAGAATCACCAATGTCGGACACGACTCTTGATTATCGGCGCCCGATCCCCCACATCACGCGGTCTTCTTTGGCCGCTTCACCCTCACTCGTTCGCTGGTCACTCCGCATCGTGACCGTCTTGATCTTCGCTGCGGCGACCGCCTTCGGTGTCAGCGTTGGCATGGGTGCCCCTGAAACATCGCCCACGTCACTGGTTCAGCAGAACACGGCGCCAATGAACCCCTAACCGGAACTGCCGCGACGTGCGACTACTGAGACTGACAGCGACCACCATCGTCCTTCTTGTGTGGCTAGGTGCTGCTCTCGCAGTACTTCAAAGCTTCATCACTGCTGAGCCGCCGATCCGATTCGGAGCGTCGTTGGTGGCTCATGTCACCGGTATGGCGGCCGGCTATGGTGCGGCCGTCATGTTGATCTTGATGTCACGGTCGCCTTGGCTGGAACGTGGCATCGGCACCCATCGGCTCGCTCGCTGGCATGGCTGGGGCGGATTACTGGTGATCATGCTCACGGTCGTCCACGCCCTCGCCGCGGTACAGGTATGGTCGCAAGCCGCGTCCATACGGCTGCCGGCAGCGCTACGAGATCTGCTCAACATCCCGGGGCTCACCACCGCGCTGGTCGGCACGGTGATCCTCACGCTGGTCGGACTCGCCTCCCTGCGAGTTGTGCGACGACACATCTCGTACGAGCGGTGGCACTTCCTGCATCTGCTCACCTATCTTGCAGTGGCATTCGGGTTCGCTCATCAGCTTGCTGGCGCTGACTTCGCCGGACGGCAATGGCTGCAAATCGCCTGGAGCCTGCTGTACATGTACGCCTTCGCGTTGGTCTTGCGGTGGCGCGTGCTGCAGCCGCTGTTCCAACTCTGGCGGCACCGGCTGAGGGTCGAGGAGATCCGGCAGGAATCTCCTGACGTCGTCAGCGTACTGATGTCTGGTCATCACCTAGACGAGCTGCGGGCTGAGCCCGGTCAGTTTTTCCGCTGGAGATTCCTCACAACCACGACTTGGGCATCGGCGTACCCGTTCTCACTCTCCGCGGCGCCGACGTGCAACCGGCTGCGGATCACCGTCAAGGCGCGCGGCGCTGGCACCAAACGGATCTTCAGCATTCCCGTTGGCACGCTGGTGTTTGCAGAGGGCCCATACGGCGTACTAACGAGTCGGCGCCGCCGCCGGCCGCGGGTGTTGCTGATCGCGGGCGGTGTTGGGATTACGCCCATGCGAGCTTTGTTTGAGGTGATCGACTTGCCTGGCAAGGACGTGACGCTCGTCTACCGTGCCTCTTGCGAGCAAGATTTGGTGTTTAAGGACGAGCTGGATGAGATTGCCGAAAAATCCGGGGCTCGTATTGTCTATCTGGTCGGTCCGTCCACTGAGACGGCAAACGACATGAGTGCACCTGCGCTGAACCGGATCGTCGGCGACCTCCATGATCATGATGTTTATCTCTGCGCCTCACCCCGGCTAGCGGCGCGGGTCCGGGCATCGCTGATGGACCGCGGTTTCCCACGCCATCAACTCCACGAAGAGCGTTTCAGCTTCTAAAGCGCGGCCCAGTCAGCCGGCGGCGCGACGGCGACGGCGCCGTCTCCAGCAGTACGCCAGCCCAACGAGTCCAAGCACGAAGCCCGCCAGACTGATCTGAAGCCATGAACCGTGGCCCTGCGCTGCGAGCCAGTCATAGGCGAAGGCCAAGATCACCGATGCGACACCGAAAATCGCGGTGCCTACCGTGACCACTGCTAAGCCGTCGATGTCGAGTGCTGGCACCGGCGCCTGCACCCAGAAATGGCGGTGCTCGGTCGGCTCCTCCATGACCATCACTGTAGTTCGCAAGTCGCGGCAGGATGTGGTGATGGACAGACTCCAAACCCAACTCGCTCATTTGGTTGAGCAGCACGTACTAACTGCATCCCAAGCCCAGGAGCTGGCGAATGCAGCACATGCTGACCGGCTCGACGGGCAGTCTGTTCCCACCCAGCCCGCGCCACTATTGGCGACCAAGGGCTCGGCAGTGTTGGAGGTCCTGGGTTATGTCGGTGGCGCCCTGGTGCTGGGAGCGGTGATCATGCTCGGTTCGCTCTTCTGGGATGATCTTGGTAGCACGGGGCGCAAGCTGGTCGCCGTCGCATCGGTGATAGTGCCGGCTGTTGGTGGAGCAGCCCTGATCAAGGGCGGTGCTCGGCCCGAGCTGGGGCGGATCCTGCTGGCGCTGGCCTGTTACGCAGCAGGGTTTGCGTATTTGGTGATCTTCGAAGATCAAAAGTTCGTGGCGTCAGCCGCAGTCGTTGTACTGACGTCTGCGATTGGCGCGGTGCTGTCTCGTTCGGGTGCGTTCATTGTCTCGGGTTGGTCTGGCGGCATGTTGCTCGTATGCGCTGTGGTTTTCAACCTCATCGACAGTGCTGGTGAGATGTATCCCACCGGAGTGGCGGCCTACCTTGCGCTGGGGTTTTTGCTGGTCGGCTTGGTGCTGGCGGCCAGCGGATTCCTCGTCAGTCGTACCCTCGCCTGGTCACTTGCGGGACTCAGCGGCTGGGCGGCGAGCATTGCGCTGCAAGGCGCCACGAATGGCGACTGGCTCTCGCTGCTCGCTGCGACGGTAGTTTCCGCCGCGCTGCTCACCGCTTTTGTGCAGACCCGCCGGTACGCCTTCGCCGTCATTGGTTGCGCGATCTTGCTCAGTATCTGGCCGGTGTCGCTGTACCGGATTGTTGACAATGCTGTGGGCGCCGCCATTGGCCTGGTAGCTGCTGGTGCCGTGCTGATCGGGACGGTGATCTGGCTCACTCGGCGCAGCCGGGTCTCCACCACTGCATAGCCTTGTTATTTAGCATTGCTAAACATATGCTGGGGTAGGTGGGCGGAACTGGGGAGAATCTTCGAACGTCGGCAGGGCTCGCGCATGCACTGCGGCCGGCTGTCATGCGACTGGCGCGCCGGCTGCGCCAAATGCGTGACGAGTCGCTGGGCCTGAACCCCAACCAACTTTCGGCAATGGCAGTGCTGCTCAACTCCGGTGATCAACTTATGGGTGAACTCGCCGCTCAAGAGCGGGTCCAGCCACCGTCGATGACTCGCATCGTGAACAGCCTGGAAGCTGGCGGCTACGTCGTACGCCGTCCCGATCCGCGGGACCATCGGCAGTGTCTGGTTGCCTTGACCGACTCCGGACGTCAGGTGCTGCTGGCGAATCGCCGGCGGCGCGACGAGTGGCTAGCGGTTCGGATCGCCGCGTTAGATCCGGCCGAGCGCGAGGTCTTACGGCGCGCAGTTGGCGTGCTACACAAGGTGAACCAGGGATGAGCACCAGGACCGAGTCGGCGTACGTCGCAGGGACCGATCGCTTTGATGCCGCGCATTCCATCGCCAAACGCCCGCGCGGGGGCATGTTCCGGGCGCTGCACGAGCCGAACTACCGCAAATATCTGGCGGGGTCGTTCGTGTCAAACATCGGTACCTGGATGCAGCGTGTCGCGCAGGACTGGCTGGTGCTGGAACTGTCAGGCGGCTCCGGTTTAGCCGTCGGTATCACGACTGGTCTGCAATTCCTGCCGATGTTGCTGCTTTCTCCATACGGCGGACTTATCGCCGACCGATTCAACAAGCAGAAGATTCTCAAGATCACCCAGGCGTGGTTGGCGCTGTGCGCGGCCGCGCTTGGGGTGCTCGCGGTGACCGGCGTGGCGACGACGGCACACGTCTATGCGATCGCCTTCGCCTTTGGCCTGGGCACAGCATTTGACAACCCGGCGCGTCAAAGCGTCGTTTCCGAAGTGGCCGGTCGCGACAACCTCGCGAACGCCATCGGGCTCAACTCCGCGACCTTCCATGCAGCCCGGATCGTGGGCCCAGCGGTCGCCGGTGTTGTGATCGCCGCAGTGGGATCGGGTTGGGCGATCTTGGCGAACGCCGTCAGCTACCTTGCATTCATCGGCGCGCTTCTGATCATGGACAGCCAACTGTTGCGGACCACTCCGCCAACCCCGCGCGCCAAGCGGCAGATTCGCGAGGGCCTGGCCTACATCCTCAGTAAGCCGAGCATGCTGCTCGTGATCTCGGTCGTGTTCTTCGTCGGCACCTTCGGGCTGAACTTCCAAATGACCAGCGCGCTGATGGCACAGCAGGAGTTCCACCGCAGTGCCCAGGATTACGGGCTTCTCGGTACGCTCATGGCCGTCGGCTCCTTGGCTGGCGCACTGACTGCGGCTCGTCGCCATGGAGCGCCGTCCGGTCGCCTCGTCGTCACCGTGGCGGTGATCTTCGGGCTGGTCGAGATCGGAAGCGGGCTGGCACCCACATATTTCGCGTACGCAGCAACCCTGCCGCTGTTGGGACTGGTGACGCTGCTGACGCTGACCGCGGCCAATGCCTCGATCCAACTTGGCGTCGATCCGTTACGGCGAGGCCGAGTCATGGCTCTCTACATTATGGTGCTGATGGGTGGCACCGCGATCGGCTCGCCGATCATCGGCTGGGTTGGCCAGACCATGGGCCCGCGATGGACCTTGATCATCGGAGGCGCAGTAACTGTGATCGGAGTCTTGGTAAGCCGTCTGATCATGGGACGCCGGTCACTGGTGGCTGACAGCTAGCGCACTGAAGGAGGGAGCTGTTCATGAAGGCATTCGTGTATGAGAGATATGGGCCGCCGGCGAGCCTTCGAATGGTCGAGGTCCCCAAGCCGATGCCCAAGGCTGATGAAGTCCTGGTGAAGGTACGGGCAGCATCGGTCAATGCAGCGGATTGGCATGTATTGAGGGGTAAGCCGCTTTTCTCGCGCGCCACTTTGGGACTGCTTCGGCCAAAACACCAGATCCTGGGCGGCGACATTTCCGGGCAGGTGGAGACCGTCGGCAGCGGCGTTACTCAGGTCAAACCAGGCGAGGAGATCTACGCCAATCTCCTGGATCACGGTTTTGGCGGCTTTGCAGAGTTCGTTTCAGTGCCACTGGACGCCATGGCGTTGAAGCCGGCGAACCTGTCGTTCGAGGAGGCGGCCGCAGTTCCGATGGCCGCGGTAACCGCACTTCAGGGACTTGGTCGTCACGGCGAAATCGGGCCTGACCAGAAGATCTTGATCAACGGAGCTACCGGCGGGGTCGGCAGCTTCGCGATCCAGATCGCCAAATCGTACGGACCCGAAGTGACCGGCGTGACCAGCACACGGAACATCGAACTCGTGCGTTCTCTGGGCGCCGATCACGTGCTGGACTACACCGCTACCGACTTTGTCCAGAACGCGCACCGGTACGACCGGATACTCGACACGGTCGGAAACCGATCGGTATCTGATCTCAGACGCGCGCTCACCAACGGCGGGAAAGCTGCCGTCACCGGGTTCACCGGCGTCGGAAAGCTGCTGGCGGTATCCCTGCGCGGCGGCAAAGATATCGCCCAGGTGCAGGCGCATGTCAACGCGAAGGATCTCGAGGTCCTGTCCGAGCTGATCTTGGCCGGAAGAGTGCGTCCGTACATCGACCGGCGATATCCGTTCACCGAAATCCCCGCGGCAATCGCTTACCTGGAAGAGGGCCATGCCAGGGGGAAGGTTGTTGTGAGTGTGGCCTGATCCGAGCTCGTCGCGCGAGCAGGAAGCACGAAGTCGGCGTTGTCTCGACCGGCACCTCGGTACTCAAGCATCGATCGAGCCATCCGCTTCTTGAGCGAAGGTACGTGGTTGGTGACCCGCATCGCCGCACGCAGGAGCGCGAGCACAACCCTGCCGATCACCGGCTTGTGGATCGGGTCCTCGTCGGTCATCTGCTCTCGCGACTTAAGTACCGCATCGAAGCCGTACTTGATCATCTTCGCCTCATAGCCGCCTACCGCTTCGACGAGCCTGAGTCGGCCGTTGGCGACGTCGATGATCCGTGCGCAGAGCAGGACAGCGTCCCGCAACGCCGTGTTCGCACCCACCCCACGACCTGGTGTCATGGTATGGATGGCGTCGCCGATCAGCGTGACATTGCTGGCGGGCCAGGGATCGACCGGCACCGAGGTCTTGATGTTGACCGGGAAGCACGTGCTGGGATCGGTCAGCTCGAAGAGTCGGCGCAGGTTCGGATGCCAATCCGGCGTCATGTCTACGACTAGTCGAGCAAGATCATCTCCACGGCGGTCCATGACGTCGGCAGGGAACTTGTCCGCTGTAGCAGAGAATCCCCAATTGATGTAGTCGCGGGTGTTATCGAACTGCAAACCGGGCCAAACCTTGATCAATTCGGCGTCGCTGCCGCCGATGCCGTTTTTGATTTTGCCGGAGCGATCCCACTTGAACTCCATGACGTGCAGAATGCAGAAGTAGCCCTTGGGCGCCTGGATCATCGAGATGCCCTCAAAGACCCGCGGCGGCATTAGCGCGGCAGACTCCTCGGTGATCGGCAGCTTTCCGGCGTTCGCGATGATGCCGGTGTCTTCCTGACGCGCTTGCGGAAGATACTGCTTGCGGACTCCCGAGCCGGCACCATCGGCACCAACAAGCAGATCGCCGGTGGCACTGGAGCCGTCGCTGAAGTGCGCAGTCACGCTGCCGTCGGCGTGCTGCTCGAAGTCCGTGAACTCCTTGCCGAATCTGATCACGTCGTCCAAGCCGGTCATCAGGACCTGACGAAGCGTCATACGGCTGACCGACTTCTCACTCTCCACTGGGTCCTCATGGACTGGAACCTGAAGAGCGAGCACCTCGCGCAGCTGCTCGGTGAGCATGTTGAACCAGCGTGGTGAGCGGGCACAGGTCGCGACGAATGTGTCATAAAGGTCGGGCGGTAGTAGAGCATGCAACGCGCGGCTGCCGTCGGGATCGATGCCGACCCGGTAGCCGTGCAGTCCGTCGGTGCGCAGCGCATCGCGTTCGAACACCTCGACGGCGATGCCGGCGCGCACCAAGCCATGTGCCAAAGCCAGCCCGCCGGTGCCGGCGCCGATGACAAGGATGCGTGGTGATGTCGATGACATTCGTGTACTCCGTTCTAAGATTATCTGGGTAGACCATGAATCTCGATAGGACAAGTATCTTGGTATTCCGAGATAAATTCAACCCCGCGGAAGAGGCGATTTTTGGTGGCGCGTCGGAAAGACCTTGAGCTGGAGATTCAGCAGCAGATGGTCGCGATGATTGCTCAGATCGTGCTGTTCAATCACGCTGTCAACGCCAGTCTTGGGCTCGGCGCGAGCGACTCCCAGTTCCTAACGCTGCTGCGGACGCGGGGGCCGATGACGCCCGGTCAGCTCGCCGCAGCCACCGGACTCACCTCAGGCACCGTGACCGGTGTCATCGATCGACTGGAGACGGCGGAATTGGTACGCCGGGAAAGGGTCAATGATGATCGCCGCAAGGTACTCGTAGTCCCAAGGCCGGATGCGGCCGATCGACTTGCTCCCGCCTACGCGGGTCAGGCCACCTTGCTGCAAAGTCTGTTGGCTCGGCGTACATCAGCTGAACTTGAGACGATCAAGAAGTTCATTGACGATCTTATTGCCGAAAGCGAGCCGACCTAAGCGGTCAGAGACCGTCGCACGGCCCTTACCTCGTCGACGAAGAGTTCTGGCTGTTCCCAGGCTCCGAAGTGGCCACCGCGAGCAGGCTCACCCCAGTGGACGATGTTGGTGAAACGTCGCTCGGCTAGTCGACGGGAAGGCCGAGGCACTTCCCGCGGAAAGATTGTGCAGCCGGTGGGCACATCGATGGAGTCTTTGACGCTGTTGGTGAACCAGCTCGAGATCTCACCGATGCTCTCCCGGTACAGTCGTGCGGCCGAGGCGCCGCTGCCGGACAGCCAGTAGAGCCTGATGTTGTCTAGTACTTGATCTTGGCTGAGCACCTCGTAGAGATCGCCGGCATGGTCAGCCCAGCTCCAGAGCTTTTCGAGTATCCACGCGCAGAGGCCAGCCGGCGAGTCGAGCAATGAGTAGCCGATGGTCTGTGGTCGGGTGCCCTGCATGGCGGCGTAACCAGATCCGGTTTCGTCCCGCTCGAGCAGTTCGTGCGCCGCCGTCTGTTCCTGCGGGGTCGATGCTTGGTTAAGGCTAGTCGATAGCGGCACGAGCGGCGGGATTAAGTGGAGGCCGAGCAGTCGGTCCGGGTGCTGCATGGCGATGCTGGTCGAGATGCTGGTGCCCCAGTCGCTGCCGGCCGCAATGAATCGCTGATAGCCCAGACGTTGCATGAGCTCAGCCCATGCCCGTGCAATTCGGTGCACCCCCCAGCCCGGGCTGGCGGGCTTGCCGCTGAAGCCGTAACCGGGCAGGGAGGGCACGACGAGGTGAAAGCTGGAACCGCTCGATGGGTCGGCCAACCGCTCCATCGCTTGCTCAAATTCGAAGAATGATCCGGGCCACCCATGCGTCAAGATCAGCGGTGCGGCTGACGGGTTGGTGGAGCGTAGGTGGAAGTAGTGAGTGGTCAGCCCGTCGATCTCGATAACATACTGCGGCCACCGGTTCAGCCGTCGTTCTGTGGCGCGCCAGTCGTACTCACTCCGCCAGTAGCCGCATATCGCCTGAAGGTCAGGAAGGGGCACGCCTTGTGACCAATCTGGAACCGTCGCAGGCTCGGGCCATCGGGTCTGTGCCAAGCGGCGTCGCATGTCAAGCAGCTGCTTGTCGGGTATTGCGATCTCGAAGGACTCAATGTCGTTCCCGTTCACGCTCACGAGTGTGGTCGACATTGATCAATAGCGGTGCAATACCGGCGATAACCCACATAGATCTGGTGCCGATCGAGGGCAGTGAGGGCTTGATAGGTTAGGTAGGAATTCCTACGATAGAAGTATGAGAACAATTGTCTCTGAGAAGGGACAAGTTACGATCCCCAAGGCGCTTCGTGACCGCCTCGGCATCCGGCCCGGCGAGGTGCTCGATTTCGAGGAACACGCTGGGCAGCTCGTGGCTACGAAGGTAGCGGTGTCGGATCCCGTTGACGCGGTCTACGGCATTCTGGAGGGCGGTCGTGACAGCGACGCAATAGTCGACGAGCTACGTGGCCCCCGCGCCAAGTGATCACCGCGCTAGATACCACCGTCCTGCTCGACGTATTCATGGCCGATGCACGCTTCGGGCAAGCCTCGCGCGAGGCGTTGCGACGGTGTCGTACTGAAGGCGCTCTTATCGCCTGTGACATCGTCTGGGCAGAAGTGAGCGCAGCGTTTTCCAATGAACGTGCGGCCTATGACGCGCTCGAGACGCTGGGCGTGGGTTTCGACCCGCTAAACGAAGCTGCCGCCGCGAACGCTGGAAGCTCCTGGCGAGAGTACCGGCGGCGAGGCGGGACCCGCACGCGAGTAATCCCGGATTTCCTGATCGCCGCCCACGCGGGCGCAAGGGCGGACCGTCTGCTCACTCGTGATCGTGGATTCACACGTACCTACTTCGGCCACATCACGGTGATGGACCCGACCTCCAGCCGCGGCACATAGGGTCTTGCCATGTCTGAACCGGCCGGATCGGCACCACTGGTCACCGTACGCGGCGAGGCCCAGCTTGAGGGCCCGCCGGACCTTGCGACGCTCATCCTGACTCTGCACGCGTCAGGGGATTCATCGGAGCGAACCAGAGCTCAGCTCGCGAAGGGCTCGACCGCAGTCTCGGAGGTCCTGCAGCGCTTTGAACCCGCGATCGAACGGTCCAGCACCAGCGGGCTGCATGTCTCGCCGGCCTTCAGCCGCCGCACTCCGCCCAAGATCACCGGTTACCAGGGCACGTTCACGTCCCACATCGTTGTCGCCGATCTCGAGTCGTTGTCTTCACTGGTGTTGGAGCTCACCGCGTTGCCCGATAACCAGATCGATGGGCCGTGGTGGTCGCTGCGGTCCGATAATCCGATGTTTCGTGAAGCCCGGCTCGCGGCGATTGCCGATGCCCGACGCCGCGCAGACGATTATGCCGCGGCATTCGGCACGACAGTTGCAGATCTTATTGAGGTGTCCGACTTGGACAGCGGTTTCGCCGGCGTACGCGAGATGCGCGCGTTCGCCATGACGAAGGGAGCAGACGATGCCGCGTTCGAGTTTGAGCCTGCGATGCAAACCGTGTCCGGCCATGTGACTGTCCGCTTCAGCCTGAGGCCGAGCTAGCGCTGTCTCGCTGCAGTAACAATCTGCCGCTAGATTCGACCCATGTTTGGCAAGGTATTGGTCGCTAATCGCGGTGAGATCGCGGTTCGGGCCTTCCGCGCGGCGTACGAACTGGGTGTGAAGACCGTCGCGGTGTTCCCGTACGAGGACCGAAACGCCATCCACCGGATCAAGGCCGATGAGGCGTACCTGATCGGCGATCGTGGCCACCCGGTACGGGCATATCTGGACATCAACGAGATCATGCGGGCCGCCAAGGAGTCCGATGCCGACGCAATTTATCCCGGCTACGGCTTCTTGAGCGAGAACCCCGATCTCGCGCGCGCCTGCGCGGACGCCGGCATCACCTTCATCGGCCCACCGGCCGAGGTGCTCGAGCTCACGGGCAACAAGGCCCGCGCTCTCGCGGCAGCGCGAGCTGCGGGTGTGCCTATCAGCAAGTCCAGTGCGCCATCGGCTGACGTGGACGAGCTCATCGCCAGCGCCGGAGCCATTGGTTTACCGGTGTTCGTCAAGGCGGTCGCCGGCGGCGGCGGCCGCGGCATGCGCCGGGTCGAGCACTCCGACCAGCTCAGGGAATCCATTCTTTCGGCAATGCGCGAAGCCGAGGGCGCGTTTGGCGACCCCACTGCTTATATTGAGCAGGCGGTGGGCCGGCCGCGCCACATAGAGGTACAGGTCCTGGCCGACACGCAGGGCGACACAATCCATCTCTTCGAGCGTGACTGCTCGATCCAGCGGCGGCATCAAAAGATTATTGAGATCGCACCGGCTCCAGGCATCTCGGCCAAGTTACGTGAGGCCCTGTGTCGCGATGCGGTGCGGTTTTCCGAGTCGATCGACTATTCCTGCGCGGGCACCATCGAGTTCCTGGTCGAAACCGAAGGGCCGCGGGCCGGCCAACATGTCTTCATCGAGATGAATCCGCGGATCCAAGTCGAGCACACGATCACTGAAGAGATTACCGATGTTGATCTTGTGCAGGCTCAGATGCGCATCGCCGCCGGAGAAAGCTTGAGTGATCTTGGTCTCGCGCAGGAAGTGATCAGGATCAACGGCGCTGCACTGCAGTGCCGGATAACCACCGAAGATCCCGCGAACGACTTCCGGCCCGACACCGGCACGATCACCGCCTACCGCTCCGCCGGCGGAGCGGGCGTGCGCATCGATGGTGGCACTCTCGATATCGGTGTCGAGATCAGCGCATACTTCGACTCCCTACTGGTCAAGCTCATTTGTCACGGCCGGGATTTCGAGTCGGCAGTCACTCGGGCTCGCCGCGCCCTTGCGGAGTTCCGGATCCGCGGCGTAAGCACCAACATTCCTTTCCTGCAAGCGGTTTTAGAGGACGCGGACTTTATTGCCGGCGATGTGTCGACGTCGTTCATCGAGGACCGGCCCGATCTGCTGACTGCGCACGCTCCTGCTGACCGTGGCACCAAGCTGCTCCGCTGGCTCGCTGAAGTGACCGTCAACCAGCCGCATGGCCCGGCGCCGACGCAGCTCGATCCCGGCCTCAAGCGACCCACCGGTGTCAATCTCAATGGCCCGTCTCCGCAAGGTTCCCGACAGCGGCTTCTTGATCTTGGCCCGGAAGGCTTTGCCGAGGATCTGCGTCGGCGGGTGCCAATCGAAGTCACTGACACGACCTTCCGAGACGCGCATCAGTCCCTACTCGCCACCCGAGTCCGGACGAAAGACCTGATCCGGATTTCGCCGTACGTGGGGCGCATGACCCCGCAGCTGCTCTCCGTCGAGTGCTGGGGCGGCGCCACGTACGACGTCGCTCTCCGCTTCATTGCCGAGGATCCCTGGGAACGCCTGGCCGCACTGCGCTACAACATGCCAGGCCTCTGCCTCCAGATGTTGCTGCGTGGCCGCAACACCGTCGGTTACACGCCGTACCCGACCAAGGTCACCACCTCCTTCGTAGCCGAAGCCGCCGAGGTCGGCATCGACATCTTCCGCGTCTTCGATGCATTGAACGACGTCGCGCAGATGAGACCGGCGATCGAAGCCGTACGCGAGACTGGCAGCACTATCGCCGAGGTGGCGCTGTGCTATACCGGCGACCTCAACTCGCCGACGGAGGACCTCTACACCCTCGACTACTACCTCCGGCTGGCCGAGAAGATCGTCAAAGCTGGGGCGCACATCATCGCGATCAAGGACATGGCCGGATTGCTGCGTCCGCCAGCGGCCCGCAAGCTGGTGTCAGCCCTCCGCCAGAATTTCGACCTGCCGGTCCATTTGCATACCCATGACACTGCCGGTGGCCAGCTAGCCACACTCCTTGCCGCTATTGAGGTGGGAGTGGATGCCGTCGACGTCGCGAGTGCTCCGATGGCCGGAACCACGAGCCAGGTGCCTGCCTCCGCGCTGGTGGCGGCGTGTGCGAATACCGAAAGGCCGACCAACCTCGACCTGCGGGCAGTGATGGAGCTGGAACCGTACTGGGAGGCAGTGCGCCGGGTTTACGCGCCCTTCGAGTCGGGGTTGCCTAGTCCGACGGGCCGGGTCTACGACCATGAGATTCCGGGCGGCCAGCTGTCCAATCTGCGACAGCAGGCAATTGCTCTCGGCCTAGGTGAAAAGTTTGAGCAGATAGAGGCGATGTACACCGCGGCGAACAAGATCTTGGGCCGGCCGCCCAAAGTGACACCGTCCTCAAAGGCAGTCGGTGATCTTGCTTTGCACCTGGTAGCGGTGGAAGCCGATCCAGATGACTTCGCCGAGAACCCGCAGCTGTACGACATTCCCGATTCGGTGATCGGTTTTCTCAACGGTGAGCTGGGTGATCCGCCCGGCGGGTGGCCAGAGCCGTTCCGGACGAAGGCGCTCCAGGGGCGTACCGTGCCGGTCCGGGATGTCGAGCTGTCTCCTGAGGATTCGGCCGACCTGGACGACAAGGGGCACGTGCGCCAGAGCACCCTGAACCGCTTGCTGTTTCCAGGACCGACCAAGGAGTTTCTCGCCAACCGAGCAACCTATGGCGATGTGGGACGCCTCAACACTCTTGATTTCCTCTACGGGTTGCAGCCGGGGCAGGAGCATGTTGCCAAGATCGGCAGGGGTGTCAGCTTGATTCTCGGGTTGTCGGCGATCGGCAACGCCGACGAGCGGGGAATGCGTACTGTGATGTGCACGATCAACGGCCAATTACGCCCTATCCGAGTGCGGGATAAGTCGATCAAGGTCGATGTCAAGACCGCCGAGCGCGCGGATCCCAACAATCCCGGCCAGGTAGCCGCGCCGTTCGCCGGCGTCGTGACCGTCATGGTGCATGAAGGTGATCAGGTCCAGGCGGGTGGCACCGTTGCGACGATCGAGGCGATGAAGATGGAAGCCGCTATTACGGCTCCCGTATCGGGCGTCGTGAAGCGGGTGGCGCTTGCCGATGTGCAGCAGGTCGAGGGCGGCGACCTCGTGTTAGTGATCGCCAGCGGGTAGCCGTGCGCAGAGCCAATCGCTTGCTGAGGCCCTCCAAGGGCGGTACGACATAAACTCTGCCCAGCGTTTTCCTGCTCATGAGCTTGATCGTGTAGGCAAGGCCGTAGCGCGTCTCAACCGCGTCTCGGTACTCTTCAGCGGTATTCGGATTCCCTTTGTCGTCGATCATCAGAAAGTGCATTAGGGGAACCTCGACCAGTTCCCACTCCGTGTTCGTCGGGTTGTAAAGGTGCCGCAGTTCCTTTTTTGAAATCGACTTTGTCCATCGCTGTAACTCAGCAGTCAACTGGCCCAGAAACCGACGAGATCAGGCACTGGACGACCCAACGAGGCGGCTACCTGTGCCCAAGGCACGAAACCATTGAGCCAGATCGTCAAGGAGTTGATCATCTCACGTTGCTCTGGAGTCTTGATGCCCGCTATGGCAGATCGATAGGCAGCGGCCATGGCCACCGCCTTTTGATACGGGTGCCAGCCGACTGTCAGACCGCTCACCGGGATGAGGTTGAGACTAAGCGTGCTGTTCAGCAGGTGCCTCAGCCCGACTGAAGCCGAGGATCCGCCGCGAGCTAGCGCGAAGTCCAAATTATCGAGCTCTTGCGCAGTCAAGCCCATACGCGTGGATCCCCAGGCGATGCCCTGGACCAGCGTCTCCAGCAGCCGCCACGTCGCGCCGGTGCGGTCGGGTGGCACGTACGCGCCCGCGAGCAGCACCTCGACGTCGTGCGGCTCCGGCTGTGTAGGTGAGATCAGGGGTGTAGCGGGCACCCGCTTGAAGATCGGACCGAGCTTGGAGAGCAGGCCACCCCGTCCAACAGGGTCGCGAGCCCCTTCCATGCTCGCCGGAGCGAAGGCTCGCTGCGCCACCGCACGCAGGTGATCAGCCACTTGCGGCGGGGCTCCGAACATGCCGCGAACCTCCTCTATGCCAATGGCATACAAGCGAAGTTCACCCATAACCGACACCGTAATCCAGTGCGCTCGAGGCTGGGGTGCTTTTGCTATCCTCCTCGGCTGCGAGCGTCGTGCAAGCAGCGGTAATCAAACCCGGATCGCGCGCCGCCGTGCTGAGGAGGAACGAGTGGACACGTTTTTCGTCCACGAGCGACGACGAAGTAGGCGGCTGCCTGGCGCGATCCGCGCGGAGTGAGCGAAGCGAGCGGAGCAATCAAGCACAGAGCGAGCGCTAGCGAGCGGAGCAATCAAGCACAGAGCGAGCGCTAGCGAGCGGAGCAATCAAGCACAGAGCGAGCGCTAGCGAGCGGAGCAATCAACACCGCCCTATTCTGGGCCCATGAACCCACGGGTACGTCGGCTCATCGTCTCCGGCGTACTTAGCGGCCTTGTCCTGATAGTTGTGGTCACTGCCGCCTGGAACTGGCTACGGTGAGGCTCGCCTCAGCGTACGCTCCCAGGTCATGGGCCTGAGCCGCGCGTTGAGCCGCGTCGGATTGCTGCTGATGGCTATGGTGCTTTTTGCGATTTTCCCCGGCTTCGCCGCCGCGGAGGACACCGTTGCGTTCACCATCAAAGATGCGCGTATCACTGAATCCTCTGGTCTCACCGTTGATCCGGCCGGAAACCTCTACTGGACGGTCAATGATTCGGGTGACCATGGAGTGGCGTACGGCATCGGGCTCGACGGAAAGGTTCAGGGCACCCTCAATTTCCGGGCCCAGCCGATCGATGTCGAGGCGATTGCGGCACACGAGGATCGGCTCTACGTTGCCGACATCGGCGATAACAACGAGCAGCGCGACTTCGTTCGAGTCTTCTTCTTCACCAACCCGCGGGCCAACGGCCTGACCGTGACCTATCACGCGTACGACTTCAGTTATCCGGATGGACCACATAACGCCGAGACCTTGCTGGTCAGCGACTCGGGGCGGCTCTTCATCGTGACGAAAGGTCAGGATGCTGCCATCTATGCCGCTCCCAAGAAGCCGGACCGCCAGGGCATCAATGAGCTGAAGAAGGTGGGCTCAGCGCCGCCCGATGTCACCGATGGGACCTTCTTGCCTGGCGGTGACAAGATCGCCCTGCTCAGCTACCGCGAGGTCACGGTGATCGATGCCAACACGTATGAGGCGCTGGCCAGCTCGCTCATTCCGCAGCAGCCGCAGGCGGAGTCGCTGACCCTGAGTCTTGACCAGCAGTCGTTGCTGGTCGGGAGCGAGGGCAAGAAGTCCAAGGTGTATGCGATGGCGATACCTAGCGAGGCGACGCCAACGCCGACTCCGAGCGAAGAGCCACAGCCCGAAACCGACGTTCCCGACGACCGGTCGGGTGCCGTCCAAAACCAGAAGGGGACCCTCCTAGCCCTCGGACTGGCGGCTTTTGTGGCGCTCGCTGCTGGGACCGTCGTCGCCCTCGTTCGAAAACCGACTTGACCTATTAGCTGCGAGCGTCGGGAAATCGCGCACCGCCGTGGTGAGGAGGAACGAGCGGGGGTGTTCTTCCTCTGCGAGTGACCGATCAAAGCGCGCGAGCGAAGCGAGCACCAGCCCCAGCGGCGAGCTGTGTCGACGAAGTAGGCGGATTCCACGCGCGATTGCGCGAGCAGCTCCAAAAAAGGGGTGGAAGACTGACCTCCATGCAAGATCTCTACGGAGAACGCACGGACTACCGGGCCGCGCATCTGTTGGAGTCGGATTCGCCGGCGGATCCCTTTGTACTGTTCGACGCTTGGCTCGCCGACGCGTTTCTCGCCAAGAATAGGGGAGTGCTGCCGGAGCCAACAGCGATGGTTGTCGCCACTTCTGTCGACCATCAACCCTCGGCGCGCACGGTGCTGCTGAAGAATGTCTCGGACGAAGGCTTTACCTTCTTCACCAACTACAACTCACGTAAGGGCGGCGAACTGAGCCGAAACCGTCGGGTCGCGCTGCTCTTCGGCTGGTATCCGCTGCATCGCCAGATACGCGCCGAAGGGACTGCTGAGCTGGTGCCGCGGGCCGAATCGGAGGCGTACTTCGCGACCCGGCCTCGTGACTCCCAGCTCGGGGCTTGGGCCTCGGAGCAGTCGGCCACCGTCGGCTCACTCGACGAACTGACCCGCGCGTACGCCGCTGCCGAACAGCGGTTTCGGGGTGTCGAGGTCCCATGCCCGGAGGACTGGGGAGGCTATCGGGTCATTCCGACCATGATCGAGTTCTGGCAGGGCCAGCCCAGCCGGATGCACGATCGGTTGGTTTACCGCCGTTCCGGACTGAGCTGGACGCGTAGCCGGCTGGCACCCTAGAAGTTGATCACCCTTAGTTGATTATTGGGGCGCGATCAGACCTGCGGTTTGTGCTCGAGCTGCGGAGAAGCGGGCCTGTGCATCGGCCCAGTTGACGACGTTCCACCATGCTTTCGCGTAGTCGCCCTTGACATTCTTGTATTGCAGGTAGAACGCGTGCTCCCACATGTCGAGCAAGACGATCGGGATCTGGGCGAGCGGCAGGTTGGACTGCTGGTCGTAGAGCTGCACGATGTTCAGCCGTTGGCCGAGTGTGTCCCAGACCAGCATCGACCAGCCGGACCCCTGGATTGCGGTGGCGTTGGCTTCAAAGTGGGCGCGGAACTTGTCGAAGCTCCCGAAGTAATCGTCGATGGCGGAAGCAAGATCACCAACCGGCTTGTCACCGCCATCGGGTGACATATTGGGCCAAAAGACCGAGTGGTTGATGTGCCCACCGAGGTTGAAGGCGAGGTTTTTCTCCAGTCCACCCACCGCATCGAAGGAGTCGTTTTCGCGTGCCTCCTGCAGTTTCTCCAAGGCCGTGTTGAGGCCCTTGACGTAGGTCGCATGGTGCTTGTCGTGGTGCAGTTCCATGATCTCGCCGGAGATATGGGGCTCCAATGCGCTGTAGTCGTAGGGAAGATCGGGCAGTTCGTAGGCAGCCATTCGAGTCCTCTCGTTTTGTGGTGCGGATCAGGAAGTCAAACTCTGGCTCATGCTACGACCAGACACCGTTGAGCTGAGGCAGGGGGCCTCGACGGACTGCCGGCGTTGACAAAGGGATTTTCACCTGCTGTGTTTGACTGGGCAGGTGGTGGCTGCGCTTTCGCTGGTCGGACTTTGCAAGTCGTTCGGAGTGAAGCGAGCAGTTGATCATCTCAACCTCGAAGTGCCGCGCGGCTGCATGTTCGGGCTGGTCGGACCGAATGGTGCCGGTAAGACCACCACCTTGTCGATGGCCACCGGGCTGCTGCGACCGGACGCCGGCACGGCGCGCGTTCTCGATCATGATGTCTGGGCAGATCCAGCCACAGCCAAGGCGCTCATGGGGGTGCTGCCCGATGGGCTTCGTCTCTTCGATCGATTGAGCGGCGCTGAGTTGCTGCATTACGTGGGACTGTTGCGCAGGGTGCCTCGCAGCGAGATTGTCAGTCGTTCTGCCGAGCTGCTCGAGGCGCTCGCTCTCACCGATGATCGCGACACGCTGGTGGTCGAGTACTCAGCTGGCATGACGAAGAAGATCGGACTCGCCTGCGCCCTGATTCACGCGCCACGGCTGTTGATCTTGGACGAGCCCTTTGAGTCTGTCGACCCAGTGTCTGGGGAGGCGATTCGCTCGATCCTGCGCAATTATGTCCGTGCTGGCGGCACCGTCGTGATGTCGAGCCATGTCATGGAGCTGGTGGAAAGCCTGTGTGACGAGCTGGCGGTCGTTGCGCAAGGCAGGGTGCTGGCGGCGGGGACGCTCGATGAGGTACGCGCCGGCTCGAGTCTGCAGCAAAGATTTCTCGGCCTGGTGGGCTTTACGGCGGCGGGGGAGGAGTCCTTGGCATGGTTGCGCTCCTCGTCAGCCTGAAGCTGACACTGCTGAAGAACAGTCTGAAGAGAAGCGTTTGGCGGACCGTCGGACTGATCATCGCCATGGCGTACGCGCTGGGCGTGGTGATCATGGTGCTGGCTGCCCTGGTCTTGCTGCGGTACGCCTCGCTGGCAGTGACTGCCGACGTTACTGTCGTCGCGTACACCGCCCTGACGGCGGGCTGGCTGCTGTTCTCGATGTTGGTGTTCGGCGTGGATGAAACCATCGATCCGGCCAAGTTTGCGCTGCTTCCGGTACGTGCCCGAGAGCTCTTACCTGGATTGCTGGTTGCCGGCCTGATCAGCGCTCCTGGGATAGCGACGGTGCTGGTCGGAGCCGGTCTGGTGATGACGTGGGCGCGTACCGGCCCGATGACGGTGGCAGCGCTAATCGGCAGCGTCCTCGGCGTGGTGACGTGTTTCTTGCTCTCCCGGGCCGCAACGGCAGCCTTCGCGTCGTTCCTGGCTTCCCGAAGGTTTCGTGATCTTGCATTCGTTGTCGTAGCCCTCTTCGGTGTCGGAATGGGCATTGCTGGGAATCTGATCAGCGCCATCGTACGAACCGACCTCAGCCAGCTGCGCCGTAGCCTTTCCGATCTTGCAGTGATCGCGGCGTGGTCTCCGTTCGGCTGGGCCTGGGCGATTCCGGCCGATGTCTCGCAGGGTGCCTGGGCAGGGACATGGGTCCATCTGGTGCTGGCCGTGGCATTCGTCGCCTTGCTCTGGATTGCCTGGGGTCGATTCCTTGCTGCCCGGTTGATATCCCCCATAGACGGCGGCGGAGCTACCAGCAAGGTCCATGATTCCACGGCCGTGGAGCGACTTTTCCCGGCAACGCCGGCCGGCGGTGTAGCGGCTCGAACCCTGCGGTATTGGCGTCGGGATCCCCGGTATCTGGCAGGAATTGCTGGGTTTCTGATTGGGCCGATCGTGCTAATCGTGACGCAGGCGATCAATCCCGATGCCACCGCAGCGGTCGCCGCTTTCGCTCCGGCACTGCTTGGACTCTTGGTGGGATTCAGCCTCGCGCAGGATCTCTCGTACGACGGAACCGCTCTTTGGCTCCACATTTCCGCCGGGATTAGCGGCGCCGAAGATCGTGCCGGGCGGGTCATGTCAACGATCACGGTCTTTCTGCCGATAGCGGTGATCTTGGTCAGCGTCGCCATGATCACTACAGGCGCATGGCACCTTCTGGTGCCAGCCGTCGGCCTCACACTCGCCCTGATGCTGACCGGGCTTGGGGTCGGGTCATTGGTGGGGACACTGTGGCAGTGGCCGGCGCCGCCGCCGGGAACCAACCCCTTCTCGCGTGGCAACGCGGGTGGCCTGCCATCGCTGCTCTCCTTCACCCTCACCATGCTGGGTACTTTGATCTTGGCGTCGCCCACGATCGCTCTCGTCGTCTGGTCCTTGTTCACACCCTGGGTGGCGTACCTGACTCTGCCGGTCGGCCTCGGCTTCGGATTCGGAGTGCTTCGAATCGGGATTACCCAGGGCGGCCGGATCCTCGACCGCCGCTGGCCAGAGGCCATGCGCGCCGTCTCGGAAAAAGCCGCCTGACGCCCCACCTTGTCGCTTCACGCCCCATCTTCTTGCACTACGCCCCACCTATAAGTGTCGCGTCGAGTGAGTAGGTGGCGCGTTAGGCGAGTAGGTGGGGCGTCAGCGAGTCACGCGGCTCGCAGACCCCTCTCAAAGCCCGCTCTAGCCGTCGACGCAGCTCTTCGGGGTGGTACAGGTCCTCCCAGATCCAGCGGACGATCTGCCAACCCAAGTCCCGTAGCGCATCCTCTCGCCGCTTCTCCGCGAATACCGCATCTGCTGCCGTCTGTCCGGGCTTGAGAAGCCTGCCGTACTTCTCCTTGCCGTCAAACTCACCGAGCGTACGAAACTTCTCCCACCCAAAGTCGGCCCGACCAACCAGCACCCCCTGCCGCCACACCTCGTATTGCGGAATAGGGGTCGGGCGCGCACTCGTACGCACCGCGCCTGATCCGGTGTACCTCTCCCGACCGCGTCATCCGATCCAGTTCGGCTGGGCTCCATCCCTCTGCCAAGAGCTCGCCGGTGAGTTTGATCTGATCCATAGGCGCAAAGCCAACTCTGAAGAGCCCACCGCGGTCCATACGGATCTGGAAAATCTGTGGACAACCAGGGCAGATGATCGATGACGCCCCACGTTCTCACTCGACGCCCCACATATAGGTGCTGCGTGGTGCAAGAAGGTGGTGCGTCAGCGAGGTTTAGAGCTGTGGCGTACGAGTAGTACGCGAAATCCCTTGGAGGAGGCGACCCGGTCACATGCGTAGCCCTGCTCGATCAGCCACCGCTGCAGGGTGTCCGAGCCAAGGTTCTTCCCGACGACGAGTCTGGCCACACCATCGGGCGAGAGACGGGCAAGCCAGGTAAGGAGCAGTTCGTGTAGGCCTTGCTTGCCGATGCGAATTGGTGGATTCGACCAGATCTCGTCATAGCGGATCTCAGACTCCACCTGCTCAGGCCGCAGCACTCGTACCCGATCCGCTACACCCAACGCCTCAGCATTTTCCCGGCAGAGGGCGAGCGCCCGCTCGTTGACATCGACCGCATCGACGATGGCTCCGGGACAATGCAAGGCAATGGCCAGAGCTATCGGCCCGTAGCCGCAACCAAGGTCGAGGACCCGCGGACTGCCCTGCGGTATCGGCGACGCTCGCAGCAGCACAGCCGTTCCGCGATCCAAGCCGTCGGCAGCGAACACTCCGTTGGCCGTGATCAAGGTCAGCTCTCGCCCCCAGATCTGCGCCGTGATTGTACGTCGCGTCTCGGTTCCGCTGGGCTGCTCACTGAAGTACTGCGAAGACGGCCCCGTCATGATCGACTGAGATCCCTCAGTGCCCGCGCCGCAACGGCCCGTGCGGCCAGTTCATGATCGGCCGGGTAGCCGACCTCCTCTAGAGTCAGTCCGGCCGCCGGCATCACCATGATCGTGGAGTCCCGTTCGGCACGCTGCATTACCGCAGCCAGCCATTCGTGATCACGCTGACCAGTGGCGACGGCAACCAGTGCGCCGACCAGAGACCGGACCATTGAGTGGCAGAACGCGTCCGCGCGTACTGTGCACTCGATCACACGAGCCATCGGTCCCGACGCAATCCGCCAGCCAGCCAACTCCAGCAGGGTACGGATCGTGCTGCCGCCCTCGCGCCGACGACAGAAGGCTCCGAAGTCCCTTAGGCCGAGCAGAGCCATAGCCTCCTCATTGAACCGTCCAAGATCAACTTCTCTCGGCACTTGGGCAATCTGGTAGCGATACAGCGGATCAGGCAGCATCCCGGCATCACTGAGCCGGTAGACGTAGCGTCGCCAGATGGCCCCGAAGCGGGCGTCGAATCCAGGTGGTGCTGCCGAGATCCGTCGCACCACACAGTCCCCGCCAAGAACCATATTGAGCCGCCGGGCAAGATCATCTCCACCATCGGTGATCGCTGTTGAATCAAGATCGAGGTGGGCGACCTGGCCGCGCGCATGGACGCCGGCATCAGTACGCCCGGCGCATACCATCCGCGGTGGCTGATCCAGCCGCAAGATCCGCGCGATCCAGGTTTCCAGCTCGCCCTGCACGGTACGCAGTCCGGCCTGTGCGGCCCATCCGGCGAAGTTGGTCCCGTCGTATGCGATATCGAACCGCCAGCGGACAATGGGTGGTTCGGTGCAATCAGTCGACACGGCGATAGGCGAGATCGAAGATTTGACGTCCTGCGTCCAGTCCGCGCTGCTCGAACTGGGTGATCGGCCTCGCCTCCCAACGCGGCGCCCAGCCACCGGGATGCTCGCTGGTGAAAGCGGGATGGTTATCCAAGACATCACACATCCAGCCCGCATAATCGGCGGAATCGGTCGCAAGCCGCCATGTCGCATCGGGCTTCATTCGTGAAGCCGCCAACGTGGCGAAGGTAGGCGTCAAGAGCCGGCGCTTATGATGCCGCGGCTTTGGCCAGGGATCAGGAAAGAACATCCAGATGGCGTCGACTGATCGCGGCGGCAACAGGCACTCCAAACCTTCAACAGCGTCCGCCTCGACAATCCGCACATTGTCCAAGCCCCGTCGTACGAGGTGGCTGATCATCCGCGCGACGGCAGGTCGGTAAACCTCGAAGGCCAGCAGGTTGTAATGGGGGCGTGCCTCTGCCATCGGGATCAGCGACTCGCCGGCACCCGGTCCGATCTCAACGATCAGTCCGGCATCCCGGCCAAATACCTCGACAAGATCCACCGCAGCGGCTGGATCGATCGACGTGGAAGTTTCCAGTCGCGGCACATCGAGCACGAAACGGTCCCGGTAGACCTCCCAGGCACGCCGTTGGTTAGGCCGCATTCGGTTACTGCGGCGTACGAACGAGACGACCTCCCGGCGCACCCGGTGGTTGGAAATCTCGGCAGCCGATCCAGTCATGATCTTCGCCAATATAGTGGCTAGCTTGAGATGTCCTTCGTGGACAGCCTCGCCCACGCAGCCAACCAAAAGACCCCGGCATAGACAGTGGCGGTGATCAGTCCGCGCTCGATCGACTCCGTCGCTATGGGTTCGCGGACCAGATCAGCGAAGGCGGTCCACCAATGGGTTAGCAGCCATGGATGCAGCCAGGCCAGTTGCGAGATCGAGTCGAGGATGAACATCAGCACATCCACTAGCACGATGGCGATGGTTGCGCCGATCGGCTGTTCGGTCAGGGTCGAGATGAACAACCCGATTGCACCGAGCGCCGCAAACTGGGCTGCAAGGTAGAGCGAACTCAACACCAGCCGCCACACGCTATCTATCAGTGGTATTTGAGTTCCGGAGAGCGTCGTCATGTCACCGCCACCGAACAGCGCCAGCCCGATGATCGTCCCGACGAGGGCCACAAGGAATGTCGCCGCCAGCGCGAAGATCACGATCGCGGAGTATTTGATCGCCAGCAGCCGGGTACGCCCGGCGGGTACCGCAAGCAGGTAACGCAGCGTGCCGAGGTTCGCCTCTCCGGCAACAGAGTCGCCTGAGATGGCGCTGACCGCCAGCGGCAAGAACAGCGGCAGTTCCAAGGCGAGTGCGCCGAATGCCACGAACAATCCGTTGCCAGCCACAGCGACGATCAAGTCTGGGCCCCCGCCCTGACCAGACGAGGAAAGTCGGACCGAGACGGCCAAGATCACTGGAACGACGGCCAAGACCGCAAGCCCTGCGATATTGCGCCGACGCCCAAAGATGATCTTGAGCTCCGATCGCAGAAAGCGGGTCGACAGCCGGCGTGGCCGAGCGCGAACGACGGAGATCTCAGCCGCTGACATCGAAGCCCTCGCCTGTCAACGACACGAACACGTCCTCAAGACTTGGCTGAAGTACAGCAAATCCGAACACCGGCACAGCGGCATGAACCAAGTTGGGCATGATCTTTTCGACGGCTACGTCGCCGAGATTCGCTGTCACTGACCGGGACGAGGTTTTGATCTCGCTCAGCCCCAACTCGGCCAACACCCGCCCCGCATCCTCCGGCCGATCAGTGTCGACGCGTACCGCCTGCACGGTGGTTGCCCGCAGCTCGTTCAGGGGTCCCTGTGCTACCAGCCGGCCCTCATACATCACCCCGACATCGCTACAGATCTGGTCAACCTCGGCTAGCAAATGGCTGGAAACCAACACCGTGGCGCCGTCGCCTGCAAGATCACTTATCAAGTGCCGAACCTCCCGCGTCCCCTGCGGGTCCAGTCCGTTTGTCGGCTCGTCCAGAACGAGGAGCTCACGAGGCATCAACAACGACGCCGCGATCGCAAGCCGCTGCCGCATGCCGAGTGAGTACGCCCGATAGCGCTTTTGCGCGGCAGCCAACAAACCGACCCGATCCAGCGCGGCGTCGATACGCGAGCGTGATGTGTGTGGATCGCTGTAGCGATCAGCTGCATCAAGCCTGCCCAGATTGGCACGGCCAGAGAGGTAGGGATGGAAGGCCGGGCCCTCAACGAGCGAGCCAACGCGTGGCAGCACCGTCCGAGCAGCTGATGGCATCGGCCGGCCCAGCAGCGAAATCTCGCCCGCCGTTGCTGAGATCAGCCCGAGGAGCATCCTGATCGTCGTCGTCTTGCCGGAACCATTCGGCCCCAAGAAGCCATAGACCGCACCAGGCGGAACCTCCAGATCGATGCGATCGACGGCAGTTTGCCGCCGAAACCTCTTGGTCAGCCCGCTGGTGATGACGGGCGACGAATCGGCGACCGCCGCCCTCACTTGCTGAGCGCCTGGTAGATCACGTCCGGACGAACGGCTCCTACGCCCAACCGGCCGTCGTCGGTCCATACGGCTGAGAAAGCGGTACCGGCGAGCAGCCGCCCTGAACCCCAGGAGCCTTGCACCGGCTGCAGCTTGTCAAGGAAGGCCTTGAGCTGCTGATCGGTCTGGCTATTACCAAGATCGCCAACCTTGGTAATGCGGACCGCCGTCCATCCGCTACCAATGATCTTGGTGGCGTTCTTGGCCTCCTCCGCTCGCTGACGATCTTGTGCACTGGGCGACTCGCTCGGCTGGACCTCGGTCACCTTGGCGCCCGGTGGTGGATTGAAGACGAACTCTGAATCGTCGGGTCTGGTGAAGTCAATGGAGGTGTAGGCAACTTCGAATACGATCTTGTTATCGGTCCCGAACATCTGGACGCGGAGCGGCAGCTTGGTGTCGCCATCGACAGCTATCCGGACTTGTTTGATCAACGTATTGGCATCCTTGGGCTCCAGCACCAGCTCGTACGCCGGGCGCCCAGCCACCTCAACATCACTATCGGTCGTCACGGTTGTCGTCGGCCCCAACGTCTTGAGCACCTCATTGGCAGCTTCCTCTGGCGTCTTCGGCGTTGCTGATGGCGTGCTGGCCGTCTCGGCGGTCACCGTGCGGTGAGTCGCCGCATTCTCTTTGCTGGACCAGGTCCAGACATCCTTGCCGTTCTTGATGATGTCGTACTCGCTGTAGGTGCCGAGCACGGCGAGTCGCGCCTTGTCCGGTGCCGAATAGCGCACCCGGAGCGTATGGCTGCCAGAAACCAACGATGTCAGTTCGGCGTCGTCTTGTCCGTTCGCGCCCGGAATGGCGGGAATGCCGAGATCGGCGCGTTCCACAACAGTGCCGGACAGCCCATCGGTCTTGGCCTTCTGGAGATCAACGAGCAACTCCTGCGGCGTCCGGGCCGGCAGCTTCTTTTCGGCACTCGCCGTGGTGGCCAATAGCCCGGTTCCCATCACGACGAGGACGAAGGCTAGCGGCGCCAGAAAGCGCAGCAGGGGTTTGGAAGCGAAGATCCGCATGTCGTCAATTGTTGCCGCTCCTCACTGTGAGGACCCTGAGCTGTGTGTTGATTAGCCCGCTCGCAATCCGCTCTTCGCGGCCCATACTGGCCCTGTGCGGGTTCTGCTGGTCGATGATGAGGAGCGGATGGTTGCCGCACTTCGGCGTGGGCTGGCGGCCGAGGGATTCGTCGTCGAGAGTGCCTCGGACGGCATTTCTGGTTTGGAGCTGGCTCAGCACGGTGACTTCGACGCTGTCGTGCTCGACGTCATGTTGCCCGGACTCTCCGGATATGAGGTAGTACGCCGGCTCCGCGCCCACGACAACTGGGTCCCAGTGCTGATGCTCTCGGCAAAGGATGGCGAGTACGACCAAGCCGATGCTTTGGACGATGGCGCCGATGACTACTTAACCAAGCCGTTCTCCTTCGTGGTGCTGCTCGCTCGGATCAGAGCGCTGTTACGACGTGGGGCACGCGCTCGGCCCGTCGTACTGAGCGCGGGTGATGTGACGCTGGATCCGGCAAGCCGCGAGGTGTGGGTGAATGGGGTTGCCGTGGACCTGAGGCCGCGTGAGTTCGTGCTTTTGGAGTATTTGATGCGCAACGCGGGGCGCGTAATCGGCAAGGCGGAGCTGCTCGATCACGTCTGGGACAATGCGGCCGAGGTGGCACCGAACGCGGTGGAGGTCTATATCGGATACCTGCGGCGCAAGATCGGGAGCGGCCAGTTGATCACCGTACGCGGGGTCGGCTACCGACTCGCCTCATGAGCGCGGAACCCAACACATGAAACGATTTTGGACCCTGAGTCTGCGCGTTCGGCTCATGATCATAGGACTCGTTGGCCTCAGCACGGCGTTGATCACGGGAGGCCTGGCGTTCTTTGGTGCGCTGACCTACTCGGTTGATCGCACCCTCGACGATGAGACGCTGGCCACCGCGCACGAAGTTGCCGCACTGGTTAATGAGGACCGGCTGCCAAGTCCCATTCCGGTATCGGGTGCGCAGGTCGTTCAGGTGGTCGACGCCCAACAGCGAGTGCTCGGTGGTTCCCTCACAGCGGACCGGCTGACGCCCCTGCTACGCCCGCACGAGCTGGCGACCGCACTGGCAGGCGAAGCGGTCGTCCTGGATGGCGCGCGACTCGGCGTCACAGGCCCGCTCCGAGTGCGCGCGATTCAAGCCGGATCTGCCCCTTTAACGGTCGGCACAGCGCCGGTCAATATCATCGTCGGCCTGCCCTATGGCGACGTGCTCGCCACCCGTACCGCCCTGCGGAATGCTCTGCTCCTCACGTTTCCGCTGCTGCTGGGCGCACTTGCCCTGATTGCTTGGCGAGTGATCGGCTGGACGCTACGGCCGGTGGAGCAACTCCGCTCTGGCGCCGAGAAGATCAGCAGAACGCGCCGCATCAGTGGTCCGGCGCGGAGTGAGCGGCTCCCGGTGCCACCGGCCGCCGACGAAATCCGGGCGTTAGCAGTGACCCTGAACGAAATGCTCGACCGGTTGGCCGAGGCTCAGGAACGGCAGCGTTCGTTCGTGGCGGATGCCGCTCATGAGCTGCGCAGTCCACTGGCCAGCATCCAGGCGCAACTGGAGGTCGCCCAACGGCTCGGCGAAGGCGGAACGCTGCCTGTCGATCTCATGATGGACATCAAACGACTTTCGGGGCTGGTGGAAGATCTGTTGTTACTCGCACGTGCCGATGCGGACACCCGACCGCCGGCACGCCTGAGTCCGGTCGACGCTGGTGATCTGGTGTCCGAAGTAGTCAAGGCGTACTCCGATGCCCGAGTTCTGGTCGCCGTCGTGGTTTCGCAGCGCGTGATGATCATGGTTGATGACGAGGAGCTGCGGCGCGCGGTTGGGAATCTAATCGACAACGCAGTGCGTCACGCGCGTACCCGGGTCGAGGTGGCGACCTTCCTCGATAAGGATCAGGCGGTGATCAGCGTCAGTGACGACGGGCCGGGCATCGCGCCCGAGGACCGCGAGCGAGTCTTCGAGCGCTTCACAAGACTTGATGACGCCCGAGGGCGAAACTCTGGCGGCGCCGGCCTAGGATTGGCGATCGTCCGCGAGCTCATCATCCGAGCGGGCGGAACGATCACACTGACTGACGTTCAGGCCCCGTGGAACACTCGGGCGGAGATACGCGTACCTGTGGCCCGATCACAACAATCGCGTACCGATCTCGTTACTAAAGCTTGACTTGGCACTCGTACCCCCTTGTCTGCTAACCGGCGCGTGCGGATCATTGAGCCAAGTTCGACTGGTGATCAACGACGTACCACCTGAGGCGCTGCAGTCAAAGCAGTGAGTTGGGAGGTCATCATGGACGGCTTTCGGCCATCCTCGATCGAGGTTGCACCGCTGCAGGCCGATGGATCGCTGTATGGGTTCATGTTGCTGGGCCGCTGGCCGAACGACACCGTCGAATGGGCCCGATTCTTGGTCCTTGCCGTCCAAATGGCCGCCGTGCCGGGATTGTTGCCGACCAGCACGGTCTTCCGCGTACGCGAGGAACTGCCCGAGCAGCCGCACCCGGGAGCGGTTGGCCTCGTGGTCGCCGAGGGGCAGTTGCTAGGTGATCATCCCCTGCAGCCAGGCCATTTTGCCCAGCATCAGCCGCCTGGGCTGATCGTGCTGCACCCGCCCTCCAGCACGCTGGCGAGCGTTCCGGAGTACAAGGTCGCATCGGGCTGTGTCTTCTTGCCCGGCCTGCCTTACCTCGGGCTCGATCATCGCGCAGCCTGGGTGCAGGCCGATGTCGAAGGTACGGTGACCCAGCTGATCAGCAAGGTTGGGATTGATCCCCAGGTCAACGCCGATACCGCCGCGCTGGCGATGCTGCTTGCCGCTTGACGCCGCCGCTGCCCGGCACTGGCGCATGGTCATTAGCGCAGTAAGTGGTCGCAAACGACACGAATCCGTCCCGATCCCTCGTCGTTTGCGGCCACTTTTCGTGTGTCATCGGCCCGAAAATGCAATCGCATCTCGATCGGCTCCCGCCTAGCATGGCCGAACATGGGACATGTCGATCTCTCGGGTGTGAGCTATCACCTGCCCGACGGGCGAATGCTACTCAACGACGTGTCCTTTCGGGTTGGTGAGGGCTCCGTCGTTGCCCTCGTCGGACCCAACGGTGCCGGCAAGACCACCTTGCTGAAGATCATCGCGGGCGACCTGACGCGGACCACAGGATCGGTCTCGCGCAGTGGCGGTCAGGGGATCATGCGCCAATTCATCGGCAGCATTCGAGACTCGTCAACCGTACGGGACCTGCTGTTCTCGCTATCACCGCCGCCGTTGCAGCGGGCAGTGGCCGGACTGGACCGGCTGGAGCTGCAGTTGATGGAGGACGACAGCGAGCAGGCGCAGCTGCGATACGCCCAAGCGTTGTCCGACTACGCCGACACCGGCGGTTACGACGCTGAAGTGATTTTCGATGCCTGCTGCACAGCCGCGCTTGGGATCAGCTACGACCAGGGCAAGTGGCGCGAGATCAGCACGCTCTCCGGTGGAGAACAGAAGCGGCTGGCGCTGGAAGCCTTGCTTCGTGGTCACGATGAGGTCTTGCTGCTTGACGAGCCAGACAACTTCCTCGACGTGCCGGCCAAACGCTGGCTGGAGGCTCAGCTGCAGAGCACCCAGAAGTCGGTACTGCTGGTCAGCCACGACCGCGAGTTGCTGGCACAGACGGTGAAGACGATTGCCGTGTTAGAGCTCGGCGCCGCCGGCAATTCGGTGTGGATCCACGGCGCGGGCTTCGGGACGCTCGCGGCTGCCCGCCGTGAGCGGTTTGACCGTCTCGAAGAGCTGCGGCGACGTTGGGATGAGGAGCACGAGAAGCTGCGACAGCTCATGCTGATGTACAAGACCAAGGCGGCGTACAACGACGGAATGGCCTCGCGTTACCAAGCAGCCAAGACTCGGCTCGCCAAGTTCGAGCAGGCCGGGCCGCCGCAGGCTGTGCCGCTGGGGCAAAGGGTGTCGATGCGGCTGAGCGGTGGCCGTACGGGCAAGCGCGCGGTCATGATCGAGAACTTGGAACTCGCCGGTCTCATGAGGCCGTTCGACGCCGAGATCTGGTTTGGCGATCGGGTTGGCGTGCTGGGCTCCAATGGCTCCGGTAAGTCGCATTTCTTGCGTCTCCTAGCCCGCGGCGGATCCGATCCTGATCGGGAGCATCAGCCGGTTAGCGATCTTAATATCGCGCGGGTTCCCCATACCGGCACGGCCAGACTCGGTGCGCGGGTACGACCGGGGTGGTTTGCTCAGACCCACCATCATCCCGAGCTGGTCGGTCGCACCCTGCTGGAGATCTTGCATCGCGGCGATGATCATCGGGCTGGCATGGGACGGGAGGAAGCATCCCGCAAGCTGGATCGCTACGAGCTGGCCAAGGCGGCCGAGCAGCGATTCGAATCGCTGTCGGGCGGTCAGCAGGCGCGGCTCCAGATACTGCTGCTGGAGCTAAGCGGCGCGACGCTCTTGGTGCTTGACGAGCCGACCGACAACCTGGATTTGGAATCGGCCGAAGCGCTCGAGCAAGGGCTTGACTCCTTCCAGGGCACGGTGATCGCCGTTACCCACGACAGGTGGTTTGCGCGCAGCTTTGATAGGTATTTGATCTTCGGCGCGGACGGCAGCGTCTATGAGTCTGTTGAGCCGGTCTGGGACGAGGCGAGAGTCGCGCGTACGCGCTAGTGCAGCGAAGCGCCGAGTAGCCGGGTGGGTTATCCCTAGCTGCAATTCTGCAGCAGCCCTGTGCGCACCAACCCGACAACCGGATTCCCTGAAAGGCTGACTCCAGCTGTTCAAAACCGTCCCGACACGCCGGTGTTGGGCGCAACTGGCCTCAACTTTTCAGGGATCCCAAACTCGGGGAGGAACACGCCGCCATCGCCAGGCCGGCATCAACACTGGCGACCACACCTTCACGACCGAGCAGCCCGTGCCCGACGAGTTGCACCGCCCAAGATCCATTACCGCCGAGGGACCAAATTGAGCCAACTCAGGTATGAGTCTGTTGAGCCGGTCTGGGACGAGGCCAGAGTCGCGCGTACGCGCTAGTGCAGCGAAGCGCCGAGTAGCCGAGTGGGGTTATCCCTAGCTGCAATTCTGCAGCAAGCGTCAGTGCGCCATACAACGTTGATCACGATGCTGAGTGGCATGTCAACCGATGAGCTGACCCGCACCGTACCCACAACCGATGATCATCCAGCAACAGCGCGAACGCCGCTGCTCAGGCGTCCCTGGGTCGTACCGCTCGCACTCTTACGGTGATCTTCATCGGGTACGCCGTGCCGCCGTACTTGAGTCTTGACCCGGCCCAGGCACGCATCCAGCCGATGCCGCCACATGCCGCGTTTTACCCACTGCTGGTTACCCATATCTTTCTAGGCTCGGTGGCACTGCTGATCGGCTGCCTTCAGGTCTGGCCGTGGCTCCGCCGGACCCATCCCGCAGTTCATCGCTGGAGTGGGCGCAGCTATGTCGCGGCGGCGCTGACTGCATCACTTTGCGTCATGATCATCTCGCCGATGGGCCTGCATGGCGCCAATCAGCGGGTGGCGAACACCATGCTTGCGGTGCTGTGGTTCGGAACAACCTTGGCGGGCTATCGCGCGATCCGACAGCGCCGCTTTGCCGATCATCGTCAATGGATGCTGCGTAGCGTCGCCCTGGCATTTTCGATCGTGGCGTTCAGAGTCTGGATGTTCATTGCCTTCGCCATCTTCTCGCCGCAGATGTACACCGGCGCTGAAGTCGATCCGGTAGCGCTTGACCAGGCGCTCGGTGCCACAAGTTGGTTCAGTTGGGTGGTGAATCTGCTGATCGTCGAATGGTGGATACATCGTCGTCGAGGTCGAGATCAGCGCAGGTCCAGCCGCATTAGTACGCGCGGAAACCCGCCGGAAACTGCGTTGGTGTCGGCGGCCTTGATGAAGCCGGCGTCTTCGAAGAGCTTGCGAGTGCCGACGTAGGCCATCGTGAGGTCGACCTTCTGGCCGTCGTTATCTACGGGGTAGCCTTCGACGGCCGGGGCACCCTTTGCCCGCGCGTACGCCACTGCGCCATCGAGAAGAGCATGCGAGATGCCCTTGCCCCGGTGGCCGGGGCGGATCCGGATGCACCACACCGACCAGACCGGCAGGTCGTCGACATGAGGAATTCTGGTGGAGCGCGCGAATGGAAGTTCGGACCGCGGCGCGACGGCCGCCCAGCCGACCACCTCATGCTCGTCGTAGGCGAGGACACCCGGCGCGACCGGGCGGCTGCAGAGCTTCTTGACGTATTCACCGCGAGCCTGACCGGCGAGCGCACCGTTGGTCTTGGCGTCGATCCGGTGACTTAGGCACCAGCACACCGAGGAATTGGGATTCTTGGGTCCGAGCATGATCGCAACGTCGTCGAACCGGGCAAGCGTTGCGGGTCTGATCGTGATGCTCATCGACCCAACGCTAACTCTCAACTGGGGTGACGCGGACGCAAAGCATGATCATGGAGTGATCTGTCGGTGCCGCTCATGATCATCTCTTAGCTCGGTTGCGATGGATCAAGAGCCGACCCGGCAGTATCAGATCCATGATCGACCGCCGCAGCCGGGCCGAAAGCTACGGCGGGTTTCGTTGCTGCTATGACTCAGGTTTGGCTACGGTTGGCACCAGATGCGGAAGCTTGCTGGCCGATCCGCGTCTTGCGGAATGAGAGAGGACAAAGACTGGTGGAAAACCAGTTCCGCTTTGGGGTGTTTTTGAGGCCGGACCCCAAGACGTGTGCAGCTGTAACCCAGATCACCAATCAGCTGCGAGCCCAGTACGGATTGGTCTCGGCAGCCGCGTTTCCTCCGCACGTCACTCTGGCCGGTAGCCTGCCTGTCGTCGTGCCGCTGGCCGAGTTGATCCAGCTCATCGGTTTCGTGCTGCGGAGAAGGCCCGCCTTCACAGTCCAGAATCTCGGCGTACGACGGCTGGCGGATTCCGCGCTCGCTTATGACGTCTCAGCCATTGATGGTGCGCCGAACCGGCCGCTTAGTGATCTTGCTGGCGCAGTCGATTCGGTCGTTCGGCCATTGCTCGGCCCAAGCGGGAGTCTGCCTCCCGATCTGTACGAGCCGGATCATTGGATGCCTCACATCTCTTTGGTCTCACATGAGTTGCGGATCCGTGCCGATCTTCGCGAGGAAATCGAAGACTACGTCGAGGGCCTCGCTGTCATGGCGCCCCGCGCATTCATGGCGGACACAGTGATGCTCTATCGCTTTGCTCACAACACCTGGACGGGCAGTTGGTGGCGCGACATGCGATGGGAGCATGTCCGCAGCTGGCACCTGCGCTAGTCCTCAGCGTTCGCTCATGGGCACAAAGTCCCGCGTTCGGATGCCGGTATAGATCTGCTTCGGTCGCGCGATTTTTTGCTCCTTGTCCTGGACTAGCTCCGACCATTGAGCCAGCCAACCGGGTGTACGCCCGATAGCAAACAACACCGTGAACATCTCCGCCGGGAACTGCAACGCCTCGTAGATCAGCCCGGAATAGAAGTCGACGTTTGGATATAGCTTGCGCTTGACGAAGTACTCATCTTCTAGCGCGATTTTTTCCAGCTCTTGAGCGATCTTGACCAGCGGATTGACTCCGGTCACTTCGAAGACATCGTCACTGGCCTTTTTGATGATCTTGGCCCGCGGGTCATAGTTCTTGTAGACCCGATGGCCAAAGCCCATCAGCCTTTCCTTGCCTTCCTTCACCCCCGCAATGAAGTCGCCGATGTTGTCGGTCGTGCCGATGCGCTTCAGCATGGCCAGCACTGCCTCATTCGCACCACCGTGAAGCGGCCCATAAAGCGCGGCTATACCCGCCGCCACGGCCGAATAGGGATCGACCTGGGACGAGCCGACGGACCGCACCGCATTCGTCGAGCAGTTCTGCTCATGATCGGCGTGAAGGATGAACAGCACCTCCAGCGCATGCACCAGACGTTCGTCGGCGACGTACGTTGGCTCGCTCATCTTGAACAACATGGCCAAGAAGTTGGCGGTGTAGGACAGTCGATTGTCCGGATAGACGTACGGCTTGCCCAGCTGATGGCGGAATGCGAAAGCACCGAGCGTCGGCATCTTCGCGATCAGCCGTGTGATCTGCAACATGCGATTCTCAGGATCGCCGATCTTGCTTGCCTCGGGGTAGAACGTCGACAACGCGCTGACGGTAGCCATCAGCATTCCCATCGGGTGCGCGTTGTAGCGGAAGCCTTCAATGAATTGTTTCAGGTTCTCGTGGATGAATGTGTGGTACGTGATGCTGTGCACCCAGTCGTCGAGCTGAGCCTGTGTCGGCAGTTCGCCATGCAAGAGCAGGTAGGCGACCTCCAGAAAGGTGGAGTGCTCAGCGAGTTGCTCGATCGGGTAGCCGCGATACTCGAGGATGCCCTGATCGCCGTCGATGTAGGTAATGGCGCTGCGGCAGGAAGCAGTGTTCACGAACCCTGGGTCGTAGCTCACTAGCCCCGGTCCCCCGTCACCGGTTATTTGTTGGAGATCGGCAGCGCGGATCGTCCCGTCCGTGATCGCGATTTCGTACTCCTGGCCCGTACGGTTGTCGCGAATGCTCAGGGAATCCTTGGAGGGATTGACCTTGGGCGTATCCGTCATGCGGACAACCTACGCGGGGTCTGTGAGCCTGAATAGTCGGAGACCATATGATTTCGGCCACTGGTGAAGGGGTCCGGCTCCGAGCAAGAATCGGCAGCACTAGATTTCGCCGGATGGACCAGAAGCGGATCTTGTACCGGTATCTGGATAAGCAGCGCACGGCGCTACTGGCCAAGTTGGACGGCCTCGGCGAGCGTGACGTTCGATGGCCGATGACACCGACCGGCACCAATCTCCTTGGGCTCGTCAAGCATGTTGCCAGCGTCGAACTGGGCTATTTCGGGGAGGTCTTCGACCGGCCGTCCGACCTACCGCTGTTGTGGCTCGACGATGATGCGGAGATCAATGCTGACATGTGGGCGACGGCCGAGGAGTCGCGAGAGGAGATCATCACGCTGTACCAGTGGGCGGCAGCACATGCAGACGCCACCATCGAGGCGCTCTCGCTGGACTCACCGGGTCGAGTTCCGTGGTGGCCGCCCGAGCGGGAACAGGTCACGCTGCACCAGATCATGGTGCACGTCACGGCAGAGATGGCTCGGCACGCCGGTCACGCCGACATCATTAGGGAGCTCATCGACGGCAGGGCCGGTGACAATGACGGGAACTTAGCGGATCAAAGCGCTCAAGTGTGGGCCGGCTACCGCTTGCGACTCGAGGAGGCGGCGGTCGAGGCCGCTCGGCGTGCCGAAGATGCCGGACCTTAGCTGGGCGGGATTACTTGATTATGTGTATGCATCTCCAGGAAGTGCGGGCTATACATGAGTCCGAGGATGTTGCCGAAGGGATCCACGACTGAGGCCGTAACGAACCCAGCTTCGCGTTCTGTGACCGGCTGATATTCAGTTGCCCCCAGTTCGAGCAACCTGGCAACGGCGGCGTGCACATCGTCGACCTGCCAGTGCATGATTGCCCCGCTGGGATCACGGGAGGCACCCGGTGGGGCGTACCCGCGGTCGATGAGCCCAAGCTCGTCCTCGTCGGGTCCGACCCGGAATTCGACATATGCCGGCGGCCCGTCTTCAGGGCGCTGGAAATACGGCTCGGTCTCCAGGACCTGCGCGTACCAATCTCGAGCTGCCTCGACGTCATCGGCCCAATAGTTGATCGTGGTGAATCCGCGCAACATCGCGAGTCCTCTCTATTAGTGATGTAGAGATGCTTCCAGCTGGCACTGAAATTGCCGCTTTGACCGGGGCTAGTTCACGCAGGTAATCTGGTCGGCTGTTGCGTCTACGCGTGCAGATTCTGCGCGCCCGAGTTCGGTGTTGGATGCGGCACGGGTCGTTCCGACAAACTTCAGTTCGCTCGCGTACAAATGGAAGCCGGTCATGTCCACCTACAGCCCTAAACCTGGCGACATCACGAGGTCTTGGCACGTCATCGATGCCAATGATGTTGTGCTGGGCAAGCTCGCGGTGACTGCTGCGACCCTGCTGCGTGGCAAGCACAAGCCCACGTACGCGCCGCACGTCGACGGCGGCGACTTCGTCGTTGTCGTGAACGCCTCAAAGATCGCTCTCACCGGCAACAAGCGAAGCGACAAGCTCCTTCGCCGGCACTCCGGTCGCCCCGGCGGGCTCAAGTCTGTGCCGTACGGCGAACTGCTGGATCGCGATCCCCGCAAAGCCGTCGAGCTCGCGGTCTGGGGAATGCTGCCCAAGAACAAGCTCAGCCGCCGACTGATCAGAAAGCTCAAGGTGTACGCCGGTCCTGAGCACCCACACGGCGCTCAGCAGCCGAAGCCGTACCAGATCGCTCAGATCGTGCAGTAGTTTCGCATTGACACGTAAGTAAAAGAGAAAGCAAGGAACCATCGCAGTGACTAACGCCGCCACCGAGCCGGTCGACGAGGAACAGATCACCCCGTTCCTCGAAGCTGACCGCGAAATCGCTTACCGTTCGGAGGCGACTCCGCAGGTTTCACACGGCCCGGCAGGTCGCCCCGCCATTGTGGCGCCCGGCGCTGCAACAGGCCGTCGTAAGGAGGCAGTCGCTCGCGTCCGGGTCGTTCCTGGCAGCGGGCAATGGACGATCAACGGCCGGACACTCGAAGACTACTTCCCCAACAAGGTGCACCAGCAGCTGGTTTCCGAGCCCTTCGCTGCGGCCTCGGTGACTGGCTTGTACGACGTCCTTGCCCGGATCCATGGCGGCGGTGTCACTGGCCAGGCGGGCGCCCTGCGGCTGGGCATCGCGCGCGCGCTCAACGGCGTTGACGCCGAGGCCAGCCGTCCCGCGCTGAAGAAGGCCGGTCTACTGACCCGAGACGCGCGGATCAAGGAACGCAAGAAGGCGGGCTTGAAAAAGGCCCGGAAGGCCCCCCAGTACAGCAAGAGGTAGCCGCGCGGGTAGATATCAGTGGGGCAACTCTTCGGGACCGACGGCGTACGCGGGAAGGCCAACGAGGCACTCACCGCGGAGCTGGCGCTGAGTCTTTCCGTTACGACGGCCCACGTACTGGACGAAGCTGGGCAATTTGTTTCAGATCCGCCGGTGGCCTTGGTTGGACGGGATCCGCGGGCTTCTGGTGAGTTCCTGGAGGCGGCGGTTGTCGCTGGTCTGGCAAGTGCGGGCGTCAACGTCGTGCGACTCGGCATTCTGCCGACTCCTGGGGTGGCATATCTGACTGAGGCTTGCAATGCCGATCTTGGCGTCATGCTGTCGGCCAGCCACAATCCGATGCCGGACAACGGCATCAAGTTTTTCGCGCGGGGTGGCAACAAGCTCGATGACGAGCTCGAGGACACCATCGAATCACGGCTGACCGAGGTCTGGTCGCGGCCTACAGGGCCAGCGGTTGGCCGGGTACGCGTCGATGAGTCGCTCATCGAGAACTATGTGGCGCATCTGGTGAACAGCCTGGATAGGCCGGTCAGCCTGGAAGGCCTCAAGGTTGTCGTCGACTGTGCCAACGGTGGCGCATATCAGGCCGCTCCGGCGGCCTTTGAGGCCCAGGGGGCTGATGTCCATCGGATCCATGCCGAGCCGGATGGCATCAACATCAATGAGAATTGCGGATCCACGCATATGGAGTCGCTGCGAGCGGCAGTGCTGGAACAGCATGCCGATCTCGGGATCGCGCTGGATGGCGACGCCGACCGGTGCCTTGCGGTAGATACGTTTGGCCGGATTGTGGATGGCGATCAGATCCTGGCGATCCTGGCGCTGGCGCTGCGCGAACAGGGCCGACTCAAGAACGACACCATCGTGGCCACAGTCATGAGCAACCTCGGCTTGATCAACGCGATGCGCAGCGTGGGAATTGCGGTCAAGCAGGCCAAGGTCGGAGATCGCTATGTGCTCGAGGCCATGAAGGCCGGTGATTTCATCCTCGGCGGTGAGCAATCCGGCCACATCGTGATGTTGGAGCACGCGACCACCGGCGACGGCGTTCTTACCGCCTTGCATCTGATGAACCGCATGGCGACTTCGGGTCAGTCACTGGCTCAGCTGGCTTCGGTCATGACCAGGCTGCCGCAGGTGCTGATCAACGTGCCTGGTGTCGACAAGAGCCGCGCCGGAACCGATCCTCAGCTCAGCGCGGCAGTATCTGAGGCCCAGGCGGAACTGGGAGAGTCGGGCCGGGTTTTGCTGCGGCCCTCCGGTACCGAATCGCTGGTCCGCGTGATGGTGGAGGCAGAAACCTACGATGCGGCTAACGGGGTCGCGCAACGCCTCGCCAATGTTGTTAGGGCATCTCTGGCCCTGTGAACCGGTTAGCCAGGCAGCAGGCTGTTGATGTTGAATAGACCAGCCGCGCCTAACAGCAGCGCCGCCGCGCCGACAATGATTGACAAGATCACGTAGAACAAGAAGACGCCGAACGCCGCAAAGAAGCCAAACTTCAGGGCAGTGCCGGCTCCAATCCGTACCTTGTCCGACGTCGTGACGTATTCGGTGCTCATGTGCCCGACCGTACTCGGATCGCGCGGAGCGAGCGCAGTAAGCGGAGCAATCAAACTCGGATCGCGCGGCGCCGTGCTGAGGAGGAGGGAGGGGAGGCGCTTTTTCCTCCGCGAGGGACGACGAAGTAGGCGGCTTCAAAGCGCGATCCGCGCGGAGCGAGCCTTGGCGAGCGGAGCAATCAAACTCGGATCGCGCGGCGCTGTGCTGAGGAGGAGGGAGGGGAGGCGCTTTTTCCTCCGCGAGGGACGACGAAGTAGGCGGCTTCAAAGCGCGATCCGCGCGGAGCGAGCCTTGGCGAGC
>Ga0307409_100000049_pt1 | contig 42215 bp, 32 predicted proteins | sample 322Ometagenome_2_FD_203888 | JGI IMG/M metagenome (GOLD analysis project Ga0307409, IMG submission 203888) | Maize rhizosphere microbial communities from greenhouse at UC Davis, California, United States - 322HYB-O-2 | ecosystem: Host-associated > Plants > Roots > Rhizosphere > Soil | place... | reverse complement strand
AAGGACATCTGGCCTTCGAACGATGAAATCCGCGCGCTGATCGACGCGCACGTCCATTCGGACATGTTCCGCACGCGCTACGCCGACGTCTATCGCGGCGACGAGCGCTGGCGGGCGATCCCGGTCGCGGGCGGCGATACCTACGCCTGGCCGCCGACGTCGACCTACATCCAGAACCCGCCTTACTTCACCGGGATGACGATGGAGCCGGTTCCGCCGGGCGATATCGAGCGTGCGCGGCCGCTGGCGGTGTTCGGCGATTCGATCACCACCGACCACATCTCGCCGGCAGGCGCGATCAAGCCGGACAGCCCGGCCGGCCGTTATCTGCTGGAACGGCAGGTCAGCCGCGGCGAGTTCAACAGCTACGGCTCGCGCCGCGGCAACCATGAAGTGATGATGCGCGGCACCTTCGCCAACATCCGCATCCGCAACAAGATGCTCGATGGCGTCGAGGGCGGTTTCACCCGCTATGCCCCGAGCGGCGAGATCATGCCGATCTACGACGCGGCCATGCTGTACCAGGCGGACAAGCGCCCGCTCGTCGTCATTGCCGGCAAAGAATACGGCACGGGTAGCTCGCGCGACTGGGCGGCCAAGGGCACGGTTCTGCTCGGCGTCCGCGCGGTGATCGCCGAGAGTTTCGAGCGCATCCACCGATCGAACCTCGTCGGCATGGGCGTGCTCCCCCTGCAGTTCGCCGCCGGCGAGAATGCCGAGACTCACGGACTCGACGGCACCGAGAAGTACACGATCATGGGTGTCGGCGAGCTTCAGCCGAGGCAGGATGTGACGGTTCAAGTCATTAAGGACGACGGCCGGGAGTTCAGCTTCACTGCCCGTTGCCGCATCGATACCTACAACGAGCTCGAATATTTCCGCTCGGGCGGCATCCTCCACTACGTGCTGAGGAAGCTCGCGGTTCAGTGAGCGCGCTGGTCGGCACGTGTCATTGCGGCGGTGTCCGCATCACCGTGCCGCACAAGCCCGACCAGGTCACGCACTGCAATTGCAGCCTGTGCAGCAAGACCGGTTTCCAGGGCATCTATTTTCCGTCCAATCAGCTGGTGATCGAAGGCGAGCTGGACCGCTACGTCCGGGCCGATTCCAACCCGGCCTATCTCGCCTGCTTGCGATGTCGTCACTGTGGTGTCCTGACGCACTGGGTACCCCTGACCGATCCGCCGCACGAGCGGATGGGCGTCAACGCTCGCCTGTTCGAGCCGGGCACGTTCGACGATGTGCCGGTGAAGCAAGTCGACGGACGCAGCTGGCCCGCATGACTGCGACGGAACTCGCAGTCGAGATTGTCGGCTGGGCCGGCGCATCGCTCATCCTGCTGGCCTATCTCCTGCTCTCGGCCGGTAAGCTTACAGGGCAGTCGCTCGTCTATCAGGCAATGAACGTGGTCGGGGCGGCCGGATTCATCGTCAATGGATGGTGGCACGGAGCGATTCCGTCCGCAGTGCTCAACGTCATCTGGATGCTGATCGGTGGGATTGCCTTGTGGCGCATCCTCGCGCGCCGAGCAGCTTCCGAAGTTCCTGATCAAGGGCCAGCGCAGTGATAGGCACACTCTTGTTGGCGCTGGCGGCCATCACGCCGACTCCGGCTGAGCGCAAGGCGGTGCTCGATGCGCTTCGGCCCGCCGTCGAAACCAAGCTTGGTCCGAACGTCGAATTCGTCGTCCAGGTCATCCGCGTCGAGGACGGCTGGGCGTTCGTCATGGCCGACCCGCAGCGCAAGGGCGGCAAGGCCATCGATGGGCGGCGTATCTTCGGCGAGGACTTCGACAATATGGACGGCTTGAGGGTCGATGCGGCGCTGCAGCGTCGGAACGGCCGCTGGGAGGTCGTCGATTACGGAATCGGCGCAACCGATGTCTGGTACTGCGACGTTGGACCGAGGACCCTAAAGCGCGACTACGGCTGCTGAGGGGCTAGCGTTTCCTCCAACCATGCAGGAATGATGGCGTCTCCGAGATCGTCCATGCGGCGGTGCTCGACCGCCAGTCCGAGGTCTTCGTAGAGCATGCGTGTGCGCGGCCCGCTTTCGGTGGTCGGCACGACGACGAGGCGGCGATTGACCTTCTGCCGCCAGTTCATGCGCGCGGTGTTTTCCTGGCCGACGAAACAGCCCTTGGTGAAGCTGACGCCGTTCAATTCGACCGCATTGCATTCCAGCCAGAGGATGTCGCCAAGTTCCGCGCGGCCCTCGCAGACCCCGTGAGTCAGGCGATGCTGGAGCCAGCCCACTGCCGGTTCGTCCGGCTCGCCCAGCCAGCGGCGTCCAAGTTCGGACAGGCGCGGGTCGCGGCTTCCCGCGTTCCCTTCCGCCAACCAGTGAACGGATATCGAGGGATCTCGGACAATCTGGATCGGGCGGCGCAGGCGGTAGATGTTGAGGCGCTTGATCAGGTCGTCAGCCACCTCCGCCTCCACGTCCAGCAAAAGGTCCGCTCCATCCGCCCAGACGATGAAATCGAACAGGCATTTGCCCTGCGGAGACAGCAGCCCGGCCCACACCGGCAACTCCCCGGCGACGTCGCTGGTGACCAGTCCCTGCAGGAATCCGCGCACGTCCTCGCCGGACATGCGGACGATCGCGCGATCGGTCAGGGTGGTAGCGGCCATGCCCTTCAGTTAGGGAGCCGCCCGTGACGATGCAAAGCCTGACCATCCGCCGCCCCGACGATTGTCACGTCCATTTGCGCGATGGAGAGATGCTGCGGCTGGTCGCGCCGTTCACCGCGCAGCAGTTTGGGCGCGCGATCGTCATGCCTAACCTTGTCCCGCCGGTCACGACGGTCGACGCGGCCAGTGCCTATCGGGATCGCATCCGAGAGGCGGCAGGCGCGGGCTTCGAACCTTTAATGACCTGCTACCTTACCGACGAGGCGGAACCCGACGAGATCGCCCGCGGTTTCGAGCAGGGCGTCTGGGCAGCCTGCAAGCTCTATCCCGCTAATGCGACCACCAATTCGGCCTTGGGGGTGACGGACATCCGCAACGTCGCTCCTGCGCTGGAGCGGATGCAGGCGATCGGAATGGTCTTCTGCGTCCATGGCGAGGTCACCGATCCGGACGTCGATGTCTTCGACCGCGAGGCGGTGTTCATCGATCGCGTACTTACGCCACTCGTCCGCGATTTTCCCGATCTGAAGATCGTGCTCGAACACATTACGACCGCCGAGGCTGCTGAGTTCGTGCGCGATTCGGGACCCAATGTCGGCGCAACGATCACGCCGCAGCATCTGCATCTGAACCGCAATGCGCTCTTCGCCGGCGGACTCAGGCCGCACGCCTACTGCTTGCCGGTCGCGAAGCGGGAAAAGCACCGGCTCGCGGTTCGCGCGGCCGCGATCTCAGGTTCGCCCAAATTCTTCCTCGGCACGGACAGCGCGCCGCACCCGCGCCATGCAAAGGAATCCGGTTGCGGCTGTGCGGGCATCTTCAACGCGCCCTACGCGCTCGAAAGCTACGCCGCCGTGTTCGAAGAGGAGGGCGCCCTCGACAAGCTCGAAGGCTTTGCGTCCGAGCATGGCGCTCGCTTCTACGGGCTTCCGCTGAACGAGGGCACGATCAAGCTGGAGCGCATGGAGAACGATGTTCCCGACCGGCTGGGTCTCGGCGACATCGACCTCATTCCGTTCCACGCTGGACAGACGTTGAACTGGACTCTCGCCGGTTAGCAGTCGGGGCTGCCGCCCGATCCGCTCGGCCCGATCACCGCACCGAAATGCTTTTCCACGACCGAATAGCATTCGCAGGCTTGCCGCTTCAGGCCAGCGCGATCGACGACGATCACCCGCCCGCGCCGGGCGGAAATGAGGCCCTGATCCTGCAAGACACCGACCACCGCGTTCACTGTTGTTCGTTGGACGCCGAGCAGTCCCGCCAGCGCTTCCTGAGTAAGCTCGATGCGGTCGCCCGCCCGATCCTGCGCGGTCAGCAACCAGCGCGCCGCCCTCTGCTGGATCGAGTGGAAAGAGTTGCAGGCCGCGGACTGCATGACTTCGGCCAATAAATAGTCGGAGAACCGGCAGAAGATGTTGGCAACGAATTCGGACCGCCGTTTGGCCTGCTCGAGCGCTTGCATCGGCATACGCATGGCGGGTCCGCCGACCATCACCTGGGCCTGCGAGAACGCTGGAGCATGGCCGCAACTGACAATTCCGCCGACGGCGCCCTCACGGCCGATTGACGCAACCTGCACCGAGCGCCCGTCGGTCATCTCGACGACGAGGGAAATCATCGTCGTTCCAAACGGGAAATAGCTCCAGGTCACATCCTGGCCCCGGCTCAATACGCGCTCACCGACCGCCAGTTCGACAATTTCTCCGTCAGGCTCGATCTGGCCGCGGATGTCCTCGGAGAAAGTGGCGAGGAGCAGGTTTCCCACAAAAGCGCGGTCAAGCCGGTCGAGACCGGTCGTGGTGTCAAGCATACGCAACTAAACCCCCTGAGCTACACCATGGGCGAAGCCGCGTATTTCATTACGCGCCCGGCATGGGATATAACAAGGGTTAAACTCGCAGGTCATAATTACATCAGGATCGGCTCCACCACGTCCTGGCTCGAGGCGAGGAAGCAGTCCGCGACGAGTCTCAGCGGCCGGACGTCGACCGAGCTTCGGCGCTCATCGATCAAATCCACGAACTGGCGATAAATATCCGGATATTCGCCAAGTCCGCTGACATTTTGTTCCGTCCCGTCGATGAACAGGCGGCTTCCGCCTTCGGCAAGCTTCACCGAAACGCTATCCGTGGTCCTGATGTCGATCGTCCACGCCTCGCCCTCGGTCCGGCGGAAATCGAAGCTCGCATGCAGCGGCCCGTCGGCAACGTCGCTCGCAAAGTCGATCTCTGCAGCGATCGGAGTCTGCGCGTTTTCCGGGACGCTGAGCTTGGCCGAGCGGACGAACAGCGACCCTGGGAAGATAGCGGTGACGATAGAGAAGGCATTGATGCCCGGATCGAACACGCCGAAGCCCCCCGGTTCCCAGATCCACTGCTGGCCGGGATGCCACTTATGGACGTCCTCCTGCCAGACCACCTGCATTTCGGCGATGCGTTTTCCGGCCAGCGCCTGAGCGGCTGCCGATACCGAGGGATTATGCCGCGAGTGCCAGGTAGCGAAGAGAGTCGTGCCTTCCGCTTCGGCGAGGCAGGAGAGATCGTCGATCTCGCTGAGCGTGGCGGCGGGCGGCTTTTCGAGCAGGACGTGGAGCCCGGCCAGGATGCACTCCCGCGCAATCTCGTGCCGGACCGATGGCGGCGTGGTGATCGCGACGGCGTCGAGTCCTTCCATCGTGCGCAGCATTTCGCGCCAATCGGTGAAAGTTTGCGCGACGCCCTCACCGGAACGACTGGACGACGCGACGAGTTCGAACCGCGGATTGCCCGCAATCGACGGCACATGCTGGTCCGCCGCGATCTTGCCGAAGCCGATGATGGCGATGCGGATCGGTTTCATGAGCGCCTCATTGCTGCAACGAACTTACTAGCCTTCGCCAGCGTTTCCGCTGCCTCCTGGCCCGGCTTGTAAAGGCCGGATCCCAGCCCGAAGCCATCCGCTCCACAGTCGAGCCAGCCGCCGACATTGTCGACGCTAACACCGCCGACGACAATGAGCGGGAACCCCTTCGGAAGCACCGCTTTCATGGCCTTCACCACGGCGGGCGAGCCCGCCTCGGCCGGGAAAAGCTTCAGCGCATGAGCGCCAGACTCGATCGCCGCAAAGGCCTCGGTCGGAGTGAAAAAACCAGGCGACGACACCATTCCTGCGTCGATCGTCGCGCGGATGACGTCGCGGTCCATGTTCGGCGCGACGATCAGCCTGCCGCCGGCCTGCTGCACCTGCCGCACGTTCTCGATATCGAGAACGGTGCCGGCGCCGATCAGCGCCCGGTCGCCGAGCGCATCGGCGATGATCCTGATGCTTTCGAAAGGCTCCGGCGAGTTGAGTGGCACTTCGATGATGCGGATGCCGCCATCGAAAATTGCCCGGGCCGTCGCTTCCGCGTCCTCCGGGGTCACGCCGCGAATGATCGCGACGAGCGGGCATTCCGCGAAATAGCGGCGGAAATCGTCCAGGGCACTCATCCAATCGACCTCACAATTCCCAAGGCGCCCGCGAGAAACGCCTGTTCGCCATCGACTTCGCGCGCCTTCCGGCCGGCAATACGCAGAGCCTCGGCGTAGAGTTGCGTAAGCTCCGGCCGTCCCATCACGACGACCTCGTCGTCGTCGCCTTCACGCAATCCGGCGCGAACGTCCGTCCCGATCAGCAGCCCGCTGCCGAACGATGCAGCGTCTTCGGCCCTGGCTTCGCCGAGCAGGACGCGAGCACGGATCTTGAACAATTCGGCCGGCAGGCATTCGTCGGCCAATCCGCGCCTTACACCATGCTCGAACGCACGGCCGGGCTCCGCAGGGCCGGACAAAAGATCGGAGAGGATGCTGTTTTCGCGCAGCAGGTTGAAGATTTCGCCCGTCATGACCGTTCGGAACCGCTCGATCCGTCCGCCCCTCAGGCGAGCCCATTTGTTGTGCGTGCCCGGGTGACAGACCAGCGAATCGGCGGGGACGATTCCAGCGGCGAAAGCTCCGAGAAGCTGCACCTCCTCGCCGCGCATGACGTCCGCTTCGTCCGGGTCGACGAACGATACGCCTGGAACGATGGCGGTGCGCCCTTGCTCAGGCCAGACCAGAGCAGTGGCCAGGTCCTGGAGTCCGGCGGGGCAGGGAACGTAGGGCGCCTCGACCCATCCGCGGTTGGAGCCGACCATGCCGGCGAGCAGCAGAGGATGGTCGCCGAGCCGACCCCTGATCTCCGCGACGGCCTCACCGAAGCCGCCCTTGGGAACCGACATGATGCCCTTGTCGTCTTCGAACTCGGCGACGCAGCTGCCGCCGGCGTCCAGCAAGTAGGCGCGCCGGTTCGTCGTTCCCCAGTCCGCTGTTATGAAACTTTCTGACCAGCGCATGCGTCCGCTCCGTTAGCGGAAAACTTTGGGAACGCGACATCGCTCCATGGTTTTCTTTTCGGGTCGTGGGGCTATCGGACCCGAGTGGACGGCGAATCGAATGAAGCCTCCAAGGAGAATGCACCATCGCTAACTTCATGTTCGCGACGGGGATCGAAAACAGCATCCCCACGATCAACCATGGCAAGACCCGTGTCGACCAGATGGAGGCCTGCGGCCATTATGAAAGGTGGCGCGAAGATTTCGATTGCGTCCAGGACATCGGGATCAACTATCTGCGCTACGGTCCCCCGATCCACCGGACCTATCTCGGCCCCGGCAAGTATGACTGGGAATTCGCCGACATTACCTTTGCGGAGCTGAAGCGGCGGGACATCACGCCGATCGTCGACCTCTGCCACTTCGGCGTGCCTGACTGGATCGGCAACTTCCAGAATCCGGATTTCCCGCAACTGTTCGCCCATTATGCGGCGGCCTTCGCCGAGCGCTTCCCGTGGGTCCAGCTCTACACGCCGGTCAACGAGATGTTCATCTGCGCGATGTTCTCCGCGAAGTACGGCTGGTGGAACGAGCAACTGAAGACCGACGAGGGCTTCGTCACCGCGCTCAAGCACATCGTCAAAGCCAATGTGCTGGCCATGCTCGAAATCCTGAAGCACCGCGCCGACGCGATCTTCATCCAGTCGGAATCTTCGGAATATTTCCACGCCGATTCACCAGCCGCCATCCACAAGGCCGAGCTGATGAACTCGCGCCGCTTCCTAAGCCTCGATCTCAATTACGGCCGCCGCGTCGACAGCGAGATGTACGAGTATCTGATGGACTGCGGGATGACGAAGGATGAGTATCATTTCTTCCTGCACAATCGGCTGAAGCAGCACTGCATCCTCGGCAACGATTATTACCGCACCAACGAGCATCGCGTGTTCGAGAACGGACAGACCACCTCGTCCGGCGAGGTGTTCGGCTACACGGAGATTACGCGGCAATATTACAACCGCTACCGCCTGCCGATCATGCACACCGAAACCAATTTGGTCGAAGGACCGGTGGGCGACGAATCGGTACACTGGCTGTGGAAGGAGTGGGCCAACGTTCTTCGCCTGCGCAACGTCGGCATCCCCACGGTCGGCTTCACCTGGTATTCGCTGACCGACCAGGTCGACTGGGACACGGCCCTTCGCGAGCAGAACGGCAACGTCAACGCACTTGGCCTCTTCGATCTCGACCGCAACATCCGCAACGTCGGGCGCGCCTACAAGCGCCTGATCCGCGACTGGCGCGAAGTGCTCCCGGCGTCCAGCCTGTGCCTAATCGTCCCGATTGTGCCGCCATCGCACTATGACATGGCGCACGCGCGCGAACAGGAAGAAGAAGCTCGCCGCCGACTGAGCAAGGAGGAAGTCGATCTGGGCGCTTCCGGAGAGGGGCAGGCGTCCGCGTGAAGATCGGCAGGATTGAGACCTTCTACGTTCCCCCGCGCTGGCTGTTCGTTCGCGTCGAGTCCGACGACGGAGCTGTCGGCTGGGGCGAGGCGAGCCTTGAGGGCCATGCCGAGGCCGTGGACGGCGCGTTCGCTGCGCTGCGCGATCGCTTCATCGGGCACGACCCGTTCCGTATCGAGGACATCTGGCAGATCGGATATCGCGGCGGCTTCTATCGCGGCGGGCCGGTGCTTATGTCCGCGCTCGCGGGGCTCGAGCAGGCGCTGTGGGATCTGAAGGGCCGCGCGCTGAATTTGCCGGCATGGGAGATGCTCGGTGGCCGCGTGCGCGACAAGGTTCGCGCTTACGCCTGGATCGGCGGAGATCGGCCCCACGAGATCGCCGACGCAGCGAAGGCGCGCAAGGAACAGGGCTTCTCGGCGGTCAAGATGAACGCGACCGCAGAGCTGGGCTGGATCGGCACGCCGAAGATATTCGATGAGGTCATCGCCCGGGTGGAGGCGGCGCAGGCCGCGTGCATGGACGTGGGTCTAGACTTTCACGGCCGCGTCCATCGGCCGCTCGCGAAGCAACTCGCCAAGGTACTCGAGCCGCTCGGGCTGCTGTTCATCGAGGAGCCGCTGCTGTCGGAAAATCCCGAGGGCCTGGCCCAGTTGGCGAACCTCATCAGCACGCCGATCGCGCTGGGCGAGCGGCTCTATTCGCGCTGGGACTTCAAGCCCTTCTTCGAAAGTGGCGCAGTCGACATCATCCAGCCGGACCTCAGCCACGCCGGCGGAATCCTCGAATGCCGCAAGATCGCCGCGATGGCGGAGGCCTACGACATCGCGGTCGCCCCGCACTGCCCGCTCGGGCCGCTTGCGCTCGCCGCGTGTTTGCAGGTCGCCGCCTGCACGCCGAATGTAGCCATTCAGGAGATGAGCCTCGGCATCCACTACAATGTCGGCGCCGACCTCTTCACCTACTGCAAGCAGAAGGAGCAGCTCTCGCCACAGGACGGTTTCCTCGCAATTCCGACCGGTCCCGGCCTTGGTGTTGACATCGACGAGGACGTCGTGCGGGACGCGCACAAGGATCCGCATAGCTGGCGCAATCCCATCTGGCGCCAGGCGGACGGCAGCTTTGCGGAGTGGTAAATTAGGCTACGCGGCGAATCCGGCGCTTGGGCGCATTCGCCTCGCGTTCGAATTCGACATCGTCGAGCTTGCCGCGAAGCTCCTCGATCGCCGCGTCCGGCGCGGGCAGGTCCGTGCCGTTGTAGCGCGCATCGAGCGTCGCCTCTTCCGCATTCAATTCGCGAAAATAACTGATCGACATGCGGCGGCCGAACACGTCGTCGCCCTTCATGCGAAGTTCGGGCTCAGCTTCATCCGGAAGATTGTCGCGGATCGCCGTAAGCGTGTTGATGAGCTGATCGAGCGAGGTGTACTCGCTGATCTCGATGAAGTCCTTGACGCGTCTGCCCATTACCCTCTCCCCGAGCCCGGGGTTTTATCAATTGCCGGAATCACGGCGCAACAACTGATCTTGGTTTATCCCCAAGGAAGTTGCCGGCCTGTGAATGTTTCGGTTCACTGAGGTTTAGATTTCATGTCCTCCGACCTCCTGACCCTGTCGTCCACCGACCTCCAACTTGAGCTTAGCCCTTCTATTGGTGGGGCAATTTCGCGCCTGAGCTACATCGCGGGTAGCGAGCCAAGGTCGATATTGCGCGATTGCCACACCCCGCTCGAAAACGTTTTGGAGACCGCAAGTTTTCCCCTCGTTCCGTTCGTGAACCGTGTTCGGGGCGGATCGTTTGTCTTTCGGGGTCGGACGATTTCGCTAAGTCCCAATATGGCCGGGGACCCGAGTCCGCTGCACGGTCAGGGATGGCTTAACGCCTGGACCGTGGACAATTCGACCGGGTCCGAGGCAACTTTGTCCTATCGTCATGGGCCTGGCGAATGGCCGTGGGCGTATGCTTCCCAGCAGCAGTTTCGCGTCGAAGCCGGCGTGCTCTGGGTGCGGCTGACCTGTCGCAACACGTCGGGTGAGCCCATGCCCTGCGGCCTCGGCCAGCACCCCTATTTTCCGTGCAGCGCGGAGACGCGGATCGAGACCAAGGCGAGCCATGTCTGGACGATCGATGAGGACGTCCTGCCGGTCGACAAAGTCCCTGCGACCGGTCGATATGACCTCACCGACAGGCTGATCTGCGCCCAGGATCTCGATCATGGCTTCGGCGGATGGAGCGGTTGCGCGCTGATCGACGATCCCGATTGGCCCTACGAGCTGGAACTCTCTTCGCGGGAGGCGCGGTTCTTCCAGATCTACTCGCCCGCCAGCGGCAGCTTCTTCGTCGCCGAACCAGTGACCCATGCGAACGTCGCGATGAACGCGCCCGAGCCAGACTGGCCGGAACTCGGATTTCGAGTGCTGGAGCCGGATGAGGAGATGCGCCTCGACATGCGGCTGGAGGTCCGCGCGAAATAGCGCCGTTCCAGTTGAAGCTTTCAGAAGCCGCCTATATAGCCCGCCGGCTAGCGCCGCTTCCGGAGACGTGGGTGAGTGGCTGAAACCAGCGGTTTGCTAAACCGCCGTACGGGGTATTCCCGTACCGAGGGTTCGAATCCCTCCGTCTCCGCCAAGGCCGCATTCACCCTTTCGCAGCCTGCTTCAGTCCGACGAATCCGCATCGGTCGAATGTTATTCACACGCGTGCGAGTGAAATCACGACTCATGTGAGATGAATGCCGTGCGGGCCGTCTATTTGGGAAGAAGCTTCTGTCCCTCGATGATGAAGCTGGTGCTCAAGCCGGGAGGCATGGCCAATCCGGCGCGTGAAACCGGCTGACCTCCGCCGATCCAGACATCGACCTTTCCGGGACCGATAGTGCGCTTGCCGTCCAAGTCCACTGTGCTCAGGCCGCGGTCCTGCAGGCGGAAACTCACCCTTTTCGTCTCACCCTTGAGAAGGTGCACCCTTTGGAAGCCTTGGAGGGTACGGAGGGGTGCGCCCGGCTTCTGCGGATGGGTCACGTAGAGCTGGAGCACCTCATCTCCATCACGGCCACCCTCGTTCGTCACGTCGACTGAAACGTCCACGGAACCGTCGGCTTGAACGACTGCGGAACTCACCTGCGGCTTGGAATATAGGAACCGCGTGTAGCTAAGGCCGTGGCCAAACGGGTACAGGGCCTCACCCCTAAAGTAGCGGTACGTCCGCCCATCCATCTTGTAGTCGGCGAACGGCGGCAGCTGCTCTACCGAGCGGTAGAAGGTGACTGGCAGGCGCCCGGCCGGGCTGTAGTCGCCCGCGAGCAATTGCGCGACGGCATGGCCGCCTTCGCCGCCGGGATACCAGGCCTGCACGATCGCGGGGACGTTCGCGTCGGCCCAGTTCACGCCCAGCGCGCTGCCGCTCATCAGGACCAGAACGACCGGCTTGCCCGTCGCCTGCACCCGTTCGAGCAGACGCTGCTGCGGGGCGGGAAGGTCCAGGCTGGTGCGGTCTCCTCCGGCAAAACCGGGTGCTTCGACCCGCATCTCCTCGCCTTCGACGCGTGCCGAAAGCCCGCCGACGAAGACGACGACGTCGGCCTGGCCGGCCATCGCGACGGCTTCCTCGCCCTTGTCGTTGGGTTCGCTCCAGACCAGTTGCTGCTGGCCGCGAGCTCCGCGCTGGAAACCCTCGACGCGGATCGGATAGCGCGTTCCGCGTTCCAGCTTCACCTTGTTCGAATAGATCGACGGCGCGTCACCGACGCCCCATTCATCGACGACCAGCTTGTCGCCGATCCATACGCGATAGCCATTTTCGCTGGCGAAGCGGAAGCGATACTCTCCGCTTTCCGGAGCGAGGATGGTACCGGTCCAGCGCATTGAGCTTGCCCTATCGCCGGTCCAGTTCACGCGCGCCGTCCGGTCCGTTCCGGTCTTCACCGGCGTGCCTTCCAGGTTCACGCCATTGAACGTCTCGACCTTTAGCCCGGGCGCGGAACATTGCATGTCGATGCAGAAGGCTGTCTCCGGAACCGGCAGCTCGGCCGGCCCGATCAAACCCGTTCCTTGGGAATACAGAATCTTGGAGCTCGGGAAGCGCGTCTTGATGCCGTCAAGTACGGTTACCGGCTTCGACGGCGTGCCGTAATAATTGCCGACGAGCGTGTCGAAGCTGTCGGCATTTGGTCCGATCACCGCGATGGTGCGCGGTGCACCTTTGAAGGGCAGAAGGTCGCCCTGGTTCTTGAGCAGCACCATCGAAGCCTTCGCCATGTCGAGGGACTTCGCGTGGTGCGCCGGGGTGTCGTAATCCTTCGCCGTGATCTGGGTGTACGGATTCACGGTCGCAGGATCGAACATGCCGAGCCTTATGCGCGCTTCCATCAGCCGCCTTACCGAGCGGTCGAGCACGGCTTCGGGCAGCAGACCGGACTTGACCGCCTTCACGATATTGCCGGCGTCTGTCGTCAGATTGTTGCGATAGTCGCCGCAGATCAGGTCCATGCCGTTCTTGAAGGCGACCGCTACGCCTTCCGGCGCAGTCTTGGTGTAGGCGAGGGCATCGGGCCGGTAGATATTGGCTGCGGCGCCGCAGTCTGAAACGATGTACCCTTGGAAACCCCAGTTCTGGCGCAAATATTCCTGCTGTAGCATTTCGCTGGCGCAGCCCGGGATACCGTTGACCGCGTTGTAAACGCACATGATCGAACGGACGCCCCCGTCGATCACAGTGGCCCGGAAGGCCGGCAAATAGGTGTCCTCAAGGTCGCGCTTGGACGGATAGACGTCCTCCTTGTGGCGGTTCGATTCCGGTCCGCTGTGCACCGCGAAATGCTTCGAGGTGGCGATCGTCTTGAAGTAATTGGGGTGATCGCCTTGGAGCCCCTTGATGAAGGCGATTCCCATGCGAGACGTCAGGAACGGATCCTCGCCATAGGTTTCCTGGCCTCGGCCCCAGCGCGGATCCCGGAAGATGTTGATGTTCGGAGACCAGACCGTCAGCCCGCGATAGAAGTCGCTGCTCCCATCCGGATGCAGCCGTTCGACATATTTTGCGCGGAACTCCGTGCTGATGACGTCCGCGACTTCGCGCATCCGCTTTTCGTCCCAGGTGGCGGCCATTCCGATGGCTTGCGGAAAGACCGTTGCAACGCCGGCCCGGGCGACGCCGTGAAGTCCCTCGTTCCACCAATTGTATTGCGGCACGCCCAAGCGGGGAATCGCGGGCGCGGTGTGCCCGACCTGCGCAGCTTTCTCCTGCAGGGTCATTTTCGACACCAGGATTGCCGCGCGCTGCTCCGCGCTCAGTGTCAGATCGCTGGTCGTCTGCGCAGCGGCGCTCATCGCGACAATCGATGCTGCTAATCCAAACACAGTGGTCCTGATGATTCTAGCGGCACTCATCGCAGTCTCCCCTGACGAAAGGTAGCGCTAACATGGCAGGGCGCGACTTTGAAGCGCGGGAGTTCGAATGCTGGCGCCTAAGCGTTTTTATAAGTCTGACAAAAGAGCTTGCGTTCCTAAAACGAACGTGAAAAAACCATGTCGAATCCGTTAGCGCTAACATGGGTGGAGAGCCCCGTTCTGCGCTCTGTTCTAGACGGATATGTTAGCGCTAACAGGCGCGGGAGTTAGTATCTGAGCTAGGCGTTAGGAACAGGGGAGAGAGTTATGGGGTACGGGGAGAGCAATCCGTCGCGCGCGTCATTTCGGACCGTAATGCGGCGTTCAATGTTCGTTGGTGCATCGATTATCGCGACGTGCAGCCTGCCGGCCGCCGCTCTAGCGCAGGAGCAGTCGGCCAGCCCGGAAGTCGCGCCGGAGGACACGGCGCCCAATACGGCAACAGCAGATCAGACGGGCGGGGGCACGTCACAGGCTGGCACGCCCGGCGCCGCAGCATCTGACGTCGACGGAGAAATCGTCGTCACCGGCGTTCGCGCCTCGCTCGAGCGCGCACGTGACATCAAGCGGACATCCTCTGGCGTCGTCGACGCGGTTTCCGCCGAGGAAATCGGCAAGTTCCCGGACACGAACCTGGCAGAATCCCTGCAGCGCATCCCAGGCGTATCGATCGACCGCCGGGCTGGCGAAGGCGGACGCGTGACGGTTCGCGGTTTCGGACCGCAATTCAACCTCGTGACGGTCAACGGTCGACAGCTGGCAACGACCGATATCGACCTCATCGGCAGCGACGGCGGCGATTTCAATCGCGCAACAAGCCGCTCATTTGACTTCTCCAACTTGGCTTCGGAAGGCGTTTCGCGCCTCGAGGTTTACAAGACGGGTCGCGCTGCGATTCCGTCGGGCGGCATTGGCGCGGCCATCAACGTGGTCACCATGCGTCCACTCGATGGGCGCGAGAGCGGCTTTCGCGGGAGCATCGGCGCAAAGGCACTTTACGATACCAGCGTAGAAGACTTCAAAGTCACTCCCGAAGTGTCGGGAATCGTGAGCTGGTCCGATCCCAACGATACGGTCGGGATCACGCTTTTCGGCGCCTACCAAAAGCGCAAGGCCGCCGCTGCTTCAGCCATTTCCAATGACTGGAACATCAGCTGCTACGCGTCGGCGGATCCTGTGCTTTGCCCCCGCGGATCGATGCCGGGTGTCGGTCCCAACACCGAGATTACGAACGCGCCGACGGACCCGCTGCAATTGGTCGCGATTCCGAACGACAGCCGTTACGATTACTCGGTCTTCAATCGCGAGCGCATCAATCTTACCGGTACGGTTCAATTCCGTCCGATCGAATCTCTGACGATCACGGCCGACGCGCTCTTTGCTCAGAACAAGTTGAGGGAAGAGCGGGCGGAGCAGACGAACTGGTTCAACCGGCCGTTCGACAATGTGACTTTCGACGACGATCCGGTCGTCGCGACGGCGATTTATCTCGACGAAGGCACTGGCTACGATTCCAAGGATATCGGTTTCGAGCAGGTCTATCGCGCGACAAAGACCAAGGTCTACAGTTACGGCCTCAACGCCAATTGGGAACTTCTCGACGGCCTGACGCTGAACCTCGACGGAAGCACATCGAAGTCCAAATCAACGCCCGACGCTCCCAACGGGACCAGTGCCACGCTGGTCGGCTTGGGCGCGCCCGTCGTCGACGGCCATTCCGTGGATTATTCGGGCAACATTCCCTTGCAGGATTGGTCGCTCAACGACTGCTATGCCGGCCGGGGCAATTGCAACCAGCAGCTCGATATCGGCGATCTGGGTACGCAGATCGCCCGTACCGCGACCAATTGGCAGACTCATCGCGTAACCCAGTTCCGCGGTGACCTTGGCTGGGATTTCGGAAGCGGCGCGCGCTTCGACATCGGCGGAAGCCGCGTCAGCTCGAAGATGGTCAGCCGTCGCATCCAGACGCAGCAGCAACTCGGCGACTGGGGCATCACGCAGGTCGGAGACATCGCCGCGCTTACCGGCGACCTCATCGAGCAATTCTGCCTCGGCTGTCAGTTCAAGGACTTCAATCCGACCGATGCGGACGTCGGCTTCCGGGGCAATGCCGTCGACCTCTACGAAGTCCTGTCCGCAGCCTATGCGGCCGACGGCCAGCCGCTGACCGCAGGTGTTCAACCCGGCAATGCAGTGGGGATAACCGCCGACGATTACGACCGCGTCAAGGAAACGATCACTTCCATCTACGCCCAACTGAGCTGGAAGGGGGATTTCGCCGGTCGTCCGGCGGCGGTCACTGCCGGACTGCGCTGGGAGACCACGAAGGTGAATTCCTTCGCCCTAGTCGCACAGCCTGACCGAATCGAATGGGACTCCGATAACGACTTCAGCCGCATCATCGGGGCGAACGTCGTCGGAGTGTCGAGCAAGGGGCAGTACACAAACTTCCTGCCTTCGGTCGATTTCCGGATCGAGCCGATGGACAATGTCGTTGCCCGCGTCTCACTCAGTAAAACACTGGCACGTGCGGATTACGCCAACCTCTTCGCTTCGGTCTCCGCCAACGCCCCCAACCGCCCAACCTTCCTTGGAGGTATTCCGACGGGGTCTGGCGGCAACCCCGACCTGAAGCCGCTGGTATCCCAGAATCTCGATATCAGCCTCGAGTGGTACTACGACCGCTCAAGCTACATCTCGGCCGGTTTCTTCGCGAAGAACGTGAAGAACTTCATCGGGCAGGGCACCTTCTCCGAGACGCTCTTTGGCTTGAGAGATCCGTCTTCGGGAACGGCTGGCGTATCGGGTACGGCGGTCACGCAGTTGAACGGGCTGGGAGTTCCGATCAGCGACGTGAGCTTGTTCACCTATGCCGCGCTGCTCACCCTCAACGGTGGCGACACGGCCGATGCGACTGCTGACTTTCTGGCGAACTACAACGCCGGCACCCAGCAGCTGAGCCAGGTGTTCGTCGACCAGATCCTGGCGGCGACCGACGTCATCGCGGGACCGAACGATCCCTTGTTCAACTTTGCCGTCACTCGTCCGATCAACAACGAAACCGGAAAGATCTACGGTCTGGAACTTCAGGGCCAACACTTCTTCGGCAATAGCGGCTTTGGTGTCGCCGCCTCGCTGACGAAGGTCTTTGGCGACGTGAAGTACGATCGTGGCTCGATCCCCGGGACCAACACGTTCGCACTCACCGGCCTCAGTGACAGCGCGAACATCACCGGCATCTTCGAGAAATACGGACTGTCGGCACGCATCGCGTACAATTGGCGCGGTCGTTTCTTGAACGCTCTGAACGTCGGCGGAAGCTTCAATCCGCGGTACTTCGAGCCCTACGGAACGGTCGATTTCTCGCTTGGCTACGACGTGTCGAACAGGCTCGCCGTATCCTTCGAAGGCATCAACCTGCTTGGCGAGGATCTGCGGACTTACGGTCGAAGCCGCCGCCAGGTGTTCTTCGCGCAAGAGGGACATCCGCGCTTCTATCTGGGCGCTCGCTACCGGTTCGGCGGAGACACTGCCCCGGCCGCTGCACCTCCTCCGGTAGTGGCACCACCACCGCCGCCTCCGCCCCCGCCTCCGCCTGCCACGCAGACGTGTGCGGACGGATCGGTTGTGTTGGCGACCGAGGCCTGCCCGGTACCGCCGCCACCTCCGCCGCCGCCTCCTCCGGCGCCGGAGCGCGGCTAGCTTGGCTCTGGCTTAGCGACCTGACTGGGTAGTAAGTGTGGTGCCGCCGTCGTTCCCTGACGGTGGCACCATGCGTTTAGGGAGCGGTCGTTGCCGAAGAGGGTACCTCTGGACAATGTCGAGCATGGCTCGCTGCGGGTCAGCGCGCGCGGGCTACCGGAACTGGACAATGTCAATCAGGCGCTCGTGGTCCCCGGCGAGTTCGAGGAAGTGCAGCGCGAATTCCCCATCCTCCTGCGTCGTGATCAGGACGGGAAGTTCATTGCCGTCGCACTGCTGGGCCTCCAAAAAGGCGAGAATCTCTTCCTGCAGGATGGCTGTTGGACGACCCGCTACATTCCTGCAGCGCACCGCCGGGGGCCATTCTTTCTAGGCGTTCCGGAGGCGGTTCCGGGATCTCCGGAAATGACCGTGCATATCGATCTCGAAGACGCTCGGGTTGGGGCCGACGACGGCGAAAGCATTTTCAAGGAGTTGGGCGGGAACAGCCCCTATCTGGATCAGGCAATCCAGGCCCTTCATACCGTTCACGCGGGACTGGCTTCGGCGCCCATGTTGTTCGGCCTTCTGGAGGAGTTGGACCTGATCCAGCCGCTGGCCATCGAAGCGAAGCTGAACGACGGGCGGTCATACAGCCTGCCGTCAATGTCCACGATCGCCATGGACCGATTGCAGGCACTCACCGGCGCCGAGCTTGAACGGCTTCATCTGTCCGGCTTTCTCGCTCCCATGATCTTTATCCGCTCATCTCTCCCCAACCTAAACCGGCTGATCGAGCTCAAGCAGCGCAAGCTGTCGGCGGTCCCGGCTTGAGGCGATGAAAGAGGTCAGGATCATAGAGGGGCTGACGGCGGACAGGCTGCCGGTGTTGGAACTGATCGAAGAAGGGGAACCTGCACTTCTAAAAGGCGTGGTCAGCGATTGGCCGCTCGTTCGCAAGGGATTGGAAGGACAAGCCGCGGCCATCGCCTATTTGACCGGCTTCGACGCCGGCCGGCCTGTGGTGGGCTACGTCGGACCGCCGGCGATCGGTGGACGCTTCTTCTACAATGGCGAAATGACCGGCCTCAATTTCGAGGCGAAGCGCGTCGGGTTTTCAGATTTCCTTGCCCGCATCGCCGCCCGCACCGACGATGCCGAGGCTTCGTCCTTCTACATCGGCTCAACCGACATCGGCATTTATCTGCCGGGTCTTGGCGATGAAAACTCGCTTCCGTCCAACTTGGCGCCTTTTGAGCAGCACGTGCCGAGCGTTGGCATCTGGATCGGCAATCGCACGGTCGCCAGCACGCACTACGATTTCTCCAACAACATCGCCTGCAACATGGTCGGCCGCCGGCGTTTCACGCTGTTTCCGCCCGATCAGATCGCGAACCTCTATCCCGGTCCGCTGGAGCCGACGCCCGGTGGACAGGTCGTCAGTATGGTCGATCTTCGCGATCCCGACCTTGCGCGCTTTCCGCGCTTTTCCGCCGCGCTCGAGGCTGCGCAGGTAGCGGAGCTGGAGCCCGGCGACCTGCTGATCTATCCGGCGATGTGGTGGCACAATGTCGAAGCACTCGACCCGTTCAACGTGATGATCAACTATTGGTGGAACGCCGTTCCGCGTTTCGTGGACACGCCGATGATCACGCTGAAACATGCTCTGCTCAGTCTCCGCAACCGACCGGAGCATGAGAAGAAGGCGTGGCGCGAATTGTTCGACTACTACGTTTTCGGCGATCCGGCGAACGCCACCGCGCATTTGCCCGACCACGCGCGTGGACCTCTGGCCATGGACGAAACCACGTCGCGCCGGCTTCGAGCCGACCTGCTCGACCGCTTGAACCGCTAGGAAAGTTCACGGATGGACGAACCCCGAGTGAAACGTGTCGTAGTCGCGGGCGGAGGAACGGCGGGCTGGATCGCGGCCTTCGCCCTGGCGAAGCAATTCAGCGGCTTGCTGGACATCGCTCTGGTTGAATCCGACGAGATCGGAACGGTCGGAGTCGGGGAGTCGACCATCCCGACGAGCCGCACTTTCAATCAGTACATGGGCATCGACGAACGTGAGTTCGTGAGTGCAACGCAATCGACGTTCAAGCTGGGCATCAGCTTTGAGAATTGGGGAGCGGAAGGCGACCGTTACATCCACTCGTTCGGCACTTTGGGCCGTGGCACCTGGATGGCGGACTTCCATCATTACTGGCTGGAGGCGCGGGCGCGCGGTGGGGCAGCGGACATCGGCGAATATTGCCTGGAGCATCAGGCGGCGGCTGCGGGCAAGTTCGGAACTTCGCAGAACTCGACGCTCAATTACGCCTATCACCTCGATGCCACCGCCTACGGCCAATATCTTCGCGGCCTTGCCGAGAAGCTCGGTGTTCGGCGCGTCGAGGGAAAGATCGCCGAGGTTCTCCAGAACTCCGAAACCGGCGATATCGAAGCGCTGAAGCTCGACAATGAAGTTAGCGTTGAGGGTGACCTTTTCATCGATTGCACCGGGTTTCGCGGCCTGCTGATCGAGCAGACTCTGAAGGCCGGATTCGAGGATTGGGGTCATTGGCTGCCGACCGACAGTGCGCTGCCCGTACAAACCCAATCCGTTGGTCCGCCGAAGCCATTCACACGCGCGATCGCGCACAAGGCGGGCTGGCGATGGCAGATTCCCCTGCAGCATCGTGTTGGCAATGGGCTCGTTTTCGCGAGCGCCTTCATGGATGAAGACGAAGCCCGAAGGATTCTCGCGGACAGTCTTGAAGGCGAACCGCTATTCGAGCCGCGCCTGGTCCGCTTCAAGGCCGGGCGCCGCCGCACCACCTGGGTGAAGAATTGCGTCGCCATCGGTCTTTCCAGCGGCTTCATCGAACCCTTGGAATCAACCAGCATTCATCTGATCATGATCGCCGTTACTCGGCTTCTGCAGGGCTTTCCGTTCGGTGGGGTTTCACCCGCACTCCGCGATCGCTTCAATGAACAGTCCGATCGCGAGATCGTCGGCATCCGCGACTTCATCATCCTCCATTACCACGCGACGGAGCGCGACGATTCCGAGTTCTGGCGTCACTGCCGGAATATGGTCATTCCGGACTCACTGACCGAGCGGATCGAACTGTTCCGTAATCACGCGCATGCCTATCAGGACAGCCACGACCTCTTCCGGGTCGACAGCTGGGTTCAGGTGCTCCTAGGACAGCGACTTAAGCCAGCCAGCCATCATCGCGTAGCGGAATCGATGCCGGAAGCGCGATTGCAGGAAGCGCTGAACTCCCTGCGCGGCAACATCGCGCAGGCCGTTCAGGGAATGCCGGAACACGTTGAATTCCTCCGCAGCTACATTCCTCAAAATAGCTAGGCGCATCTCCATCGAGTGCACCACCGAGCATTGACTTGCACCCTCGATTCAATTGTAAGACAAATATACAATCGAGCTCAGTGAGAGGGTGAGACCGGTCGATGTTTTTGCTTGAATCCGGCCATAAATGCGTCGCGCGCTGGCGGACTGTCGGCCTGGTCATGAGCCTTGGTCTTCTTCTCGCCTTCCCTGGCGCGGCCCAAGCTCAGAACGACAAGATGACGCCGATGGCGATCCCGGCACAGCGCGGCGCAATCGATCTGAACACGGGCCCTCTGCCGGACGCGCCGAACCCGGAAGTCTGGCACCAACAATATGGCAGCTCGTTCGCCCGAAACGTGACGGTAGCTACGCTCACCCCCTTTCTTCCCGATCCCGCGAAAGCCAACGGAACGGCGGTCATCGTTGCGCCCGGAGGCGGCTTCCGCACCCTCTCGATGAAAAATGAGGGGTGGGACGTCGCCGAGGCACTCGCGAAGCGCGGCGTGGCCGCTTTCGTGCTGAAATATCGGCTCAATCAGACCCCGGCCGACATGCCATCGTTCGCACGATCCATGGCGGAGATGTTCTCGGGTGCCGCGCGCGCGCCGCGAATGGAACCCGCTGCGGCGATTCCGGGACTCGCGCCGCAAATTGCCGACGCGCGTGCAGCATTTGCGCTTGTGCGGCACCGGGCGAAGGAATGGAGAGTGAATCCCGAACGCGTCGGCATGATCGGCTTTTCGGCCGGTGCAATGCTGACGATGGCTACGGCGTTGGCGGGGCAGGACGCCAAGCCTGCCTTCATCGGTAACATCTATGGGCCCTTGTCGCCGATCGAAGTTCCGTCCGACGCCCCGCCGATGTTCGTCGCGCTGGCAGCCGACGATCCCTTGTTCGCCGGGCAGGGCATGGGACTGATCGAAAGCTGGCAGACCGCCAAGCGGCCGGTCGAGTTCCACCTGTACGAGCAGGGCGGTCACGGCTTCGGAATGTACCCGAAGGAAACGACGAGCACAGGCTGGTTCGACGCGTTCGTTAGCTGGCTCGGAATGCATGGAATGCTGGCGCCAAGCGGGTCATGACCGAATCCGAAGACGAACTGAAGGCGCTTCGGATTCACGGAAAGCTGGCCCGCGAATTAGGGCTGCTCATCGTGTCCGGACGGTACCGGGTCGGTCAGTTGCTCGAGACCGAAATGGAAGCGAGCGAGCGATACAAGGTGTCGCGTCCGGCCTACCGCGAAGCCGTCCGAATGCTCTCCGCCAAGGGCTTGGTTGAAGCTCGCCCGAAGGTTGGCACTCGGGTGACGCCGAAAGAGCGCTGGCATCTTCTCGATCCGGACGTGCTGGCGTGGATGTTCCAGTCGGAACCCGATGACCGCATGTTGCGCGCACTGTTCGAGCTTCGATTGGTGATCGAGCCGGAAGCGGCGGCGCTCGCGGCTGAGCGGCGAACGACCGAGCAGCTGGAGCGGATGGAGCATGCGCTCGAAGTCATGTCGCGACGAACCCTCGCCACGGACGAGGGACGCGCGGCAGACCAGGATTTCCATGCGGCCCTGCTCGAAGCTTCCGGCAATCCGTTCCTGCGCACCCTTTCCAGTAGCGTGTCGGCGGCCGTGGCCTGGACGACGAAGCTGAAGCAGCGCGTGCGGCCGCTGGTCCGCGATCCTATTCCGGATCACGTTCGCGTGTTCGACGCGATCGCCGGCCAGGATGCGGGCAGCGCGCGCGCTGCGATGAACGAGCTGATCGAGCTTGCTCTCTTCGACACGACGACCGCGCCGAAAGTTGCCGGATCGAGCGAACGCGACGGAGCGGCTGCCTAATGGCGCTTCGTATCGTCCAATACGTCGATGCCGGTGAGCGTTGCGTCGCGGCAGGGGATACGGAGGGCTTTCGCCGCGTAGAGGCTGTCAGCACGACCTACGAGCTTGCGCTTCGAGCCATCGAAGCCGGTCTGTCGCTGAGTGACGCGGTCTCAGGCCGGATGAGTGACGAGGTCGATCTTGATGCCATTGCCAGCGCAGGTGGGCTTCTTCCGGCGATCGATCACCCCGATCCTGCACATCTCTACCTGACGGGAACTGGATTGACGCATCTTGGATCGGCGGAAAGCCGAGACACGATGCACAAGGCGGCTGCATCAGGCGCCCAGACCGACTCCATGAGGATGTTCCTGATGGGCGTCGAAGGCGGCAAGCCGGATGTTCTTCCGGGGTGCCAGCCCGAATGGTTCTACAAGGGTGATGGAGCGCACCTGGTCGGGCCGACCGCCGCCATTCAATCGCCTGCCTTCGCACTCGATGGAGGCGAAGAGCCGGAGATTGCGGGCATCTATGTGATCGACGGGGACGGAAATCCCCGGCGCCTCGGCTTCGCGCTGGCCAACGAATTCTCCGACCATGTCACGGAGCGCGGGAACTATCTCTGGCTCGCACATTCCAAGCTTCGGCCTGCAGTGCTCGGGGCGGAAATCCTGACCGGAGATCTGCCCGGGGATGTGCGCGGCATGAGCCGGATCATCCGTGGCGGGCAGACGATCTGGGAAGCGCCGTTCCTGTCGGGCGAAGACAATATGTCGCACCGGATCGCCAATCTCGAACATCATCATTTCAAGTACGGATTGTTCCGACGTCCGGGCGACGTGCACGTGCATTTCTTCGGCACTGCCACATTGTCCTTCGCGAACGGTGTGACGGCCGATCGGGGCGACATTTTTGAAATCGAAGCGGAGCCGTTCTCGCTGAAGCTGCGCAACGAATTGGCGATGGCGACGGACCGTCACGACGTGCGAGTCTCGCCGCTTTGAGAGGTAAAGAGGAGAGGTTTTCAATGGTTTCACGTCGGCGAATTGCAATTCTTGCGATTGGTCTGGCCGCTGCCGGACTCTCGGCACGGGCTTCAGCGCAATCGGCCGCGGCCCCGATGCGGATCGCCGTGCAAGCCGACAAGGCCGGCGCAACGATCGAGCCCGATATCTTCGGCCAGTTCGCCGAACATCTTGGCACGGGAATCTACGGCGGCGTCTGGGTCGGCAAGGACTCTGCAATCCCGAACGTCCGCGGCATTCGCACGGACGTGGTGCAGGCGCTGCGCGCAATCCGCGTTCCCAATGTGCGGTGGCCAGGCGGCTGCTTCGCCGACGGCTATCATTGGCGCGACGGCATCGGTCCGGCTGCGCAGCGCAAGCATCGTTTGAACGCCAGCTGGGGCAATGTGATCGAGCCGAACAGCTTCGGCACGCATGAGTTCTTCGACTTCGCCGAGCAGGTCGGAGCGGAGGTGTTTCTGTCCGTCAACGTCGGATCGGGGACGGTGCAGGAAGCGGCCGACTGGCTGGAATATCTCACTGCCGACAAGCCGACGTCACTGGCGCAGGAGCGCGCCGCCAACGGCCGTTCCGCACCGTACAAGGTCAAATATCTCGGACTCGGCAATGAAAATTGGGCGTGCGGCGGCGGGATGTCGAACGAGCATTATGTCGAGAAGATGAAGCAGTTCATGATCTACTCTCGCAATCTCGATCCGGCGCAAGCCACGACGATGAAGCGCGTTGCCGTCGGCTGGGACAGCAACAAGGATGATTACACCGAGTCCCTGATGAAGGCCTGGAAGGCGCGCAACTGGGCGTGGACCATCGAGGGCGTCTCGCTTCACGGCTACACCATCCCAAACAGCTGGGAGAAGAAGGGTCCGAGCGTCGGTTTCGGCGAAGACGAATATGCGAAGGCACTCCGCGCAACGCTAAAGATGAAGGACTGGGTCGCGCAGCAGAGCGCGATCATGGACCGCTACGATCCCGAGAAGACCGTTGGCCTCTACGTCGACGAATGGGGCATTTGGGCCGATCCCAACCCAGGCAGCAATCCGGGCTTCCTGCAGCAGCAGAATACCATGCGGGACGCCGTCATCGCATCGCTGAACCTCAACATCTTCATGCGAAATGCGGACCGCGTGAAGGGCACCAACATTGCGCAGATGGTCAACGTCCTGCAGGCGGTGATCCTGACCGACGGGCCGAAGATGGTCCTTACGCCGACCTATCACGTTTATCATTTGTACGTGCCGTTCCAGGGCGCGAAGGTCGTTCCCGTCAGTTTCGAAGCGGGGAGCTACACGCTTGGCGACATCAGCCTTCCGCGCGTCGACGCGGTGGCCGCCCGCGATTCATCCGGGAAGCTGTGGCTGGCGCTTACCAACGTCGATGCGAACCGCCCCGCGAAGCTCAGCGCCGCCATCGCGGGCGCACGCGGCGCGACTGGCCGGGTTCTGACCGGCGTGACGGTCGACGCCCACAATGACTTCGATCGTCCGAATGCAGTCGCGCCGCAGCCGATCAGCGGCAGGCTTTCGAATGGACAATTGCAGTTCGACCTGCCGCCTAAATCCGTCGCCGTCGTGCAGGTTCAATAAGTGAACGGCTGCAAGCACCCGTCAGGAGAAGCTCGAATGAAACGTTTTGTGTTGGCGGTGTCGGTTGCCGCACTTGCACTGACTGCCTGTGACGAAGCCGGCAGCGGAGGAAGCGGCGGGATGGTCGTCGGATTCTCCCAGATCGGATCGGAATCCGGGTGGCGGACTGCTGAAACGAATGCAGCACGCACGGCTGCCAAGCAGCGAGGCGTCGACCTTCGTATTTCGGATGCCCAGCAGCGGCAGGAAAACCAGATCAAGGCGATCCGGGCCTTCATTGCGCAGGGCGTCGACGGCATCCTGCTCGCGCCGGTCGTTGCCACCGGTTGGGACCCGGTCCTGCGCGAAGCAAAGACTGCGAACATCCCGGTGATCCTGCTCGATCGCCAGATCGAAACGCAGGACCCGGGCCTTTACCTCTCCTCGGTCACGTCGGACCAGGTACTGGAAGGCCGGATGGCGGGCGACTGGCTGGTCAAGGAAGTTGGCGGGCGGGACTGCTCTGTCGTCGAATTGCAGGGCACGGTTGGCTCCAGTCCAGCCATCGCTCGGAAGAAGGGCTTCGACGAGGCCGTTGCCAAGGCCGCGAACGTCAAGGTCGTGCGTAGCCAATCGGGTGACTTCACGCGCTCCAAGGCCAAAGAAGTGATGGAAAGCGCAATCAAATCGGTCGGCGGCACGACGATCTGCGCCGTGTACGCCCACAACGACGACATGATGATCGGCGCCATTCAGGCGTTGAAGGAAGCGGGATTGCGGCCGGGCAAGGACGTGCTCACCGTGTCGATCGACGCCGTGCCGGACATTTTCAAAGCCATGGCGGAGGGCGACGCCAATGCCACCGTGGAATTGACGCCGGAGATGGCGGCGCCCGCACTCGACATGCTGGCTGCCTACAAGAAGGACGGCAAGGCGCCGCCCAAATGGCAGCAAACACCGACGAAGCTGTACCTGCAGGACACTGCGGCGGCCGAATATGAGCGCCGGAAAGACCTCTATTGATGATCAGCACGTGACCGATTCCGACGGCGCGCAACTGCTGGAAGCGCGGGGAATCACAAAGAGCTATCCCGGCACGATCGCTCTCGACTCCGTGAATTTCTCCCTGAGGGCTGGCGAGGTCCACGCGCTCATGGGCGAAAATGGCGCCGGCAAGTCGACGTTGATCAAGGTGCTGACCGGTGCCGAACAGCGTGACGCCGGAACGGTGGAGTTGGCCGGAACGCCGATCGAGGTGCACGACACCGCCGCAGCGCAGCGCCTCGGCATTTGGGCAGTGCACCAGGAAGTCATGACCCTGCCGAACCTGACAGTGGCCGAGAACTTGCTGATGGGCGCGCTGCCTCGCCGCTTCGGCCTGGTCGACAGGCGAGAGATGAGCCGTCTCGCGCAATCGTCGCTGCAGCAGATCGGACTCGACCTGGACGTCGACCGGCCGCTCGGGTCCTATTCCGTCGCGATCCGGCAGCTCGTGGCGATCGGCCGCGCGGTTCGCGCCGATGCGCGCGTGCTGGTTCTCGACGAGCCAACGGCCAGTCTCGATATGCCGGAGGTCGAACGCCTGTTCGGGATCGTTCGTGGACTTGCGGCACGGGGCACCGGCATCGTCTTCATCACGCACTTCCTCGACCAGGTCTACGCGTTGAGCGATCGCATCACCGTTCTGCGCAATGGACGGTCGCTCGGAACGGCAAGGGCATCCGACTTGCCGCGTTCCGAACTGGTTTCTCGGATGATCGGCAAATCGCTGGAAGATGCGGTGCACAAGCCGGCTGCAAAGCCGTCGGGGTTGGTCGCGCGGTTCAGCGGCCTGACGCGCGATCGCCTGGTTGAGCCGTTCGAAATCGCGCTCCACGCGGGAGAGGCGGTTGGCGCCGCTGGGCTTCTCGGCTCGGGGCGATCGGAAACGGCGCTGCTCATGTTCGGTGCAGAGCGTGCCGATGACGGCTCGGTGCAGATCGACAACACGACGGTGAAGCTCAAATCGCCGCGCGATGCCGTTCGACACGGCATCGCCTTCAGTCCGGAGGACCGCAAGACGGACGCGATCTTCTCGGAGCTTTCCGTCCGCGACAACATCATCGTCGCCCTCCAATCGAAGCGCGGCTGGTTGCGCAGGATTACCGCACGAGATCGGAAAGCGATCACCGACCGGCTGATCGAGCAGCTCAAGGTCAAGACGCCGGACGCCGACAAGCCCATCGGGGAATTGTCCGGCGGCAACCAGCAGAAGGCACTGCTCGCCCGCTGGCTTGCGACCGAGCCGCGCGTCCTCATCCTCGACGAGCCGACGCGCGGAATTGATGTGGGAGCGCACGCGGAAATAGTCCGGCTGATCGAGGACCTGCGCGATCGCGGCATGGCGCTTTACGTCATCTCTTCGGAGCTGGAGGAATTGCTCGCCTACAGCGACCGCGTCAGCGTGATGCGCGATCGCAAGCAGGTGAAATTGCTGTCCGGCGACGAGCTTACGATTGAAAATGTGATCGCCGCCATTGCTGCGCATGAGGCCGCGCAATGAGGGCCGCTGTGGCGAAATTGCGCGGAGCATGGCCGCAGCTTAGCGCACTGATCCTGATGCTGGTCATCGACTGGCTGATTTTCCCGTCATTTTTTCAGCTGCGACTAGTGGACGGCCGCCTCACCGGAAGTCTCGTCGATGTGCTTGTTCGCGGCGCGCCGGTGGCCTTGCTCGCACTCGGGATGGCAGGAGTCATCGCAACGCGCGGGATCGACCTGTCGGTCGGCGCGATCATGGCCATAGCCGGGGCGGTGGCTGCAACCAGCATCGCGGGCGGCTCTCCATGGTACGTCGCCGTCTTGCTGGCTCTGCTCGCTGGCATGGCCTGCGGTATCTGGAACGGCACGTTGGTCGCCATTTTCGGCGTCCAGCCGATCATTGCGACGCTGGTGCTGATGGTCGCTGGACGCGGCATCGCGCAGCTGATTACTTCGGGTCAGATCACGACGTTCGTCGACCCGCAGTTTGCAGCGATTGCGAGTGGTTCGACCGTCGGCATTCCGGTCCCGATACTGATCGCTGTCGCGACGGCGGCCATCCTTGGAATTCTGACCCGATCGACAGCCCTAGGCCTGATGATCCGCGCCATTGGAATCAATCCGGGAGCGGCAGACCTCGTCGGCATTCATCGCCAGGGCATCACCTTTGCCGTCTATGTCACCAGTGGAATCACGGCCGCTCTCGCAGGCCTGATTGTCGCGGCTGATATCCGTGGGGCCGACGCCAATAATGCCGGCCTTTGGCTTGAGCTCGATGCGATCCTCGTGGTCGTGCTTGCCGGCGCCTCGCTTCTCGGCGGCCGGCTGTCGTACGGCCTGACCCTGTTGAGCGCGATCACGCTGCAGGCCCTCAAGACCGGCATTTTGCTGGCCGGTTTGCCGCCGCAGATGACGCTCATCCTCATGGCCGTGGCGGTGTCGCTTCTTCTCGCCATCCAGGCTCCGGCGACGCAGCAATGGCTGGCACGATCCGCTCGACGTCGGGCCGCGGCATGAGGGCGCTGAGCGAGCGTCCGGTGTTCATCACCGCGCTGATCCTCATCCTGCTTTTCAGCTTCTGCGCCGTGCAATTCCCGTTCGTGATTTCGACCCGCGTCCTTGGCAATCTGCTGACCGACAATGCCTATCTCGGGGTCATCGCCATCGGGATGACGGTCGTGATCATCTCGGGCGGCATCGACCTATCGGTTGGCTCCGTCCTGGCGTTCGTCGGCGTGATGCTTGGCGTGCTGATCACTGGGCAAGGTGTGGATCCGATCATCGCCTTCGCCGTCGCACTAGTTGTCGGCACGGCGTTCGGTGCTTTCCAGGGCGCTGCCATCCATTTCCTGGGCGCGCCGTCCTTCATCGTAACTCTCGCCGGAATGTTCCTGGCGCGCGGAGCGGCCTTCCTCCTCACCGAGGATTCCATCCCGATAAACCATCGGCTGTACGGAGTGCTGGCGGACGCCAATCTCCCTCTACCCGGGGGCGGCCAATTGTCCTTCGCCGCCATCGTGATGCTTTCGATGCTGGTCGCGGCGATCATTCTGCTCCGACGGACCGAATTCGGATTGAACGTCTACGCAATCGGCGGGGACCGCCGGGCGGCGGAGTTGATGGGCGTTCGCTCGGGAAGGACGACGGTGGCCATCTATGCCTTCAGCGGCTTCGCGGCCGCCGTGGGCGGCATCCTGTACTCGCTCTACACGGGATCGGCCTATCCGCTTGCGGGCGTAGGTCTGGAACTAGATGCGATTGCCGCGACCGTGATCGGCGGTACGCTACTCACGGGCGGAGCGGGGGGTGTGCTCGGCACCTTCCTCGGCGTCCTGATCTTGGGCGTTATCCAGCTTTACATCACGCTCGACGGATCGATGTCGAGCTGGGTCGCAAAGATCGTTACAGCGATCCTCCTCCTCCTCTCCATCCTGACGCAGCGGTTCGTGGCAGCGAAAGCTGTCCGGCATCGCTCTTGAGAGTAATTCGATGCAGAAACTGAGATCACAGGCCTGGTTCGACAACACGGACAATATCGACATGACCGCGCTCTACCTGGAGCGCTACCTCAACTTCGGCATAAGCCTCGAGGAGCTTCGATCGGGTCGGCCGATCATCGGCATTGCCCAGACCGGCAGCGATCTCAGCCCGTGCAACCGTCACCACCTGGTGCTCGCGGATCGAGTGCGCGAGGGCATCCGGGAAGCAGGCGCGATCGCCTTCGAATTTCCTGTCCACCCAATCCAGGAGACCGGCAAACGGCCCACCGCTGGCCTCGACCGTAACCTTGCCTACCTCGGTCTGGTCGAGGTTCTGTTCGGCTATCCGATCGACGGAGTCGTCCTGACGATTGGCTGCGACAAGACGACGCCAGCCTGCCTGATGGCGGCCGCCACCGTGAACATCCCGGCCATCGCGCTTTCGGTCGGACCGATGCTCAACGGCTGGCACAAGGGCGAGCGCACCGGCTCCGGCACCATTGTCTGGAAGGCTCGGGAGCTCCTCGCGACCGGTCAGATCGACGACGCCGGCTTTATCCGGCTGGTCGCATCGTCGGCGCCGTCGACGGGCTTCTGCAACACGATGGGGACCGCGACCACGATGAATTCGCTGACCGAAGCGCTGGGCATGTCATTGCCCGGCTCGGCCGCGATCCCCGCACCGTACCGCGACCGTCAGGAAAACGCGTACGAGACCGGCAAGCGCATCGTGCAGATGGTCCACGAAGACCTCAAGCCCTCGGACATTCTGACTCGGGACGCTTTCCTCAACGCGATCGTCGTCAATTCGGCCATCGGCGGATCGACGAATGCGCCGATCCATCTGGCCGCGATCGCGCGCCATATCGGCGCCGAGCTGACGATCGACGATTGGCAGGAGTTTGGGCTCTCGGTGCCGTTGCTGGTGAACTTGCAACCGGCGGGGGAATATCTTGGCGAGGATTATTATCGGGCCGGCGGCGTTCCGGCGGTCGTCTCAGAACTGCTGAAGCAAGGGCTGATCCGGGCGGACGCCCTGACCGTGAACGGCAGGTCGATCGGTAACAATTGCAGTGACGCCGTCATCGAAGATGAGAAGGTCATCCGTCCGTTCGACAGGCCATTGAAAGACAACGCCGGCTTCCTCGTCCTGCGCGGCAATCTGTTCGACAGTGCGATCATGAAGACAAGCGTGATCAGTCCCGAGTTTCGCGACCGCTATCTTTCGAACCCCGACGATCTCGACGCGTTCGAGGGCCCGGCGGTCGTCTTCGACGGACCTGAAGATTACCACCGTCGCATCGACGATCCCTCCGTCGGCATTACCGCGGAGACCCTGCTCTTCATGCGCGGCGCGGGTCCCGTCGGATACCCTGGGGCGGCAGAGGTCGTGAACATGCGTGCACCCGCCTATCTGATCACCGAAGGGGTGCATGCGTTGCCATGCATCGGCGATGGCAGGCAATCGGGGACCAGCGGCTCGCCTTCGATCCTGAACGCCTCTCCGGAAGCTGCAGCCATGAGCGGCTTAGCATTGTTGCAGACAGGCGACCGCGTACGCATCGATCTCAGGCGCGGCACCTGCAACGTCCTGATCCCGGACGAGCAACTGGCGACAAGGCGGCAGGAACTCGCAGCCGCCGGAGGATATAAGTATCCGCCGTCCCAGACACCCTGGCAGGCGATCCAGCGTTCGCTCGTCGGCCAGCTGGAAAGCGGAGCCATCCTGGAAGGCGCCGAGGAATTCCAGCGCATCGCTCAAACGGCGGGCCTACCTCGCGACAGCCATTAAGCGCCTCGATCGTCAGGCGTTCCAGCCGCCGCCGAGTGCAAGAAAAAGCGAAACGAGGTTGTCGGAAAGTTGCGCCTCGGACCGCGCCAGCTCCGCCTCGATGGAGGAGAGCGAGCGCTCATTGTCCAATACGATCTGAAAGGACTCGCGCCCGGCCTGGTAGCGCAAGCGTGCGATGCGGGCCGCTTCAGCCGCCTGGGTCTGAGAGCGCCGCAGCGCTTCGCGGCGATCAAGCTCGCGGGCGTAGCGCGTCAGGGCGCTTTCCGTTTCCTCCAGCGCGCGCAGCCAGGTACCCTCGAAATTGGCGAGAGCCCCGTCGGCACTGGCCTGCGCCTGTGCGATTCGGGCGCGGCCGACGACTAGATTGGTCAGCGAAAAGGAGATGAGCGGGCCGACGCTGAAGCGGAAGGAATCGCTTGAGCCGAGGCCTGAGAGTGACGTGCTGGACGTGCCGACCGATCCGCCGAGACTGACCGACGGGTATAGAGACGCGGTGGCGACGCCGACACGGGCAGTAGCGGCGGCAAGCTCGCGCTCCGCCTGGCGAACGTCGGGTCGGCGGCTGAGCAGGGTCGCGCCGTCGCCGACCGGTATGGGCCGGGCAAGTGCCGGCGGCGTCTCGCAACCGGCGACCTCGCGTGGAAATTCCGCCGGCGGCCGACCTGTCAGGACGGACAGGCGGAAGAGGGCCGTCTGTCGCTGCCCCGCGAGCGTCGGGATGCTCGCGCGGACCTGTTCGAGCTGCGCGCCCGCTTGGCCGGTATCGAGCGCCGTTCCGCGCCCGCCTTCGACCCGCCTTCGGGTCAGTTCGAACGTCTCCTCCTGGATTCGCAGGCTTTCGCGGGCGACCGCGAGCTGGCGGCCCGCGCTGCACGCATCGGCATAGGCGCGGGCGGTTTCGGCGGCGACGGTGATGCGGCTGACGTCGAAGGCCGCCTGAGCGGCGCCGGCATCGGCTCGGCTCGCCTCTATCGCTCGGCGAATCCGGCCGAACAGGTCGACCTGGTAGCTGACATCGATGCCCGCGTCGTAGCTTTCGCCTTCGGAGGCAACACCCTGGAATCCAAGTTGGTCGCCCGATTGCCGGCTGTAGGTCGCGCTTGCATTGGCTGTTGCCGATGGGAACAAACCGGAGCGTGTCTCGCGCAGTACGGCCCGAGCGCGGCGCAGGTTCGCTGCCGCAACGCGCAGGTCGGTGTTGGCGACCAGCGCCTGCTCAACCAGCCGGTCAAGCGTGGGATCGGCGAAGAGGCTCCACCAGCGCCCGGGTGGCTGGTCCTGCGTGAATGCAGGCGAGGCCGAGCTCACGAAGGGTGCCTGTGACGACGCTTGTGGTGCAGGCGAGCGATAGTCCGGCCCGACCATGCATCCTGCTAGGACCAGGGCGGCGACGCTGGGTCCGATCAGCCGCATCATTCCGCCGCCTCCGGATGACCGTGCGCATGCAACGTGCTGTGCTGCATCGCCTTGGGCATGAAGCGGTCGAGACCGCGGCAGACGACGTAGAAGACGGGCGTGAAGATCAATCCAAACAGGGTCACGCCAACCATTCCGAACGCCACGGCAGTGCCCATCGCCTGGCGCATCTCGGCGCCCGGTCCGACCGCGATCGCGAGCGGGATCACGCCGAAGATGAAGGCGAAGCTCGTCATCAGGATCGGCCGAAGCCGCGACTTGGCGGCGTGAACGGCGGCGTCGAACGGGTTCATGCCCTGGTCGTCTTCCGCCTGGCGGGCGAACTCCACGATGAGGATGGCATTCTTGGCTGCAAGCGCGACCAGAACGATCAGGCCGATTTGAGTGAGGATGTTGTTGTCGAGTCCGCGCAGGTTGATGCCGGTCATCGCCGCCAGAACGCACATCGGCACGATCAGGATGACGGCCAGCGGCAGTGTCAGGGATTCATATTGCGCCGCAAGCACCATGAAGACGCAGAGCACGGCGATGGCGAAAACAAGCGGTGCCGTGTTGCCCGCCGCCTGCTGCTGATAGGCGAGGCCGGTCCATTCGAAGCCGAAGCCCGGCGGCAATGTCTTCGCCGCAATCTCTTCCATCGACCGCAACGATGCACCGGAGGCGATCCCCGGCGGCGTCTGTCCCTGAAGCTCGGCCGCGGGGTAGTTGTTATAGCGCGTCACCTGCACCGGCCCGCTACCGTATCGGAAAGTCGCGACCGAGGAGAGCGGGACCATCTGCCCAGACGCAGAGCGCACCTGCAACCGCCCCACGTCGGACAAATCGTCGCGGGCGGATGCCTCCGCCTGCGCCGTCACTCGGAACGTCCGCCCCAGCATGTTGAAGTCATTGACGTAGGTCGAACCCAGATACGTCGCGAGCGCAGCATAGACCTGGCTGGGCTGCACCCCGACGAGCTGCGCGCGATCGCGATCGACGTCCGCTTCGATGCGCGGCGACCCCGTGTTGAATAGCGAGAAAACCTGAGTGACGTTCGGGTTCTGCGACGCAGCCCCCATCATGCCGAAGGTGGCGCCCTGCAGCGCCTGGTAGCCGGCGCTGCTGCGATCCTGAATCATCATCGAGAAGCCGCTGCCGTTGCCGAGTCCCGGGACCGGCGGCGGCGACAGGAAGAAGACCTGCGCGCTATCCTCTGCGCCGGCGACGGCGCCGGTGATGGCGCCAGCCAGTTCGGCCGCATTTTCCCCTTTGCCTTTGCGCTCCTCATGCGGAGCAAGGCGCAAAAACATGATGCCGCTGTTGGACGCCGGGCTGAACGTCGATCCGTCGAGACCGGCGAAAGCGGCGGTTTCGATGACCTTCGAGTTTTTGGACACGACCTCTCGGATGCGCTCCACGGCGCCTTCGGTCCGTTCCAGTGAGGAGCCGGGTGGAAGCTGAATGACGCCGATCAAAAAGCCCTGGTCCTGGTCCGGGATGAAGCCAGTGGGCGTGGCATTTAGCCGCCAGATGGTTAGGCCGAGCAAGCCGCCGTAGATCATCAGCATGAGGGTCGACCGGTGCACCAGCTTCACCGTCGTCGAACCGTAGCGGTGTGACAGCCAGTCGAAGCCCCGGTTGAACTTGTCGCCGGCCGCACGGATCGGACGCATCCAGCGGCGCCCATTGTCATGCGCGTCCGGATTGTGTGGCTTCAGCAGCAAGGCAGCGAGCGCCGGAGAGAGCGTCAACGAGATTACTGTCGAGATCGCAGCTGCCGCCGCAATGGTGACGGCGAACTGGCGATAAAAGATGCCGGGGATTCCGGAGATCAGCGCGGCCGGGACGAACACGGCGACGAGGACCAGTCCGATGGCGATGAGCGCGCCGGATATCTCCCGCATGGTGCGGTGTGCGGCTTCACGCGGGGACATGCCGTCGCGCATGTGCTTCTCCACGGCTTCGACCACCACGATGGCATCGTCGACAACGATGCCGACGGCGAGAACGAGGGCGAACAGCGACAGCGAGTTGATCGAAAATCCGAGCGCCAGCTGCACCGCGAACGTACCCACAAGCGACACCGGAATGGCGATGATGGGGATGATCGCCGCGCGCCATGTCTGCAGGAAGATTACGATGACGATGATGACCAGGAAGATCGCCTCGATCAGTGTCCGCTGCACCTCATCGACCGAGTCCTGCACGTATTCAGTTGGATTGTAGGGGATCGAATATTTGATGCCGGGAGGGAATAGCTTCGACGCTGCCTCGAGATCCGCGAGAACGCCGTCGGCCGTGTCGAGCGCATTTGAACCGGGCAGCTGCTGGATGGCCATGAAGACGGCTTGCCGCCCGTTCGTCGTCCCGCGGATGCTGTAATCCTGGCTGCCGATTTCGACACGCGCAATGTCGCTAAGCCGGGTGATTGCTCCCGTCTGCGGATCGGTCTTGAGAACGACATCGCCGAACTCCGACGGATCGGTCAGCCGGCCCTGCACCTGCACCGGCAACTCGAAGGCCGGTCCGCCGGAGCGAAGCGGCGCCTGGCCGACCGAGCCGCCGGCAACCTGCACGTTCTGGCCCCGAAGCGCGCCGATGATCTCTTCGGAAGTCAGATTGCGCGAGGCGGCGGCATCAGGATCGATCCAGACGCGCATGGAGTAATTGCCGCCGCCGAAGACCTGCACCGCGCCTACGCCGGGCAGGCGGAGGAGCCGGTCGCGAAGTGTGGAGTTCGCGTAATTGCCGACATAATCGATACCGATCGCCGGGTCGGTCGACCTTAGCGCGGCCACCAGGAGGAAGTCGCTGGACTGCTTGGCGACCGTCACGCCAATCTGCCGCACGGCGTCAGGCAATCTTGGCTCAGCGAGCGCGATCCGGTTCTGCACAAGCACCTGCGCCGTATCGATGTCCGTGCCCGGCTGAAACGTGACCGTGATCGCGGTCAGGCCCTGGCTTGAGGTCGAGCGCATGTAGAGCATGCCCTCGGCGCCGTTGATCTCCTGCTCGATCGGCGCGGCGATGGTCTCCGCCATCGTCTCCGCCGAAGCGCCTGGGAAGGCGGCCGTTACCGCCACGGAAGGCGGCGCGATTTCCGGATATTGGGCGAGCGGAAGAAGCGGATAAGCGAACGCGCCCAGCAGCGTGATGAACAGCGCGATGACCGACGCGAAGATCGGTCGGTCGATGAAGAAGCTGGACAGGTTCCGGTTCATCGCGCCTGCTAGCGGCCGCTGGCCGGTACCACGGAGGTGGCGACGGATGGCGGCGGCGCCTGGGGTGCAGCAGCGTCCGGCTCGGTCGTCGTCGGCGGCGCGATGCGGCCCTTCTTCGTTTTTACTTTCGACCCCGGCATCGCGCGCTGGATTCCGCCGATGATCACCTGATCCTGCGGGCCAAGGCCGCTGCGGATCACGCGGAGATTGCCGTTGAGCGGCCCAAGCTGGACCGGCCGAACGCCGACGGTGGAGTTGCGGTCCACGACATAGACGACACGGCGCGCGGCGTCGGTGGCAATGGCCGTGTCGGGGACCATGAGCGCGCGATAAGGCGCCGACGAGGCCAGGCGCAGGCGGCCCATCATGCCCGGCTTCAGGAAGCCGTCGGGGTTCGGAACCACGGCGCGCCCGCGGATTGTGCCCGAACCGGCATTCAGCACATTATCGACGAAATCGAGCCGGCCGGCGTGGACGTACTGCGCTTCGTCCTGAAGCTTGATGCGGACCGGCGCGCCGATGCGCGAACTGTCCTGCCGCTGGAAGCGAAGCAGCAGAGCCTCCGATCCGTTGAAGGAGAAGTGCAGCGGGTTCGTCGAAACGACGGTCGTCAGGACCGTCTGGTCGGCGGTCACCGCATTGCCCGGATCGACCTGCCGTTGGGAGACCTGCCCCGAGATCGGCGCGAGAACGCGGGTGAAGCCGATGTCGAGTTGACGCGCGCGCAGCAATGCCGAGGCGGCGGACACGTCCGCATTGGCCGAACGCAAGGCGGCCTGGCGCTGCTCCACTTCCTCGACGCTGGCTGCCCGTTGCTCGGCAAGGGTACGCGAGCGGGCGAGTTCCGTCCTAGCATTGACCGCCTGCGCCTGCGCCCGGACCAGTTGCGCTCGCGCCTGGTCGAGCTGGGCCTGCGCCGGCCGAGCATCGATGGTGAAGAGGAGCTGGCCACGGCGGACATATTGGCCGTCGCGGAAGTGGGTTCCGACTAGATAGCCCGAGACCCGTGGCTTCACGTCGACGTTCTCGGGAGCCTCGAACCGGCCCACGAAATCGTCCCAGTCGACCACTTCTCCGACCAGCGGTGTCGCGACCGTCACTTCGGGTGGCGGCGGCGCGCCCTGCGATTCTCCACCGCCCGAACAGCCGGCAAGAGCAACAGACATGGATATGGCCAAGACGGCCAAGCCTTTGCGTAGCATTACGTTTTTCCGAAGATTCAGCCGAACCGCCCAAGCGCGTACGCGCTCACAAGGCCTGGATCGGTCCCGCGTGGCATCACCCTTCGCGGCTGCACCTATTTGCACGCTGGTCTCAAGTCAAAACGCAATTCGGGTATCCGGAAATATTGATCGAATTTAATGGATCCGCCCCCCATCTACGCATTCCAACCGCCGCCCAGCGCGCGAAACAGGTTAATCTGGGCGACGGAGACCTGGCCGTTCATGCTGGCCAGTTCTGCTTCGGATTCGGCAAAGGTGCGTTCCGCGTCGAGCAAAGCGAGCGAGTCGACCTGCCCCTCGCGCTGCTGGGCGCGCACGATGCGGGCGGCAACTTCGGCCTCATTCCGTGCGGCCTGCAGGGCTTCCCTCCGGCGGAGGGAATTGGCGTAGGCGGAGAGGGCCGTCTCCGTCTCTTCGAGCGAGCGCAGGACGGTGCCGTCGAACTGTGCGAGCGCCTCCTGCGTACTCGCCTCGGCGCCCGCTACTCGGGCCCGGGCGCGAGCGTGATCGCTGAACGACCAGCTGATAAGCGGGCCCAGCAGGAAGCCGATCGGGTTGCTGAACAGATTGCCCAGGCTGCTCGCACCCGCCGCGGCCGATCCGCCGAGCGTGACCCGGGGATAGAGCTCGGCTGTCGCCACTCCGATCCGTGCCGTCGCCGCGGCAAGCCGGCGTTCCGCCGCCCGGACGTCGGGCCTCCGCGCGAGAAGCTGCGAGCCGTCGCCGACCGGGATGACCTGATCCAGCTTCAGCGATGAAGTTCGCGCGCCCGCCGCAGAGGGGAGTTCGGCGGGCGCGCGCCCGGTCAATGTCGCCAGCCGGAACAGCGCGGAATCGCGTTCGGCGGCGATGGCCGGAATCTCTGCCTGTCTCTGGTTACGAAGCGTGGCGATACGCGCCGTGTCGAGCCGCGTCGTCTGGCCGATCTCGACCTGCTTCTGCGTAAGATCGAGGGACCGGTCGAGCAGTTCGACGATGCGCGTCGCGACCGCCAGACGCTCAGCGGCGCTGGCGGCGTCGGCGTAGGCGCGGGCCGTGTCGGACACAATCGCAACGCGAACGGCGTCGGCATCCGCCTCGGCCGCTCCGACCTCGCCGCGACCCGCCTCGATGTTGCGGCTCACGCGGCCGAACAGGTCGACCTCGTAGGCGACTTCGAGACCGGCGCCGAAGCTGGTGGTGGAATCGCTCAGGCCGGTGTCTCGTCCGCGCGTTGCCGAAGCGCTGACGCCCCCTTGCGGAAGACGATCGACCTTCACTTCGCGAAGCGCCGCGCGTGCTCGCGAAAGCCGGGCGACGGCTGCCCGGACGTCGGTGTTGTGGGCGAGCGCGTCCGCGATGAGCCCGTCGAGGACGGGATCGTCGTACAGACGCCACCAGTCGGCGGGGACGGGCGCGAGCGGCTGGAGCGCCGGCGAGTTGTTGGCGACGAAGGGGCCGGAAGCAGCCGCCGGGGTCGCCGGTCGGGCATAGTCCGGCCCCGTGCTGCATGCCGCAAGGGCCAGTGCCGAAACGAGTGTCGTCAGTCTTTTCATCGGATCATTCCTCATTCCGCCGGCAGCAAGGTGAGCTGCTCGTCCGAGGGTCGGTCGCCGCGGCGACGCTTCAGTGTTTCGCCGAGCGTGCGGGTGGCGACGTAGAAAACGGGGGTGAAGACCAGGCCGAAGGCCGTAACTCCGATCATCCCGAAGAAGACCGCCGTGCCGAGCGCCTGGCGAAGCTCCCACCCCGGACCGCTCGCGATCACCAGCGGCAGGGTGCCGAGGATGAACGCGAAGCTGGTCATCAGGATCGGGCGCAGGCGGGCTCCTGCCGCCTCGACCGCCGCATCGATGGCCGTGAGGCCGCGCTCTTCCGCCTGCTTGGCGAACTCGACGATCAGGATCGCATTCTTCGCGGCGAGCGCGATGAGCACGATCAGGCCGATCTGCGTCAGGATGTTGTTGTCGAGCCCGCGCAGGTTCACGCCGGTCATCGCCGCCAACAGGGTCATCGGCACGATGAGGATGATCGACAGCGGAAGCAGAAGGCTTTCGAACTGCGCCGCCAGCACCAGGAAGACGAACACGACCGAAAGAGTGAAGATGATCGCCGCGATATTGCCCGCAAGCTTCTGCTGATAGGCAATGTCGGTCCATTCGCCGGAGAAGCCCGCAGGGAGGTTCGACGCGAGCCTTTCCATTGTCGAGATCGACTGGCCGCTCGAAAAGCCGGGCGCGGTGTCGCCGTCGATTTCGACCGCCGGGTACAAATTGTAGCGCGTTACGCGGTACGGGCCCGTCTTGTCTGAGAAGGTCGCGACCGTCCCGATCGGCACCATCGCACCGCTGTTCGAGCGGGTCTTGAGCTGACCGATGTCGGCAGGATCGTCGCGATACTGGGCGTCCGCCTGAGCGGTCACGCGGAAGGTGCGGCCGAGCAGGTTGAAGTCGTTGACGTAGGCCGAGCCGAGATAGACCTGCAGCGTCTCGTTCACGCGCTCTGTCGGCACGCCGAGCATGTCCGCCTTGGCCCGGTCGACGTCCGCGAAGACGCGCGGAGTGGCCGTGTTGAACAAGGTGAAGACGTTCGCGAGGCCCTTCTCCTGATGTGCCTGGCCCATCAGTTGCTGAGCGGCCTGCTCGAGTGCCTGGTAGCCGGCGCCCTGTCGGTCCTGGACGATCATGCGATAGCCGCCGCCGCTGCCGACGCCCTGGATGACGGGCGGCGGGATGACGAACACAAAGGCTTCGTCGAGGTCGGCGAGCGCCGCGCGCATGTCGTTCTCGATGTTGAGTTCGGTGCGGTCGGTTCCCGCGCGTTCCTCGAACGGCTTGAAGGTGACATAGGCTGCGCCGGCGTTGGACGCCTGCGTTCCCGACGCCCCGTCGAAGCCGGAGAACATCACCGCCTCGTCGACGCCCGGGACTTTCAGCAGTCGGTCGACTGCCTTCTTGAGCACCGCGTCCGTGCGCTCGATCGAGCTTCCGGGCGGAAGCTGGATGGCGGCGAGCGCATAGCCCTGGTCCTGCGCGGGGATGAAGCCGCTCGGCGTGTACCAGAAGACGCCAAGCGTCAGGCCGACGAGGGCGGCGTAGATCGTCAGCGCGCGCTTCGGGGCGTTGAGCAGACGACGGGTGAAGCTGCCGTACCATTCGCTCAGGCGTGCGAAGGACCTGTTGAACCAGTCGCCCGCCCGATGGACGAAGCCCATCACGCCGGTTTCGGCGCGATGCTCGCTCTTCGGCTGCAGCAGCCGGGCGGCTAACGCGGGCGACAGGGTCAGCGACAGAAGCAGCGAGATGATGGTCGACGCCGCGATGGTGACCGCGAACTGGCGATAGAACTCGCCCGTGATGCCGGTCAGGAAGGTGACGGGCACGAAGACCGCGCAGAGCACCAGGACGATCGCCACCAGAGCGGTCGACACTTCGTCCATCGACCGGTGCGCGGCCTCGCGCGGGCTGAGGCCCTGTTCGAGATTGCGCTCGACATTCTCGACCACGACGATGGCGTCGTCGACGACGATGCCGATCGCCAGCACCAGGCCGAACATCGACAAGGTGTTGAGCGAATAACCGAGCGCCGCGAGCACCGCGAACGAGCCGATCAGCGAGACCGGGATGGCAACGATGGGAATGATGGCCGCGCGCCAGCTCTGCAGGAAGACGATGATGACGAGGACGACGAGGATCATCGCCTCCAGAAGCGTCTTCTGAACTTCGCTCATGGATTCGCTGATGAATTCGGTCGGGTTCCAGATGATCCGGTATTCGAGGCCCTTGGGGAAAGTCCTGGAGGCGTCGGCGAGCTGCGCCTTGATTCCTTCGGCAGCGGCGAGCGCATTGGTGCCGGGCCGCTGGGTGATGCCGAGGATCACGCTGTCCTTGCCGGAGAGGTAGGCGTTGACCCCGTAATCCTCGGCGCCGAGTTCGACCCGCGCCACGTCGCGAAGCCGGGTGATCGCGCCGGACGGGTCGGTCCGGACGATGATGTTCGAGAATTCTTCGGCCGTCTTGAAGCGGCCCTGTGTCTCGACGTTGAGCTGCTGCGCCGCGCCCGTATTGAACGGCGGCTGGCCGACGGTCCCTGCGGCGACCTGCACGTTCTGGCTACGCAGCGCCTGCACGACTTCACCGGCCGTCAGGCCGAGGGTCGAAGCCCGGCCTGGATCGATCCAGACCCGCATCGCATAATCGCGGGCGCCGAAGATCGACACGTCGCCGATGCCTTCGACACGCGACAGGCGGTCCTTGAGCTGCGTCAGCGCATAGTTGGACACGTAGCCGCGGTCGAGCGAGCCGTCGGGCGACAGTACGTTCACGGCCATCAGCCATGACGGCGATGTCTTGCGAACTACGACGCCTTGCCGACGGACCTCCTCCGGAAGGCTCGGCTGTGCGAGCGCCACACGGTTCTGCACCAGCACCTGCGCCGTATCGAGGTCGGTTCCGAGCTTGAACGTGACCGAGATGGTCACCCGCCCGTCGCCAGTCGACTGCGACGACTGGTAGAGCATGTTGTCGACGCCGTTGATCTGCTGTTCGATCGGCGCGGCGACCGTGTCGGCGACCGTCTCCGCGGACGCGCCGGGATAGTTGGTGCTGACCGTCACCGTCGGCGGGACGATGTCCGGAAATTGCGAGACGGGCAGGCCGATGTAGGCGAACGCACCGACGATCGTGATGATGATCGCGATGACGCCGGCAAAGATCGGGCGCCGGATGAAGAAATGGCTGAATTGCATCGGGGTTCGCCTTTTAGCGAGCGGCCAAGGTTGCCTGTGAGGCGCTTGGGGAGGATGGAGGCGGAGCCTTGGCGGCGATGCCGTTGGCCACTTGGACCTGGGTGACGCGCGTCCGCACCTTGGC
>Ga0307409_100000048_pt1 | contig 42361 bp, 37 predicted proteins | sample 322Ometagenome_2_FD_203888 | JGI IMG/M metagenome (GOLD analysis project Ga0307409, IMG submission 203888) | Maize rhizosphere microbial communities from greenhouse at UC Davis, California, United States - 322HYB-O-2 | ecosystem: Host-associated > Plants > Roots > Rhizosphere > Soil | place... | reverse complement strand
GACCGAGGCGGAGGCGGGCCAGCGGCCCGTGCCGCCGAGGGCAACGCCGGCCCAGTGCCTTTTCTCGCTTCACTCGCAGAGCTTGGCGATGGGCCGGTCTATTTACCAAACACGTCCTAAGCCTCCGGGATCCTTGCATGCCTGCAATCTGCGGTTAAATGGCCTTTCCTGAATCAGGCGGAGCGTGAATGCTGCGTCCGTTCCATGATCCAAGCGCGCAATCTTACCAAGGTCTTTCGCCACAAGAAACGCGGGGAGATTCGTGCGGTGGACAACGTGTCCTTCGCCTGTGAGCCGGGAAAAATCTACGGCCTGCTCGGCGCCAACGGCGCGGGAAAAACCACCACGTTGCGTTTGCTCGCGACGCTGCTCGCGCCCACCGGTGGCGATGCCGTGGTCGCGGGTTTTGATGTCTCCACGCACCCAGCGCACGTGCGCGCCCGCGTTGGTTTTCTGGCGGCGAGCACGGCGCTTTACGGACGCCTGACGGCGCGTGAGACCATTGCGTATTTTGGGCGCCTCAACGGCCTCGACGACGAGCGCATCGCCAGTCGCACCGCCCAGCTCTCGGCGGAGCTCGGCATGGAGGAGTTTCTCGACCGCCGCGTGGACACGTTTTCCACCGGCATGAAGCAAAAGACCTCCATCGCGCGCACGCTGGTGCACGATCCCGAGGTGCTCATCTTGGATGAGCCTACGCTCGGGCTCGATGTGATGGCGGCGCGTGGCATCGTGCGCTTCGTGCGCGAGTGTCGCTCGCGCGGCAAGACGGTCATCTATTCCACCCATATCATGAGCGAGGTCGAAAAACTCTGCGACCGCGTCGGAATCATCCATGGGGGAAAACTGCTGGCCGAAGGCACGCTGGGCGAGTTGCGCGAACGCCACGGAGAACACGATCTTGAAGAGATTTTCGTCAAAGTCGCGGGCGGGGAGGCGATCGCATGAACCTGCGCGACACGCTGACGGTTTATCGCAAGGAGCTGCGTGATGCGCTGCGCGACCGACGCACGCTTATTTCGATGTTCTTGATGCCGGCGGTGATCATGCCGGCGATCCTGCTTCTGTTTGGAACGGCGACTTATCATGTCGTTAAAAAAGCCCACGCGCAGCCGCCGGTTATCGGGGTGCTGGGCGGTGTCGATTCGCCCGCGGTGAAGGCTGCGCTCAACGCGCAGCCGGGCTTTGTGCTGGTGGCCGCACCGGATGACTGGCGTGAACGCATCGCCGACAAGCGCCTGCGCGCGGTCGTGGAGATCCCTGCGAATTTCGAAGCGTCGTTGGCGGCCAGCGGGTCCGCCGAAGTGAAGATTTTTCACTACGAAGGTGAGCTTAAATCCGGGTTTGCGGTCGGCGAGCTGAGGAAGTTTTTCACCGGGTTGCGCGAGCGCACTCTCGCGGAGCGGCTCAAGACGCGCGATTTGCCGGCGAGTTTTGCGCGTCCGTTTGAGATCCGCACGGAGAACGTGGCTCCGCCTGAAAAAGTCGGCGGCAACACCTTCGGCGGATTCATCCCGTATCTTTTGATCCTGCTGAGTTTCACCGGCGTGATTTATCCCGCGATCGATCTCATGGCGGGTGAAAAAGAACGCGGCACGCTGGAGACTCTGTTGTGCAGTCCGGCATCGCGGCTCGATATCGTGCTGGGCAAATTTCTGCTCGTGCTGACGGTCTCGCTCACGACGGTCGCCTGTTCGCTGCTCTCGATGACCGTGTCGTTGCTGGCGGGTGGACTCGTCATGCTGGGATCAGGTCGCATGGCGGCTCAGTTGTCCGGTGCGGCCGGAGCCGCGCTGCCGTCGCTCGACCCTCTGGGTCTGGTGGGCGTGGTGATTCTGGTGCTTCCGCTGGCGGTGTTGTTTGCGGCGGTGGCGCTCATGATTTCGCTCTTCGCGCGCACGCAAAAGGAAGCGCAGACGTATATCGCTCCGCTGGTCGCGGTGGTGTTGCTGCCGGCGGTGGCGGGAATGTTGCCCGGTGTCGAGCTCGGTTCAGCGCTCGCGCTGGTGCCGGTGCTCAATGTCGCTCTGGCATGCAAGGAGCTCGTGTCGGGCGCGTGGCCTTGGACGCAGCTCGCGTTGATCTTTGGATCGACCTGCTTCTACGCCGCGGCCGCGCTGGCCGGGTGCGTGCGGATGTTCAGCCGCGAGAGCGTGCTGTTCCGGACGTGAGCGGGAACAGCGCGGTTGCGATGGTTTCAATTTGCGTGAACATCCTTCGCCCGCTGGTTTCCATTTGGAATTATGAATGAATTCACGGTTCAGCCGCAGTCCCCGCGTTACAGCAGTGATGAAAAGCTATTGATCATCGCGTGCCATCTTTCGGGCTTCATCGGGGTTCCTTTCATTCTGCCTTTGATCGTTTATCTCGTCAAAAAAGAGGAGCCGGGCCCGGTCGCCGCGCATGCCAAGGAGACGCTTAATTTCCACATTTCGCTGATCATCTACTTCGCGATCGCGGCGGTGTTGTTGGTCGTGGGCATCGGCTTTCTTTTGTTTCCGCTCATCGGTTTGGCTTGGTTTATCCTGTCGATTGTCGCCGCCCTGAAAGCTTCCGATAGCATCTTCTATCGTTATCCGGCCTGCATCCGTTTTTTCTAAATGAGTTCAGCACCTACTCTCCTCGTTCTCGCCGCCGGCATGGGTTCCCGCTACGGCGGACTCAAACAAGTCGACCCGGTCGGTCCTTCGGGTGAAACGATTCTCGATTACGCGGTGTTCGACGCGATCCGCGAGGGCTTTGGCCGCGTGATCTTCGTGATTCGCAAAGAATTCGAAGAGGCGTTTCGCACGCAGGTCGCCGCGAAGTATGCGGACACGGTGAAGGTGGACTATGTCTTTCAGGCGCTCGACGCGCTGCCTCCGGGGTTCACCGTGCCGGCCGGCCGTGAAAAACCATGGGGCACGGGTCACGCGGTGTGGTGCGCGCGTGACGCGGTGAAGGAATCGTTCGCAGTGATCGGCGCGGATGACTTTTTCGGACGCGATGCATTCCGGCAGTTGGCGGCGTTTTTGCGTGATGAGGCGAATTCTGCGTCTGACGAAGACGCCGCGCCGAATTTTGCGATGATCGGGTATCGGTTGGCGAATACGCTGTCCGAAAACGGCGCGGTCTCACGCGGCGTGTGCGCAACCGGTGACGACGGATATTTGGAGAAGGTGGTCGAGCACACCGGCATTCGCCGCGAGGAAGTCGGCGCGGAGCCCGGCAAAAAATATTCGGGCGAGGAAACCGTCTCGATGAACTGTTGGGCGTTCACGCCGGCATTTTTCACCGGACTCAACGAACAGTTCGAGTCGTTCCTGGAAACGCACGGCGGCGAGTTGAAGTCCGAGTTTTATTTGCCCGAGGCCGTTTCAGAGCAGGTCGCCCAAGGCTTGGTGACCGTCGAGGTGCGTCCGACTTTGGCGACTTGGTTCGGTGTGACCTATCGCGAGGACAAACCCCGCGTGCAGGCGGCGTTGGCGGCGCTTGTGACGAGTGGCGATTATCCGGCGCGGCTGTTTTGAATCCGACATGTTTGTCACTTAATAAGGGACAAATATCCGGGTGAGGTTGGGCGGGCTTGCGCCGGTGCGGGGTCGTGTCTGGGGTGGAGGCATGAGCACCGCGTTGTTTCCGCAGCAGGTCATTGCCCGAAAACGTGACGGGCATGCGCTTTCGGCGGACGAGATCGCGGCGTTTGTGCGCGGCGCCACCGATGGCTCGTGGGCCGACTACCAATTGAGCGCGATGCTCATGGCGATCTTTACGCGCGGCATGAACACCGCCGAAACCGTGGCGCTCACGCAGGCCATGATGAACTCCGGCGTGGTCGCGGATTTGTCTTCGGTGCGATTGCCCAAGGTCGATAAACACTCGACCGGAGGCGTTGGCGACAAGGTCTCCGTCCACCTCGCACCCATGGTCGCCGCCTGTGGAGTCGCCGTGCCGATGATCAGTGGACGCGGTCTTGGCCATACGGGTGGAACGCTCGACAAGTTGGAGTCGATACCGGGGTTTTGCGTGGGGCTGTCACTTGAAGAATACCGGGAGCGCGTCGAGTCGGTGGGCTGCGCGTTGATCGGACAAACCAAGAACTTGGCGCCGGCCGACAAAAAGCTTTACGCGCTGCGTGATGTGACGGCGACGGTGGAGTGCCTGCCGCTTATCTGCGCATCGATCATGAGCAAAAAACTCGCCGAGGGCATCGATGCGCTGGTGCTCGATGTGAAGTTTGGCGGAGGCGCGTTCATGAAGACGAAGGACGAGGCGCGGGCGTTGGCGCAAGCGATGGTGGACATCGGCAACGCCATGGGAAAACCAACGCGGGCGTTGCTCACGCGCATGGAGCAGCCCTTGGGGCGTTGCGTGGGCAACGCGCTGGAGGTTGCCGAAAGCGTGGAGTGTCTGCGCGGGAACGGCCCGGCGGATTTGATGGAGGTGACGTATGCGCTCGGTGCGGACATGCTCCGTCTCGCCAAGGTGGCAAAGGACGCGAAGGACGGAGAGCGGCGTTTGCGCGAGGCGGTGACGAGTGGCGCGGCGTTACGGAAATTTCGCGAGATCGTGGAGGCGCAGGGTGGCGATGCGCGGATGATCGACACGCCCGCGGTGCTGCCGCGAGCGAGGTTGATCCGCGAAGTGCGGGCGACGACCGCGGGTTATGTGCAGTCGGTCGATGCGATGACGGTGGCGCTTGCGGCGTTGCGCCTCGGCGCGGGGCGAGTGCGAGCGGAGGATGCGGTGGATCACGCGGTGGGCTTCAGCGAACTGATCAAGATTGGCGAACGCGTGGAGGCCGGTGCGGTGCTCGCGGTTGTGCATGCCAATGACGAGTCGAAGTTCGCCCAGGCGCAGGCGGCGATCCTCGGCGAGGCGATCAGGGTCGGTGATGCGCCGGTGACGCCCGGGCCTTTGATCGCGGAGCAGGTGGGGTGAACCGACCCGGAGAAACGGAGGGATGCGGTTCATGGACGGATGATCGAGCGGGGCGGGGTGCTGGCGTTGTGAATACAAGTGATGCGCAATAATATTTCGCGCGAATATTTTTGGGGCTGGCGATGAGCGGTAGCATTTCTGCTAGCATAGCCCGCTACGACCTCTGCCGGGGGGCGTTTCACCATATCAATGATCTTAAGCGCACTTTTTCACTTTAGCCGCCAGGGGAGAGACGGTGCCCGCATCGGGTCGTGGCGAGTGGACCGGGGCTGCGTGCGGGCGATGCTTTGGCTGATCGGAGCGGGCGTCGCAGGGTGGGCGCAACCCGGCGTGGCGGCACCGATTCCGGGGCCGGCGGGAATTTTCGTGATCGGCAATTTGGAGCCGGTGGCCAACGAAACGGAACGGTATGACCTGGATTATGTGTCGGGACTGACGCTGCCGATGTTGTGGAGCGATTTGGAGTCCTTCGATACGAACACCCAGTCGCCCGTCTACGACTTTTCGCGGATCGATACGAAGCTGGAGGAGCTGCGAGCCCGGGGGAAGTTCATGACGTTGCAGATCTTTGCGAACAAGGCACCGGCGTGGGTGCTGGCGTTGCCGAACATCGTCACGTGGACGAATCCGCATCCCAACCAAGGCGGCGTCCAGGTGGTGCCTTGGGATGCGCAGGCACTGGCGGCCTATGCCCAGATGATCAACAGTCTGGCCAACCATGTGGTCGCGGGGACGAGCTGGCGGGTGGCGGATCATCCGGCGTTGCAGACGATCGACTCGCCCATCGTGGGATTGCACAGTTTGCGGGAGTTGTCCGGCACGTTGGTGGCGCATCCGGCTTATGTGCGGGCGACGTTTATCCAGGCGGTGGTCGACTCGATCACGCCGAACCGGCAGGCGTTTTCGAACAAGTTTGGGTTTCTGGCATTGTTTCCGATGGACGATGCGGAGGGGGATGTGGCTTCACTCGTCTATGCGCGGTTGATGGAGGAGTTTAACGTGCCGGGTAAGCCTTCGCTCGGGTTTTTCCAAGAGACGTTGAGCGATGTGGGCCCGCAATCGACGCGAGAAGGGCCGCTTTCGACCGAGCTTGCGCTCGGGGAACTGCTGCGGGCGGCCTCGGCGAAAACCTATGTGATGTTCCAGGCTTTGCGGCCATGGCGCGTGGACTCTCCGGAAACGGCCAGCGGGACTCCGATCACGGGCCTTGCGCGGGCGTGGTCGGACTACGGGTCGACTTATGTGGAGTTATACGGGGCCGATGTCCTGGAGGCGGCCAATGTGGAGCCGTTGCGGAGGTGGGCCCGGTTTTGGACGGCGGTGGATGCGGTGCGCAACGGCCGGCAACTGCTGACGGTGGAGGCGGTCTCGGGAGGCGGAGTGGCGGTGCGCTGGGAGGAGGACTCGCTGGTGGTTTACAAGCTGTGGAAATCGGAAGATTTGGTCTCGTGGACGTTGCAGGAATCGCCCGCGCCCAGTGGCGGCGAGGTGATCCTGCCTCAGCCGACGACGAAGCAGTTCTTCCGGCTCGAGGTCATGAGCCCTTGAGGCGATGCGCCCTTCGACGCGCGTTCGCGCGATACATCGAGGGGCGCCGGGGCTGCATTTCCGAACGTGGCTGTTGCGGAAGCAGAGGTCCTTCGCCCAACGCCCGGGCGGTTTATTTTTCCATCTCGCTGAGTTGCGAGGCGGCTTTTTCCCACTCGGCGGTTGCGGCGGTGATGAGGTCCACGGTGGCGCTCAACTCGCGATTGAGGTGCTGGAACTTGCCTTTGTCGGCGTAGGTTTCCGGCGCCTCCAGCGCGGCGGTGATTTCGGCCTGTTTGGCTTCCAACTCGACGACCTTTTTTTCCAGCACGCCGACGTGCTCGCGGAATTTGCGGATTTCGTTGGCGTTGGGCTTGGATTTGACCGGGCCGGATTTGACGGGCTCGGTGGCCTTCTTGGGTTCGGCCTTGGGGCGTCCGTCGGTGAAACCGGCGGTGATCGCGGCGCGGGCGTCGCTCAACTTGGATTTCTCCAGGTAATAATCGTAGTCGCCGGCGTAGTTCGTGAGGCGACCGCTGTGGACGTGGAGCACGTTCTTCGCGAGGGCCTTGATGAAGTGCACGTCGTGCGAGATGAAGATGAGCGTGCCTTCGTAGCTCTTGAGCGCCATGACCAACGCGTCGATCGACTGGATATCCAGGTGGGTCGTCGGCTCGTCCATGAGGAGCAGGTTGGGCGGGCGGACGAGGAGGCGGGCGAGGGCGAGGCGGGTTTTTTCGCCGCCGGAGAGGACGGAGACGGGCTTGTGCACGTCGTCCTTGCGGAAAAGGAAGGCGCCGAGGATGGCGCGGGCCTGCTGCTCGGTGAGCTGGTTTTCGTTGGTGCGCAGCTCCATCACGTTCTCGAACACCGTCGCGTCGGGGTTCAGGTTATCGAGACGGTTCTGGGCGAAGTAACCGGGCACCACGTTGCTGCCGAGTTCGCGGGTGCCGCCCTGGATGGGGATGACGCCGGCGAGGATTTTGAGGAGCGTGGATTTGCCGGCGCCGTTGGGGCCGATGAGCACGATGCCTTGGCCGCGCTCGGCGGTGAAATTGAGGTCTTTGTAAACGACGTGGTCGCCGTAGGCCTGCTGCACGTGTTCGAGCTCGATGACCTTCAAGCCGGAGCGCGGGGGCTGCGGGAACTTGAAGTTCATCTTGCGCAACTCCTCGGTGGGCTCCTCGACGGCGACTTCCTTGAGGCGCTCGATTTGCTTTTCCTTGGACTTGGCGCGGGAGGCCATCGAGGCCTTGGCGCCGAAGCGGTCCACGAAGGTCTGGAGATGGGCGATCTCGCGCTGCTGGTTCTTGAAGGCGGCGAGTTGCTGGGCCTTGCGGGCTTCTTTCTCGGTCAGGAAATTGTCGTAGTTGCCGTGGTAGTAGTGGAGCGTGCCGGCGCGCAGTTCGAGCATGCCGGTGCAGAGCGCGTTCAAGAAAGCGCGGTCGTGCGAGATGACCACGAGGCCGCCCGGATAACGCGTGAGGTAGTCCTGGAACCAGAGGAGGGCTTCGAGATCGAGGTGGTTCGTCGGCTCGTCGAGGAGGAGCAGGGCGGGCTCGGCCACGAGGAGGCGGGCGAGGTGGGCGCGCATGACCCAGCCGCCGGAGAAACTTTTCGCGAGCTTGTCGGCGTCATCGTCCTTGAAGCCCAGGCCGGCGAGGATTTTGCGGGCGCGCGGTTCGAGGGTGTAGTCGATGTCGTAGTTGTCGTCGGTGGGTTCGAGCTGCTTGCCGCTGGTGGCGATGTGCAGGATGGTTTCCTCGCCGGCGGGGGCGCTTTCCTGCGGGAGGAAGCCGAAGTCGGCGCCGCGTTCCCATTCGATGGTGCCGGTGTCGGGTTTTTCTTCGCCGAGGATGAGACCGAAAAGGGTGGATTTGCCCGCGCCGTTGGGGCCGATCAGGCCGAGGCGGTCGGTGCGCGCGATGAACAGCGAAACGTCGGAAAAGAGTTCGCGCGTGCCGTAGGACTTGGAAACATCTGCAATGGTCAGCATGAGAACGGGACACCCAAACGGCGTCTGGCGACCGGGTCAATGCCTAGGGTGAGCTCGGGGCCGGTGGGTTGGTTGTGGAAAGGCGTGGGGCTGGAATTTTGTGGCGTTGGTTTTCGGAGCCGCTGTAAGTCTGTGCCCTTAATTTTATGAAGAAAGCCAAGCTCCAGAAACGCCCCGAGGACATCAACGCCAAGCTCGCGGCCAAGAAGGGTCCGATCTCCCAGTTCATCGCGCACAACTACCGCCACTTCAACGCGGCGGCGTTGCTCGATTCCGCCAAGGGCTACGAGGACCACCTCAAGGCCGGCGGCAAGATGCTCGTCACCCTCGCCGGCGCCATGTCCACCGCTGAACTCGGCCTCACGCTCGCCGAGATGATCCGCGCCGACAAGGTCCACGCCATCGTTTGCACCGGTGCCAACCTCGAAGAGGACATCTTCAACCTCGTCGCCCACGACTACTACGAGCGCGTCCCCGGCTACCGCGACCTCACCGCCGCCGACGAGCAGGCGCTGCTCGATCGTCACATGAACCGCGTGACCGACACGTGCATCCCCGAAGGCGAGGCCATGCGCCGCATCGAGGCCGCCGTCGCCGAGGAGTGGGTCGCCGCCGACCAGGCTGGCGAACGCTTCTTCCCGCACGAGTTCATGTATAAGATTCTTCGCTCCGGTAAGCTGAAGAAGATGTATCAGATCGACCCGAAGAACTCGTGGATGCTCGCCGCCGCCGAGAAGAACCTCCCCATCATCGTCCCCGGCTGGGAAGACGCCACGCTGGGCAACATGTATGCCGGCCGCGTTATCACCGGTGAAATCAAGAACGTTCACACCGTCCGCACGGGCATCGAATACATGACCTGGCTCGCCGAGTGGTATACGAAGACCGCCAAGCTTCTCAAAAACGGCGAAGGCTCCATCGGTTTCTTCCAGATCGGCGGCGGTATCGCCGGTGACTTCCCGATCTGCGTCGTGCCGATGCTGCACCAAGACCTCGGCCGCACCAGCGTGCCGCTCTGGGGATACTTCTCGCAGATCAGCGACTCGACCACCTCCTACGGCAGCTACTCCGGCGCGGTGCCGAACGAGAAGATCACGTGGGGCAAGCTCGGCCAGAAGACCCCGAAGTTCATCGTCGAAAGCGACGCGACCATCGTCGCTCCGCTGATCTTCAGCTGGGTGCTCGGCAAGTAAGCATCCCGACTGCGGGAATACGCTTCGCACGTTTCCTTAAAGCCGCCCGTTTTTCGGGCGGCTTTTTTGCAGGGTAAGCCTCTTCGTTTAGAAGTTTTCTGGTCGTGCGTCCGACGCACGCTCCAGTCGCTTGTGCATGCGCAACGCATGTCGTCCATCGGCATTGCAATGCTCGATGGTGTCCATGAGCCGGGTGATAAGGAATCCGCCTCGTCCGCTTTCCGCCAAGGGATCGTCGGGCAAGTTGCCCCAGGTCGGCGGAGGGTTGAACATTCCCGGTTCGGAGACTTCCAATTCCAAGTCGCGGTCCCGCCAAATCCAAGCCAGGTGAACGCACGCATCTGCACCGGATGCCCCGCCGTGTCGGATCGCGTTGGTGAGTGCCTCGCTCACCGCGAGCGCCACGCCCTCCAGCGCCTCGCCGTCCGTTGAGCCGTGCGCCCGCAGCCAGTCGCGCAGGCTGTTCACCGCCGGACCCACGTGCTCCACCCCCGCCGGTAACGTCACGCGGGTCCACCCGGTCCGGCGGACTGCAGCGGGCGTGGACGGTTCGTGCATGGGACGGAGTGTGCCGGGCTCTTTCATGGGAACAAGCCTGCGCTCCACGCCGCACCTGCGCTAAAAACGGCGCGCATGGCTTTAAGCGTCATTTCGGTGTTCAATCCTTGGCGTCTTTGCGCCTTTGCGATTACTCCGTTTCCTTTACTCATGCCCAACGCCCTCGTCGCCGAGAAATCACCCTATCTGCTTCAGCACGCCGACAATCCGGTCGATTGGCTGCCGTGGGGCGAATCGGCGTTTGCCAAGGCGCGTGCGGAGCAAAAACCCATTTTCCTGAGCATCGGTTACTCGACGTGCCATTGGTGTCACGTGATGGCGCACGAGTCGTTTGAGAACGCCGGGATCGCCGCGCTTCTCAATGAACACTTCGTCTCCATCAAGGTGGATCGCGAGGAGCGTCCCGACGTGGACAAGGTTTACATGTCCTACGTGCAGGCGATGACCGGCGGCGGTGGCTGGCCGCTTTCCGCGTGGCTCACGCCCGATCTGAAACCTTTCTATGGTGGCACGTATTTCCCGCCCGAGGATCGCCAGGGCCGCACGGGATTTCCGTCCATCCTGCGAGCTATCGCCAAGGCATGGTCCGATGATCGTGACCGGCTGGTCGCCGAATCAAACCGGGTGATCGACTCGCTCACGGAATACCACGAATCACGCCGCACCGAAACCGGTGAAACGCCCGACCTCCACGACTCGGGCGGCGAGGCGTTTGAGAAGTGCTACCAATATTTCGCGGAGAATTTTGACGTGAACAACGGCGGCTTCGGCGGAGCTCCGAAATTCCCGCGTGCGTCCAATCTCGATTTCCTGCTGCGGGCGGCGGTGATTCAGGGCGTCGAGTCCGAAGCGGGCGCCGAGGCGGTGCAAATGGTCGCGGCCACGCTGCAGCGCATGGCGGGCGGTGGTATTCACGACCAGGTCGGCGGCGGTTTTCATCGTTACTCGGTCGATGAGGCGTGGTTCGTGCCGCACTTTGAGAAAATGCTCTACGATCAGGCGCAGATCGCGGTCAACGCGCTCGACACGCATCTCGCCACCGGTGACGAGCGGTTTGCTTGGATTGCGCGCGACATCTTTGGCTACGTGTTGCGCGATCTCGCCGCGCCGGGCGGAGCGTTTTTCTCGGCGGAGGATTCGGATTCACTGCTCGCCCATGGCAAACCGGAGCATGCCGAAGGGGCTTTCTACGTGTGGACGCGCGCCGAAATCGAAGCGGTGTTGAGCAAGGATGACGCGACGCTGGTGTGCGACCACTTCGGCGTCACGGCCGAGGGCAACGTGCCGTCGCAGCTCGACCCGCACGGCGAGTTCGCGGGGAAAAACATTCTCATGCAACGGCGGGGGCTTGTCGCGACCGCGCAGGCGCACGGACTCGCGCCGCAGGTCGCGGCCGAGCGACTGGCGGCGGCGCTGGAGACGTTGCGCGCCGTGCGGGAAAAACGGCCGAGGCCGCATCTCGATGACAAGATCATCACCGCCTGGAACGGCCTGATGATCTCGGCCCTCGCGCGCGGCGCGGTTTCGGCCGCCGGGTGTCTGGAGGATGTTCGTGAGAGTTACCGTATCGCGGCGGTCCGTGCGGCGGAGTTTGTCCACCGCGAGCTCTTCGATGAGCGGCGCGGCGTGTTGTATCGAAATTATCGCGACGGACGTGGCGCGAACGAAGGGTTTTCCGAGGATTATGCATTTCTCATCGCGGGATTGCTCGACCTTTACGAGGCGACCTTCGATGCGCGCTGGCTGCGGTGGGCGGACGGGTTGCAGCAGGTGATGGACGCGCTGTTCTGGGACGAGGCGCACGGCGGGTATTTCAATTCGCGGGCCGATGACGCGAGCATGGTGCTGCGCTTGAAGGAAGACTACGACGGCGCGGAGCCTTCGCCCAACTCGGTGGCGGCGGCGAACCTGCTGCGGTTGTCGGCGTTGTTTCACGACGAGCTCCTGCGTGAGCGCGCGTTGCGGACCATCGAGGCGTTGCGACCGCAGTGGTCGAAGGCGCCGCATGCGCTGCCCGCGCTGTTGTGCGCGATCGAGCGGGCGCTGGAGCTGCCGCGTCAGGTGGTGCTCGCGGGCGACCCGCAGTCGGCGGACTTCCGGGCGTTGGTCGCGGTATTGAACGAAAAGGCCGGACCGCGTCGGGCCGTGCTGGCTTCGCCGGGCATGGACGACCCGGGCCGTTGGCTGATGAAACGGGCGCCGTGGCTCGCGGACATGAAGCCGGGCGCGGACGGGGAAGCACGGGCCTTCGTGTGCGAGCGCTTCACGTGTCAGGCCCCGGTTGCAACCCCCGCTGAACTGCGCAACCGGCTGGCTTGAATTTGCCGGTGGCCGGGTAGCCCGGCCACTCAGGTATCTTCGGCCGCCTTCAACTCGGGAAGGTCGTCGTCGGCCTGGAGAGTCGTCATCAAATCACGCACTTTTTCCAGAATACCGAGCATCTCCGGGTGTCGGATGGCATAGCGCAGCAGATCGATCTGGCGGGCCGGCAGGCCGCGACTGACCACTTCGGCCTCCAAATCGCGTGCGGCATCGCGCAGAGAACGACGGTAGCCGGCGACCGCCTTGAGGGCGGCGGCTTCCGTGCGCGGTTGTGAAAAAGGAATGCCGCTCACCGCCTCAAGCCACAGCAGCGCCATGCTCTTCAATTCAGTCGATTGAGCGGTGTAGCCCATTTTTTCCATGAGTTCGGCGATAGTCTTGAACTTCACCGGGCGACCCGACTCGACATTGGTCACGGTATTCCGGTGACACCCCGCCAGCTCCGCCAGTCCTTCGAGCGTGAGGCCTTTGGCTTCCCTCAGGCTGCGAAATAGCTGCGTGTAATGCATCGCTTGGGAAATAGGGCGGCGCGCCCGCCGCTGTCAACGAGCGGCACTTCGGGGGAGCGGGGCAGGGTTCTTATTGACAATAAATGGACGACCACAAAAAGTGTGCAAATGGAGAAGCGCACGATCTTGTCTGGGCGGGATGCCTCCGGGTTCGACCGGCGGCGCCCGCAAAGGCGGCGGATTCTGGAGGTGCTGCATGATATTTGCCTGAAGATCGAGCCACTGCAGACCACCGAGGATGCGCGCCTGGCCTGTCGAGAAGTGGCGCAGATGCTCCGGGGGGCGCACAGGCACGACGGCGTTCGCGACCCCGCCAGAAAAAACCGTTTATGATTCGAATTCTAGTCATCGACGATTACCCGGAGATTCTGACCATGCTCGACCTGACCCTGGGCATGGCCGGATATCATGTGGTCACCGCGGACAACGGAGCGGCGGGCCTGATGCTGGCCACCGATCTCAAGCCCGATCTGATCCTGCTGGACATCGACATGCCCGGGCGGGACGGAACGGTCGTTTGCGCCGACTTAAAACGCGATCCGGTCACGGCCCGCATCCCGGTGCTCATGATGACGGGCCGGATGAGCCTGCACATTCTCGAGCAAGGGCGGCAGGCGGGAGCCCGCGGGGTGTTGTCAAAGCCGTTTCTACGCGAGTGCCTGCTCGAGGAGATCAACCGGGCGCTGACGGAATCTCCGATCCGCTAAACGGCGCGGAGCGCTCCCGAGCGCAGCCTCGCACGCATCCGGCATTGTCATGGGCGCAATTCCTCAGCCATAACAGAGCCAAGTAGTTCGCCTGCCAGCATCCCCCCTCTTAAATCGTGAAAATCCTCGCCGTTGAAGATGATCCCGTCGCTCGTGCGATCCTCCATCAGGCTTTGCGGCGTCTCGGCCATGAAGTCATCGAGGCAAAGGATGGTGCCGAGGCCGTGCGTATCCTAGAGAAAGAGCCCGTCCGCCTGATCGTGAGCGATTGGATGATGCCGGAGCTCGACGGCCTCGGTTTGTGCCGGGCGGTGCGCAACCGCGTGAACGCCGATTACGCCTATTTTATTCTGCTCACCAGTCGTGAGGCCGATGTGGATAACCAGCGCGAAGCGATCGAGGCGGGCGTGGACGATTTTCTGACCAAGCCGCTCGACTTGCAGGAAATCTGGATGCGCCTGCGCGTGGCCGAGCGCATCCTGCGTTACGCGACCGAAGTGCGCCAGCTGGAGGCCTTCCTTCCGATCTGCGGCTACTGCAAAAAAATCCGCGACGACCAAAATTACTGGCAGCAGATCGAGAGCTACATCAACGAGCGCACCGGCACCGATTTCAGTCATTCCGTGTGTCCTGATTGTTATCAGCGCGTGGTCGTGCCCGAGCTGGAAAAACTGCGTGCCGCGGCCCCCATCCCTCCCAAGCCCCGTGTCGAACGAACGAATTGACCGTCTCGAAGAGCGCCTGGCTTGGTTGCAACGCCACGTGACCGAGCAGGACAAAGCCATGCTCGAAATGGCGGGGCAACTCGACCGTTTCAAAGCGGAGCTAACGCGTCTCAAACAACGCGCCGAGTCGGCGCCGACGAACCCGGACGGCGGCATGGCCGACGAACGTCCGCCGCATTATTGAGCGAGGGGACGCGGGCTTCCGAGCATCAACGCAACACTACCAAGGCGCAGTTACGGCGCCTTCACCGTGCCGCGACCTGTGCTCGTTAGCTTGATCGTGTCGTTGTCACTGCCGACGGTGATTTCCAGCGTGCTTTCGGTTGCGATGCGGACAGTGCCCGGATGGCTGGCGAGCCAGGCGCGCACGTCAGGGGCGAGTTTGGCTGGCAAGTTGACGGTGTGGGCGACCTCGCCGAGCGGAGGCACGCCAATGGGTTCACGATCATCGACGCGGCCGATTTTCTGGTCGCCCAAATAAAGCGTGTGCGTCGAGCCGGCCACCACCATGGGCACCGTGTTGGCGTTCACCAAGCGCAGCGTCACCACGTAACCATCGGCGGCGGCGGTCAGACCGGTTACTTGAATCACGGGTGCCTCCAGGCGTTGTTCCGGGGGCGTGCCGCAACCGGAGAGGACGAGCAAGGACAGGCCGAGCAACGAAACGAGGGAGCGCATCATGGCGGTCATCAAACGAATCCGACTGCGTTGCGCAAACTCGCAGGTGACTTGATCGTATTTAATCCCGAGGGGCTGTTGTCGCTCCTCCGATCAGCCCCGGTCCCGTGTCAGAACCGTGTCAGAACACAGACAAGGCCTTGGCGCTTTCGATGGCGACCCAGGCAAACCCCACCGTGCCGGCGATCATCATCACGGCCCGCGTCAACTTCTGGAAATGCAGGCGGCGGTCGTGGCGATCCGGATGGTGACGGCGGCTGCAGCCTTGCACCGACATGAAGCTGACGAACTGGCCATTGCGCACCGGCGTGGTCCAACCGCGACTATCCTGCGCCCGGCCTCGGATGAAGGTCGGGATGCGCAGAAAACGCAGGAGAGTGAGCAGGGCACGAATCACGGGATCATGTTTCTCGGGAAGATGCCCGGTCTTACAAGAGGGAAGTCCTCCGCCGGGTGATTTTCACACGTGTTTTGCAGAGCAACCGGAGGAAGGACGTTTCGACTGATAAATTTGAGTGGTTTTCCACGGCGGGAATAGGCAATTTCGGCGGTTTACGTTCGTCATGCACCACTTCCATTACGTCGGCTCCAACCTCCACTGCGAATCCGTCGATCTCGCCGAAATCGCCCGTCTCTACGGCACGCCGACCTACGTCTACAGCGCGACCACGCTGGCCGATAACTACACCCGTCTGGCCAACGGTCTCGCCGGTCTCGATGTTCAGGTCTGCTACGCGCAGAAGGCCAACGCGAACATCGCCATCCTTCGCCATTTCGCGAACCTTGGCGCCGGTTTCGACTTGGTGAGCGGCGGCGAAATCAAGCGCGTGCTCGCGGCGGGCGCCGATGTGAAGCGCAGCGTGTTTGCCGGCGTCGGCAAGACCGAGTCCGAGATCCAGCTCGCGCTTCAGAACGGCATTTTTGCCTTCCACGTGGAGAGCGAACCCGAGATCGCCCGCATCAACCACGTCGCCGGCAAGCTCGGAGTGAAAGCCCCGATCGCCATCCGCATCAACCCTGACGTCGACGCCAAGACCCACGCCAAGATCACCACGGGCAAATCCGAAAACAAGTTCGGCATCCCGCTCAAATACGCCGCCGCCGCCTACGAGGCCGCCGCGAAGTATCCCAACATCTTCATAAAAGGCGTGCAGATGCACATCGGCTCGCAGCTCACGAGCGTCGCCCCGTTCGTCGAGGCGGTCACCAAGGTCGTGCCGTTTGTCGAAGAGTTGAAGGCGAAGTATGGTATCAGCTATTTCTCGATCGGTGGCGGCATCGGCATCGTTTATCAGGATGCCCTCGCCAGCGGACAGCAGGCCTGGTGGGACGCGCAGCCCGCCGAGACGCGCCCGATCACGCCCGAAGCCTACGGTGCCGCGCTCGCTCCGCTGCTCAAGCCGCTCGGCCTGAAGATCCTCCTCGAGCCCGGCCGCAACATGGTGGGCAACGCCGGCGTGCTCCTCTCGCGCGTCGAATACCTGAAGCGCGGCGAAGGCCGCAACTTCCTCATCGTCGATGCCGCGATGAACGACCTCGCGCGCCCCGCGATGTATGACAGCTATCATGAAATCGTGCCGTTGCACCGCGACACCGCGCGCCGCGCCTTCAACGCCGACGTGGTCGGACCGATCTGCGAAAGCGGCGATTGTTTCGCGAAACAGCGTCCGTTGCAGGAAGTCGGCGAAGGCGAGTATATTGCCTTCATGAGCGCCGGCGCCTATGGTTTCTCGATGGCGAGCCGCTACAACACCCGCAACCTCGCCGCCGAAGTGCTCGTGAAGAACGGCACCTTCGAACTGATCAACGCCCGCGAGACCTTCGAGCAGCAGATCGCCAACGAAAAGATCCCGGCGTTTCTGAAGTGACGAAGACGGAGTAGTTGAATCTGGAACTCAGGAAATCAGGAACGGAAAAGCTCCTGATTAAATACGGAAAGCTGGAAAGCGGGACATGCCTGCTTTCCAGCTTTCTGTATTTTTAACCTCTTGTTTGTTCCGTTCCTGATTTCCTGAGTTCCAGATATCTCTCTTCTGTGGTTTTGCTTGCATCATGAATTTCCCCATTCGCTGTTTGATGTTCGTGATGCTCGTCTGCCCGGTTTTTGCAGAGCCGGCGCGTGCACCTGATCCGTTTCGCGCGTTTACCTTTGCGGATTTTTGTCGCGAAAACCCCACGCTCAATCAACCGGTGGGCAATGATCCCGTCTGGGTGGAGTGGCTGGTCGCGGAAGCGCCCGTCGCACCAGATCAGCCCACGCTCGAAATGCTTCAAAGCGGGCGCCTCGTTCGACAAGTCACCCGGCTGAATCGGTGTGCCAGCACGGAGCAATGGCAGTTGGTCGACCGGGCGCCTGACGGACGCCCCTTGGCGGCGCCGCAGCGTGTCGGGAGTGCGCTCTTTACCCGCTTGTTGCCGACCAAGGACAAGCAGCAGATTGAGCTCCGGTTTTCCACTGATTGGGTCCGGCCGTCGGGCTGGGTGAACAATGCCGAAGGTCTGCCTGAGGCGATTTGTGAACGCGCGGGTGTTAATTCCAATCTGACGGTCGTTGCGGGGGAGTGGATCAAGGTTGGCGAAACGCGTTCCGAACGGGCGACGAAGACTACCGATGGCAACGAAACCGCGGAAAAAATCTTTCGGGTGTTTTACCTGCGCGTAGTGATGAAGCCTGGCGCGTTGTCGGTTGCTCAGTGAGTGAAGAGACAGCCTCGGGGTCTGCGGTTTCACTTGTTTTCTTTTCGTGCAGTTCGTGTGTTTCGTGGTTAACCCCTCCGTATGAATTTCGCCATCATCGGCGCCGGGGCCTGGGGCACGGCGTTCGCCATCCATCTTTCTCGGCTCAACCACACCGTCACATTGGTGCCTCGGCGGTTTGAACAGGCGCTGGCCATCGCCTCGACGCGCGAGAACGCCGATTACCTGCCCGGTATTTCGCTGCCGCTCAGCATCCAAATCGGGCACGAACTCACGCCCGTATTGATGGAAGCCGACGTGGTTATTCTCGCTTGTCCGTCACATGCCTTGCGCGAGACGTGCGAACGCGTCCGCTCCCACCTTGGTCTCGCCACCCAGCTCAAGCTGGTTGTCTCGTTGGTCAAAGGCCTCGAACTCGGCACGCATCTGCGTCCGAGTGAAGTCATTGCCTCCGTGCTGCCGAATTACGCGGTGGGCTCGCTCACGGGTCCGACGAACGCCGCCGAGGTCGCGCGCGGAAAACCCGCCGCCATGGTGCTGGCTGTTGCGAAAGCGGCCGATGGATTTGTCGCCGAGGTGCAGGCCGCGTTGAGCGGACCCACGTTGCGCGTCTACACGGGCGACGACGTGGCCGGCGTGGAGTTTGGCGCGTGCCTCAAGAATGTCTACGCCATCGCCGCCGGATGCAGCGACGGGCTGAAGCTGGGCGACAACACCAAGGCCGCGCTGCTCACCCGCGCGCTCGCCGAGATGGTGCGCGTGGGCGTGGCGCTGGGAGCGAAGGCCGAGACATTTTACGGACTCGGCGGTTTTGGCGACCTGGTGGCGACGTGCAACGGCGCGTGGAGCCGCAACCGCACCTTCGGCCAACAACTGGGCGAGGGCAAAAAAGCCGCCGACCTGATCGCCGGAAGCAAGTCGGTGGTCGAGGGCTACCGCACGACGGAGAGTTTCGCGGGGCTGTGCCGGGAACGCGGCATCGACGCGCCGATCCTTCGTGAAATCCATCGCATCCTCTACGAAGGAAAGCCGCCCGCCGAGGCGCTCACCGCGTTGATGACTCGCGAGTTGAAGCGGGAGTAGTTCTTCCGGTTGTCGACTTGAACGACGTGGATTGGCGGGATGCCTCCACGTCGTCGTTCAGCGCGCGAGGCGCGGGGATGGGCGCAGGGCGCGCCTCGCCTCACTCCTTGACCTGTTCGACGACGGAGACCTTTCCATTCACGAAGGTCACGCGCATGACGGGCTGTTCACGATCGACGTAAATCGGGCGGGTGACGGGTTCCAAGTAGGTGGTGGTGACGCCTGTAGTCGGGTTGGTTGCCGTGCGACGAATGAAGCCGCCGTAGGCTTCACCCCGGTATTCCTGCCAGTAACGGTTGTAAATCCAGGTGAGGGTTTCGCCGGAGGCGGTGGCCGTCGCTTTTTTTTCGTCGGGATGACCCACCGCGATGTAGACCATGTCGGGCGAGTCGCCGATCTGGATGACTTTGTTTTCGAGGCGCGCCTTGGTTTCAGGCGGGAGCGAGGCGAACACGTCCGCCTTTTTTTGGGCACGCCGCTCGAACGTATTGCAGCCGGTGAGCAGCGTAACCGTCAGCACCAAGGTGATGAGGGAGATGAAGCGCATATAGATAGGACCGTGATTCCCCCGATGAGTTGCCTCAAGGGCCGTCTTCATCCCGCGCGCAGGTAGTATCCCGGGTGTTTAGGGCGGAGAGATCGGGGTCGGCGGCGGCCTCGGTTTTCCACTCGGGTTCGCGGGCGCAGGCGCGTTTGAGACGGCGGCGGGCCTCGGGCAGGTCACCCAACAGGCAATAATAACAGGCGAGATTGTAGTCCACCAACGGACTCGGTTCGGTGATGGCGCGTTCACCGCGCAAAAGGACATCGCGGGCGTCGGCGACGCGTTGTTTTTCGCGCAGCGCATAAGCCCATGCGATCCACGGGCGCTCGAGTGTGGGAATGACGGCAGTGACTTGGGTGGCGAGTGTGATCACGCGCGTCCAGGTGGACCTGGCCATTGCCAACTCGATGTGGATGCTCAGCACCTCGGGAGTCTCGCGATCTTCCGGCTTGATCAATGCCAGTTCCTCACGCGCCTCGGGGAACAGGTTGAGTTCGATGTAGCCGAGCGCGTAGGAGAGGTGTTTGCGCGTAGGTATCATGGTGCGGAGTCCTCGTTGTCGTCGGCTTGGATTGTCTGCCATTCGCGCGCGAGCAGGCTGTTCACGGTGAGATCGACGTAATGGTCGTAGAGCCACTCGGCATCGCGGAGAACGCCTTCACGGATAAACCCGAGGCGTTCGCAGACGGCTTGGCTGGCGTGGTTGCCGGTGGCGGCGCGAATCTCGACCCGGTTGAGCTGCATGATCATGAATGCGTGCACGACGAGAGTCCGCACGGCGGAGGTCACGAGTCCGCGTCCCGTGTGTGCTTGGTCGAGCCAATAACCAATCTGACAGGCGCGATTTGCCGAATCGATGACATGCGGACCGGCCACGCCGATCAGCCGGCCTTCAAAAAAAAGTCCGCAGGAGAATCCGTAACCATCGGCGTGGCGGTCCTGCATCCATTGGATAAACGTGAGCGAGTGGTGTGGGGTGGTGTTGCCATCAATCCAAGGGAGCCACGCCCGCAGCCAGGCGCGATTGCGGTCAACGAGCGCAAACAGTTCGGAGGCATTTTCCTCGCGGAGAAGGCGCAACCTAAGCGCGGGCTGATCGGTGAGCAGGAGGAGCGAAGGCTCGTCGGACATACCGCGAAAATGCATACCGCATCCCTCACGGCAACCCGGCTGAAGTCCGCCTCATGATTTACTACAGCCGCGCGCTCCGAAGGCGGAGGGCGTTGGCGACGACGCTGATGGAGCTAAGGCTCATCGCCACTCCGGCGAGCATCGGACTGAGCAGCCAGCCGGTGAATGGAAACAGCAGGCCCGCCGCCACGGGAATCCCCAGGCCGTTGTAGAAAAACGCGAAGAACAGGTTTTCTTTGATATTCCTCAATGTGGCGCGGCTCAGGTGGACCGCCTTCACGAACGCGCGCAGGTCGCCTTTGACCAACACGAGGCCGGCGCTGTGCATCGCGACATCCGTGCCGGTGCCCATGGCGATGCCGATGTCGGCGGCGGCGAGCGCGGGTGCGTCGTTGAGTCCGTCGCCCGCGAACGCGACCACTTCGCCGCGCGCCTGGTGTTCGCGCACGATTTCCTGTTTGCGCGCGGGCGTGACACCGGCGTGAAAGCCGTCGAGGCCCAGCTCGCCAGCCACGGCTCGGGCGGTCGCTTCGCGATCTCCCGTGACCATGAAAATCCTCAGGCCGAGGCGGTGGAGTTCACGGATGGATTCGGGTGTCGTCGCCTTGATCGGATCGGCGAGGGTGAGGGTGCCGGCGAAGGTGTCGTCAATGGTCACGCCCACCAGCGTGGCGGTGGCGTGACCGTTGGATGACTCAGGGGCGCGGCCCACCTTGATTCTGCGACCGTTTACGCGGGCGCTCACGCCTTGGCCGGGTTCGGCTCGGAAGGCGTCGGCGGGTGCGAGCTCGAGGTTGCGCTCGCGCGCGGCGGTGACAAGCGCGCGGGCCAGCGGGTGTTCGCTGGGCGATTCGGCGGAGGCGGCGAGGACGAGGAGGAGATCTTCGGCGTTATTTGGAGAGAACGAGAAAGAGAACGAAGAAAGAGAACGATCCGGGTGGATTGAAACCACGCGCGGTTTTCCTTCGGTGAGCGTGCCGGTTTTGTCGATGAGCACGGTGGTCGCGGAGACCAGGTGTTCGAGGGCCGCGGCGTCCTTGACGAGCACACCGGCCTGCGCGCCGCGTCCGATGCCGGTCATGAGCGAGACCGGCGTGGCCAGACCGAGCGCGCACGGGCAAGCGATGATCAGAACCGCGACCGCGTTGACCAACGCCGGGATCAACGCGGGCGCGGGGCCGAGCCACAACCAGAGGACAAACGTGAGCGCGGACACGAAGGCGACGGCGGGCACGAACCATGCGGAGACGCGGTCCGCGAGACGCTGGATGGGCGCCTCGCTTTCCTGTGCCTCCTGCACGAGTCGGATGATCTGGCCGAGCAACGTGTCACGGCCCACGCGTTCGGCGCGGAAGAGAAACGAGCCGGTCGTGTTGAGCGTGCCGGCGCTGACCTTCGCGCCCGCTTCTTTGGCAACGGGGTCGGGCTCTCCGGTGAGCATGGCTTCATCCACGTCGCTGGCGCCTTCGGTGAGCGTGCCGTCCACGGGGATTTTTTCGCCGGGACGCACGCGCAGGAGATCACCGATCACGACTTCGTCGAGCGGAACGTCTTCCTCACGTCCATCACGCATGCGGTGGGCGAGGGCGGGGGCGAGGTCCATCAGCGCGCGGATCGCGGCGTCGGTGCGGGCGTGGGCGCGTTGCTCCAGGATTTGGCCGAGCAACACGATGGTCGTGATAAATGCGGTGGCCTCGAAGTAGAGCGGCACACCATGGTTTTCGATATGGAGTGACGCGGGAAACCGGTCCCCGAAAAGCACGGCGGCCACGCTGTAAACATACGCCGCGCCCGTGCCGGTGACGATGAGCGTGAACATGTTGAGATCACGTTCCTGAAGCGATTTCCACCAGCGGCGGATAAAGAACCAGCCGCTCCAAAAAAACACCGGAGTGGTCAACACGAGCTGCAACCAGCCGTTGAGCGCGGCCGGGATAGCCTCGGTGAATCGGGGAAAAAACATTCCGCCGGTCGCGAGGGCGAGCACGGGCAGCGTAAATGCCAGGGCAATCCAGAAGCGCGGGCGAAGGACGCGTTCGTGGGGCAGGCCCATATAAGCGGGCTCGTCGGGCATCGGGGCCGAAGCCTCCGTGGCATGATGGTGGGCGTGTGCGTGATGGGAATGAGCGTGCATACACCCCGGAGACGGAGTCGTTTTTCGAATCTTACCGACCGATATGACCCTGTGTGGTTGATGCCTCGCAATCGCAGTCGAGGCAAGCGCCCGCCGCGCAGTCTCCGCAGAACGAAATCAGCCTGGCTCGCAGCGTGGTGCGCGCGCGGTGGAGCGTGACGCTGGTGGCGTTGGGCGTGAGGCCAAGCGAGGCGGCGATGTGTTTCAGCGGTTCGTTGTTCAACTCGGCGCGGCGGATGAGCTCGGCTTGGGCGGCGGGCAGCGTGGCCATGAGCGGTTCGATGCAACGGCATATGATCCGCTCGGCCTCGGCGTTGTCACGGGCGAGGGAGTGGGATTCGTTGGCCCAGCGTTCCTCGCGCCGGCTGGCGGCGTGGCGGGCGCGGACATGGTCGATCAGCGCGTGGCGGAGCAGCTGGTAGAACCAAGGCACCAGTCGCTCGTCGTCGCGAAGCGTGTGGGCGGAGGCCAGCGCCTTGGTCAGGCCGTGCTGGAGAACGTCCTCGGCGTCGGCGTGGTTTCCGCCAAGGCGGGTGGCGATCCAGCCGCGAAACTCGGCGCGGCGGGCGAGAAGAGTATCGAGTCGGGAGTCGGGCGTCATGGCGATGCGGAGGCTTAACTGGCGGGGACGAGCGAGGTTTTTAACGCCGCGCTGTTGTTACGGGCGTGTTCGAGGAGCGCGGCCTGCGCGGCAAGCACGTGCTCGGCGTTTCCATGCCAGGCATGAAGTGCGTGGTCTTGCAGCGCGCGACCGAACGAAAAAGTGAGCGCCCACGGGGCATCCCCGGCGTGGTTGATCGCGGCGAGGCGTCGCGTGGCTTCTTCGGGGGATTGTCCGCCGGAGAGAAACACGATGCCGGGCACGGCCGCAGGCACGTTGCGGCGCAGGCAACGCAGGGTGCGCGTGGCGATTTCGTCGTCGGAGACCTGGTGCGGGCAATCCATGCCAGGCAGCACCATCGCGGGCTTTAGCAGCATGGCTTCGAGCTGGACGCGATGGGCAAACAACGCGGCGAACACGGCGTGCAACGTGGCGTGGGCAACCTCTTCGCAACGATCGATGGTGTGGTCGCCATTCATGAGGATCTCGGGCTCCACGATGGGCACGAGGTCGGCCTCCTGACTGAGCGCGGCGAAGAGGGCGAGGCGTTGCGCGTTGTCCTCGATGCAGATGCGCGAGGGAATGCCCTGGCCGATGGTGATGACGGCGCGCCACTTCGTGAAACGCGCGCCGAGGGCGCGGTAGGCCTTGAGACGGTCACGCAATCCATCGAGGCCCTTGGTGATTTTTTCGCCGGGAAAATTGGCCAGCACGGTGACGCCCTGATCGACCTTGATGCCCGGAAGTATGCCTTGGTTTTCCAAGATGACCGGAAGCGGGGTGTCATCGTGGGCGGTCTGGCGGAGGGTTTCGTCGAAGAGAATCGCGCCGCTGATGTAGTCGCCGAGTCCGGGCGCGGTGAACAAGGTTTCGCGGTAGGTGCGGCGGGTTTCCTCGTTGGACGTGATGCCGAGCGGGGCGAAACGTTTCTCGATGGTTGGAAAGCTTTCGTCGGCCGCGAGGATGCCTTTGCCGGGCGCGACGAGCGCGTGGGCGGTCAAGGCGAGGGCGGATAAGGGCAGGGAAGGCATTCGTTCACGGACCGTTGTGGTGGGCCTTGGTTGCAGTGCGGCCCGCCCACGGAGGGAACCACTGAGGGGGCGTGGGGCTTTTTACGGAGCCTTGGCGAGTTTGCGCTCGTGCAGCCACGCGAAGATCACGGGAGTCACGATGAGGATGTGGAGCAACGACGAGATCATGCCGCCGACAACCGGGGCGGCGATGGGTTGCATGACTTCCACGCCGGTGCGGGCGCTCCAGAAAATCGGCAGGAGGGAGGCGACCGTGGTGGCGACGGTCATGACTTTCGGTCGCAGACGCAGGCGCGCGCCGGCCTTGATCGCGGTGAGGAGCTCGGCGCGGGTGAGCTGAGTAGCGCAGGCTTCCAGCCTGCTGGTGGTCGGATGCAGGCTGGAAGCCTGCGCTACTTTTGTGGCCAGGGCTGCCTGCACCGCTTCTTCCAGATAAACCACCATGACGACGCCGGTCTGGATCGCGGTGCCGAAGAGCGCGATGTAACCGACCCACACGGCCACGCTGAAATTGAAACCGAGGATGGCTTGAAGGATCACGCCACCGGTCAACGCGAAGGGAACGGCGAGGATTACGTGGGCGGCTTCGGCCACGCTGTGGAAGGTCATCACGAGCAGCGCGAAAATGATGAGGATCACCGCGGGAAACACATAGGCGAGCGTGCGGCGGGCGCGGAGCTGGTGTTCGTATTGGCCCGAATATTCGACCGTCATGCCGGGATCGAGGCGGACGTTCTTGGCTACGCGTTCCTTGATCTCGTCGACGAAGCCGCCGAGGTCGCGGTCTTGGACGTTGGCCTGCACGAAGACGCGGAGGCGTCCGTTTTCGCTTTGGATTTCGCTGGCGCCGATCACGCGCTTGATCGCGGCGATCTGGCGCAGCGGGACAAAGGGGCCCGATGGCGTGGGGATGAGCAGGTCGCCGATTTTTTCCATGTCGTCCCGGTCGGCACGGTCGAGACGGACTTGCACGGGCCAGCGTTCGCGGCCTTTCAACGTGGTGGTCGCGACGGACCCGCCGAGGCCGGTTTCAACGTATGCAAAAACATCGGCCATGCGCAGGCCGTAGCGGCGCATGGCTTCGCGGTCGGGGACGATTTCAAGGTAGGGTTTGCCTTGGGCGCGCGACGGGGCAACGCCGGTCGCGCCGGGGATGCCGGCGATGACACGTTCGATTTCGAACGCCTTTTTTTGGAGGGCGTCGAGATCGTTGCCGAAGAGTTTGACGCCGACCTGCGCACGAATGCCGGTGCTCGTCATGAGAATGCGGTTCTCGATGGGCTGGAGGAAACCGGGGACGTAGCCAGGCACCTGCGTGAGCTTGTCGGTGAGCTCGGAGATGATCTGGTCTTTGGTGACGCCGGGCCGCCATTGGGAGGCGGGTTTAAGCATGATGGTGGTCTCGATCATCTCGACCGGCGCGGGATCGGTGGCGGTGTCGGCGCGTCCGAGCTTGCCGGCGACGGAGGCGACCTCGGGGTGCGCGGCGATGACTTTGTCCTGCCAGCTCATGATGCGGTTCACCTCGGAGAGCGAGGTGGACGGGAGCAGCACGGGCATGAAGAGGAGCGAACCTTCTTCGAGCGTGGGCATGAACTCGGAACCGAACCCTCGCGTGAAACGCTCGGGTAATGACGAATGACGAATGACGAATGACGAAATCGGACGAGGGAGGCCGAAGGCGATGACAGAGGTGATCGCGAGCAGTGCGACGGCGAGGGCGAGGACGGTTTTCCGGTGTATGAGCGCCCAGTCGAGGGTGGGTTCGTAGCCGCGCAGCAGGAACTTCATCAGCCAGTTTTCGCTTTCGGGCTTGAACGGGCCGCGCACGAGAAGCGTGCAGAAAACCGGGACGGCCGTGATGGCGAGAAGCACGGCACCGAGGAGGGCGAAGCTCTTGGTGTAGGCGAGCGGGTGGAACAGTTTGCCTTCCTGCCCGGAGAGCATGAACACCGGGACGAACGCCAGGATGATGATCATCATCGAGAAGAACATGGGGCGGCCGACCTGCGTGGCGGCTTCGAGCGTGTGCTTGAACACCTCGGGCGGAGTGAGTCGGCGATGCAGTTCTTCCTCGGCGCGTTCGCAGTGGCGGATGACGTTTTCCGTCATGACGATGCCGGCGTCCACCAGCACGCCGATGGAGATGGCGATGCCGGTGAGCGACATGATGTTCGAGGGGATCCCGAACCGGTCCATGAGGATGAACGATATCAGGATCGAGGCGGGCAGCGGCAGGGTGACGATGAGGATGCTGCGGAAGTGAAATAGGAAGAGAATATGCGCGAGCGTCACGAGGATGATCTCTTCGGTGAGCGCGTGCTTGAGCGTGTCGATGGCGCGCTGGATGAGGTCGGCACGGTCGTAGAACGCTCCGACGGTCACGCCTGCGGGGAGACCCGGGGCGAGCGCGGCGAGGCGGGCTTTGACGTCCTGAATAACTTGATACGCGTTTTCGCCGTAGCGCATGACGACGATGCCGCCGACGACCTCGCGTCCGTTCACGTCGAGAGAGCCTCGGCGGAAGTCGCCGCCGATCTGCACGGTGGCGACATCGCGGAGGGTGAGCGGCACGCCGTCGCGCGGCATGAGCGGAATGTTTTCAAGGTCGGCGGGCGAAGTGACGAGACCGACGCCGCGCACGATGAACTCGGCGCCGTTTTCTTCGAGGGTCTTTCCGCCGACATTGGCGTTGGAGGCGGCGACGGCGTCCATGACGTCGCCGAGGGTGAGGTTGAACTGCTTCAGTTTGAGCGAGGAGACCTCGATCTGATACTGGCGGACGAAACCGCCGATGCTGGCGACCTCGGCGACGCCCGGCGTGGCGGCGAGTTGGTAGCGGATGAAGGTGTCCTGGATCGCGCGGAGCGAGCCGAGGTCATGGGCGCCGGACGTATCCTTGAGGTAGTATTGGTAGATCCAGCCGAGGCCGGTGGCGTCGGGACCGAGGCGGGCGGTGACACCGGAGGGGAGGAGTTCGCCGAGGGAGTTGAGGCGTTCGAGGACGCGGGTGCGGGCGAAGTAGTTTTCGATTTTGTCGTCGAAGATGACGGTCAGAAACGAGAAGCCAAACATCGACGAGGCGCGCACGGTTTTGACGCCGGCGAGACCCTGCAACGAGACGGAGAGCGGGTAGGTGATCTGGTCTTCGACTTCCTGCGGCGAGCGTCCGGGGTAGTCGGCGTAGACAATGACTTGGTTTTCAGAGAGGTCGGGAATCGCATCGATGGGCACGCGCTGGAGTGCGACCACGCCCCAGGCGCAGAGCGCGAGAAAGGCGGCGATCACGATGAACCGGTTGTGGAGCGACCAATGGATGATGCGCGCGATCATGGCGCGGTCCTCCGGGCCGCGAATGACCAATGTCCAATGTCCAATGACCAAGGGGCGGAGAGGTGGGCGTGGCGGTTCATTTTAGTTCGGTGCCGCAGTCGAGCATGGCGGAGCCGAAGAACGGGTTGCGCAGAGTGGCGTCACGCTGGAGCCAGCGGCCTTTGCCGAGGACGGGGGACATGGGGCATTCGAAGATTTTGAGGCCTTCGCGTTGGTCGACGGGCTGGGCGCGGACCAAGTTGGCGATGGCGGTGCTGAAGGGTTCGAAGCCGGCACGAGCGGTTTTCAGATCGGGGCCGGGGATAAGTTTTTGCGCGAGCGGCATCAGCTTATCGTGAGCCGGACCGGAGGTGTGCACGGCGGCGGTGAGGGAGGGAAGAAGTTGTGCGTAGGCGGGCAGGTCGTCCGCTGCGAGGGCGGCGGCGGCATCGGCGGTGGCAAGGACGAGAGCCGAGGGCAGGGCGGGGGTCGTAGCCGCCATGGGCGTGGGCGTTGGTTTCTCGGGCGAGGCCGAGTGGGCGAGCTGGGCTTGTCCGTCCAGGAGGAGTGCTCCTTGAGTGACGACTTTCTCGCCGGCGTTCAGGCCGGAGAGGACCTCGTAGGAATCGTCGCCGGCACGGCCGAGTTTCAGCGTGCGCGGTTCGTAAGCGCCGGCGGCTTTATCGATATAAACGACGGGTGCGCCCTGGGTGAACAACACCGCGTTGCGCGGGACGAGGAGAAGGTCGGGGGTGTTGATGAGGACTCGGCCGGAGGCGGTCTGGCGGTGCAGCAGGCGGCGGTCGGCGTTGGGAATGACCACGCGGATACGGGCGGTGCGGGTCATTTCGTTGAGGTTGGGATCAATGAAGGTGATCGGCGCGCTGATGGTTTCGCCAGGACGGGACGGCACCGAGACTTCGACCGTCTGCCCAACGTGCAGGAAGGGGAGGTCGGGTTCGTAGGCGTCGAACAGAAACCAGAGGTGGGAGAGGTCGCCGATCTCGAAGAGCGTGGTATCGGGCTGGACGTATTGGCCTTCGTAGGCGGCGCGAGCCACGACGGTTCCCGCCATCGGAGCGCGCACGGTGAGAGTGGCCTCGGGCACGCGGTTTTTCTCGATGCGGGCGACGTCGTCGTGGGTGAGGCCGAGCATCAAAAGGCGCTCGCGAGCTTCGGCAACTTCGGTGGCCGGAAAGGCGTTGGGGCCGGCCTTGAGGCGTTCGATGTAGAGACGGGAGGCATTGAGGACCTCGGGGCTGTAGAGGGTGATGAGGGGTTCGCCGGCGGCGACCTCGGCGCCGAGTTGGTTGACGAAGAGTTTTTCCACGCGACCGGGGACGCGGGCGGTGAGGATGCGGTGGAGGGTTTCGTCGTCGTCGAGCACGCCGGTGACGCGGAGCGTGCGGGTGAGCGGAGCGCGGCGGATCTCGGCGGTTTGCACACCGATGACCGAGGCCGATGCGGCGGAAAGCGGAACCAGTCCGGCGTCGGTGGGGATGCCGCTCTCGCCTTCGTAGACGGGCACGAGAGTCATGCCGCAGATGGTGCACTTGCCGGGTTTGTCCGACTTGATCCACGGGTGCATCGGCGACTGGTAGAACTTGATTTTGCGCGCCGAGCCAGCGGCCTCGCTTGCTACTGCCGTCGCAGGCCCGGCGTGGCGAGCGGTGAACCAGCCGGCGGTGCCGGCGAGCGCGGCGACGAGTGCGAACGTGAGCAAGGACGAGGGTTTCATGCGGATGCGACCGACAAGGTTTCCCGCGGCTTAGTGGCTATGACCGTGAGCGGCAGGTTTGGCTGCGTCGGCAGATTTACCCGCTGTGGCGGCATCGAGTGTGGCGAGGTATTTGGCGGGGTTTTTCTTGAACGAAGGCCCGCACATCTTGCAGCAGAACTTAACGAGGCGGTCGGGTTTGCCCTCTTCCTTATGGATGTAGTCGATGGGCGGGCCCATTTCGCCGAGCGCTTCGCCCGAGACGACGCAGGTGGTGAGCGGGTAGGTGGGTGCGGCGGGTTTGTCATCGGCACGGAGGCCGGCGGTGGAGAGGCCGAGGACAAGCATGATGGAGAAAAGAAGCGTTTTCATATGCGGGGTGATACGTGCGGAGAACAGATGCTCCTCGAATTAATTGAGGGCGGACGTGTTTGCCGGATTTTGTCTTGTGCGGCGGCGGAGTTGGGCAGGTGATGCGGAACCCCCAATGAGTAATAAATTACGCGTGGTTGTCGTCGGCCTGCTGGTGTCGAATATCGTGCTGGCGGTATTATGGTGGCGGGCGGCTGGCGAAGGGAGAAGGCAAGCGACTGCATTCGCTGTGGCGACGGAGGGCGAGGCGGGCACACGGTCCGACGACGCGAAGGCGGCGGTCGCCGCGGTTGTCAGGCCGGTGGGCGCGGAGCCGCGGGCGTTGCGCGATGCGTTGCGGGCGGCGGGCGTGGACGAGGCGTTGATCCGACAGTTCGTAAACACCGCGGTGTGGAACAAATATCAGCGGGACGATACCGAGAAGCGCCGGAGTGAATGGTGGAAGCACAGTCCGCTTTCGAGCAGCTTTAGCGTGACGCCGGCCGGTGCGCGCAAAGCGATCGACGCGGAGTTGAAGGAGCTGCTGGGAGACGGGCGACTGGACGAAATGACGCGTTCAAAGCAATTCGCCGCGGTGCCGGTGGAGAAGCGGGATGCGCTGATGCGCGTGTTTGCGGATTACGGTGAAATGACGTCCGCAATCTACGCGGAGATGGGAAACTTTCAGATGCCGGAGGATCAGAAGCGACTCGAGTTGCTCAAGGCCGAACGCGAGCGGGATCTGAAGGCGCTGCTCACGCCGGCGGAGTATGAACAGGTGATGTTTTTGGATCAGCCGGAAGTGCAGCGGGCGCAATTGATCGCCGGGCAGCTGGACCTGACCGAGGCGGAGTTTCGCGAAGTGGTGCGGCTGCGGCGGGAGATCACCGCACGGCTCGGGCCGGAGCCGGATTATAAGAAGGCAAACGCAGAGGAAAAGGCGTTCGACGAGGCGCTGGCCGGACTCGTGGGGCGGGAGAGGATGGAGGCACAGCAACTGAAGCAGTCGGCTGATTACAAGGTGTTGGAAAAGGCCCGCGAGAGGCTGGGGTTTTCCGAGGAGGTTTTCACGGGCGTGCTGGCACGGCGTTCGCAGGCGCTGGCGGAGGCGGCCGCGATCCAGTCGGGATCGATGACCGTGCCGGAAAAGAAGAAGGCGTTGAAGGCGCTCGCGGCAGCGGTGAAGACCGGGGTTGAGCAACAACTCGGGTCCGCCGCCGCCCAAGGGTATTTTATGCAGAACGGGATGCCGTGGTTGCGCGAACTCGACCGCGGATTTGGTGTGCGGATGGCGAGCGGCGGCTGGGGCGAAAGCGTGGAGATCAAGTAGGTTAATTGGAAAGAAGCCGGGTTGGAGGTTGTGGCGGTGATGCAAAAAAGTTTGGGTGTCGCGCATGATTCACCCAGGGCTGGTCTCAGTCACGTTTCGCAAACTCACGCCGGCCGAGGTGGCTGCGTTGGTGAAAAAAGGAGGGTTGAAAAGCATCGAATGGGGCGGGGACATCCATGTGCCGCATGGCGATCTGGCGCGCGCGCGCGAGGTGCGTGAGCTGACGTTGGAGCATGGTCTCACGACGGCGGCCTACGGCAGCTATTACCGCGTGGGACAGAGCGAGGGCGCCGGGTTGGCGTTCGAGAGCGTGCTGGAGACGGCGGTGGAGTTGGGCGCGAAAACCATCCGCGTGTGGCCGGGCGGGGTGGGCTCCGATTCGGTGGACGAGGACGGGCGGTGGAAAATCATCCATGATCTCCGGCGCATCGCCACGCTGGCGGCGAAGGTGAACGTGAGCATTTCGATCGAGTTTCACGGCGGCACGCTCACCGACACCAACGAGTCCGCGAGCAAGCTGCTCGTCGAGGTGGATCACGCCAACGTGTTCACCTGCTGGCAGCCGCACAACGGCGAGGCGACCGACGAGTGCGTGGCGGGCCTGCAGGCGGTGCTGCCGCGGGTGAGCAACATCCATGTATTTCACTGGTGGCCGACGGCGGCGGAGCGTCATCCGCTGACCGATGGCGCGGAGCGGTGGGCGCGATTCTGGCCGTTGATCAAACAGGTGCCGGGCGACCGGCATGCGTTGTTGGAATTCGTGCAGGAAGACTCGCCGGAGGCGTTTCTGCGCGATGCGGCGACCTTGCGCCAATGGCTGGCGTAAGTGCATCGCCGGGCATTGCGCCTCGACAACACCAGGGGCGGAGGTTTTCTCGCCATCTTGTGCCACCGCGGATGAAACGTCCTATCTCCTTGCGATTGCTTGGATTGATTTTCGTGTCGCTCACGATGCTGGCGACCGGACTTTACGCCCAAGCGACAGCGGGATCCGCCGAGCCGATCCGGGCGGACACGTGGGTGCGCTGGATTGGCTCGGTGTTTGTCATCATGGCGCTCGGCGGGTTGCTGGTGTTTTGGATCAACCTGCGTCTCCAAGGGCAGATTCAACTGCAGACGCGTGCGTTGCGCGCGTCGGAAACGCGCATGCGCAATCTCTTCGAGAACACGCCGGTCGCGATCGTGGAGGAGGATTTTTCCGCGGTCTTCAAATGGCTCAAGGAGCTGCGCAATCGGGGTGTGGCCGATCTGGCGATTCATCTGGCGGAGTATCCCTCGCTGGTGTCGGAGAAGTTCCTGCTCGTGCGCGTGGTGGCGGCCAATCGCACGGTCCTTCGCATGAGCGGGGTGGAGGACGTGAAACAATACGAAGGTCTCATCCGCGGGGCTCCTTCGCCCGCCATGCTGGACACGTTCGTGGCCCAGATGCACGCGATCTGGGCTGACCACACGGAGATGACCCGCGAGCTGCGTTATCGCGGTATCGACGGACGGGCGGGTCACAGCCTCATGCATTGGAGCGCCTCGCAGGAGGACGGGCGTCCGGATTACAGCCGTGTGCAGGTGGCGTTCACGGATTTGAGCGCGCTGCGCGCCACCGAGGAGAAACTGCGCGACGTCGAGGATCGCTGGCGGCTGGCGGTCATCGGGATCAACGCAGGCATCTGGGAATACAATTTCGTGACCGGGGAGACGTTCATCTCGGATCGCTGGCGGGAGATCATCGGCTATCCCGCCTCCGACATGACCAACGCGCGCGACGAGTTCTGGCCGCGTATTCATCCCGATGATGTCGCCTCCGTCAGGCAGGCGATGCGCGATTATCTGGAGGGTCATCGCTCCAGTTATCGCGTGGAGTTCCGCATGCGTTGCAAGGACGGCAACTACAAGTGGATCCTTTCGCGCGGCATGGCGCTCTTCGATCAGGCGGGCAAGCCGCAGCGACTGGTGGGCTCCCATTCCGACATCGATGAACGCAAACGCGCCGAGCAGTCGTTGCGCGCCTCCGAGGAGCGCTATCGCGTGCTCTTTGAGAACTCGCCGGTGGCCATCATCGAATACGACCTGCGCGGCCTGCGCGGCTGGCTGGAGAAGTTGAAGGCCGACGGCGTGACCGATTTCGACGCGTTCGCCAAAAATAACCCCGCGCTCTTCACGGACCGCCTCAACGGCACGGTGCTCGTGGGCGTCAATCGGGAGACCCTTCACCTCGTCGGCGCGGCCAGCAAGGCGGAGGCGCTGGCGGGTTTGTCGCGTATCCTGACTCCGGATATGGAGGAGGTTCGCATCTCGCTCTGCCGGGCGATTTGGAGCGGTCGCAATGCGATCGAAGGCGAGATGCGCATGAACGCGCTCGATGGCACGGCGCGCCGGGTGTTCTACCGCTGGTGGGTGCCGGTTCTGGGCGGCGAGGCGAGCTTTGCCTGGACCCAGATCGTGCTGGTGGATTTGACCGGCATCAAACGCACCGAGGCGGCGTTGGCCACCGAACGCGAACGCCTGGCCGTGACCTTGCGCGCAATGGCCGAGGGCGTGATCACGACCGACACGGAAGGCCGGGTGCTTTTCCTCAACGAAGCCGCCTGCGAGCTCACGGGCTGGACGGAAACCGCCGCCATCGGCCGGTTGCTGGAGGATGTCTGCGTGTTGCGCCACGAAAAGACGCGGCTGCCGGTGCCCGCCCCCGCGGCCGAGGCGGTCGCCACCCACCGCGTGATCGACCTGCCGCCGAACACCGTGTTGCACGACCGTCAAGGCGCGCCACGTGTGATCGAAGGACGTTGCGCGCCCATTCACGACATGCACAGCCAGGCGATCGGCGCGGTGCTGGTCTTGCGCGACGTGACCGAGCGGGCGCGCCTGGAAGGCGAGATCCTGCGCGCGTCGAAGCTGGAGTCCGTGGGCATCCTCGCGGGCGGCATCGCCCACGATTTCAACAACCTGCTTACCGTCGTGATGGGCAACATCACGCTGGCCACGCTTGATTCCCAGGCCATGGCCTCGGCGGGTCGCTGGCTCCAGGACGCGGAACGCGGCGTGATGCGCGCGCGCGATCTCACGCAACAACTGCTCACCTTTGCCCGGGGTGGCGAACCGGTGCGCTCGGCGGTGCGCCTGCCCGAGGTGCTCAAGGAAGCCGCCCACTTTGCGTTGCACGGATCGAAGGTCCGCTGCGAATTCGGGATCGAGGACGGCCTCTGGACGGCCGAGGTGGACAAAGGCCAGATCGGCCAGGTGGTGCAGAATCTTGTGATCAACGCCGTGCAGGCGATGCCCGAAGGTGGTGTCATGCACATCTCGATGCGCAACCAGCGCCTCGCCGCCTCGGCCGTGCGTCAGCTCGATGAAGGCGATTATCTGTGTATTGTGATCAGCGATACCGGGACGGGCATCCGGCCGGAGCATCTGGCGCGTATCTTCGATCCGTATTTCACGACCAAGCAGTCGGGCAGCGGTCTCGGCCTGGCGACGGTTTACTCGATCATTCGCAAGCACCAGGGGCACATCGAAGTGGAGTCGGAGCTCGGACGCGGCACGCGCTTCCGCTTCTGGCTGCCGGCGGTGCGCGATGCGGCGCCTCCGGTGGTGGAGGTGGCGCATGCGACCGACAACCTCGGGGGACGCATTTTGTTCATGGACGACGAGGAGCCCATTCGCGACATGGCAAACGCCTTGCTCAAGCGACTGGGTTTCGACGTGCTCACCGTGGCAAACGGTCACGAGGTGCTCCGTTCCTACGCTGAAGCCATGAGTGCGGGCCAGCGGTTCGATCTGGTGATCATGGATCTCACGGTGCCGGGAGGCATGGGAGGGAAGGAGGCGATGACCGAGCTGCATAAGCTGGATCCGTTCGTGAAGGGCATCGTGTCGAGCGGCTATTCGAGTGATCTGGTGATGGCCAACTACAAGGCTCATGGTTTTAGCGGCATGGTTGCGAAACCCTATCGCCTGACCGATCTGGCGAAGACAATCCGCTCGGTGCTTGAGGGCGGTCACGAGGCTGTTTGATCGGCGAGAGCCGCGCGCCCGAGGCCGTGGAACGGGCCCGTTTTGAGCAAAGCTGCGCCAGCAGATTATGTTTATTGCATGATTTAGGCAGGAGGCGTATCAAATCCAAGTCGGTGAGTAGCATAGTCGTTATGACTGCTTTCAAACCATCCCCCTGTTCCGGTCCGGATCATGCGCTGTTCGCGATTGCGGGCACCGACGTTCTGCGGTGCGCGACCGAGAGGCGGGCTTGCGTGTGCCTCGTTGGGGAGGCCGTTCTGTGAAACGAATTGTATCCAGTTATCTTTTACTGGTCGGACTGAGTGTGTCGCTCGCGCTGCTCGCGGGGGTGGCATGGATCAATTGGATGCACACGTATCACCTGCAGGACGTGATGAAGTCCGCTGAGGCCTATCGCGAGGCTCGCAACGCCCGGATGCTGACCGCCGTCGGAACGGGGCTGAGCTTCGCCATGCTGACCGCCGTGTTCTGGCTTCTCTTTCGCGAGAATCGCCTGCGACGCCGGTCGGAGGCCGCGTTGCAAGCGGGCAAGGTTAGTCTGGAGGCCTTGGTCCGCTCCAATCAGCTCATCATGGAACATTCACTGGACGTGATCTGCACGATCGACGCTCAGGGACGGTTCGTGTTCGTAAGCGCGGCGTGTGAGAAGCTGTGGGGATACAGGCCCGAGGAGCTGGAGGGGCGACCCTATGCCGATCTCGTCCATCCCGAGGACCTCCCGAAGAGCAACCAAGCCGCGGCCGACGTGATGGAAGGCAAGCCGCTGCGGGACTTTGAAAACCGCTATCGCCGCAAAGACGGATCGCTGATTCCGGTCGTCTGGTCGGCCTTTTGGTCCGTGAACGACAAAATCATGTTCTGCGTGGCGCGCGACCTTACCGAGCGCAAGCAGGCCGAGGCCGTGATCGAGCGGCTCAACGCCGAGCTGCGGCAGCGCGCGGCCCAGCTCCAGAGCCTCTTCGAATCGCTGCCCGGACTCTACCTCGTGCTCACGCCGGACCTGGTCATCACGGCCGCGAGCGACGCCTATCTTAAGGCCACCATGACGACGCGCGCGGGTATCATCGGTCGCGGGTTGTTTGAAGTGTTCCCCGACAATCCCGACGATCCCGTGGCCGACGGGACCCGCAACCTGCGCGCCTCGCTCGCCCGAGTGAAGCAGGATCTCGCGCCCGACACGATGGCCATCCAGAAATACGACGTGCGCCGGCCCGACGGCACGTTCGAGGAACGCTTCTGGAGCCCGGTCAACTCCCCGGTTCGCAGCGCCGACGGCCAGCTTGAATACATTATTCACCGTGTGGAGGACGTGACGGATTTCGTGCGGCAAAAACCAGCCCCCGAGAACGACCGCGGTCTCCAGGTGCGCATGCAGCAGATGGAGTCGGAGATCTACCAGCGTTCGCAGGAGACCCGGTCCGTCATGAATCGCCTGCGCGAGGCCAACGAGGAGCTGGAGTCGTTTTCCTACTCGGTATCGCACGACCTGCGTGCTCCTCTGCGGCATATCGAGGGGTTTGCGGGCATGCTGGTGAAGCACGCGGAGGAATCCCTCGACGAAAAGGGCCGACGATACCTCGCCGTCATCGCCGACTCGGCGCGGCGGATGGGAGTCCTGATCGACGACCTGCTCACCTTCGCCCGGATCGGTCGCACGGAGTTGCGCCGGCACCCGGTGCGACTCGACGATCTTGTGCACGACGTCCGCCAAGGACTCGCCGGCGAGATCAACGGTCGCCGGATCGAGTGGGATCTGCGACCGCTGCCGGTCGTGCAGGGCGATGCGAGCCTGTTGAGGCAGGTCTTCGTCAATCTCATGGGCAACGCTGTGAAATACACCGGTCGCCAGCCGGAAGCGCGCATCAGCATCACCCCCGTGGCCGACTCCGGTCGCCCCGACGAAATCACGGTCGCGGTCAGTGACAACGGCGCCGGCTTCGACATGAAATACGCGAACAAGCTCTTCGGCGTTTTCCAGCGGTTGCACAACGCCTCCGAATTCGAAGGCACGGGCGTGGGCCTGGCCAACGTCCGGCGCATCATCCAGCGGCACGGCGGCCGCACCTGGGCCGAGGGCGAGCCGGGCAAGGGCGCCGTATTCTATTTCAGTCTGCCCCTCAACTCGCCGCCACCGCCGACTCCCTCTCCATGAATATCCTCAAAAGCATCCTTCTGGTTGAAGACAATCCCCACGACGCCGAGATGACGCTGGCCGCCTTGGAAGAACACAATCTTTCCAACGAAGTCATCCTCGTCGGCGACGGCGAGGCCGCCCTCGACTATCTTTATGCCCGCGGAAAATTCCAGCAACGCCTCCCCGGAAATCCGGTCGTGATCCTGCTTGATCTCAAGATGCCCAAGGTGGATGGACTCGAGGTCCTCCAGACGATCAAGGCCGACGACCAGCTCAAGGCCATCCCCGTCGTCATGCTCACCTCTTCGCGCGAGGAGCAGGACCTCGTCCGCAGCTATGCCCTCGGCGTCAACGCCTACGTCGTCAAGCCGGTCAACTTCCAGCAGTTCATCGCGTCGGTGAAACAGATCGGCGTTTTCTGGACCATGCACAACGAACCTCCTCCCGGCAGCATTCGCCGGTCCTCATGAACCCCCGATTTTTTTGTCATGAACATTCTCCACCTGGAAGACTCGGAAAACGACGCCACCCTGATTGAGGCCCTGGTGCGCACCGAATGGCCGAAGTGCGGGATTAGAAACGTCGTCAAGCGCGCCGAATACATGGCCGCCCTCGAGATCGGTGGTTTCGACCTGATCATTTCGGACTATTCCATGCCCGATTTCGACGGTCTCTCGGCGCTCGCACTCGCCCGCACCTGGTGCCCGGACAAGCCTTTCATTTTCATGTCGGGCACGCTTGGCGAGGAGCGTGCGGTTGAGGCGCTCAAATTGGGGGCGACCGACTACATCATCAAGGACCGGCCCACCCGCCTGATTGCCGCGATTCGTCAGGCGCTCGCGCTCGCCGAGGAGACGGGTCGCCGCCAGCGCACCGAGGAGGCGCTGCGGCAGAACCGCGAACGCTACCGGCTGATCACCGAAAACGTCGCCGACATGATCGTGGTGCTCGATCCCGCCGGCCGCCGCGTCTACTTCAACCCGGCCTATCTGGAACTCCTGGGCGAGGACCGGGCCCGTCCCGGCACCGATGCCTTCGGTGACGTGCATCCGGAGGATCGCGACCGCATCCGGGCGCTATTTGCGGACACCGTCCGCACCGGCGCCAAGCACCGTTTGGAGTATCGCCTTGTGACCGACGCCGACGAACACTTCATCGAGTCGCATGCCAGCGTCATCCGCGACGCCGGTGGCAACGTGTCCAACGTGCTGGTCGTCGCGCGCGATATCACCGATCGCCGTCGCAACGAGGAACGCCTGCGCGAACTCGCGGCTCTCGTCGAAAAGGCGCAGGACGCCATCTACGTGCGCGACCTCGACCAGCACATCACCTACTGGAATCCCGGCGCGGAGCGGCTCTACGGCTGGACGGCGGGAGAGGTGATCGGGAAGCGCGCCATCGAGTTGCTCTACAAGGAGGAGACTCCCGAATTGCTGGAGGTCCGCCGCGTCGTGATGGAGAAAGGCGAGTGGATGGGGGAGCTGCGCCAGTTGAACAAGCAGGGCCTTCCGGTCACCGTCATGGCCCGCCGCAACCTGCTGCGCGACACGCGGGGCCGGCCCGTCTCCATCCTCAACATCAACACCGATGTCACCGAGCAGCGCCAGCTCGAGACCCAGCTCCTGCGCACCCAGCGCATGGAGAGCATCGGTGCGCTCACCGGCCGGATCGCCCACGATCTCAACAACGTGCTCTCGCCGATCCTCATGGGCTCCGAGTTGATCGCCATGACGCCGATCAACGACACGGCGCGCAACATGGTCGAGAGCATCGCGACCAGCGCCCGCCACGGCGCGGCGCTCGTCCGCCAGCTGCTTTCTTTCGCACGCGGCATCGAGGGCGAGCGGTCAATCGTCACGCCGGCCCTTTTCCTGGCCGACATGAAGCTCCTGCTGCGCCAGACGCTGGCGGATGGAATCGATCTTCGTATCGCCTGCGCGCCGGATTGCCGGCCGGTGCTGGCCGATCCCACCCAGCTCAGGCAGGTCGTGCTTAATCTCTGCATCAACGCCCGCGACGCCATGCCGGGCGGCGGAGTCATCGAGATCGTCGTCGAAAATGTAGTGGTGGACGCCGCGCTCGCCCGCAGTCTCCCGGAGGGGGCCGCCGGAGCGCATGTGCGTATTAGTATTTCAGATACCGGAACCGGAATACCCCCGGCGGTCATCGAAAAAATCTTCGACCCATTTTTCACCACCAAGGAGGCGGGGAAAGGGACCGGGCTCGGCCTGGCGACCGTGCGCGGCATCATGAAGGGGCACGGCGGCTTCATACAGGTTGAGAGCGAAGTGGGCCGAGGCACGACTTTCCGGCTGTATCTGCCGGCGCAAGGGACTTCAGCCGGCCCTGATGAATCCGGACCGGCGCAGTCGAGGGCCATTCTGGTTATCGAGGACGACGCGGGTGTGCGCGAGGCGCTTCAGATGGAGCTCGAGTATCACGGATACCGGGTGATCACCGCGGGCGATGGTCGTGAGGGGATCGAGCGCTTCCGGGGCAATGCCGAGCGCATTGCGGCGGTGATCACCGATCTGGCGATGCCGGTCGTGGACGGGGTGGAGGTTATCGCGGCGGTGCGCGAACAGGCCCCGCATATGCCGATCTTTGTATTGAAAAGCCCCGGCGGAGGCGTTGAAAAACCGTCGTATTTTGATTCGCGGACGGTTGCGTTCGAAAAGCCGATCCAAAGTGCAGCTCTGCTCGACGCGATCAGTCGGCTCGTGACGGGCGGCGGCGCGCCTTTGAATTAGGGCATTTCAAATGTAACTGTAGCCATAAGACGCCCGTGGTATGAGATGGCCACGGTTATATTAAACCTGCTCAGCGGGGAGGCGGCAGGGCGCGCCAGATGGCGCCATTCTCCATGAAGGGAGGGATTCCCGCTTTTTTATCGGGGGAGGGTCCATCGGCCACGCGGAAAATGGGCAGGATAGGGTTGCCGTGACCATCTTTCGCGTAGGTGACGCCTTCTTGTTCGAAATAAAGGAACGCGTAAAAGTAACCGCCTAGGCCTTCTCCGATAATGATGTCGATATCGTAGAAGAGACCGGCGCGCAGCTCCATGCGGTTGCCGATCACGAAACCGTTGCGGCGTGATTTTTGAAGGCTGTTAGCCCCGGCGGAGAACTCGTAGGGGTAGCCCCGTGCCTGCAGGTCGGACTTGAATTTGGAAACGACAAACAGGCCGCCATCGAGCACCACCCGACCGTCGAGCCGCACGACCATGAAATCATCCGCGGCGCCGACGAAGCGGTAAGTGCCGGTGGCGGGCGGGCTGACGCGGCCCCGGTAGTGGGCGATCCAGGATTTGCCCTGAACGTTTTTTTGGACGCCGTAAGCCTTGGGGGCTTCGTCGGCGGACATATTGGGCACGAAAATTTGCGTCGTGTAGAGCGGTTCGGGCGCGCGGTAAAACTTGGACAAGTTCGTGGCGCTCCACGTGCCTTGGGTAAAAGTGGAGATCTCCTTTTCGGCGAGGGGGCCGGGGTTGAGCCGCGCCAGGTCGGGATTGGGCGTGGCCTTGGCCAGCTGTTTAAAATCGTAGAATCGACCGATGAGTGAGCCGCCGGCTTGGGCTTCGCGGAAGCCGAACATGGGCATGGCGGGGCCGGAGCCCATGCCAGCACCCACGCCGCTGCCCCCTCCGATGCCTTTGCCGGAGCCGACCTGGCCACCACCGGAGAAGCCGGGCATGTTGGGCAGGTCGGGCAGGCTGATGGCCGCATTGGGCGAATCGACCGCGAGGCGTTGATTGACCGCGGAGAGATTGGGTTGCTGGCGTGACATCTGCACGCGGTGCTGGACGTTGGCGGGGCCGGGCGCCCCCGCGCCGGAGCCTCCTTGGAAATTGGCTTTGCGCTCCTCCCGCACGGACCTAATCACAAACGTCGTGGCCGCGATGATCACGATCACGTGGATGATGATGCTGATGAGGAGCGAGCCGGCGCCAAGGCGGCGCAGGTAACGAAGAAAACGGTTGCCGGAGGCGGACATGCGGGGGGATTTAGAAGCTCTCGTCGACGGTGAAGGTCACGTTGTCCACGGCGGCGGCGGCAAGTGCATTGAGCACATCGATGGTGCGCGCATAGGGTGCCTTGGGTGCGCTGGAGATTGTCACGAGCAGGGTGGTTTTGGCGGCGTCGGCGTTTTGCTTCAGGCGCAGCAAAGCGTTGGTGAGCCGGGGAAGCGCGGTGTCGTTCGGCGCGTCGATGGGGTCGTCGTTGAGGAGAACCTGGCCGTTGAGCTCGATGCTGATGGTCTGTTCATCGGGAAAGTTCACCGGAGCGCTGCTGGAGGCGGAGCCGGGAAGCTTGGTATTGAGCTCGGCCTCGATCTTCACGGTGGCGGTGAGCGACATGAAGAACACGAGGATCACGAACACCACGTCGATCATCGGCGCGATTTGAAAGCCCATGTCTCCGGCGGCTTCGGGGTGTCTTCTACGACGATGGCGACTCATGGTTAGCGGGGGGAGACGGCGAAGGTGATGTCGGCGATGCCGGCCGAAGCGGCGGCGGCCATGGCCAGGGAGATCTGCTCGGCGGGCACGAGCCGTTCACCGCGGATGACAAGGCGGTGTTTTTTCGATGCGCTTTGACGCGCGGTCAGAATGGGCACGACGGGATCGAGGCGATCATAGGGCGTGTCCTCGAAGAGATAGGAGGCCTGCTGTTTCACGGGATCCCAGCGGACGTTGATGATCGATTCATCGCGGGCGCTGTCGCGTTTGGCGGCGTTGGTCGCCACCGGAAGCGTGATGGATTTATCCACGCGGGCGACCTGCTTGGTGATGGAGCTCATGAAGAAAATGAGCAGCACCAGCAGCACGTCGATCATCGGCGCGATCTGGAATTCCGGCTCTTCGCCGTCGCCTGAACCTCCTCCGGCCATGGTGATGGGGTGGGTTGAGAGTTGAATCAGGCCGAGGTGGTCTCGGTGGTTTCAACCGGGGCGGCGGCGCGGGGCGGCGAGGGAATGAAGGCGTCCGCCTCGAGGCGGAGACCGGCGAGGTGTTCGTAGGGCAGGTGATGGAAGATCGCGTTTACCTCGGTCTGCACATGGCGGAAGCCTGCGGCGATGCGGTTGCGCAGAACGTAGTAGAACGCGAACGCGGGGATGGCGACCACGAGGCCGCCGCCGGTGCAGACGAGCAC
>Ga0307409_100000043_pt1 | contig 44247 bp, 42 predicted proteins | sample 322Ometagenome_2_FD_203888 | JGI IMG/M metagenome (GOLD analysis project Ga0307409, IMG submission 203888) | Maize rhizosphere microbial communities from greenhouse at UC Davis, California, United States - 322HYB-O-2 | ecosystem: Host-associated > Plants > Roots > Rhizosphere > Soil | place... | reverse complement strand
GAGCTTGCTGAGCTTCTTGCAGCGCCCAGAGGAGTGCGGCACTTTGTCTCCGACATCGCGGCGGCGGTGCGTGAGATGCCCGTCAGCATGCACAAGATCGGTTTGGTGTTCGTCTTCCAGTGGTACGCCATGTTCATCTACTGGCAGTTCGTGGCCGTTAGCGTTGGCGAATCGGTGTTCAACACCGCACCCGAGCAGCCTGGATGGGAGGCGGCGGTTGGTTGGTCTGGCTTGATGAACGCCACCTATAACTTCTTTACGATGGTCACTGCGCTGTTCCTGGTGGGGTTCTGCCAGCGCTACGGCGGTAAACGTGTGCACGCCGTCTGCCTGGGACTCGCTGCAGTGTCGCTGGCGGCCCTGTCACAGATCGGCAGTCAATGGCTCAGCCTAATTCCGATGATCGGTCTGGGCATTTGCTGGGCCAGTATGGTCGGAGTTCCTTATCTCATGGTGGCGAGCATGGTGCCAAGATCGCGCACTGGCGTCTACATGGGCATTCTCAACATGATGATTGTTGTCCCAATGCTCGTGGAAACGTTCACATTCGGCTGGATTTTCAAACACCTGTTGGGTGGAAAGGGCACCAACGCCATATTGGTGGCTGGAATCCTGCTTGGCATCGCCGCGTTAGCGATGCTCTGGGTAAATACCCCACATGCCAGCGAAGAATCCGATTTCCTGCCTCTTGGGCGCCACCACATAAGCGTTTATGAGCGCGTTATCGTTGGTTCGGACGGGACTGAGCCCTCGCTGTACGCTGTCAACCGGGCCCATGCGGTCGCGGCAGAAGCGGATTCCCACGTCTTAGTCGTGTCCGCGTACAACCCGAGCTCCCCGCCGACGGATCCAGTACCGGTTGGCGCTCGACGAGAGCTTTATGGCAAAGAGGCGGCACTCCGCGCCCTACATCTCGCCGTCAAGTATTTGACGTCCGATCGAGTGCGTAGCGTTGATACAAAAATGGTGGCTGCGGACCCGGCGGAAGCCCTACTCGACGCCGCCGGCTCAGACCCTAAGAGTCTTATCGTGGTCGGGAACCGCGGACTAGGCGCCATAGAGGGTCACGAACTCGGCTCAGTCCCAGCTGAAGTCGTACACCGGGCACAGTGTGACGTACTGATCGTCCAAATCCCCGAGGATGCCGAAAGTGAGTTCACCTGACGCTTCAGGGCACTATACGCTCGGTCCGCGCACAACAACCACCGGACAAGCCGAGTGTGCAACGAGGTGCTGGCTGACCGAGCCCAACAGCATGCCGGCGAAGCCCCCATGGCCGCGGGACCCGACCACCACCAAGTCGGCACCCCCGGACAACTCGATCAACACCTTGGCAGGGTTTCCCGCCTCAATCGAGGTCGTCACATCTACCGCCGGTTTCCGCTCCTCAAGGTCACCAGTGAGGCGCTCGAGCACCGCCAGCGCATCACGCGCTGGCTGGCTCTCGTAGCCCTCCGGCGGCAGCGATCCATACGGCGGGCTTTGCGGCAGCGGTGGACCGTGCCAGACCATGACGGCCTTGAGGGATGCGCCATGATGCGCGGCCTCGTCGTAGGCCCAACGCAGCGCAGCGCGACTGCTATCGGACCCGTCCACACCGACGATGATCTGCTTGATCTCGGTCATGCTGCCAACCCTATCGCCGTCCGACTCCTCACGGCCCCGGCCCAATGAGCCGGAAGTCCGAATTAGTGGACCGGTTCTCGGGTTGCATGATCCGCCGGTGAGCCCGCTATCGGCAAGCTGAGGAGTTCGGCGAGGGATCAGCGCGAGGTTCCAACGCTCAGCGGCGTACGGAACTCCAGCAACTCCTTCCACCCGGGCGTGTCTCAAGGCCGCCGGGTCAAGGCATTAGTGGGCCTGACCTGCATGTGTCCGAGCCAGCGCTGGGTACTTGCCTACGGCCTAGCGGCGTTGTGATTACACTTCGCGGCACAGCAGGCAAGATGGGCGTCGTGACGGAGCAAGTCGCGCCCGCGGTAGCCCGGACGCGTCTGGGTCTGGAAGCTGTGATCGTCCTCGGCATATCGCTGGGGCAATCGGCGGTCTATTCGGTGCTGCGCATCATCGAGCGGCTGACCCGCAACGTGCCATTGGCTCAGCAAACTTCCACATTGAATGCCTCGGTGACTCCGGAGCGGCCTTGGCTGGACCTGACATACCAGCTGGTCGGCATTGCCTTTGGCCTCATGCCGGTCCTGCTGGCGCTGTACCTGCTGAACCTCACCGATCCTCCGGCCGGCCGTACCATCGGCTTTGACCTGCAGCGACCACGATTCGACCTTGGCTTCGGAGCATTGATTGCGCTCTGTATCGGCGTACCTGGACTCGGCCTGTACGCACTAGCTCGGGTGATTGGGATCAACACCGACGTCCAGGCGTCTGGGCTTGCCGAGAACTGGTGGACCGTGCCGGTGCTGATCTTGTCAGCTGTGCAGAACGCGGTTCTGGAAGAGGTCGTGATGATCGGCTACCTGTTCACCCGACTGCGGCAGGTCGGCTGGAACGTGATCGCGATCATTGCGTTGAGCGCTGTCGTTCGTGGTTCTTACCATCTCTACCAAGGCATTGGCGGCTTCATCGGAAACATGATCATGGGTCTGATATTCGGCCTGATCTATCTGCGGTGGAAACGGGTCGGGCCGTTGGTAGTCGCCCACACCTTGCTCGACCTCACTGCTTTCGTGGGGTACGCGCTTATCGCTCCGCGCGTCGACTGGCTCTGAGGGAAACCTAACTCTTGGTAATCAGACTGCGAGCGAAGAACCGAAGATTTGCAGGGCGCTCGGCGAGACGGCGGATCAAGCAGCCGTACCAGTCGGTGCCATAGGGCGTATAGATCCGTACGGCGTGGCCCAGATTGGCGAGCCGCAGCTGCTCGGTCGGTCGAATCCCGTACAGCATTTGAAACTCGAAGTCCTTCGGCCCGCGTCCGTACTCCTCGGCCAGCCGGAGACCAATCTTGATCAACGTCGGGTCATGGGTCGCGAGCATCGGAAAGCCGCTGCCTGCCACCAAGATCTTCATACACCGTACATAGGACCTATCGATGTCATGTCGATCTTGGAATGCCAGACTTTCCGGCTCGGCGTACGCGCCCTTGCAGAGCCGTACCCTCGATCCGGCTTCAGCAAGATCGCGACAGTCCTCCTCGGTCCGGTACAGGTACGCCTGCAACACCGCGCCAGTCTCGGGATACTCCTTGCGAAGTGTGCGCAAGATCTCCAGAGTCGAGTCCGTCGTGGTGTGGTCTTCCATATCGAGCGTCACGGCGGTGTCGGCCATCCGAGCCGCGTGGCAGATCAGCTCAGCGTTTTCCCAAGCGAGTTGGGAGCCGTCTCGAAGATGGAGGCCCAGGGCGCTCAGCTTGATCGAGATCTCAACCGAAGGGCTGAGACGAGATTCCCGAAGCTTGGTAAGCAAATCCAAATACGCGACCACAACCGCATCAGCCCGCGCTGGGTCCGTGGTGTCTTCACCCAGGTAGTCGATCGTGACAAGCAGGCCGGCGTCAACGAGCCGGCGCGCGGTTGCCACGGCGTGGTTTGAAGTTTCACCTGCGATGAAGCGCCGGACAACCCCGCCAGTCACCGGTGCTGTGGTCACGAAGTCCTTGATCTTGTTGCTGCGGGAAAGTCGGAATAGGGCGCCACGCAGCATTCGATTCCTCCCTTCGCGGAGGCGTTGTGATCGAGCAGCACCTTCAGCCAGTTGCCCCGACTCTAGCCTTGGGCCCATGAGCATCGCACCCACAGTTGTGCTCTTGCCCCGCTTGGATGCCACGAGCGCTGAATCGACAGCGCAGCAGGCGGCATTGCAAAAGGTCGCGGCCGTGCTCACTCCCGACATCCGTGTCAGAGGTACCGGACCGGTGATCTTGGAAGATCCAGCCGTCAATGTGCTTGCCGCGATCCCGGCTGCCGGCACCGATCCCGTGGTGCTGGTTGGCCATGGCTGGGGAAGCATGGTTGCTTTGCAGATCGCTGCGACTCAAGGTGAGCGAGTCGCAGCGCTCATGCTGACCACCAATGCCCGACTCCAGACGATCATGGTCCGCTCCATCTTCCAAGGCGTTCTCGGCCTGCTGCCGGCGACCTTGGTGCCGCGACTTGGGGGGAGGCCGGCCGACGTCGCCACTCTTTTTGATCAAGTACGACCGGTGGACTTCAAACCGCTTGCCGAGCGGGTACGCGCACCCGCTCTGGTGATTGTTGGCGAGCGAGATGTTGCCAACCGCGGGCCGAGCGCGGCCCTCGCCAAGTCGCTGCAGCTTGGCAATTTGCGGGTTGTGCCGCGGGCCGGTCCAGGTTGGCAGGCTCAACAACCGCAGCTCATTGCCGAGGTACTCGTCGATTTCTTGACTGATCTTTGACCGCAACCAGCAGGCCTGGGGAAAGATCTTCAATGGTTTCGACGCCAAGTAGGCCCGTAGTCAGGTCGAGCTCGGCAACGATGTTCTCGATCGCCTGCGCACGAGCACCTGGGTCTGAACTCGAAAAGTCCGCACTGGTCGGAAGTTCGACGATCACCAGTCAGAGCGCGCTGGCTACTCCCGTGGCATCCACCGCGTACGAGGGGTGAATCGGCGCGGCCAAGTGTAACCGCGCGAACGCCAGCGACTCGGCCAGATCAGCCTCGCGCTGCGCCCGGGTGCCGCTCTTGCGGGAGTTGACCTCCAGTACGACGTGCCCGGAGAAATTGCGCTCGGCCAGGTACTGCAACACCCGTCCCGCCTGCTGATCACCCCTGCCAGGAACGAGATGCTCGTCCTTGGCCGACCCCGTGCCATCGGTGAGGTGGACATGCCGCAAGCGCACGCCCCAGGAACGAACAAGATCAATCGACTGCTGGTTGGCAGTAGAAGCATGCGACAGATCGAGCGTCAGATCGTCGTAGTCAAGATCAGTGGGATCCCAGCCCGGAACGTACGCCTTGAGCTCGCCGCCCGGTGTTCGCCAGGGATACATGTTCTCTACCGAGAGGAGAATGCCGCTGCTCTCGGCCATTCTCCGGACGCCTTCGACGAAACCTCTGGCGTAGTCGCGTTGCCAGCGAAACGGCGGATGAACCACCACCACATCGGCGTTGAGTCTGCGCGCCGCTTGGACCGAACGCTCCAGCTTCGCCCACGGATCGGTTCCCCAGACCCGCTGGGTGATCAGCAAGCACGGTGAATGGATCGCGAGCACCGGCACCTGATGATAATCGCGGAGTTTCTCCACCGCATCGATGTCAGCCGCGACCGGATCGATGCCAATCATGATTTCCACGCCGTCGTAACCCAGCCGCCGAGCGAGCTCGAATGCGCTGGAAGTGCTTTCCGGATAGACGGACGAGGTCGAAAGGCCAACCCGAGCCGGTGGAATCTTGATGAGCTGGCCTTCGGCGTTGACCCGCATTGGCCCGGCTCCCCTTTCTGTTGCGGGCGGCGAGTCATCTGCGGGCACGCGCCCAGCCTAACCTCGCCCATCATCGGGCCATTCGCGTATCGCGTGTGAAACCCGCCTACTTCATCATCACTCGCAGCACAGAAAGCATGTCTGCTCGCTCCCTTGCCCAGGACCATCGCGGGGCTCCCTCAAAATCTGACGCTGGTTTGCCCGACATGCCGTCAGAGGCCGATCCGCCGCAAACGAGCGTCAGATTTTGAGAGATCCTCAGCGAGCCAGGCGCGCTGCCAGGTCGCGGCCCACCGCTTTTGCTGCTGCGTGTGAGTCCACTAGATGAGCAACAAGCGCAACTACCAACGCTCAGGGCCCGGGTCATTGGGCTGTTCCCTCATCGCGTGAGACATACACTGGCGCGCGTGCCAGAGGTGCTGATCGGCTTCCCCCGCGCGTTCGTGGAGTTCAAGGATCCTGCCGATGACCGCCAGATGTTCCGCTGCGATCTCACCTGGCTCACATCCCGATGGGCCTGCATCTATGGCCAGGGCTGCCAGGGAATCTACGCCGACCGGCCGCACGACGGGTGCTGCACGTTGGGCGCTCACTTTGCCGACGCCGACGATGAAAAACGGGTCGCCAAGGCAGTCAAGCAGCTCAAATCCAGCCAATGGCAATACAAGAAGGATGCCCGTGTCGGCGGCTGGGTGGAGAAAGAGCACCCTGATCATGTTGCCGAGGGCGAGCTGCCGGGCCGCAAGACAAGAGTGATCGATGGCGCCTGCATCTTTCTCAATCGCCCCGGCTTTCCAGCCGGTCAGGGGTGTGCACTCCACCTGCTTGCGCTGAGCCAGGGCCGGGATTTCGTGGAGACCAAGCCAGACGTCTGCTGGCAGCTGCCCATCCGGCGGCAATTCCGTACCGTGACGCGCACTGACGATACGACGTACACAGAGATCAGCATCGGCGAGTACGGCCGTGACGGCTGGGGGCCTGGCGGGGCGGACCTTGACTGGTACTGCTCGTCCAATACTGAGGCTCACCACGGAGTGCGCCCGGTCTATTTGGAGAACCGCGCCGAGCTCATCGCGCTCATGGGCGCGGCAGCGTACGAGGTGCTGGTGAAGATGTGTGAGGACTTCGAGTCCACGCGCGGGACGGCCATGAGGCATCCAGCAGATCCGGAATGATAGGACTCGACGCTTACGGCCGCTGCGCGGGCCCCCTGCTTCCCGGGGAAAACCTCCAGCCACAATGTGGGCATGCATTTGGACCACCTGTCGTTCGCGGCCGGACCGGAGGGTTTGGAGGCTACGGCGCAGCGACTCGGGGCGCAGTTAGGGGTGAGGTTCCTTGACGGTGGATTCCATCCGCGCTTTGGCACTCGCAACCGGATTCTGCCGCTGACCGCCGGGCACTATCTGGAGGTGGTCGGCGTTCTTGATCATCCGGCGGCCGACAATGCACCGTTCGGTCAAGCGGTGCGGGCCCGCACAGCTCAGGGAGGAGGTTGGCTCGGTTGGGTAGTCGCAGTGGATGATCTCGGTCCATTTGAACGCCGCATCGGACGCCCGGCGATTGAGGGCCATCGTCACCTACCAGACGGGACCGTGCTGACCTGGCAGCAACTCGGAGTAAAGGATCTTCAGGTCGACCCGCAATTACCCTTCTTCGTGCACTGGTCCAGCAACGTAAGACATCCCTCGGCCGGCGGCCGCCAGGTCGAGCTTCTCAAGATCGAGATCGCCGGCGACCCAGCACGCGTAGATGAGTGGCTGGGCGGCCGCAGCAAGGAGATCTTGGCCGATGTCGATATCGGCTGGTGTCCGCCGCGGGACCGTCCCGGACTGGCTGCCGCGATCTTCAGCACGCCGCGTGGGGAGGTCCGGATTTGATCAAGATTCGGTCGGCCGTTGCCGGACTGCCGAGCTATTCGATCAAGCCAGCCCCAGGAGTGGATCGGGAGCGGTCGGTCAAGCTTTCCGGCAATGAAAACCCGTTCCCCCCACTTTCTCGCATCATCGAGGCCACTGCAGCGGCGATTGCCGCGAAGATGAACCGCTATCCCGATTTTGCTAACACTGAGATGACATACGCGCTCAGCAGGCGACTTGGCGTGCCTGCTGAGCAGATTGCTTTCGGCACCGGCTCAGTCGGAGTGCTTTACGACTTGCTGCAGGCTACCTGCGAGCCGGGGGATGAGGTGGTCTACGCCTGGCGCAGCTTCCAGGCTTATCCGATCGCGGTAGCAGTAACCGGCGCAACCCCGGTCTCGGTGCCACTGGGCAGGGGCGGTGTTCATGATCTTGATGGGATGCGACGGGCGGTTACGCCGGCGACCAAGGCGATCCTGCTCTGTACGCCGAATAACCCGACGGGCCCGGCGCTGCAACATCAACCGGTGATCGACTTTATCGACTCACTACCTGATCACATCATGATCGTCCTCGATGAGGCGTACGTGGAGTTCGTCACCGACCCAGATGGATTGCGCAGTCTGGAGGCGATGGTGGGTCGGGACAACGTCGTAGTTGTGCGGACCTTCTCCAAGGCGTACGGACTTGCAGGGTTCCGGGTCGGCTACTGCGTAGCCGATCCTGATCTTGTTGGCGCGGTACGCGCAGTCTCGGTGCCATTCGGGGTCTCGATCGCTGCCCAGGCGGCGGTGATCGCGTCGCTGGAAGCTGAGACTGAGCTGCTGAACCGGGTGACCGACCTCGTTGAGGCGCGCGACACGCTGGCTGGTGGATTGCGTGATCTTGGCTTCGACATTCCAGACGCGCAAGGGAACTTTGTGTGGTTGCCTGCTGGTTCAGATACCGAGGCGTACGCGGCGACGTTCGCGCGAGCCGGGCTGATTGTGCTGCCCTTCGTCTCCGGTGGTGACTGGGATGGCTTGCGGATTACCATCGGCGAGCCGGCTGCTAACGCTCGGGTTCTGGAGGTGGCTGCAACGTTGCCGCGTGCAGCAAACAGTTAAGTTCCTCTAGCCGAGGATCGAAACGTCGCTGGCGCGCGGGGGTTTCTTCCGTGCCCAGAACGTCATGCCGATCACAGCCGCACCTGTGAGGCCAAGCGTGAGCGCTGTCCCTAGGCCTAAGTAGCGCGGTACGCCGACAGCCGATTGATTAAGTAGGCCGAAGAGGATGAATTCAGCCGACTGGTGCATGGTGCCAAACGCGGTAACACCGAAGATCAAGACCACTAGCCGCTGTGTGGTGACCAGATTCACCGCTTGTCGACTCATCGTTGCGTAGACCAAGAAGCCGATCGCCAGGAACTCTGAAATGGTGCCGATGACGATCCAGGCACCCCCGTACGCGACCCAGCTGGCAACCGACCAAACGCCGAACCAGCCACCAATGGTCATGATCACCAAGGGGATCGCGACGACTGCTCCGAAGATCTTGATGCCGCGAGCCAGCGGCGACAAGATCAAAAAGACGATCCAGGCGGCGGTCGCAAGCGTCAGGCCGAGGACCGCGAGCGGTGCCGCCCATGCCACGCGAAGTGCTACGGTGTCGGCCTGGATCGGCAACATGTTCATAGTCGCTCGGAGCGCCACACAGGCCTGAGACGGCGGATTCGTACCACAGAGCGACCACTGCTTGATGACCGAGACCGCCGTGGCGACGCCGGCGGCGATCAGCAATCCACCGTTCGCAAACCAGCTAGTTTCACCTGATCTAGTCCGCCGGACGTTGTCTACCGGCTCGATGGTCATGACGCTCCAAGGAACGAGTGATTCGCTGCCGTGTCAGAGTAGCTGAGGGTGCCACGTATGCCGTTCAAAAGTGTCAGCCCTGGGCCATAACTTCTCACGCATGCCTAAGACAAGCACCAGACCGAGCCACATCTGCACCGAATGCGGCTGGAGGTCGACCCGCTGGGTCGGCCGATGTGGGGAGTGTCAAACCTGGGGCAGCGTTGTTGCGGAGGCTGGGCCGAAGCTGAGGCAGATCACGTCATCGGTGCCCATCACCAAGGCGGTACCGATTGGCAAGATCAATGCCACGCTCGCGACCCACGCCCGGACTGGAGTTGCTGAGCTCGATCGGGTGCTTGGCGACGGTCTCGTGCCGGGCGTTGTCGTGCTCCTTGCCGGTGAGCCTGGGGTCGGAAAGTCCACCCTCCTGCTTGAAGTCGCGGCCCGCTGGGCGGGCAAGGGGCATAGCACGTTGTATGTCACTGGTGAGGAATCGGCCGCTCAGGTTCGGCTGCGGGCCGGTCGCACCAACGCCGTGGCCGATCAGCTTTATCTGGCCGCCGAGACGGATCTGGCAATTGTTCTGGGGCACATCGATGAGGTTCAGCCGTCCCTGATGGTGCTCGATTCGGTGCAAACGATTGGTACGCCTGAGGTTGATGGCTCACCTGGAGGCGTGACGCAGGTAAGGGAGGTGACAAGCGCACTAGTCCGGGTGGCCAAGCGGCGCGGCATGGCAGTGATCATTGTCGGACATGTGACCAAGGACGGCTCTGTGGCTGGGCCTCGACTGCTGGAGCATCTGGTTGACGTCGTGCTGGCATTCGAAGGTGATCGGCACTCAGGCTTCCGGATGGTCCGCGCGACCAAAAACCGCTTCGGTCCGGCCGATGAGGTTGGCTGCTTTGAGATGGTCGACTCGGGGATCGTGGAAGTGTCCGATCCGTCAGGTCTGTTTACGACGCAACACGGCGAACCGGTACCTGGCACGGCCGTGACGGTCACGATGGAGGGTCGGCGACCGCTGCTCGCTGAAATTCAGGCGCTTGTTGCGAAGTCATCGTTGGCGCATCCACGACGCATCGTCAACGGAGTCGAATCCGGCCGGCTTGCCATGATTCTCGCGGTGCTTGATCGACGCTGTGGCGTACGTCTAGACGACCGGGACGTCTACGTGTCGACAGTCGGGGGCGCAAAGGTGAGCGATCCGGCCGCCGACTTGGCGGCAGCGTTGGCCGTCGCCTCGGCGGCTCGCAACCAGGCTGTACCGCAACGCATTGTGGCCCTAGGCGAAGTTGGACTGGCAGGCGAGCTACGCCGGGTGCCCGGTACCGGCCGGCGACTCAGCGAGGCTGGACGCCTGGGCTTCGCCGAGGCGGTGGTGCCGGCCGAACCGATGGGGTCGCAGGAACAAGCCATGACGGTGCACGTCGGAATGCTCGTCCACTCCGTGACTACCGTTGAGCAGGCCCTAGCGGCGCTCTCCCTAACGCGCTATGACGGGTCGCCCGCTTCGCCGACTGCAGGACTCCGCGACCTGACTTCGTGAAGGCAGCTACGCGTTCGCGGCCGACGAAGGAGGCGAATCCCGCGGGGCGGCCCATCAGAGCGCAATGGACAAGGGGCTATGACGGGTAGCCCGTTTCTGCTCCGCGTTCCAGCGCGAACGTTCCCCGGCAGCGTTCCAGCGGGAACGTTTCTATGGTGACACTGCTCCTCGGCAAACGGTGCGGTTGATACGGTCGGCCGAGGGAGTGGGTCTGGTCGCAATGGCGCGGCAGGGCCCGCCCCCGTTAGCTGCGAGCGTCGGTATTTCGCGAGCAGCTCAAAACACCGAATCTCTGACGCTGACGGAGGGGGCCATTGTGGCGTCAGATGTCGATCGGCATCGCCGGTTGTTGGACTACCTCGCGATGATGGCGCCAGGTACTCCGCTGCGTGATGGCTTCGAGCGGATCCTTCGTGGCCGTACCGGAGCACTGGTCGTACTGGGCCGGAACAAGATCATTTCCCAGGTGTCGACCGGAGGCTTCGCCCTTGACGTGGCGTACACCCCAACGGCGCTACGTGAGCTGGCGAAGATGGACGGGGCGATCATCTTTGATTGGGAGGCCGACCGCATCATCCGCGCCGGAGTGCAACTGATGCCCGACGCGAGCATCGACACCGTGGAAACCGGGACCCGGCATCGTACGGCCGACCGGGTGTCTCGACAGTCCGGGTTGCCAGTGGTGTCGATCTCGGCGTCGATGTCGACGATCGCGTTGTATCTGAATCACCATCGGCATCTGGTCGAGCATTCCGATCAGATCCTGACGCGCGCGCACCAGGCCTTGCAGACATTGGAGCGGTATCGAGCGCGGCTCTGGGAGGTCACCACACGACTGTCCTCGTTGGAGGTTCAAGATCAAGTAACGGTCCGGGATGTTGCTCTAGTGGCGCAGCGGCTCGAGATGGTGCGCCGACTCGAGGACGAGTTAGACACCTATGTCGTTGAGTTAGGTAGTGACGGCCGACTCCTCACCTTGCAGTTACACGAGCTTCGCGCTGGGATCGAGGAACTGCGCTGTCTGCTCGAAAGGGACTACCACCCGGCTGAGTCCTCGACATTCGGACTCGTCGGTTTGCAACGTCTGAATACTGAGGAGCTGCTGGATCCGCTGACCGTTGCGCGGGCCGCCGGCTTTCCTCACAATCTGCATCTGGAAAGTCATGTGACAACCCGCGGCTTCCGACAGATGGCCCAGATCAACCGGCTGCCGTCATACCTGGCAGATCGGCTGATCGAGCACTTTGGCACACTTCAGGCCCTCTTCGGAGCTAGCGCCAGTGATCTGCAGACGGTGGAAGGTGTTGGCGAGGGTCGCGCCCGGGTGATTCGTGACGGTCTGGTCCGGTTGGCCGAGTCGGCCTATACCGAACATCTCACCTAACGGTCCCACCGGATGTAACAGTCCGCCCATGGCGCCGAGCCGAGAGAGCCTGGCGCCTGCCCGGATGGAGGCACGCCGCTAGAAGGGCTGTCGCAGTGAGCAGACCAAACCGCCAACCCCGGATCGCGCGCCGCCGTGCTGAGGAGGAGTGAGGGGACACGCTTTTCGTCCCCGAGTGACGACGAAGTAGGCGGCTGCCAAGCGCGATCCGCGCCGCGATGTTCGCGCCGCCGATCTGCAGGAGGAGCCGACGAAACGCTCGGAGGGCAGAGCTAATTTGCGACGTGATCGTTTCGTCGGATCCGACGAAGGCGGCGGCTCTCCTGCGAACCTCGCAGCGAGCGGAGCGAGCCATTAGACAGAGCGAGCGCCAGCGAGCGGAGCAATCAAACACGATAGGGTGACGCTCGTGTCTGTGGTCGCTCAAGATCGACAGATGCCTGCCCGCACGGCGCGATCCGTAGTCGGCCGCGTCCTGAACTGGTACGCCGAGCACGCGCGAGATCTGCCGTGGCGCCGATCGGACGTGACCCCGTGGGCGATCATGGTCAGTGAGTTCATGCTGCAGCAAACGCCCGTCGAGCGGGTACGACGGCCATGGCAGGCGTGGTTGGAGCGTTGGCCGACGCCTGCATCGCTTGCGGCCGCCCCTCCCGGAGCTGCGGTACGAGCCTGGGGCCGCCTCGGCTATCCCCGCCGAGCACTGCGGCTGCATCAGGCCGCCCAGATGATCACTAGTGATTTCAATGGCGAGGTGCCTAAGGACCGCGAATCCCTGCTCCGGCTCCCTGGCGTCGGTCCCTATACAGCCGCGGCAATCCGCAGCTTCGCGTACGGCCAGCGCGAGATCGTTCTGGACACCAACGTTCGGCGCGTGCTTGCCCGAATCGGGTTTGGTGTTGCCATGCCGAGTGCAACGCCCACAGCGCGGGAACGAACCCTGGCCCAGGAGCTGATCCCGCACGACTCTCGGCGCGCCGCTCGCTGGGCTGTTGCGTCGATGGAGCTGGGTGCGCTGGTGTGCCGGGCTCGAAATCCGCTGTGTGATGTCTGCCCGGTACGAGATCTGTGTGCGTGGCGTCAGGCCGGCAATCCGGCCTCCGTTGGGCCGCCGCGGCGCAATCAGGCGTATGTCGGGACAGACCGGCAATGCCGAGGCGCCTTGCTGGCTCTGCTTCGCGCTCGAGAGGACCCCGTCGAAGATCAGCAATTGGCGGCGGCATGGCAAGATGTGGCGCAGCGCAAACGCGCGCTGGCCTCGCTCGTACAAGACGGGCTGGTAATGCTCGTCGGCCGCGGATGGTCGTTGCCGGGCTCGGGCCACGATCTCGATGAGAAAGGGCACCGCTGTTCATGACTGCGCTCGCTCCGACCCTTCCCCTCCGCAATGGTGCTGAAATCCCGGTTCTCGGCCTGGGCACGTCGCCGCTTGTCGGTGCCGAATCGGTGCGTCAGGTACGCGCTGCCCTCGATGCCGGCTACCGGCTGATCGATACCTCGGAGAATTACCGGAACGAGGATGCGGTCGGACAGGCGATTCGAGAGTCCGGGATCGATCGGTCGGAGATCTTCATCACCACGAAGTTCAACCGGCGCTGGCACAGTGTGGATGGGGTCCGCCAGGCGTACGAGGCCAGCTTGAAGCGGCTGGGTGTGGACTACATCGATCTCATGTTGGTGCATTGGCCCAACCCGGACCAAGATCGTTACGTGCAGGCAGTGCAGGGCCTTCAGGCAATCCTGGATGACGGTGGATTGCGCGCCATCGGCACGTCGAACTTCAAACCCGCCCACCTGCAGCGGGTGCTTGACGAAACCGGCATCATCCCTGATGCCAACCAGATCGAGCTGAACCCTTACGCGACAAGGACGGCCAGCCGCGACTATCACGGCGCCCATGGCATCGTCACCGAGTCGTACAGCCCCCTTGGAGCATCGGGTGCGAAGTTGATCAGCGACCCGGTCATTACTGGAATCGCAAACGATCACGGCAAGTCGCCGGCGCAAATTGTGCTCCGCTGGCACATACAACTCGGTCTGGTTGCGATTCCCAGATCTTCCAATCCGGGCCGGATCGGGGAGAACATTGACATCTTTGACTTCGAGCTGATCGAGCAGGAAATGAACAAGATCAGTGCCCTCGATCGTGGCGAATCGGTTGTCACCGATTCGGATGTGTTCGGCCACTGAGCCTTTCAATTTGTCAAATAGCGACTGGCTCTTCCGGGGCCTGGGACGTTCGTGTTGCGCCAATGCTTGCGATCACTACGAAGGCCATGGCAAGCCACTGCGTGAGGTTCAGGAACTCGCTGAGCACCACCATGCCGGCGAGCGCTGCCGCGGCCGGCTCAAGACTCATGAGGATGCCAAAGACTCTTGGTGGAATTCGGCGAAGGGCCGTCAGCTCGAAGCTGTAAGGAATAACCGAGCTCAGCAGGCCAACTCCGAGTCCCAGGGCCAGCACCGTGGGGTTGAGCAGCCGACTTCCGGCCTCAACAATTGCCGGCGGCGCCAAGACAACCGCTCCCACCACGCTGGCCATGGCGAGGCCGCTGAGGCCCGGCCAACGACGGCCCGTCTGTGCGCTCATCATGATGTAGCAAGCCCATGCAAGCGCTGCAAGCAGCGCGAACCCGACGCCGGCGAGCGTCAGCGTGGCCTTCGACAGACCCAGCAGGGCTACACCCATCCCAGCAAGGACCACCCAGATAAGATCAATCAGATGCCGCGAGCCGATCACGGCAACTGCAAGCGGGCCGAGGAATTCGATCGTCACCGCGATGCCGAGCGGGATCCGCGCAAACGACTGGTAGATCGACCAGTTCATGATCATCAAGCTCACCCCGAAGCCGAGGACGATCAGCCAATCGCGACCTGAGTGGCCGGTCAGCCGTGGCCGCGCCATGATCAGCAAGATGATGGCTGAGGTGATGAGCCGCAGCCAGACCATCGCGGTCGGCGGGACGAGGTGGAAAAGGTTCTTGGCGATGGCCCCGCCGAACTGGACCGAGATGATTCCCGCGATCACCAGCCAGACAGGGGGAATCCGGTTCGCGAGGCGCACCGCGCCACTCTGCCAGATCTACGGTGTGAGCTCGGATCCGAGGTAGCTCTGCACAGGTACACGTAGACGGTATGAGGGAGTAAGCAAACCGGCCGCTGCCCTAAGTGGGATGCGGCCGGTTTGCGATGTCGATCGGTACGCGTATCCGATCTGCTACTCGTTGGCGGCTTCGGTGCCTTCGTTGAAGCCTTCGACGATGCCGCCGAATTCCACCGGCGGTACATCCGGCGCAGCCGAACGGGGAGTGCCGGTGAAGGTGAACGGGTGCTCCGAGCCGGGATCCGCGACGTCGACGACCACGATCTCGCCCGGCTTCAGCTCCAAGAACAAGATCTTCTCGGCGAGCAAATCCTCAACGTCGCGCTGGATTGCGCGGCGCAGCGGACGGGCTCCGAGCACGGGGTCGAAGCCACGCTTGGCGATCAAGGTCTTGGCCGCGGGCGTGAGCTCGATGCCCATGTCCTTGTCCTTCAGTCGAATCTCGATCTGGCCGACCATCAGGTCGACGATCCTCTCGATGTCTTCCTGGCTCAGCTGGCGGAAGACGACGACCTCGTCAACCCTATTCAGGAACTCCGGGCGGAAGTGCTGCTTCAGCTCATCCGATACCTTCGCCTTCATCTTGTCGTAGCTGCCCTCGATGTCAGTGCCCTGACTGAAGCCGAGCGTCACGCTCTTGGCAATATCGCGCGTACCGAGGTTGGTGGTCATCACGATCACCGTGTTCTTGAAGTCCACCTGCCGGCCCTGCGCGTCGGTCAGTCGACCTTCGTCAAGAATCTGCAGCAACGAGTTGAAGATATCCGGATGAGCCTTCTCGATCTCGTCGAAGAGCACCACGCTGAACGGCTTGCGGCGTACCTTTTCGGTGAGCTGGCCGCCCTCCTCGTAGCCGACGTAGCCAGGAGGTGAGCCGAAGAGCCGGGAAGCGGTGTGCTTCTCGGAGTACTCGCTCATGTCCAGCTGGATCATCGCGTCCTCGTCGCCGAACAAGAACTCGGTGAGCGCCTTGGTCAGCTCGGTCTTACCGACACCAGACGGGCCGGCGAAGATGAACGAGCCGCTGGGCCGCTTCGGATCCTTGAGGCCAGCCCGCGTACGCCGGATCGAGCGGGACAGTGCCTTAACGGCATCGTGCTGGCCGATGTAGCGCTTGCCGATCTCCTCCTCCATTCGGAGCAACCGGGCCGACTCTTCCTCGGTCAGCTTGAAGACCGGAATGCCGGTCGCCGTGGACAGCACCTCGGCGATGATCTCCTCGTCCACCTCGGCGACCACATCAAGATCACCAGACTTCCACTGCGCCTCGCGCTCGGCGCGCGCGGTCAGCAGCTTCTTTTCGTCATCGCGGAGACCCGCGGCGCGCTCGAAGTCCTGCGCGTCAATCGCAGCTTCCTTCTCCAGGCGTACGGCGGCAACCTTCTCGTCGAACTCCCGCAGGTCCGGCGGAGCCGTCATCCGGCGGATCCGCAACCGGGCACCCGCCTCGTCGATCAGGTCGATCGCCTTGTCGGGTAGGAACCGATCGGAGATGTAGCGGTCGGCCATCTGGGCAGCGGCCACTAGCGCCTCGTCGGTGATGGTGATCCGGTGGTGTGCCTCGTACCGGTCGCGTAATCCTCGCAGGATGTCGATGGTGTGCGCGATCGACGGCTCGGCGACTTGGATCGGCTGGAAGCGCCGCTCCAGCGCGGCGTCCTTCTCCACGTACTTGCGGTACTCGTCCAACGTGGTCGCCCCAATCGTCTGGAGCTCACCGCGGGCCAGCATCGGCTTCAGAATGCTGGCGGCATCGATTGCGCCCTCAGCCGCACCTGCACCGACCAGTGTGTGAATCTCATCGATGAATAGCACGACATCGCCACGGGTCTTGATCTCCTTCAAGACCTTCTTGAGCCGCTCCTCGAAATCGCCCCGATAACGGCTACCAGCGACCAGTGCGCCAAGATCAAGGGTGTAAATCTGCTTATCGCGCAATGTCTCGGGAACATCTCCGCGAACGATTGCCTGGGAAAGGCCTTCGACGACGGCAGTCTTACCGACACCAGGCTCACCAATCAGCACGGGATTGTTTTTGGTCCGCCGTGACAACACAGTCATCACACGCTCGATCTCAGTCTCGCGACCGATAACCGGATCAAGCTTGTTCTCCCGAGCGCCCTGAGTCAGATTACGACCGAACTGGTCAAGGACCATCGATGAGGATGGGGTGCTGCCTTGCTCCGGAGCTCCGGAAGTTGCCGCTTCCTTACCTTGGAAGCCGCTGAGCAATTGCAAGACCTGATTTCTGACTCGATTGAGATCCGCGCCAAGCTTCACCAAAACCTGTGCAGCGACTCCTTCACCCTCTCGAATCAAGCCGAGCAAGATGTGTTCGGTTCCGATGTAGGAATGATTGATCTGAAGCGCTTCGCGGAGGCTTAGTTCCAGAACCTTTTTTGCGCGTGGTGTGAATGGGATGTGTCCACTAGGAGATTGCTGGCCGTGCCCAATGATCTCCTCAACCTTTTGCCGGACAGCTTCTAAGGAAATTCCAAGGGACTCCAAAGCTTTGGCAGCAACGCCTTCACCTTCATGGATGAGTCCCAGCAAGATGTGCTCAGTGCCGATGTAGTTGTGGTTCAGCATGCGAGCCTCTTCTTGCGCCAACACCACGACGCGACGGGCTCGGTCAGTAAACCGCTCAAACATATTCGTTGCTCCTCGCTCTCGGCGCCGCTCTCACCCTGTTGGCTTGGACCGAGCACCGACGTCTCTCACTCTAGTCGGCCGCGCCCCCAATTGCCTCGTAGATCATTCGTCGCCAACTCGCTGTCGGCACTCTGATCTGGGCTTGCTGGACACCCCGTCGAGAGTGCGTTGTCGATTCACAACCCTTAACCGAATGCCGAATATTCCCCTTGCCAAGAGAAGACTCCACAAGATCGATTGCTGGCGGCCGGGACGCCTCGATGGCAGAAACCGTTGTTGATATGGGTCCCGAGCAGCAAAGCGCCCCAGGCGAGGGTGTGTTCGCCCAGGGCGCAAAGCGATCTCGAAGATTCACCACTCGAGAATCGAGCGCTGCCTACGTGCAGCTACCGACAGGACCTGAGAATCCGTTGGGGCTGACGGCTGCAGAATCAGATCAGGAGGCGTGCGCCTTCTCGTACGCATCCCGTACGTCCGCCGAGACCCGGCCGCGGCTGCTGACGTCAAGACCTTGGGACTGAGCCCAGGCCCGGATGTCGCTGGTGCTGGAGGAACCAGAAATCTTGCTGGACCGCTTACGCCGACCACCGGTCTTGCGTGCCTTAGCCAGCCATGGTGCCAACGCGTCGCGTAGTCCGGCGGCATTCTGCGACGAGAGATCGATTTCATACTCCGCACCATCCAGGCCGAAAGTCACCGTCTCGTCGGCGGTTCCCCCGTCATAATCGTCTTCGAGAATGATCTGCACGCGCTGTGCCATACGTTCCTCCAATGAAATGCCTGTAAGAGTTACCTGACGGTAGCGACGTTACTCGCATTCCTCACTTTTCAGAAGCAAAATCCAGCGCAATATCTAAGGCGGGTGCGGAATGGGTGATCGCTCCCACCGCGACGAAATTGACACCAGTGTGCGCAACTTCTTGTGCGTTCTGTATTGTCAGACCGCCGCTGGCCTCAAAAGTTGCCTGATCACCCAACTGCGCAACGATAGCGGCCATCTCCGGCACCGTCATATTGTCCAGCAGGATCTCAGTTGCTCCCGCGGCGACAACTTCACGAGCCTGCTCTGGCGAAGTCACTTCGACCTCGATCGGGACATCAGGAAAAGATTGTCGAACCGCGTGATAAGCCGGCACCACTCCCCCAGCGGCGATCACATGGTTGTCTTTGATCAGCGCGGCATCAGCCAATGACATCCGGTGATTGATACCGCCGCCGATACGGACGGCGTACTTTTGGAGCATTCGCAAACCAGGGATCGTCTTACGTGAGTCGCGGACCCGGGTATTGGTTTGTTCCAGTGCATCTACCCAAGCCCGAGTGGCGGTCGCCACGCCCGACATCATGGTGATCAGATTCAGCGCAACTCGCTCAACCCTTAACAGTGCGCGGGCGTTACCGGAAGTCGTGATCAGTGCGTCGCCGCGCCTCACTCGGTCGCCATCGCTTGCGTGCAGCACCAATTCGAAGTCACCGGCGGTCGAGCAGGCCGTGGCAACGGCAAAGGCAGCGACGGGTAGGCCGGCAACTGTGCCTGGCTGGCGCGCTATGAATCTGCCTTGCGCGGTTTCGTCGGCTGCAATGGTCGCGTACGAGGTGATGTCGAGGCCTTTGCCCACCCCCGGCGGCAACACCCCGCGGCCGCCGAGATCCTCATCGAGTGCTTCGGAGACGATCACAAACAGTGCATTGACGTCGAGGTCGACAGCCGCTAGGAGCGCTTCGATCTCAGCAAGCCGGGTGTAGACCATCAGCGCTTACTTTTGTCCGTCGGTACGCGTTGGCCGGGCAGGCACAAATCGATGCCGCAAGCCTTGCTGAAGATCGTTTTCGGCGACGAGGTGGCCGTGCCACTCTTCACGACGACCCTCAAAGTCATTGCGCCAGTGCGCTCCTCGAGATTCCTCCCGCAGCCTGGCCGAGGCGACAATCGCCGTCGCAACGGTCATCATGTTGGTGCCTTCCCAGGACTCCAGGCCTGGCTCGGCTCCCTTTTGGGCTGCCAGTCTCATCAATTCGTCGGCGCACTGATCGAGCCCCGTGGCATCGCGCAGTCCCCCGGCGTGGCGGCTCATGGCCCGTTGCATGGCCGGAACCACCGAGCGATCGATCAGTCCTGGCTCTCGATGATCTTCCGCCGGTGGTCGACGTGGCGGAAGCTTCTGGTGCAGCTGTACGGCGATGCGGCGGGCAAAAACCAGGCCTTCCAGCAGGGAGTTTGAGGCCAAGCGGTTCGCACCGTGCACTCCAGAAGATGCGACCTCTCCAGAGGCGTAGAGGCCCACCAAGTTCGTCGCACCGTCGATGTCGGTTTCTACGCCGCCGCAGAAATAGTGACAGGCTGGCGCGACCGGAATCAGATCAGTCGCCGGATTGATGCCGGCTCGGCGGCAGCTGTGCCAAATGGTGGGGAACCGGACCCGCCAGGTCTCCTCCCCCAACATCCGGCCATCGACGTAGACATGATCAACACCGGCGGCCGCCATTTCCTTCATGATCTGCTTCGCGACGACGTCTCGGGGCGCCAGCTCGGCAAGCTCGTGCTTGCCCAGCATGAAGCGCTCACCGCGGGAGTTGACGAGCAGCCCGCCCTCGCCGCGTACCGCCTCGCTAACCAGTGGAAGCTGCCCACGGGCGCCAGGACCGAGATAAAGAACAGTGGGATGGAACTGAATGAACTCAATGTCACGCAGCCGAGCTCCAGCGCGGAACGCGGCAGCGACGCCATCCCCAGTGGAGACCGGCGGATTCGTTGTTACGGCGTAAATCTGGCCGATACCGCCGGTGGCCAGCACGACCGCCCGGGCATGCACCGCGCCAACGCCTCCCCTCGTGCCCTCGCCCAGCACATGGAGCGTTGCCCCGGCTACCGCCGGTTTCTCATCCGGCTCAACCTGGGTCGGGATCAGATCAAGGACCAAGGCATGCTCGACGATCTCGATCCCGCGGTCGGCCGTGACGGCGGCGATGAGGGCGCGTTCGATCTCGGCGCCTGTCGCGTCGCCTCCCGCATGGGCGATGCGATGGCGCATGTGACCGCCCTCACGGGTCAGCTCCAACTTGCCGGCAAGATCACGATCGAACTCGGCGCCGCGGCTGATCAGCTTGGCTACTTCGTCGGGGCCTTCGGTGACCAGGACGCGTACGGCTTCTTCGATGCACAGACCCGCGCCGGCGACCAGGGTGTCGTCAATGTGTTGCTCAACGGTGTCGCCCTCGGCTTGTACCCAGGCGATCCCGCCCTGCGCCCAATGTGTCGAACCGGCCGAGACTTCACCCTTGGTGACGACCATGATCGTGCCGAGGTCGCGGCATTCCAACGCAGCGGTCAGACCTGCGATGCCTGATCCGATGACGACAATGTCGACCTCGCGTATCCAACCGGGCGGCTCAGCCGCCAATCGCTGCGGCAGGGAGGGCAAGGGCGGCAATGCGGGAAAGGACGGCTGTTGATTCGCCTGGATGGGGCTGGTCGCAATGGACGCAGCATCAGGCAGCATAGGGCCCATGCTCCCGCATTCGGCGGAGGGTGGCACAACGCCCCCTTCGCGGGGATCGCGCTCCTGGTTCGACGCCTGGGTGGAGTCGGCGTACGGCGCGGAGGGATTCTGGCGCCTGCACAGTCCCGAGGCCCATTTCCGGACTGCGTCCGGCAGCGGTCCGATGGTCGCTCAGATGCTGTCGCGACTGGTCGATCGCCAGGAGGGCGTCAGCAGCGTGATCGATGTCGGGGCAGGCAATGGCCGACTGCTGGCACAGCTTTCCGCGATCCGGCCTGATCTGCAGTTGGTCGGTATTGATCTCCGAGCTCGGCCGGCATACCTGCCGGAGCAGGTTGGCTGGGCACAGGATATGTGGGACGTACGGTACGGGTGCTGGACCAGCGGTGAAGCCGGGGCCGCGCTGGGAAAACCGGAGCCGGTGATGATCATCTGTTGCGAGTGGCTGGACGACTTGCCTTGCCCGGTGGTCACCCGCCATGCCGATGGTTGGCGGGAAGTGATCATCAACGACGAAGGTCTAGAGCAAGCCGGGCCGCGCCTGGAGGACGAGCAGCTGGCTTGGGCGGACCGCTGGTGGCCGGGTGGTGATCGAGCTGAGATCGGGCTGACTCGGGATGTGGCATGGGCAGAACTGATCAAGATGATCGTGAAGCGTGGCGGCTGCGCTTTGATGATCGACTACGGCCACACCGCAGAGCGGCGCCCTATCACAGGCTCGCTGGCGGCGTACCGGGACGGGCGTGCCCTGGAGCCGGTCGCCGGGGCCGGTATGAATCTCACCGCCCATGTGGCGATCGACGCCGTACGCGCTTCCGGTGAGGCGCTGGGGGCGACGACGACGTTCTGCGGGCTGCAGAGCGAGGTAGCTCCGGAACTGTTGCAGATGGAGGCTCATCCCGATCCGCTCGTTGATCTTGGTCGGCGGAGCCAGCATGCCGCGCTCAGCTCGCAGTATGTGTGGGGGTCGCACTGGTGGCTGCTGCAGTGTTAGATCGCGGCTCTATCCACTCGCGAGGCGATCGTTTTCCACCAAAAGCTCGAAAACGATCGCTTCCGAGGGCATTCAGCCGTGCGTTTGCCACCAAACGCGCGAAAACGCATCCTACAGAGCGGCGCCGCTGATGAGTCACCAGCAGCTGCGGGTCCTCGTCGGATCGCTGGCGCCTGGCGTGCTGCCGTCAACGCGGCCGGCCAAGCTGCCGACCGGCACGATCATGCTGGATCTCGGGCCGGAGCATCCTTCCAATGCGGGACTGATCGAGCTGCGGCTGTGGACCCAGGGCAATGTGATTACCACAGCCCGGGTCGTAGTCGGGGCCATGCATCGAGGCGCCGAGAAGCTGTTCGAGGTACGCGACTATCGGCAGATCTTGATGCTGGCCGATCGGCATGATTGGCAGGCTCCGTTCTTCGGCGAACTCGCTGTGGCGCTCATCTGCGAGCAGATGATGGGTCTCACCGTCCCGGAACGTGCCGTCTGGCTACGTACGCTGCTGGCGGAGCACACTCGCATCCTTAGCCATTGCGGATTCCTTGGCTATGTGTCGCATCGCACTGGCAACGATCCGGGCCTTCGGCGCTTACGCGAGGAGCTGCGGATGCAAACCCTGCGGCTGACCGGCAACCGCATCCACCCGATGGCGACGCGAATTGGCGGGCTTGCGGTCGATGCCGATGACGCCTGGTTGCAAGCGGAGCGGCAGGCGGCGGAACTGGCGGCTGGAACGGCCGAGGCCGTATTGACCTTGATCGACTCCACTTCGTTCGCGGATCTCACAAATGGTGTTGCCGTCCTGGATCGAGCGACCATTCAAGACTTCGGGGTGAGCGGCCCAGCCGCTCGGGCAAGTGGTGTCGATCTTGACCTGCGGCTGCAGCGGCCGTATCTGGCCTATGACGAGCTGGGAGGCCTGATCACCGCACCGGTACGCCGTGCCGCCGACGCCCAGTCCCGGCTGGGTGTCCTGGCCGAGGAGCTCGCAATCAGTGCATCGTTGATCATGGCGTGCATCGACCGGCTGATTGGGCAGCCTGGCCCCGTATCAGTAAGGCTCGGCAAGATCATCCGGGTTCCAGAGGGCGAGGCGTACGTGGCGATTGAGGCACCCCTTGGAATCGCCGGCGTTTTCCTCGTTTCCCGTGGCGAGAAGACGCCGTGGCGGCTCAAGCTGCGTACCCCATCGTTCAATAACATCTCCAGCCTGGAGCGAGTGCTGGTCGGGGTACGAACCGAGGCCTTGGAGGCAGCGCTTGCGTCGATCGGCTACGTCGTGGGCGATATAGATAAGTAGCGCGCTTACGCCGGTTGGCGATCAACCTCATAGTTCGGCAGCACCATGTCTGCGGTCTCGTCATCGGCGGACAGCTCCTGCCAGACGAAGTCATGTCCAGCCAGAATCCGCCGTGGCAGGTGATGCACTTCCGCCTCGGACTCTTCGAGCGGTGCGATCAGCTCTGCCTCCTGCTCACGTACCACGTCGTGCAGCGCCGAGATCACCTCGTCGCGATCGGCGAGGGCGGCCCTGAGGTCAGCGCGATATTGGTTCAGGCTCGAGATCTCCAGCCGCTGCTGCGCAAGCCGCGTCCGCTGCCTGTCGATCACTTTGCCCGCATCGGCGATCCGCATGCTTAGCGCATCGACCACCGCAGCGTTGCGCGTTCGCTCCTCGCTCAGCCTCGCGCCGTGCTCCCGGCTCGCTTGCAGCATGGTCTTGGCATGCGCATGCCGAGCCGCATTCAGGTCACGCCAGGCGAAGGCGCACGCCACGAGTGCGGCGACGATCGCCACCGCCACGCCGAGGCGGACGCTCCAGAGGGGTCCGGAGGCGGCAGCGACGGCGCCCGCCGTGCCGATGATCAGGACAGCTTCGGAAATCCGTTGGTGGGCCGAGGGCTTGAGCCGGCGGCTTGCGGTTGCCTGCGAGGTCACGGTCGAAACCATATGACTGCGACGGCTGGCGACCGGGGATTTCGCCGCTCAATCGTGAGTGTCTGCCTCCAGGTCATCGCCTTCGCCAGCCTCAGCACCCTCATCGGGTTCGGTGGGAACCTTGCAGGCCCGCTCCAGGAGCAAGCCCATGATGCAGAGGGCTATGCCCGCGACGATGGCGACCGCCGACCGGATCACCCGATCCCGCGGAGCAGCCGCATCGAGCCTCGTCAGGAACATCAGCGCGAAACCGAAGTAGCCGCCGGCCACCAGCGCGCCCGCCAGCGCCGAGGCCTTGCCGAGGACCAAGAAGGCAACGGCCCGCTGCGGCTCCATGCGTTCATGGCGTACCTGAATCCGCTGATGAGTCGCGTATGCCAAGGCCCCGACCAGCGCTGCGACCAAGATCAAACCAATGGGCGCAGTCCACGGCACCTCGGGCGGAATGAGATCGAAGGCGTTGGCTGTGACGACGAGTAACCAGCCAGCCAGGCCGCCGAAGAGGGCAGCAACAACGAGAGCGCGGAACGGTGTCAGGTTGACCGAGCCGCCGGAAGGTTCCTGGGCCAAGCTCGCTAATCCTCAGTCTCGGTCGATCACAAGATCATCTCGCCGGACGACACCCGTTTTGTCCGCCCTGACAAGCAGATCCCCGATGGCTCCCTTGCCGATGATCTCCGCAGTGGGGTCGACCTCGTACCACGGCACCAGCACGAAGGCGCGTTCATGCGCCAGCGGATGCGGCAGCTTCAGGCCCTCTTGATCGACAACAGCGTTTCCAACCATGATCAAATCCACGTCCAGGGTACGCGGGCCCCACCGCCCTCCGTCACGGGTGCGGCCGTAGGCATCCTCGATCGCAAAGGCCCGCTCTACCAAGGTCCAGGGCTCGAGCGTGGTCTCGGCGATCACCACGATGTTGAGGAATTCCGGGCTATCGGGCGGGCCCCCGATGGGTTTGGTCTCATATACTGACGAGACGTCCACCACGATCACATCGGGCGTGTCGCTCAGAGCATCGACGGCTCCTTGGACATTGCCGAGCCGATCACCGAGATTAGAGCCGATGGAGTAGACGACCTTGCGCAACGGCTTCATGCCGCTCAAGGTGTCCGCATCAATGGCATGAGGATTGGGACTGCTCACGTGGTTCTACTCCTTGTCAGCGTGACCGCCACATCGGCAACGTCAACCGGCATTGGCGCTTGCGGCTTGTGCACGGTGACCTCGACGCACTGGATGGCGTCATAACGAAGGCACGTCAGGGCAATTCTGTCGGCCAAGGCTTCGATCAGATTCAGCGGGTCGCGTTCGATATCGGCAGCGACCGCCTGCGCCAAGGCGCCGTAGTCGATCGTCTGCCCAAGATCATCGCTGCTCGCTGCCGAGGAAAGATCGAGAGTGCAGCTCACGTCGACCACAAATCGTTGACCCTGCTGGCGCTCGACGCTGAATACGCCGTGATGGCCGAAGGCGGCAATTCCGGTCAGGCTGATCCGATCGCGGCCGCCCTCGACGGGTCGGCGCTCGGCGTTAACGACCGTATGTGCCGCCATGTCACCTCCTGATCCATGCGACCCTATCTGACGCTGGCAAGAGGAGACAGTCCCTGATTTCGCATCGCCAATGCAACTGAAAGTGCCCAAATCCGTCTACCAGGCGCATTGGTGATGTGTTTTCAGCGCACAGCCCGCCATCGAGCTAAGAGCCACGTTCCTTCAGGAGGCGCTCGGCGACGGCAATGGCGTCGCGGCTGGCGCGTACGGAATGGACCCGGACGCCCCAAACCCGCCGCAGCCCGAGCACCGCGGTCAGGGCGGTGGTGGCGTCGTCGCGCTCCTTAGGCGGCCGCGGAGTTCCATTTGCATCAGCAAGCAGCCGGCCGAGAAACGTCTTGCGGGAGACGCCAACAAGCAGCGGCCGGCCCAGCACGTCGAATTCGTCAAGCCGATCCAATAGCTGCCAGTTGTGTTCGCCAGTCTTGGCGAACCCGAGACCTGGATCGATGATCACCTTGTCGGTGGCTATGCCGGCACGGTCCGTCTCCTCGAGCTGCGCGCGCAGCTCGGCAATGACCTCGGTGACCACATCGGCGTACGAGGCCTTGCTTTGCATATCTTCGGAGTGGCCGCGCCAATGCATGCAGATATACGCGACACCGGCTTCGGCGATCAGCCGCAGCATCGCCGGATCGGCTTTGCCGCCGGAGACGTCGTTGATCAGGCGGGCGCCTGCCGCAAGCGCCGGCTCTGCGACCGCGGTACGCATGGTGTCGACGCTGACGCAAGCACCGGCGGTCACAAGCTCGCGAACCACCGGCAGGACACGCCGCAGCTCCTCCGACACCTCCGGCCGCGTCGCACCGGGACGGGTCGACTCCCCTCCGACGTCGATAATGTCGGCTCCTTCTTCCAGGAGCTCCAGACCGTGGCTGATCGCCGCATTTGGCTCCAGCCACTCACCGCCGTCGGAGAAGGAGTCTGGGGTCACATTGACCACGCCAACGACCAGCGTGCGGCCTGGCTGCGGCAAGCCTGGCACGACCGGCAGCGGACTCACCCGGATCACCTTATGCTCTCTTCTCGTGCCACATCCGCCGTACGGGCTTCCTCGTCCGCTGATGGTCGGCGCGAAGATTCTTCTGGTTGTGACCGTCATGATCGGCGGTTTCAGCGGGTGCCGGGCGACCGGGGGCGGCATACCTGGAATTGCGCCTCCGAAGGCGCAGCGCGGCGCTTCAGCTGCCCCTGCAAGTCCGAGGCCCGCGGCGGCCAGTTCGCCGTCGGTGCCGGCAGCGACCCCGAAATCTGGTCAAGGTGAGAGCAAAAGTCGGATCAATACCTCCCTGGCCAAGAACAGCATTTACGGCGTTGATCTTGGCGACACCCGCGCGTCGTGCAAGATCAAGGTGCGTTCGCCCAAGCCGCCATTGCAGGATCCCAATCTTGGCTCGTACGGGAAAAGGCTGGTGAATTGCCTGATGAAAGCGTTCGTCACGCCGCTGGCCGCGCAGGGAATAGTGCTCAACAAGCCGAAGCTCAAGGCGTACCGCAAAACGATCAAGACGCCGTGCGGGCGATTCGGCCAACGGGATGCTCCGGCCTACTACTGCTCCGTCACGCGAACGATCTACTGGCCGGTGACTGGTGATGATGCCAACGAGGCGTACACCTTCGCCCGCCTCGGCTACGTCGGACTTGTCGCGCACGAGTTCGGCCATCATCTGCAGGCGGAGAGTGGGATGCTTCGGGAATATGGGCAACGCTCGTACGCGGCCAAGAGACGCGGCCAGCGATACCTGTTGAGCCGTCGTCTTGAGCTTCAGGCGCAGTGCTTCGAGGGCATCTTCCTCGCGACGGCCGCGCGATCCCTCAGTCTTGGCGACAACGACCGCTATCAGCTGCGGCTATGGCACAGCTATACCGGTGACGAGGATCCGCCGTCAGGACGTAAGCCGGATCATGGCAGCAGTGCGGCGCAGATCCGCTGGCTCAACCGTGGCCTGGACTCGGCAGATTTTGGCCGCTGCAACACCTGGAAGGCCAGCAAGGAGTCGGTCAAGTAAAACCGGCCCCGTAATCCCAGACCTCTTAGGCAAGGAAGTGGTCGGGAACGACATCGATTTCCGCGGTTTGGCTGTCGTTTTTGACCAGTTTTGGAACGGACGCAGGCGGCGGCGAGGCCCCGCGCCGCCTGTCTGGGGACGTTTCTCCGCACACAGCCCCGAATGCAGCTCGAAAGTGCTGATTAAGCGTTCGTTCGTGGCTTTGTGCGGAGAAACGTTGCCCGTTGCCGGAGGAGGTCAGCTGGTGATCAAGCCCATTGCCTCGGCGCGAGTAGTAGCGTCACGCAGCTGCCCGCGTACGGCGCTGGTGATCGTCTTGGAGCCGGGCTTGCGAACGCCGCGCATCGTCATGCAGAGGTGCTCGCATTCGATCACCACGATCACCCCGCGCGGCTCCAGAAAGCGGTTGATGGCATCGGCGATCTGGGTGGTCAGGCGCTCTTGAACCTGGGGCCGTTTGGCATACACATCGACGAGCCGAGCGACCTTGCTAAGTCCGGTGATCTTGCCGTCCCGGCTCGGGATGTAACCGACGTGAGCAACCCCCGTGAACGGCACCAGATGATGCTCGCAGCAGCTCCAGACTTCGATGTCCTTGATCAGAACCAACTCGTCGTGGCCCAGGTCGAAAACAGTGGTCAGCACCGACTCGGGATCTTGCCGCAATCCACTGAACATCTCGGCATAGGCTCGGGCGACGCGTTCTGGAGTGTCACGAAGACCAGCTCGATCCGGATCTTCCCCGATCCCGATCAAGATCTCGCGTACGGCGGCAACGATGCGCGCGTGATCGAATTCTCCGACCCGCTTAGGGAAGTGAATGGCGTCAACGCCAGCGAAGCCGTCGGATCCGTCGGTACCGAGGTCGACGGCCTTGTCCAACTCAGTCACCGAAAGTCTGGGCCTCGGTGAGGCTGCGGCTCAGATTCATCCGTGGTCGGGAGTTGGGACGGGACAGGCGGATGACCCGCAGGCTGCTGCGTGCCGCCGGCCGACACCTCATGTTCGGGGCTCGGGGTTTGACCACTGGCGTGGCCGTTGCCCACAGCCTGACCGTTCACCGATATCGGCGGTGGCGGAGTGACTGGCGGGATGGTCGACGGCACACGCTCATCCGAACCAGTCCAGGCCGGCCGCTTCGGCCACAACCGCAACGGCTGGAAGACCGCTGCAACTTCCTGGCGATCCAAGGTCTCCTTTTCGAACAGCGCCCGGACTAGGTCGTCTAGGACATCGCGGTTCTCGGTAAGGATGTCGAACGCCTCCTGATGGGCGTTGCTGATCAGCTTGGAGACTTCCTCATCGACAATCGCAGCGACTTCTTCGGAGTAGTCGCGACCATGACCGATGTCGCGACCCAGGAACGGCTCAGCGTCGCCTGTGCCGAGCTTGATGGCGCCGATCCGCTCGGTCATTCCATATTGAGTGACCATGGCGCGCGCCACAGTGGTGGCCTTCTCGATGTCGTTGCTGGCTCCGGTGGTCGGGTCGTGGAAAACCAGCTCCTCAGCGGCCCGGCCGCCCATCATGTAGGCAAGTTGATCAAGCAGCTCGGAGCGGGTGTTGGCGTACTTGTCCGTCTCAGGAAGCACCATGGTGTAGCCGAGTGCCCGGCCGCGCGGCAGGATGGTCACCTTTTGCACGGGGTCGGTGCCCGGCAGCGCCGCGGCGACCAAGGCGTGACCGCCCTCGTGGTACGCGGTAACCAGCTTCTCCTTGTCGGTCATCAGCCGGCTGCGCTTCTGCGGTCCGGCGACCACCCGATCGATCGCCTCGTCGAGATACTCGTCGGTGATCATCCGTGCGTTCTGCCGCGCGGTCAGCAGAGCGGCCTCGTTCAGCACATTTGCCAGATCCGCGCCGGTGAATCCAGGCGTACGCCGCGCCACGCCCTCAAGATCAACATCGGGGGCCATCGGCTTGCCCTGCGCGTGCACTTTCAAGATGTCGAAGCGTCCCTTGAGATCGGGCGTGTCGACCACGATCTGCCGGTCGAAACGTCCCGGACGCAGCAGCGCCGGATCCAGCACGTCGGGCCGGTTGGTAGCCGCGATGAGGATCACCCCGCCGCGTACGTCGAAGCCGTCCATCTCAACGAGCAGCTGGTTCAGGGTCTGCTCGCGCTCGTCGTGTCCGCCGCCCATGCCGGCGCCCCGGTGCCGGCCTACGGCATCGATCTCGTCGATGAAGACGATCGCGGGAGCATTTTCCTTGGCCTGCTCGAAAAGGTCCCGAACGCGGGAGGCGCCAACGCCGACAAACATCTCCACAAAGTCAGAGCCAGAAATGGAGTAGAACGGCACCCCTGCCTCGCCGGCGACCGCTCGGGCGAGCAGGGTCTTACCGGTGCCCGGCTGGCCATACAGGAGGACGCCCTTAGGGATCTTGGCCCCAACAGCCTGGAACTTGGCCGGTTCGGCAAGGAACTCCTTGATCTCCTCGAGCTCCTCGATCGCCTCCTCACATCCGGCGACGTCGCGGAAGGTCGTCTTAGGCGTGTCCTTGTTGGCGATCTTGGCTTTCGACTTGCCGAATTGCATGACCCGACTGCCGCCGCCCTGCACGGAGTTCAGCAGGAAGAAGAACAGTACGCCGATGATGATGAAGGGGATGAGCGTGCCAAGCAGTGAGCTAAAGAAGCCTGGCGTCGCGTTCTCACCCTTCCAGGAATCCAACGTCTTGTCCGCAACGCGCTGGTTGAGCCGCGGGATCAGCTCGTCGCTTTGGTTGCCGACCCAGGTTGCCTTATAGCCGGTGTGGTTTGCGTCTTTCAGGGTGACGCGGATTTCTTGTTCTTTGTCGATCAAGATGACCTCGCTCAACGGCTCGTTGCCGTTGATGACCGAGACCACCTGTGAGGTCGGTGCTTCCTTGTACCCGCTGGTCACGCGTTGGCTGAAATCGATCAGCAATCCGATGGTGATGACGGCAAGGACGATCCACACCAGAGGTGAGCGGAATATCCGTCTTAGGTTCATGACCTGCCTAGTAAATGTGTTTGGGACCCGGGAGATCCTCCTGACAAGGCTATCGTTCGCGACCAAGCAGGCAGCTGTACGTCTCGTGAGGTCTGGCTGTGTTCTCCAGATGTTCCGCTAATCCGGCGGCGGCGCTCGTCTAACACTAGGTTGCCTGCGGTCTGGGCAGGTTGCAACCTGGTCGCTCAGGTGTAGACGCTTGGCGACAGGGCACCAACGGAAGTCAGGTTGCGATAGAGCCCGTCGTAATCTAGGCCGTACCCGACCACGAACTCATTGGGAATGTCGAATCCGACATAGTTGATTTCGACCGGATTCCGGGCCGCCTCGGGCTTTCTGAAGACAGTCAGCACCTTCAGGCTGGCGGGTCCGCGGGAGCGCAGGTTGCTGACCAGGTACGACAGGGTCAGGCCGGTATCGATGATGTCCTCAACCAGCAGAACGTGGATTCCGGTCACGTCGGTGCTGAGGTCCTTAAGGATGCGTACCACACCTGAGGACTGGCTACCGGAGCCGTACGAAGAAACGGCCATCCAGTCCATGCGGCAGTGCATGGTGAGCGCGCGGGAGAGGTCGGCCATTACCATCACCGCTCCGTTGAGTACGCCGACGAGGAGCAGTTCTTTGCCTGCGTAGTCTCGATCAACCTCGGCGGCCAGCTCGGAAATCCGGGCAGCCAACTGCTCTTTGGTTACCAGGACTCGCGTCAGATCACTGTTGAGCTGGGTGGCTTCCACGGGCTCAGCCTGCCATAGCGCGAGAGGCTGCGCGGACCGACCGATGGGTTCTCCGGTGCTCACCAGGGTCAGCTGACTCGTAGCCGCCCCGCACTTCTTGTGACCGTTGCCCCGGGGATCTGAATGGCCTTTTGTCCGTGCCAATCGATCACCAAAGATTCCACGGCGCGGACGTGTCGAAGCGAGAGGTCGCCTAATCCATGGCTCAGCAGCCAGAGTCGGATGATCCGGCGACGCAGTGCAGGAGGTTGGGACTGCAGGGCATCGCAATCCAGGGTGTTGGTGCCGCCGAGCCCTTCTGCGGTCCGCGATGCCTCGCCAGCCAGCCGATCGAGCAGCTCATTGTCATCGCGTACGAGTTCCGCAGTTCGCGCCAAGGCCTCGGCAACCCCAGGACCGAGCTCGGCCTCCAGCGTGGGCAGCACTGTTTGGCGTACGCGGACGCGCGCGAACCGTCGATCCGAGTTATGCGGGTCCTGCCAAGGTCTGAGTCCCAGCTCGGCACATACCTGCTCGGTGGTGGCGCGGCGAATTGGCAGGAAGGGCCTGACGAAGTGACCGGCCCGAGGCGCCATGCCCGCTAGCGAGCGGCTGCCCGATCCGCGCGCCAGTCCCAGCAAGACCGTCTCGGCTTGATCGTCGAGGGTGTGGCCGAACAGTACGGTGGCGGCGCGGGCTCGGGCCTCTGCGTCGAGAGCCCGATACCGGGCCTCTCGGGCCGCAGCTTCGGGCCCGACGGCTGAGGATTGGTCAACCTGAACGGTGCTGATGATCACGTCGTGGTAGCCGAGCTGCTGCTCGAGCTGATGGCGTACGCGGGCAGCAATCTCGGCCGAGCCGGGCTGCAGGCCGTGGTCGATGATCACGGCGGCGTATTTCAGGTCCCTGCGAGTTGCCACGTAGCGAGCCGCAAACGCAAGGGCAAGTGAATCAGCGCCGCCAGAGCAGGCGGTGGCGAGGTGCACATCTTGCTCGGTCAGCGCTGCATCAACGGCCTGAACAGCGCCCAGCGTGGCCGGGCCGAGCTCACGACGACCCACGAGCTAGGCCCCGTACTAGCTGGCAGTCAACTCGGGTTGCATGCGCGCAATCCAGAGATTCGGATCGGCGATCTCGGCCGCTGTCGGGAGAGTCTGCGGCGAAGTCCACACCCGGTTCAGGCCGGCCATGCCGACCTCGGCCATGACGGCACGGCAGAACTTAGCGCCGTCCCGGTACTGCCGCATCTTGGCGTCCAGCCCAAGCAGTTTGCGGATGATCTTGTCAAAGCCCTGGCCCTGGCGCCGTACGGTGAATTTCGCGCGGATGGTTTCGACGGTGGGGATAACTTCGGGACCGACGCTGTCCATCACGACATCCGCATGACCTTCCAGCAGCGACATGATCGCGGTCACCCGATCGACTGTCTCGCGCTGCGCTGGCGTCTGAACAAGGTCGATGATCGATACCTCTTGGTTCTGGCTGACCGCCTCGATGACCCGCTTCAGTGCATCGCGCAGCATCTGCGCCACGACGGTTGGGTCGAGCTCGGCGGAGTCGACGATCGTTGCGATCTGGTCGGTCAGATGGCCGCGCAGCCATGGAACGGAGGCGAACTGGACGCGGTGGGTTTCCTCATGCAGGCAGACCCAGAGCCGGAAGTCGGCGGGATCGACATCCAGTTCGCGTTCCACCGAAACGATGTTGGGAGCGACCAGGAGCAACCGGCCGCCAGGTGCGCTGGGATCAAGCCCAGGAAAGAACGGGTCGAACTGGCCGAGGACCTTTGAGGACAAGTAGCTGAGCAGCGCCCCTACTTCCACGCCGGTAATTCGGGGTCCAATGTTGGCCATGGTCGGATTCGATTGCTTAAGGCGCTCAATGACCTTGGCGTTCAGCGGCATCAGGATTTGTCGGAACCCGTCGAGGTTGGCTTGAATCCAGCTTGGCCGGTCGACGACGAGGACCGGCGCTGTGCCGCTGTCGGCTTCCATGCCTGTGACCTCGTGGACGTACGCCTCGGCTCGCGCTGCGCAGTCGCGCAATTCGGCAACGACTGCTGCTGCCCCTTCGCGGGAGATGTCTGGGCCGGGCCTAACGAGCTTGGTAGCCGTGTTGAGCGCAACGGTCCAATCGACCATCGAGGTTGTCACGGGAGCGAGTCTATGTGCGCTGGCTCGGGCTGTGACCAGCGAGAGCGCCGCGCCGGAACACCGCCTCAATGGCAGTCTTGGCTGCCGGAGTCGCTGAACGGCGTTGAGGGATCGGCGCGATAGGCCCACTTGTAGCCGCCGTCGTGAAGGGTCAACTCAAGAACTCCGAATACGTTCTCTTGAGACGTAAGGGTGTTAGGTGCTCCGGCTTGACGCAAGCCCGTGTGGTGCCCGCCGCCGGTTCCAACGACAAATTGGGTGATGCCGCGGCCCCGATCGACCGCACCGGCGGGGCTTTGCGGGGCGAAGCGCTCGTAACTGTGCGAGTCTCCACTAAGGATCAGCTCGGCGCCGTTGCGATGCATGGTCTTGATCAGCGCATCCAGCCGAGGGGAGGCCCAATGGGTAGCGCTCCATCGAGGGCTATGCATGAGTACGACCGTGCAAGCGGTTGTCCTGTTGGCGGCCTTCAAGTCCCGCTCTAACCAGCGGTTCTGAGCCGATGTAGGGCCACAGCCGTCACCACTGGGCAACTCACCACATACCACGTTCAACGCGACGAGGTGCCACGCGCCCAAGTCGATGCTGTAGTAGCCCCGGCAATCAGCCAGACAGTCGGGATCCAACGGGGTAGCCCGGGACCCGAAGTAACCAAAGTAGCCCTCCGCCCCAGGGCTGCCGTATTCGTGGTTGCCCAGCACAGGGTAAGTAATGTCCTTGAAACGTCCCCAGGTCGGGTCATAGGACGCTTCAAAATTGGCCAGCGAGCCCGACTGATACTGCAGGTCTCCCAGTGCGAAGACGGCATCCGGCTTGATCTTCTTGATCAGTTCCGATGTGGCCTTTTGATGGCATCGGCCACGAACGCCATGTCCATTGTTGTAACCGGGATCCTCAGGGTCACAAGCAATGTCTCCGGCTGCGGCGGCTTTGATCGTTCCGCCGGTTCTAGTGGCGCGGATTGGACAGTCAGCCGCCTTCTCAGCGGAGAAGCTGACAGACACATTGACCGAGACTGAAGTTGCACGGCCGTTTGAGTCAAGGTGCAGGCGCTCACCGTCGGGCCCCAACAGAGGATGCTGCGTCGTCTTGAAAGGGCCGGCGCTCAATCCGGGTGTGGTTGGCTGCCAGGACACGCGTTTCGCCGGGCGGGTCGTTGCTAACTCTCCAGCGACGCCCACGTACACGCCGCGGCTGCTCTCGTTCCGAACAGCTACCACCGCCCAGACGTCCCGGCCTTTAGAAGTCGGAACGCTGCGCGTCGAATAAAACGCGCTTACCTGGCGGCTGATCTCTTCGCAGGTCATCGGCAAGTCAAGCAGGCGCTCATCAAATTCGACCGGCGACACCTGCACTGTTTTTCTCAGCTCGCTCAGCAGCGCACCCAGCTTTCTGGTCTGATCGAGGGTGATCTGACCAGGGGTCTTATTTAGTTCGGCGGTGAGTTCTGTGAGCGGCTGCAATTCTTGTGGGGGGTTTGGACACCCCGCCTTCGCCATCTCGGCGCGCGCCTTTTCCAGCGCGCTCGTCCAAGGCTCCAGTATCACCGGGGAGGCGCTATTGTCTCCGGCCGTCAATGCGGTGCCCATTTCGCGCCATGCCTTGACTAGGCCCGGAAACGCCTCGCGCTGAGCATCCAGGCAGACAGCATTGGAGGGAGGCTGACTCTTGTCGGTCTCGGAATTCTCCCCGGCGCTACAGCCCAATAGGAGCAGGAGTAGCACAGCACCTGCGCTGGCCAGGATGCGCTGAAACAAAACTGGCCGCATCAATGGAAGCTGAATCCCTTCTCAGTGTTAGACCACTCAAACGGTTGCCCCGGTAATCACGGTTCCCAGCCGCATCCCATCGAGACTGCGTTCGACGGTCTCAACTACGGATGCACCCTTGCACCAGCTGACTAGACGGTGCGACGTCGCACAATTTCCGCCAATCGTAGGCTGAAGCTGAAGTTCACCCGGCGGTTGTCTCGAGATGGATAAATATCGCGGTCAGCGACAGCCACAAGTACTGAGCGCGGCAGTCACCCGGTCGAGCCACACCATGGCGTTGTACTCGTTCTTCGGCTTGTTGATCAAGAACGCGTACGCCAGCACCGAGCCGTCCTTAGTGCGCAGCACCCCAACCCGAGCTCGGACCTTGTTGAGAGTGCCGGTCTTACCGCGTACGACTCCACGGCCAGCAAGGCTCTGGTCGTCGTAGTACTGACGCTTCAGACTGCCTTCGACGCCGGCCACCGGTAAGCCAGTGATCACGGCACGAAGCTCGGGATGCTGCTTGCCAGCGGCCGCTTGAAGCATCTTGACCATCGAGTCGGCCGGGACCCTGGTTTGCCGGGAGAGACCGCTGCCGTCGGTGATGGTCATATCTGGATCCCAGATGCCCAGCTTGGTGAGCTCGGAGCGTACGACCTTGGTCGCCTCGGCAATCGATCCGGGCCGCCCGGCGCCGATGGCCGCCTGCCGGAAGATCACCTCGGCCGCGTCGTTGTCGCTGACCATGAGCAGGTGCTCCACGATTCGATCCAGGGGCATTGAGGAAACCCTGGCAACGACGGGCGCGGTTTTCGGCGCCCGCGCCGAGCGCGTACTGGAGACCTTGATGCCCTGCTTGGACAGGGCCGTCGCGAAGGCCTTTGCGGCTTCCTTGGCTGGGTCTCGGTAGCGCAGGCCACCGCCGCCCACTCGACCCTCATCTACCCAAAGCGCCGAGGTCGCTGAGACCTGATCTCCATAGAACCCGGGCCACCGCGCATTCCATGCCGGGCCCCTAAACAGTGAAGCGTCGTAGCCGAGCGTGACCTTTTTGATCTTGTCTTGCTTCAGCTTGCCCGCGGTCACTCGGGCGAGGCCGCTGATTGTGGCTCGCTTCGGGTAGTCCGAGCGGGCCTTGCTGGCGAGGTACGGATCACCGCCACCTACCAGGATGATCTGGCCGCGATTTTGACTGACCACCGTGGTCTTGAATACCTGATCAGGTCCCAGGATCGACAGGGCCGCAGTCGAGGTGAGCAGCTTCATGGTCGAGGCCGGAATGTAGGCCTGCGTGGCGTTGTGGGCGTAAAGCACCTTCCCGGTGCCCAGTTCCATGACCGAGCCCGAGTAGGCCCCGGCCACGCCCTTCACCTTGATCGCGCGGATTTTGCTGGCGATGGCGGCCTTATTGGGAACGGCCCGCGATCCAGCTGCCGCGAGAACGGGATTCGGCAGATCAGGCTTCGGAGCCGTCGACTGCGTGGGGCTTGCACTGGATGCGGAAGCGGTGGTCGGTAGGTTAACCGGCGAGGGAGGTGGGCTGTCACTGGCCTGAGTCCCGGCGGCGTACCGGTTCTGGCGCGGCAGCACCGCGATCACTCCAGCGACGACGCCGACCAGGAGACCGATCGCGACCACGCCAGCCAGCACAACCATGGCAATCTGCTTAGCACCCAAGGGGTACACCCACCTCCTTCACGCTAGGCTCAAGCCGCCGGACAATCACTGATGTGCACTCTCGCAGAAGTCAGTGCTAATCCTAAGGAGGCCACGTGACCGCATCCAATGTCGAGCGAGATCAGAAGCCGATCACTGATTTGACCTTCGATGTCACCGTCGAGATTCCCAAGGGTCAGAAGAACAAGTACGAAGTTGATCATGAGACTGGCCGGATCCGGTTGGATCGTACGCTGTTCACCTCCACGCAGTATCCGGCCGACTACGGCTTCATCGAGGGCACCCTCGGTCAGGACGGCGACCCGCTTGATGCGCTGGTCATGATCACCGAGCCGACGTTTCCGGGCTGCTTGATCAGATGCCGCGCGATTGCGATGTTCCGAATGAAGGATGAAGCGGGCGGCGACGACAAGGTGCTGTGTGTGCCCGCTTCTGATCATCGGCGGGACCACATCCGTGATCTTTCTGACGTGCGCGAGTATGTGCTCTTGGAGATCGAACATTTCTTTACGGTCTATAAAGATCTAGAGCCCGGCAAGTCTGTTGAGGGCGCAACGTGGGTCGGCGCCGACGAGGCCGAAGAAGAGGTTCGCGCCAGCTTCGCGCGGGCCAAGGAACACGGCCACGGTTGATCATCTGATCTTGCTCGCGCCGTCGGCCAATCGCGTCTATGCGTCCGAGGCGGATCGGTTGGTCGGAGCCGAGCTGAAGATCATGCTGGGTGCTGATAATCAGATTCGGGTGGAGCCAATCACGCTGGCTGGGATCGGATACCTGGCACTGGGAGCCGAAGATCTCGACGTACACATCAGACGAGCACTGGGCCAGCTGTCTGGATGCTATGCCGTATTCCGCCGGGAGCATGATCGGCTGGAGCCGATCGAGCTGCGGGCGCTCGATCTGTTCGATGATGATCTGGTTACCATTCCGAAGTACCCTGGCAAGACCAACGAGCAATTCACTCGATTGTTGATCAACGTCACGCTGGCGTCGATACGACGCGAACCCGGCGGACCAATCTCGATCTTGGACCCGATGTGTGGGCGTGGCACGACTTTGAGTACGGCGATGATGCTGGGCTGCAACGCATCCGGCGTCGACGTGGATGCAAAGGCCGTTGATGCGTACGCGGCATATTTGCGCACCTACTGGCGTCGCAAACGGCTCAAGCACCATCTCGAGGTCAATCCGGTACGCCGTGACGGCAAGATCATCGGCAAGCGGCTGGAGGCCGAGGTGATCCCGGCCGGCCGAAACCGGCCGCTTGTCCTGACTGTCTTCACTGGTGACACTCGTCAGTCGGCGGCGCTGTTCGGTAAGCGGCGATTCGATGCTGTGGTGGCCGATGCCCCGTACGGAGTGGTGCACGGCAGCCAGCAAGAGCCGGGAGGCGCAAGCCAAAAACGAGACCGCTCGGCCGCCGGCTTGATCAGCGAGGCCCTTCCAATCTGGGCCGAGCAGCTGAAAACCGGGGGAGCACTCGGGTTGTCCTGGAATGCGATCGGGCTGCGCCGAGAGCGGCTGCTCGGACACGTGGGCGCGGCTGGGTTGGAGCCGCTGGACTTCGGCCCGTATCGCGACCTTGAGCACCGAGTCGACTCCTCGATCCGCCGCGACATCGTAGTGGCGATCAAACCGTGAGCTAGTGGCTTGCTCGGCCATTCGGCGGGTCGGCTGTCGTTGAGGCTTTTCGCCGCACACGCGGCGACGTGCGTGCGGTCTGAGGTGGTCCACGCGGAAGTGGTCGCTAACGACACCAAGTCGGCCGGTTCACTTGTTGTACTTGACCACTTGCTCCCCAAGCCGTAGTCGCGCGGCTCGTCAGACGCAAATCGTGACCATGTCGCGAGACACCCAAAAGGTGACGAATTCATAACATTGCTACGAGTACTGCACGAATAAGAGAGGGACCGACGGTGAGAAGCCCGCCCGCGTTCGCCGCTGAAATGATCTTGTAACAGATACCGGGTGGCCAGCCAAGATCCTGCGTTTTCCCTTATGCACAAGGGATTCGGTGATCCAGATGGAGCGTCACTTCACAACAGTTCTCAGCCATCGACGGGATGTGGACCGCCCTCGGCCGTGCAGTCGATCTTCGACAAACAGGTTGCGGCACCGCCGATGTCTCGCGATCGGGCGCCAATCCCACCTCATAATCGAATTTCCGGTCTGATCTTGCTGTCAGCGCGGGATACGCTCCTGCTGCTTGACCGAACTGGGGGGTTCGCGGCAATGAGGCCGCTCCTACTACCCCTCACCCAAGCGATCAGGCCGAGCCAGCGCCTGCTCGCATTTCGCTCAAGCACGTCCATTCGCCGGGACACGCGATGTCGAAGCGGGGGTTGTCTGCAGGAATGGTGGGGCCAATAAACCTACTCAGCGCCTTGGGGAAGGCGCTGAATTGGCCGCTGCATCTGCAGGCTGTGGACTTCGCGAGCCGCTGTCTCTTAGGGGACGAACACCTTCTACTGCCAAGAAGAGGTTGCGGTCTGAACCGGTGATGCGACAGCAATAGCTGTATCTGAACAGGAGTCCCCCAAATGTTCAAATCCCGCATCACTAACAAGACAAAACTTGCTTTCGGCTTCGGCTTAGTCGGCCTATCTGGCATGTTCGTGAACCAGGCGTTGTTCTGGTTCTTTCACGATGCCCTGTCCTTTTGGATCTCTTGGGCCGCGGTGGCGGCCACTCAGGGATCGACCATTTGGAACTTTGTCTGGACCGACAAGGTGGTCTATCGCAAGCAGAACTCGAGTTCGCGGTGGTATCAGCGGTTCGCTAAGAGCTGGGCCACGAACACCGCTTCACTCCTGATACGAGTGCCGCTACTGCTGTTCCTGAGTCATACCATCGGCATGAGCCCGAGCTGGGCCAACTTCACAACCCTGGTTATGCTCTTCGCGCTCCGGTTCTGGGTCAGCGATCGCTACATCTGGGGTTCGAGGAAGAGGGCGGCCGACCTTACGGGCCAGCCGATCGAGCGGCACACCAATGCCGACGTGCTGATCCAGATGAAGAGCTACGAATGGGGACCGCATCTTGCGTTAAATCTCCGCACGCCTCGCCGGGGCCGACAGTATTACTACGACATCCACGGGTTAGTTTCCATCCGTTCCGAGGTCCAACTCGCGGAGCTGGGCTACTTCCAAGTTGGGTCTTTCAGCCACCCGGCGGACATCACAGTGCGACGCGGTTATGTCGGAGCCCGCCGATTCATCCCCAAGGTGCAGGCGATTATGAGCCCTGGGTTGTTCGTCTACCGTGAGCATCTCGGCTCAGTCGGTGCGAATTTCCGAGTGGACCTGGACAACCGGATCACCGTCACCGTCAGCCCATTGCTGGCACTGTCCAAGCACGTGACCTACACCAACGTTGTGGAGGCGTTACTCAGGTTCGTGCTGGTCAATAGGGGCTATATGCTCCTGCACTCGGCGACGGTCAGCCTGGGCGGGGAAACGATCATGCTCTCCGCACAGACGGACACGGGTAAGACGGGCACCATATTGCGGCTCCTACAGGAGCACCCGGATCAGGCAGCCTTCCTGTCCGACGACATGACGATCATCAACGGAGATGGTGAGGCTCTGTCCTTCCCAAAGCCGTTGACCATCAGCTCGCACACGATGCGCGCCGTGAACAAGAACGTGCTCAGCCTCCCGCGGCGACTTGTGCTCGGTGTTCAGAGCCGGATCCACTCCAAGCAGGGTCGGCGGTTCGCCCTGCTCCTGGCCCGGCTCAACATTCCGATCATTGCCATCAACGCCATCACCCAGATCGTGGTACCGCCGCCCAAATACATGATCGACCGGCTGGTACCGTCGGCACGCTACTCCGACACCGGAACGGTCCATCAGATCTTCATCATTGGCCGCGGACCGCAGGCGGAGGAGGCGGTCTCCCATGAGGAGGCCATGGCCCTCCTGTTGGCGAACACCGAGGACGCGTACGGCTTCCCACCGTTCTCGATCATGGAGCGCGCCATCACCTTGCGCTCTCGTAACCTCCGCAAGGGCAAGAAGCAAGACATCTCGGTGCTGCGCTCGCTCGAACGAGCAATCCTCGACGATTTTCTGCAGAACGTCTCGGTATCTCGGCTCGTCTCACCAAACTTCGGCTGGGCCGACGTCATCCCACAGCGGGTCCTGCAGCCATCCGGAGTCGAGGGCCGTACGGCCGTCGCAGCGGGCCAGCCGACTCGTTCAGGGGCAACGAACGGCAGTGCCAGAGCGAATGGCAGGGCGAGTGGACGGTCTGACGTGGAGGCCCACTCGGCGGGGAGCGAGAGCAGGAACGGCAACAGCACCAATGGAGAATCTGCTGCCCGAAGAAGGGAAGGGGCAGTGCGATGACGACCGGGACCGCCATTCCGCAGCTAACACCGCGCGGCCTCAAGATCTTAATTCGGGAAGGTTTCCGACACCTGCAGCTACTCGGCGAGATGCGCTGGAGCCTGTGGCGGAAGCCACCGGTTCAGGCTCCACAGACCAGCAAAGCTGGAACACCCAATTGTGTAAGGACTGTCGTGAAACCACTGATGACGAGGAATGAAAAGTTCCTTGCCGACAGCGGGGTGCTGCAATGACCTCGGTGAAGCTGGGCGTGGTCGACCGTGCTGAGCCAGCGGCTACCTTCGTCGAACCGGAGCGCCTCGTCCGGGCTCGAGTGCTTCCGTGGCTTTGGATGTGGATCTCTCGAATCCGACGCCACCCTTTCCTGATCGCGCTCGCTGCCGGAGTGTTTCTTCGCTATTGGAGGCTCAACGCCGTTGGCTTCAACAGCGACGAAGCGGTGTACGCCGGACAGGCGGCGAGTATCGCAGGGCAGTCGACGTACCTGCCCTATTTTCCGATCTTCCGTGCTCATCCACTCTTGTTTCAGTCGTTGCTCTCACTGCCGTACCAGTTCGGGGTCGCCGATGTCGTCGGCCGGATTCTTGCGGCAAGCTTCGGCGTAGGCACACTTGTCGTCGTCTATCACCTCGGCAAGCTCTTGTACGGGCGCCGCGTCGGAATCGCAGCGATGGCGTTGCTAGCAGTAATGCCGTACCACGTGACGGTTTCCAGACAAGTGCTGCTGGACGCGCCAATGGTCTTCTTCGCCACCGCAGCGCTTTATGCGCTCGTGCGCTACTGCACACAGCACGGTACCCGGTGGCTTGTCGTCGCCGGCGCGCTGATGGGCCTGGCGATGATCACTAAGGAGACAGCCATCGTCTTGTTCGGTGGCGTCTACTGCTTCTTTGTGCTGAGCCAAGCCGTCAAGGTCCGCCTGAAGCCCGCCGCCCTCGCCCTCGCAGTGGCTGGCTTCATCGCAGTGGCCTTCCCCCTGGCATTGCGTCTGGCGGGGGCGACACGCAGCGGCGGCAACTATCTGGCTTGGCAGCTGTTTCGCCGCGCCAACCATCCCGTGGACTTTTATCTGACCACCGTTCCCATGGTGATAGGCCCCCTGGTTTTGGCGCTGGCGATCCTGGGGATGCTGCTGGAGCGAAAGCAGCTGAATTGGCGCGAGGGATTGCTGGTGAGCTGGTGTGCCGTGCCGATCTTGTTCTTCACGCTAATGCCGATCAAGGGATTTCAGTATTTGCTCCCGTTGGCGCCGCCGCTTGCGGTACTGGCAGCCCGCACTTTGATGTCGGAAAGGATCTGGTCAGAGCTCGCGGCTCGGATTCCGCATTGGCGCATGGCAATGAGGAACGGCGTGCTGGCAGGGGTGCTGCTGACCGTGATGGTGCCGGCTTGGTTGACGATTCAGCCGTCGAAGGACGCCGAGTTTTTGGCAGCGAGCGGTGGCCTGGCCGGCGGCCGCGAGGCCGGCAGGTGGATTGATCACAACCTCCCGCAGGGCGCGACGCTCATGACGGTGGGACCGTCGATGGCCAACGTCATCGCTTTCTACGGCCATCGCGAGGCGTACGGGCTTTCGGTGAGCCCGAACCCACTGAACCGCAACCCCTCCTATACCGCAATCGAGAACGCCGACCTCCAGCTTCGCGACGGCGCGATCCAGTACCTGGTCTGGGATACCTTCTCGGCGGCCCGCTCGCCGAGCTTCTCGGACCGGCTGATGGCGTACGCGAAGAAGTACAACGGCATCGTTATCCATTCAGAGACGGTCGAGGTCGAGGACGACAACGGACTCCAGACCACCAGGCCCCTCATCATCGTCTACGAGTTGCGCCCATGAGAAAGCTCTGTCTACTGATTGCCGCAGTCATCCTGGCTGCCATGCCGACCATGCCCGCCGCAGCGTCGCCGGTCGAGGACACCCCGACGACCACACCGGTCAAGCACGTCGTATGGATGATGCAGGACAACCACTCCTTCGATAACTATTTCGGGACCTACCCCGGCGCTGACGGCATTCCCGGCGGGATATGTCAGCGGCTCAACATCAACAAGAAATCGACCAAGGGTTGCATTCAGCCGTTCCACATTGGCGACACGCCCATCGAGGATCTGAGCCAAGGCCCAGGCGTACAGCGACGGCAATACAACAGCGGGCGGATGGATGGCTTCGTGGCCGCCTATCGGAGACTCGGCCTGGATGGCACATCTGCCATGGGGTATTACGACGGCTCCGATATCCCGTTCCATTGGAATGTTGCCGATCAGTACGTGCTTTTCGACCGGTTTTTCGCCTCGACCAAGGTGGGCAGCCGCGAGGCATACCTCTACTGGCTGGCCGGCAACGCCCCGGTAGGACAGACTCCGCTTCGCAACAGTGCTGGCTATGACGCTCTTCCGACCGTCTTCGACAGACTTGCCGAGCGCCAGATCTCGGCGAAGTTCTATGTAGAAAACCTCGACGCGACGGCCACCCGCGGGCAGCCTGACGTCAACCGCCCTAGTCAGCTGGTCAAGGTTCCGCTGCTTGGTATGAAGCGATTTCGCGACGGCGGCGCACTCGCCGGCCGTGTCGTGGACCTAAACCAGTACTATCTCGACCTCCGCAATGGCACTCTTCCGGCGGTCTCCTACATCGTGACCACCAAGTCGAGTGAGAATCCGCCGGCCGATCCCAGCGCCGGCACACGAACCTTGCGCAAGGTCACCAGCGAGTTGATGAAAAGCTCCGCGTGGTCGACATCGGCATTGATGTGGACTTATGACGGATGGGGCGGCTGGTACGACCACGTGCCGTCACCGAGGGTCGACAGCCGCGGATACGGCTTCCGCGTACCTGCACTGCTGG